>JAABUM010002657.1_pt1 | contig 23475 bp, 40 predicted proteins | sample 5559161 | NCBI WGS metagenome assembly JAABUM01 (sample SAMN10711868, study PRJNA513369) | rock metagenome | isolation source: Antarctica rocks | place: Antarctica: Victoria Land, Siegfried Peak nord
ACGACCCCCGCCACCCCGGCCGCCAGCCTGATGCAGCGGCTGCAGGCCACGTCCACCACCGCAGCCGCGGCCCCCATGGCCCTGTCTGCCAGCCTGCTGCTGCAGCGGCTGCAGACCGCCACCATTGCCGCGGCCGAGCCCGCCAGCCTGCTGCTGCTGGCGGCGACCCCCACCCCGACCGCCGCTTCCCTCAGCTTGTCCGTTGTCACGACCGCAATTGCCACGGCCGCGGTTGCCGCGGCCGCGGAATCCCCGGCCGCCAGCCTGCGGAATCCCCGGCATCGCTGCCATGCGGCTGAGCCATGGCTGCACTCTGCGCCTGACGGCGCTGTGCTCAGGATCTGCCAGGCCAAGAGAAACCGTAAAGACACCAAGTCCAAGTTTCTGTCACAGTGAGAGACCACAAGCACAAGCACATGGCCAAAGAAGAGGCAACCTTGCTTCTGGTCATGAGACGTCAAGGCAGATGCCGATGTACTGGCAGAGCAGGATGAGACTGACGATGCTTGCAGGATTCTACAATGCGTGTATGCAACGCCCGCAACCCCACCCGTCCTGCTGCTACGTCGTATGCAAGGGAGCCCCAGATTTCCAATGCTTGGCAGGACTGAGGCGCACAGAGCATGAGGCTCACAGAGCATGAGGCTCACAGAGCCGGGAAGTGACTCACAGCTTGCTGGTGAGGCAGGAGACAGCCCAGGGCTGCGTGCTGCAGGCGCGGTGGCTGGAGGGCTCCGGGGGCACCGGCTGTCCCACAAAGCGCTTGAGGCGCGGCAAGTCACTGCGGTCTGCTGCGTCGCCGAGCTCCTCGCGCACTGCTTCCACGTCTGCCCACTTGAACACCTCCTGCGGAAGACAATGGAGCAAGAACGGCTTGGGCTGGGCACTCCAAACTATCAGTGATGCGAAACGGAAGGCCTCTGCGGAGGTGAGGTTCTTCTCCGCATTGCTGAGGTGACGCACCACTCCCACGTGAACACTCCTGCGGAAGAAAGTACAGCAGCGGAGCTCAGACTGTGGCTGAGAACAAAAGGGTTTCGCTGAATTGGTGTTGTGCTCCGCATTGCCGAGCGCCTCGCGAGACAGCTTCCACATGTTCCCGCGCGAAAAAGCCCTGCACAGGGGAGCAGATGGCCCAGTCCTTTGGTGTTGAGAACAGATGGCCTTCGCACAGCATTTGCTCTGCCACCATGCAAGCGTGTTCGCTAGATTCTCATCCAGGCTCGTATCCTTGCCATCAGATGCGGCTGCCGCATCCACATGCAAGTTGTATGGACCATACTTGCAGCAGCCGACATGATGGCAGTACAATGTAAATGAAAACAGTCACTCCAGCTACCTCTGCTGCGGATTTCTGCTTTGCGAAGGGTAGGGTTTAGGATTTAGGGTTTAGCGAGAAACTCGCACCTGGCTGCAGAATCGGCCTTCCCGAAAGGCGGCCAGCGCGTGGCTCCCCCAAATCTGAAACCACCGCTTGGTGAACCCGTACGCGAGCACCACCTGCAAAGCGTAAGCAAGGCTCGAATCCATGCAGTCTGTTGGCGAGAGGTGCCATCGGCGACTGCAAGTCACGCTGCACAGACTGGCTGCTGCTGGTTCTCAACAATCACACCGTGGACAAAGCCGCGGCTGCCATCACGGCTTTGACTTGCTCATGTGATAGAAAAGCAGCCACAGGATCGCGCAATACCTCGCGACGCTCACCTCTAGCACCGCGGCGTAGTCCAGCAGGGGCCTGCGAAAGCAAAGGTGCTGCACGGCGGAGTGCACTTTGTGCTCACTTAGCTGCGCCGCCGGGTGGTCCTCCTCCTGGACCCATAACCAGTGCAATTTCACGCCGGCAGCACCATGCATGCGGCATTCCCTGTTGAGCGTGGCCAGGCGGATGTTCCCACACGATGCCAGCAGACGCACACAGTTCAATCGTCTGGCTTGCTGGCGCCTTGGCCTTCCTTTTTGTGCAACAGTGCAAGCGACGGTCCGGTGCGCTGGAGGGTTCGCAGATTTGCATTTGCTTTCTTGCAGTCTGTCGTCGCACGCCGCAGTGCTTTGGTAAGCTTCGCATGCCCATGCAAGATCACCTGGCTGAAGGTGTGCAGGGGCGTCTTCTCCACCGCCAGCAGGATCCGTGGGTCCTCCAGATGCTCCTGCGTTGCCAAAACGAGTGGGGATGATACGACTGGATGTCAACGATGCTTGTCATGTACACATGTATAGCACGTGTACCTTGAAATCAACCGGATGGCAACATGGCGTTGATTGCATCTGCTGACGGCCCTCGAGATGCAGTTTGAACTGCCAACGCGCCAGACGTTGCCGCAAATTCAAGCGGTACTGTGTTGCAGGCAACACCCATGCGCGTCTTTCGCATACTGCAAGGTCCGGCGACAGGTTGCGGTAGATCCTGCAGATCTCCCTGAAGTCAGGAGCCTGCTCCACCCTCAGCTGCAGTTCGCGCTTGGTGTCGGCCCACTGCAGGTGACAGCAGAGCAGACCATCAGCTCCTGTTTCATGTTTGTGAGAACGTTCCAAACCCACCAACTCCTGCATGGGCTCTGCGGCACACTCGGCTCAGACAGGCGAGGCAGAGCGGCGGCGCAGGTTCGGGCATGCCTCTCACATGACTGTTGATGCAGTAACAGACCCTCCAGAACTGCGTCATGACCCACGTGCGGCCCCCGTGGCTGGCTGACGATATGTGATGTATGAGATGCGCCACATGCGTGGGGCTCACCTCCTCGGCGCTGAGCTGCCCCTCGTCGTCGCTGGAAGTTGGTTCCGCCTCGGGGGACGCCTCGCCGTGCTCCTCGACCAAGGCAGCAGCCCGCGGACATAGACACGGGTGTTATTCTCCTGTCCTACTATGAATGGGTTTGAACTCCCGCAGCACTTTGACGGAAATCCCAACGTCAGAGCAAGTGTACAGTGAGGGTACACGGTGATTATAGCTGCGATAAACCAGACACGCCATGCACGTGCCCACTGGCTGACAATAACAGAAGGGAGGAGCTGTTCCACCCGCAATCAGGTGATGCAGGTGCACTCGTATCTTTTGTGTGCAAGCAGCAGTACCTTTTGTGTCGGCGATGGGGTGAACGGCGGCGGTGGCGAGTCGAAGCCCGCCTTCTGCTTTGCAGCTGACGCGGCTGCGGCGTCAGGCGGACTCCGGCTCTGCGGGCGCTTCGGCCGTTGGGCCTGTTCCTGAGTTCCAGAAGAAGCAAGCTTGCAAGGAGATTAAATTGAGAGTGGTGAGCGCACACTGAGGAGGATCAACTTCCGCAGTTGCCTGCAGCAACAGAGAGCACCCAGTCGCCACCCACCAAATGCGGTCCTGTATGCCCAAGCATGCAGGCTTGCTGGGCGCGACAGGCTTGTTCGGCATCGAGCACGGCGCTTCGCACGTGGACAAGATGTGGTCCTTCCGGGAAGATATCGGTGCGGCTAAGTATTTGTTGTGAGTTGGCAGCGCACCCTGGGGTCCATTGGACAACGCTTGCTCACCCGAGGCGCTGCATAAGGCCACTAGGGCGGCAGCCTCCACAACGTTGCCGATATAAATCTCCGATAGAGTTGAATGCAGCGGCTGCAATTGCCAAGGGGGGTCGCTGACTGGGATCCAGCGGAGAACGAGGATCGGAGTGTCGTTTCGAAACGGTCCGGAAGCCGCAGGAAGTGCCGCGTGGAAGCTTGCTGTGCGGAACGGGAGTATGAAGGTGGAGTTCTGGCAATGTGGAAGCGACTCTGCTTGTTGTGCCTTTTTGACGACTTGAATTATTTCCCGCACCCAAGTTCAGCGCCCAGTCGGGCAATCGGGGACCGCGTCCCCGATCGGAAGGCAGGATTGAGCCAAAGCGCAGTCAGTGCAAGTGAGAAATTTTGCACAGCGAAATGGCCTTCGAGTGACGAACTTGAACATGGGACACCTGGGATGATCCGAAAAATCCGTTCTTGACAGCCGCACAGTCTGCCAGCGGCGCATGTCTGTCATGCCCAGGCAGCACAAGAGAGAGAAGGCTTGATGACGAGGAAAAATCCGGTAACTAGCCAGAGAACATTGTAAGGCTTGGAAGCCAAGCCTCAGAGCAATGCTGGTGGAATGCTTGCAGGTGGACATTCAGGAAACTCATATCCCGCCAGTTTTGTGAACACCATGTTGCTTAGGGTCTATCACAAATCGCTTGCTGATGCAAGCTTACAGCGATGTCTATCCTCTAGTGCTCTGGAGAGTCTGCTGTCCACTGCTGCTGCTACTTCGGCGGCTTCGGCAGCGCTGCCGCCTCGATCAGCATTTTGTGCTCCTTCAGCAGACATCGCACAAATAGCCAGCAGGTTCGCCAGCAGGCTCTCAGCTGAGTAGTGCCTGGGCACCCTGGCAGGGGTGACTGCTGCGCAGAACGTGTGCAGTACGCCGTGCCGCTTCTTGTACCTGAGCATGGCGGCTGAGGCGCGCAGAGAGTTATGCAGCGCCTGCTGCTGCGCCAGCTGCTGCCGCAGCGGCGGCTGGTGCGGACGTTGCTGTCCGACGCCATGACCGCTGCCACAACCCTGATCAGCCTGCTGCGGCGGCTGCTGCAGCAGTTGCTGACCGCGACGGCCGCGGCCTTGACCGCCAGCTTGTGACGCTTGCTGCTGGCCATGATTGCCCCCGCCACCGTGCTGACCCCCTCGGCCTTGGCCAGCAGCATGCGCATGGTCGCCGCCGCTAGGACCGCCGCGGCCCCGACCGCCAGGCTGCTGGGGCTGTGGCAGCGGCAGTTGCCAGGGCCGCTGCCGTGACGCCTGCGGCCCGGCTTTAGGGTTTAGGGTTTAGGGCTGCTGGCCGCGATTGCCCTAAACCCTAAACCCTACCGCCGCGGCCCTCGCCGCCAGCTCGGCCTCTGCCGCGGCTGCCGCGGCCCCGCGGACAACCGCCTGCCATTCTCCACCATCGTCACCCGGCCGAGTCGTGGTTGCACCGCACGGCAGATGACGCCGGCTTCAGCACCTGCCGGACGGAATGGCATGGACGAGAAGCCATCAGTCCATGAGCATTGTCACACACAAAGTTTTAGGGTAAACCCTAAACCCTAAGCAACCACACTGCACATAGAGAAGAAAACCCAGTGCACCCGTCGTTCATGAAGATGGGACGCCAAGGCCGAAGCTAAGGCAGACCGGCACAGCACCGTGATATTCAAACCGATTCCAGAACACCACAGGACGTGGGCTCAACCTGCTTCAAGGACCTGACGGATGCGGCAAATTGCCAACCGACTCCCAAGGTGACACCGTCATCGCTTTGTTTGGAGAGGTGGAAGACATGCAATTCACTCACATCTCTGGGGAGATTCAAGCCCGCAGATCCAGTCCGCCTTGTTTCTGACTTGGAGAAAACGCGCACCATAAAGGAGAAGCAGGCGGCGCGTTTGCGGTCGTATATGCAACTTCATTTTGTTTTGGAGTACTCAAAATGCTGCGAGTGACTCACGGCTGAGCGGAGACGAGCGCAACGCCTTCATGGAGCCACACTATGTATGCCATTTTGAGAGCTAAAGAGCATGCAAGTGACTCACAGCTTAGCTGCGAGGCACGCGACCGGCCAGGGCAGCACGCCGCGCGTGCGGTGGTTGCACGGCTCTGGCGGCACGGGCTGCCCCAGGAAGCGCTCCAGGCGCTGCAAATCTTGCCAGTCCACCAGCGTGCGGTACTTGTTCTGCACCACCGCCAGGTGCGCCCGACTGAACACGTCCTGTGCAACAGAGCACATGACGGCGACGGCTCGGTCGTGTGGGCTCGACGAGACACTGTGAAGGTGGATGCATTGCAACTCCTCCCGCCACATCGTCCGCCAGACGCGAATCCCAGTTCCTGTCTCCTCTCACGCGATGTCGAGCAAAGCCGTGTTTGATGACCTAGCCTGAGGCAGCTGTCGAGCAAGCAGCGGCTGGCCGCATGATGAGACACGGCATTCACAGCCGGTGAATGGAAGAGACACGGCATTCCAGTCCCTCTGAACACCGTTCGCTTGTTCTGGAAACCGCACCGTGCTTCGGTAGCGACCGTCGCGGTAGGCGTCCAGCGCGTGTGTGCCCCAGTTTCGGAACCAGTCCTCCGAGTACAGGTACGCTTTCACCACCTGCATGCGCGAGTACGAAGGCTGGAGTGCAGGCAGCGCGAGAAAAAACTTGGAGTGGCCAGACGTTGAAGACCGCAGGCCATGGACGGACCGGCCAACAGGTTCCACGTCCACTCGAGACTTGGCGAATCCGCAAATCCGCTCACCGCAGTCGCCCCTTTGCTCCTGACAGCTGGTGCAGCAGCCCACGCTCAGGCCTTTGAGCAGGGTGCAGCATTCTGTTGGGCATCGTCCTTGGATGACTAACGTACCTGCTGCACAGTGTCTCGATTGACCAGCGGCTGTCGGAGGCACAGGTACTTGACCGCGCACAGCATATTGTCCAACCCCAGCTGCGCCGCCGGATGGTCTTCCTCCTGAACTCAATACACACGCAATCGTCAGGCTTGGTTTCTGCCACCTGCTTTCTGCCACCTGGTTTTCTGCCATCTGGTTTTATGCCACCTGGTTTTCTGCCACCTGGCTTCTTCCACCTGGTTTCTGCCACCGTGTGCAAACCGAGTAGTTCACATGTTCCCACAGATACAGGATGCAGGTACGTCAGTTGGCCTGCTGGCTCCGGGTTTAGGGTTTAGGGTTTGTCAGCAGCTTTGTCAGCAGTTCTGAGGTGCACAGAAGAGATCGCACCGTTGAGTCTTTCAAAGAAGAAAAGTTTATTTCTTGTTCGAGTTGTTAGTGTTGCATTTGCCCTGGCATGTCGATGTTGTTGTGACAGATTACCTTGCGGTAGGTGTCCAGGGGGAGCGCTTCGAGCGCCTGCAGGATGGTGGCGTCGACCGGAGCGTCCTGCACCACTCAAAGTCACGCGGCTTAACGATCAGTCCTCAATACGGTTGGAGATAGTGTGCAGCACACACTAATTGACATCAGGAACCGAGGTTACCTCTGGCCGCCACCATCATTTGCCATTGCAACACCTCGGCACTTTGATTTGCTGGCCAACACTGCTGCCGGCCAAAGCGGTCCTAATGTGCGCACAGCTACCAACATTTGTCCTATTCAAATTTGCATGCCAACCTTGAGGTCCGGGGGCAGGTTTCGGAAGAACACGATGAGCGCCTGAAACTCGGTCGACTCCTGCTGCTCCTGGTGCAGCTGGCGCTGCAGCTCTGCCCAGTTCATTGCCTCCGCCGACTTGGACGCCTGCAGCAGAGCGTGTAAACACTGGAATACAGGCGCGTATTGCTCAGAAGGCCCATGCATGCTTCGCAAGGCAGTCTGCGCAAGCATTCACTTTCGATGTGGAAAGCGGCATGGCCCCGCCCTCGAGTAAATTCACATTGCAATATCAAAGCCTACGAAAGCGGATGTCAACCCTTAAACCCATGGCACAGATGCAAATGGGCTTGCTGGCTACAGCCATGACATTTTGTGCAAACAAGAGCGTGTGAGGCATCACCATCTCCCGGTCTGCGGACCCCTCGTTGTCACTCTAAGATCTGTCGGTGACCGGCGGCGCTTCCCTGCGCTCCTCGTCCGGTCGGGCAACTTGTGGATGAACGCATCAATCAATCAATGAGCCTCGATGCACGAGAGCCACGCGATGTCGAGTGCACATCGGTAGAGCCCTCGACGACAAAACTCAAAACAGGAAGGGTAGCATGTTGCCTGCTGCATTTGCCATGCAGAATGGGGCCACGTCATTGGCATGCACGATCGTCCAGCGTGATGGACAGCTGGCAAAGTATCACACGGACAACAGGGTCCTGACTCGAGTCAGGCTTCCTGAATGTCCACAGAGCATACCGGTTTTATTGGCGAGGGTGTGAACTGCGGCGGCAGCGAGTCCGGCCCTGGCTTTCGATCTGGCGCTGGTGTAGCTGTGACATCCGGATTACTGCGCTGCGGGCATTTACGGCCTTGCGACGCTTCCTGTGGCACCGTGAGGAGGCGTTCATGCACTGCGGTAAGAGTTGATGGTGGCGCACGCGAGGCGGATCATCAGCAGATCGAGCATGTCAGAACCCATGTGCGAGCGTCCACCTTGTGAGCCGGCGTCAGGTATGTGATTGCAAAATCCTGCAGAGGGTGAGAGAGCAGCTCAGACTTCGAAGTTTTGTCAGCCCAGGCCTGTGGGGGTTGTGCTGCGGTAGGCTTGTTGGGCCTCGAGCGGAAGTTCACGCGTGGACCCAAGGTCATCCGGGCAGATGTCAGGTGCGGCTGAGCACAGAGCTGTTTTGACTGGCAGCCCACTTTGCCCATCGGACAACCGCTGTGCTCACGGGTGTAGATGCATAAGCGCCCCCGAGCGGCAGATCACCTTGCCAGTTCGGATTGCCAGTACAGTTCAATACAGCCGCTGCTCTTGCCAACAGAATGAGCTGACTCGAACTGCAGAACTAGGCAAATTTGAATTTTGTCACTCGTGAACAGTACGAAGAATGCCACAGTTAGCGCGTGAAGCTTGCAGCACGGCAGGTAGGCTGCGAAGATGGTGTATGATGCTAGAACTCGGAACCAACCCGCAACTCGACGTGGCTGTATAATTGGCTGCGCACCGCGGCCAGACGGGATTCACACCGCCAGAACCGCGTCCCCGATCGGCAAGCAGGATTGAGCCAAAACGCAGCGCATGTGACCAATTGCAATAGAGGCTTTTGAATGACGAACTTAAGCATAGGAACACCTGGTATGATTCGAAAAGGTCGTTCTTGATACCCGCACAAGATGCAGAGCAGTGCAGGCGGCCGTTTGCTGCACACATTCAGCATACATGCAGCAGCCATGCCTTGCCTGCGCTGCAGCCCGACAGCCAGCAGTACCAGGCCCGATGCAGAGTACCGCGCTCTGAACAGCTTCCTCCAGCGGCGGCGCAATCTCGTCAGCGCAACACAGCTTCGCCCACGCAGTTCAAGGCTGCAGCATCGTAGAAATGCTGCAGCAGGGCGTCGACTACAGTGCTCAGCGGCAGCGACGATGGACAAAGCGGGCACGTCTGAAGGTAAACGAATGGCGCCTTGAGCTGCAGACCTTTTGCAGCCATCGAGTGCACGCTGCAGTCGGCAGGCAGCATGGCAGACGTGGGCCGCAGACATGGCTATCGGTCTTATCATTCATGCATGACAGCTGATATCGCTTCATTCATCTGCCTTGGTGGAAGCGCATCATTGCGCAGCTTTCCAAATGTTGGCAGATCCGCGTGCCGCAGTCTGCCGTCGAGCAAAGCTGACTCAGGCGATGCTAGTGCATGCACACCGCATCCAGGTGCTGTCAGTGCACAGAAGTTATCGCACGTTTTTGAGCTGCAATTTGTGCCACTGTTCCTTGTTCCTCCATGATGCAGCGGAGAAGCGGGCGGCGGCGGCGCAGGCTGCCGAAACCGATGCCGAGGTGGGGTTTGCGGGCGACAAGGTGGCGGTGCAGCTCCAACGCAGCTTTCCGCTGGCATCGGTCGTCGGCATGGACGACATCAAGCAGGCGCTGCTGCTCGGCGCGGTAAGTGGCAGTGACGCCGCATGACGACCGGATGAGACGATTTTGGACCGACCTTTGCGTGTTTGGCAGCAGACACGACATTGCCGACGCATCAGACAAACTGCATTTGGCGTCTCCTAGTCTCGTTCCTTCCGCAACGCAATAGAGCTCATGGAATTGGAAGCACGATGCAGGCAGCTCGCATCGCCGCGGTCATGCAACGCTCTGGCACATCAGAACCCGCCCCGGTGCTCGCCACCTATGGCAGTGTGGCGCGACATCATCAACACGCGCGATGGACCTGCAGGTGTTCAGCCAGCTGGGCAGCGTCATAATTATGGGGTGGCGCGGCACCGCAAATATCGTCACGGCGCACGGCATCTCTTCGCAGCTTCAAGACCGGTCTTTGAACCTCGAGGCAAGTGGCTGTGCAGGTGGACAACCAGCTGGGCGGCGTCGCGATCATGGGGAGGCGCGGCACCGCGAAGAGCGTCATGGCGCGCGGCATCCACGCGCTGCTGCCGCCCATCGAGGTCGTCTCCAAGTCCTGGTGCAACGCCGATCCGGAGGACCCGCGCGAGTGGGAGGTGCGCCAGAGAGATGGTCCAGATATGGGAGGATGTCCGGACTCGGAAACAGATTGAAAGTGCATGTCGCCGCCAATCGAGTTCGTCTCGAACTCCTGGTGCAACGCCGAGCGGGAGGGCCTGCGCAAGTGGGAGGTGCGTCCCACTTTGCTACACAGTGTTCACAGGAATCTCCCGTTCCAGATTCTTCTAGTATATGGAAGTGGGTGCTTCCGCCCGTCGAGGTTCTCTCACTCTCCTGGTACAACGCGAGCGGGAGGACCCGCACAACTGGGAGGTGCGCGGCAGGCAGCTGCCATGCAGATGCGATGAACAGATCTGCACCGCTTTACGTTGACGCATAGGCACGCCAGGGAATTGCAGCACAGATGGCGCCGCGCCTCCGCTCTCAAACACAGCTTAGGGGCAGTGCATAGCTCAGGATCGCTCCTCCACAGTGCTTACCTGAACCCGAAATTCAGCGACTGACATCTGCCATGCCGCCGCCGCAGGACGGCCTGAAGGAGCGGCTGGGGAAGCAGGCGGGCGACCCGCCGCGGCGGGTGCGCAGCGCTCCCTTCGTGCAGATCCCGCTGGGCGTCACAGAGGACCGCCTGGTGGGCACCGTCGACATCGAGGCCTCCATGAAGGTGCGGCGGCAATCCAGCGGTAGAGGCCTCCAATGGCGCCGCAACCGTCTCATGTTTCAAAGTTTCAACACACCGCTGGACGTCACAAAGGACCGGCTTTGTGGGCACCGTCGACATCGAGGCTTCCATGAAGGTGTGCGGCAGTTGAATATCGTGATACCGCAAACGCTGCTTCTTCTGGATTTTTAGAAACCCTGAAATCCCGCTGGGGTCCACAGAGATCACCCTGGTGGGCACCGTCGACATCGAAGGTGCAGCGGCCATTTAGTGGTAGCCGTGTCTGGCGGCGCCAATGTCGTTTCCGGTTTTGAATGTTCCGATACTGTGACATACCGATGGCAGGGGCGCAGCGTGCTGCATGTCGCCGGGGTCAGCATAGCGGGATCCTTTCAGCGCCGGGAGCTCTCCGTGACACATTGCTGTTGCCAAACAACAGGAGGGCAAGACGGTTTTCCAGCCGGGGCTGCTCGCGGAGGCGCACCGCGGCGTGCTGTACGTGGACGAGATCAACCTGCTGGACGAGGGCGTCGCAAATCTCCTGCTGTCCATCCTGTCTGACGGCCGCAATGTGGTGGAGCGTGAGGGTATCTCCATCAGCCATCCGTGAGCGCTGTGACACCAATTATCGTCCTGAAGTCTGAATATGAACAAGCGTGAATCACCCTGTATTTGCATGATGCGGATTTGCGCGGGTGGCCGCCATGTGAGGCGCAAGGGCAACCTCATCAGCTACCCGTGAGTTTCCTCCGCGGTCGGTGTGCCGATCTCACTGATCCGAAGCTGCACAGGTTGGGCACCGCTTCCTCACAACCCTGAGGACCGCGCGCTGCGGGAGCACCTGCTGGACCGCATCGCGGTGTTCCCTTTCCACTTGTGCAGACACATTTTGATTCAAAGCTGCACTTTGTTCCAGGTGCAAGCCGCTGCTGATCGCCACCTACAACCCGGAGGAGGGCCCGCTGCGGGAGCACCTGCTTGACCGCATCGCGATTGCGCTGTCAGCAGATGTGCCGCCGACGTTCGATGACCGGGTGGCTGCCGTCATGGCTGCTTCCCGCTTCCAGGTGCGTTTGCCGCAACAAAGCGCCAGTGCAGAGTGCGCCAGTGCTGTCAGGATGTAGATGCACGCCCAGCGTTGGAACGCCAGTGAAGTCGTGCACACCAATGCAATTTGGGTCAAGAGCTAACAGCTGGATACTCAAAGCATGCATGAATTGAACCGCTGCCCTGGCCCAAGAAGCTGCCCGCCACTCAATTGGTTCATAGTGTCTCGCAAACTGTGGTTCTTCCGCATACAGGACGAGTATAAGGAGATGCTGGCAGAGGCAAAAGAGACGACAGACGACCTTCGCAGCCAGGTGGGGTGCTGAGACTCTCACTGTCAGTTGACATGTTGAAGCCCGATGCAGAACGCCATAATGCTTGGCCGACGCATGGCACGTGACTTTAGCTGCCATTGACAGCACGCGATGCAGCCAAGCGATGCAGCCAAGCGATGCAGCCAAGCGATGCAGCCAATTGAACGACTGCCTGTGCAGCTGGTTGACCGCCTGCAGAAGGCTTGTGATAGCGGTGGCGGCACGTGCGAGTTCCGTCATGCCGTCACCGCAGGTCATCTTCTCTCGCGAGTTCCTGAAGGAAGTCAAGATCGGCGAGAAGCAGGTCAAGTACATCGTGGAGACGGCTCGGAGGGGGCGCGTGCAGGGCCACCGAGCAGAGCTGTTTGCGGTGCGCAGTAGGGTTTAGGGTAAACCCTAAACCCTAAACCGTTCCGCAACCGCCCTGTGCCGGGAGGCCGTTGCCCAACGTGCCGCCAGGATGCACTGGCGACCCGCTGTTGCGCCGTGCAGCCCGGTCCTGGGAGGGTTTAGGGTTTAGGGTTTGACTGCATTTGAGGTTTGCGGCTTGTGCACCTGGAGCTCGCCTGAATGCATCCCACCCAGCATGCACGCTTGTCTGCGCATGTCGATATTTTTTTCCATAATACATACTTTTTTATTATTTTTTTTAAATGCATACGGCTTTACAAAAAATAATTTTTAAATTTAGTCCTCCGTCTGTCCGGCGATCCAGGTGCGCGCCGCCAAGGCGGCCGCGGCGCTGGAGGGCCGCGGCGATGTGTCACCGGAGGACGTGCAGAAGGCCATCAAGCTGGTCATCATCCCGCGCGCCGACCTGGAGGCCATGAATAATCAGGTGAGACCTGAGCCTTCCATCCTGACGGAAAGACAAAATGCTGATATACCTGCAGTGCAGTGGGAATCAGGAAGACGTGTAGATGACCAAAATGGTCATCAAAATGGTCATCATCTGTACCCCTATCGCCACCACATTATTGCGTCGCACTGCGGCAAACAAGCATCGGCTCATGCTGTGCGCGGATGTCCCTGCAGGAGGAGCAGCAGGAGGATGAGGAGCCCCCTCCGCCGCCGCCGCCGCCGCCGCCAGAGGACCAGCAGCAGGAGCAGGACGAGAAGGAGGAGGAAGAGGAAGAGGAGGAAGACGAGGACGAGGACGAGGTGCGCAAGTCAGAAAAACTGAGTGCGGGCTACCTTGTATCGCAACAAAAGTTTGCCGCTGGAGGATCAGCAGCAGGAGCACGATGGGAAGGAGGAGGACGATGAGGCAGGGAAACGAGTAAGAGGTGTGAGCTCGGAAACTTTCAGAGCATACTGCTGTACCTTCCCTGATTCTTCGCCGAGGACGACCAGCCGCAGAAGCAGGATGAGAAGGAGGAAGAGCAAACCGAGGATGAGGTGCGAATTGTCAAAAGCACAAGTCCTGCTGTTATTTTGTGTCTTAAGTGCAAAAACAATCAACAGCGGAAGCTGGATGAGAACGAGGGGGAGGATGACGGAAACGAGGACGAGAAGTTCGTGTTCCCTTTCAAGAGGAGGAGGACGACCAGCAGCCGGACCAGGTGCCGGCGAAGTGCAGCTTCGACAGCGAGGGCGCCATGCTGATCCGTCGGCGCTCGAAACCTCAAGACCCTATTTCGATCGGAAAGTTCGTGCTCCCTTTCAAGTTGGCCAATTGAGAGAGTCTTCAATTGACAGAGTCTTCAGATGAGCATCTTGTGTCATACAGGAGGAGGAGGACGACCAGCAGCCGGACCAGGTGCCCGAGGAGTTCATCTTCGACAGCGAGGGCGTGGTGCTGGACCCCTCGGTCCTCATGTTCGCGCAGCAGCAGCAGCGGGCGCAGGGCCGCTCTGGCCGCGCCAAGACGGTCATCTTCAGCGAGGACCGGGGCCGCTACATCAAGCCCATGCTGCCCAAGGGTGGGCAGCCTGACCACTGCATCTCGCCCGCCGCGCCGGCGTTGCTGACCACTCGAGCAAACATGCCACCATTGCAAGGCAGCGGCAGTGCGTGGCCTGGCTGTCAACTGCATGCGCTAAGCTCGTGGCAGTGGTGCTGTATTGGCAGCCGCTGCCCAGCTCGATCTTTGCCAAAGCTACAATGTGAATTCCACAACATGACTGGGTGAGCGGCTTGCCGTGGATGCAACACGGTAGATTGGCGGCGCAGTAATTTCACTGACTCTTCGTGGCTTCATACCCAGCATCCACTGCGACATCACGCTGTTGCTGTCATGCAGGCGGCAAGGTGGAGCGGTTGGCGGTGGATGCCACGCTGCGGCAGGCGGCGCCCTACCAGCGGCTGCTCTACCTTGGGACCCGTATTTTTGTCGACCAGTGAGGCCCTGTCGATTCTGCAAGCTGGGACATATCTGCATGCGCAGGCGGCAAGGTGAAGTGGTTGGCGGTGGATGCCACGCTGCGGCAGGCGGCGCCCTACCAGCGGCTGCTCTACCTTGGGACCCGTATTTCTGTCGACCAATGGAGCCCTGTCGATTCTGCAAGCTGGATGTCTTTGCATGCGCAGGCGGCAAGGTGAAGCGGTTGGCGGTGGACGCCACGCTGCGGCAGGCGGCGTCGTACCATCGGTCACTTTTTGAATCCGAAAATTTCAAAATGACTTTCCAGCCAGACCTGGCATCCTGACGTTGCAGGCGGCAAGGTGAAGCGGTTGGCGGTGGACGCCACGCTGCGGCAGGCAGCACCCTACCAGCGCTCGCGGCGGACGCGTGCGGAGGCCGCTGAGGCCGCCGGCACCGGCAAGACGCGCAAGGTGTACGTCGAAAAGGTAAGCAATTCGCGACTGTCGGGATTGTTCAGGAAGTTCCCAGAGGGTTTGGGGTTTAGGGTTTAGAGGTCAGAAGGCCACCAGCTGCGTCCCGGCTGGTGCTGCAGGCTGTGTAAGCGGTGCGTTTCACCATGGTGAGCAGCGTGTGCTTCAGCCGGCTGCAGCACCCGGCATACCCTCAGTCACATGTGGCAACCCTAAACCCTAAAACCTAAATTGCGGGTTTCCCAGGTGGACATGCGCAGCAAGCGCATGGCGCGCAAAGCAGGCGCGCTGGTCATCTTCGTGGTGGACGCCTCCGGTTCCATGGCCCTCAACCGCATGGCCTCCGCCAAGGTGCGAATCTGAGGAGCCGACGACCCTTGCGGGTTTAGGGTTTAGGGTTTGTGCAAGTCCGTTCTGTGCAAGTCCACTGGCAGCGTCCTGCGTGCTTGGCTGCAATGCAGCTTTCGTGCGTGCTCTCTTCGTCAAAGTCAGCTGGAGCGTCAGCAGCCAGGGTGTCCTCAGCAACGAGAGCCGAGACAGCCAGACGTCCAAATCTAGTCGAGAGGCCGCGTCTGATCTGCTACTGCAATACGCGCAGGGCGCGGCGATGCGGCTGCTCGCAGAGAGCTACACCAGCCGCGACCAGGTGACACCTGCTGCCGTTGTGACGCTTCCACTGCTTGCTGTGATAGCAGCTGCTTTATGCGCACACCATCACATAATGTTGTAAAGATGCATCTAGAACAATGTGACGGTTCAAGTGAATCCGGCCATCTCGTGGGATTGTGCTTCAGGGTGGCAGCCGCCGCTTCTGTCTCAAAGCTTTGGCTTGTCAGCGCTCGTCACCCAACCTTACACCTCCTGCCGCAGGTGTCGCTGATCCCCTTCTACGGCGACCAGGCGGAGGTGCTGCTTCCGCCCTCCAAGTCAATATCCATGGCGCGGCGGCGGCTGGACAGCCTGCCCTGCGGTGGCGGCTCCCCCCTCGCGCACGGACTCGCCACCGCCTGCCGCACCGGCCTGCAGGCGCAGAGCTCGGTGCGCCTTCTCGACATGCAATCAAAGCACCACGCGTGGTCCGCATTCCAATATAAACAAATACCACAATGTCACCGCCCGCGGCACCGGGCAGCAGCCACAGAGAGCTAGATTTGGTGTTTTGATGTAGCTTTGATGTCAGACTGGGACAAACTCCACGTGTGCTGTCGATTCCTGCTCTGAACTGAAGTCGCTGGTGAGTCGGAAGACCTCACCACCTGTTGCCGTGGGGCGACTGCGGGCGCGTGATGGTTATGCTGCTCACTGACGGCCGCGCCAGTGCCTGCACCTGCATTGGGGCATTGGCTGTATTGGCTGAAATGGGCTGAATTGGCTGGGCTCCAAACACGTGTCCGATGCTATGTTCCTCCTCCGCTGCAGGGGGACTGTGGGCGGGTGATGCTGGTGCTGCTCACAGACGGCCGCGCAAACGTCAGCCTGGCAAAGAGCAACCGCGACCCCGACGCGCTGGCTGAGGACGCGCCCAAGCCCTCCACGGTGGGCGGTGCACTTGGGGACTTGAACTTTTGCCCCGACGCCTTTGTCTCCTTTGCTTCATCCGCCTTCCCATGCGACACGTCGATCTGGTGAGGCTCTCTGCATGCCGGCGGCTGGCACCAGTCGCAGAGCATGCTGTGAAAGGTGGGTATTGATAGCATAAATGGGATGGTGAACAGCCTTTTGTCTGTCGCTGCAGGAGGATCTGAAGGACGAGGTCATGAACATGGCCAAGAAGATCGGCGCCGCAGGTGATCCGCGGCCGCCCAAACCTCCACATAGCACTTCATGCACAAGAAGACACACAGCCGTGATGGCTGCCGGTCGAGCCAGCAGCGCGTTGACTGGACGCCACTGTGTCTCGCAATGTGCAGCGCTGTCAGCAACGCATCAGTGCGATGTGCTGTCTGGCCGCGCTGCCACGACATCCTCTGCGACTGGAGATTGCCGTTGCATCAGAGCTGGAAAACTGACTCATCTTGTCTTGCCTGCACCAGGCTTCAACCTGCTGGTCATCGACACTGAGAACAAGGTGGGTGGGCGTCGGACTCTAAACCCTAAACCCTAAACCCTAAACCCCTGACCTCGGTGGGGCTTCTGTGCCTGATGGCATTCTGCTGCCCCTGCAGATGGATGGCCATTCTGCCTCGGCTGTCTGAGTGCCTTGGCGCTTGCGCCCTTGGAATATGCACTATAAACCCTAAACCCTACACCCGCGCCCCTCGAGCTTGCACATGGCAGCTGAGGCATTTCTCCTTCTGAATGTGCAGTTCGTCAGCACCGGCTTTGCCGAGGAGATCGCCAAGGTGGGCTTTGCCCCAAAGGATAATGATACAAGGATCCTCCGCACCGTGCCCTGTCTGCATGCCTCTTGCAAGCGTTTGCCACTGCAGGAACGAGGGTGTGCACATCGCAAAGTTTCGTGCTGAGCTGCGCATTCCTGACCTTCTGCTGTCACCTTTGTTTGGGAGCAGGGCGCCAGCGGCCGGTATTACTATCTGCCAAACGTAAGCTATTTTTTGTTAGTTGACAAAATTAAAAAAAACCGCCTTGCCTCTCTGCACATTGACACCCCTATCCATGCGCTTTGCTTTCTTGTCGATCTCCAGAAACCTTTGTGTTGCCACAACGCCCCTAACTGTCGATGCGCTCGAAAGCCCCATCCATCTTGCTAGAAAGCGCCGATGTCGTGCTTGACGCAGATCCTGTCGTTTCACCTGATCTGACCATTTGCCCCATGCATTGCATACAGGCCAGCGACCAGGCTATCGCCATGGCGGCGTCGTCAGCAATGGCAGAGGCGAAGGCGATGTGAGCCGCACCCAGTGCGACCGCTCGGGCCTTGCAAAACCTGCCATGGATTTGACGCCAGACTTGGCGCCGGCTCGGCGCCCGCAGCTGCCGTGTGCAGATTTCAATGCATGACTTGGCACCAATCTGCCACCCGAGCTGCAAACGGTTTAGGGTTTAGGGCTGGCTTCCGTTTGCAGGCGCCCATGCAGGCGGCTGCATTGACTGATCGCTGGCCAGAAACCCATGAACGGCAGCCAGCACGCCCCTGGATTCCAGGAAGAATTGAGTGGGGCTGGGCTGTTGGTGCAAGCGTTGATGGACACTTCAGGGTGGGAAAACGCAATGCAGTCCGGTAGGATAACACTCTCCTCAGCTCCCTTGACGCGCACTGTCTAGGTGAGACAATCTTCCAAAAAAAAATCGGAACCTCATGAAACACTGTTGTAACAAGGTGCCTATTGAAGTACATTACAAGTGCGTCTTCGGTTCAGCAATGTAGATTCCCTTGACACAGCGGCAACGATCCACCACTGCGCCTCAGCACACGCCTGACCTCCTCAGCTGCCGCGGTAGGTGCTGTACCCGTAGGGGTTCCAGGTCAGCGGGATGTGGAAGTGCTGGTGCACCTGCAGCAAGGCAGCCTCTTCCTCATGTCAATCTTCAAGCGGCTGAGATGAGCAGAAAGAGCGCAAGATTCAAAATGTTCTCGAGCCATCCATGCAGTGTTTTGGTGAAGTGCGGCCGAGCAGCTGTCTTGGTGCTGTGAGCACCACCCTGAGCAGATCGAGGCGTGTCCTGTATATGTGCGTCGGCAGAACAACAAAACCACTTGGACCGTGCTGCATTCGCAATCAAGGAGGCTCGCCTGATCAGGAGCTACATTGAAGACGACACTGACGGTGGGGTAGAAGGACTGCGCCGGCCAGATGCCGGGGTGCGCATCGCGGCAGCCCGCCATGTACGCCTCTGTGCCAAACACCACCCTGTAGCGACCTGCGCAGAGGGCAGGTCGCTAGGGCAGGTCGCAGGTGATTAGGTTTGAAGGTCTCCGAACCCATGATCAGAGCAGTGGCGCAATGCAGATCCGCATGCGCCCCTCTGCTCACACCCAAGTTCTGTACATGCCTTAAAATTTACTTCTTTCAAACTGTTATTTTTTGAAACTTTAATTAATAGCCTTTGCTAGAAAGCCCCGGCATTCCATGTTTGTGCCGTGATGGACTCGTGCTTGTGGCGGCTCGAAGATCATCATCCGCTGCCGACCTCGCCTTCATCCATGAAGTCGACCCGTCTGTCCGAACATGTGTGAGTGGCCACCCTGCAGCAACGTGGTTGCCGTGCGGCAGAGCAGTAGGGTTTGGGTTTGCCTGTAAACCCTAAAACCCTAAACCCTAGTGTACCTTGGCATGTGCCGCCAGCTGTGCGCGCCTCCATCCCCACGGCTTACATAACCCGCACATGAGAACGTGGATGACACAACGTCGAACAACAGATGAGCACACACCTGGCGCGACGTGGTCTCCGGGCGGCAGCCTAAACCCTAAACCCTAAGCCCACGCCCGTCCGCACTGCTGCGCCATTCGTGTATCCTGCGACGTCAGCTCATAGTTGAGAAGCTGACCTGGCGCGACGTAGTTTCCGCGCGGCAGCAGCGCCGGCACGCGGCCGTCGCCGTCGGTGCGGGCCTCCGCGACAGTGTCCCAGGCACAGCCGCCGCCGCCAGGCGCCGCGCGCTGCAGCGTGATGAGCACGCCGGCCGCCGGGCGGCCCAGGGCCGTGTCCAGCACGTGGCTGGTGACTGGCGATGTTGCGCCTGCAGTGCACAACAGAATGAGTGCTCAGAGGGCCTGATGCGAATTAGCCTGATGCGAATTAGCTATCGAGTGTGCGGCAGCAGCGCCGGCACGCGGCCGTCGCCGTCGGTGCGGGCCTCCGCGACAGTGTCCCAGGCACAGCCGCCGCCGCCAGGCGCCGCGCGCTGCAGCGTGATGAGCACGCCGGCCGCCGGGCGGCCCAGGGCCGTGTCCAGCACGTGGCTGATGACTGGCGATGTCGCGCCTGCAATGCACAACAGATCTGTTCCAGAAGGAGTGCTCAGAGGGCCTGATGCGAACTATAAATCGAGTGTGCTGCAGTGTGACGAGCCCCCCCGCCGCCGGGTGCCCTGGAACCGGATATAGGGCTTAGGGTTTAGGGCGTAGCTGGTGACGGGCGACGACGCTCCTGCATCGTGGCCACAGGTCGTCAGAGAAGGCCAGAACAATACGTGCGTTGAAACTCGAAACAGTCAAAGTAGTCAAAGTGTCCAGCACAAGCATGCAGGGCCAGTGGGCAGGTCCGCATTCCCACCGACAGTCTGCAGCCTGCACCGCCAGCACTGCCGCTGCAGTGAAATTAGTCATCGCCAGAGTCGCACGACGGCACAGATGCAGCGTGGTGACCGCAGACACTCCAGGCGCAAAGCCCTAAGCGCCTAAACCCTAAGCGCCTAAACCCTAAGCGCCACCTGCGGGGGCTGGCGGAAGGGGCGCCGCGGCGGGCTGCGCGCCAAAGAGGCCCGCGAGGCGGCGTTCCGTAATGCGCATCTGCTCCGCCGCCGCTTGTACCAGCTCCTCGTGCGGCGCCTTGCCGTATCTGCCATCAGCATATGTGCAGTGAAGAAACGAAACATGGGCAAGGAGTGGGGTGCATCTGCGGCAGAGCCGCATCTGCTCCGCCGCCGCCTGCACCAGCTCCTCGTGCAGCGCCTTGTCGTACCTAGTAGACGAATGAAATGACATGACTGGTCAAACATATTGACAAGCAGCGTCTGCCGCAGAGCCGCATCTGCTCCGCCGCCGCGTGCAACAGCTCCTCGTGCGGCGCCTTGTCTCACCTGCAGGCCGAAACTCCTGTTGATGCGAGGCAACCGATGGTGATCCGCCAGGCCACTAAGTTTGATTTTGTCAACAACTAGCCCGTTCATCGAAGAAAAGGTGAAATTGCATGGCGTTGTGCCCGCCCCGCTCGCTGGAGGCATCTTGCAGTGCCGTCCGATGGGCTTCAGATGCGCCAAAGACGCTATGACCAGCCAGGTTGATGCTGCCAAGTCGCTGCATGAAGACACTCATGCTTCGTGGCGCAGCCTCACCGGCGCTTGATGGCAGCCAGCACCTCGCCGGCGCTCTTGCCGGCGGCAAAGATCAGGAACACGTGCCCGAACTTCGACTCGTACCGCCGATTCATCTCCGCCAGCTCCTGCGCAGAAACTCGGACACGTTGGTCTCGATTCTGGTGCAGATGCTATGTGCGAGGATTCCAGCCACCATGGGCTGCAAATGATGCACCTTGTACAGGGCTCGAATGTCGCTGGTGGTGCCGGCAGACTTTTCATGCAGTTTAGCCAGATTGGCAGAGTACATTTCTCGTGATTCTGAAACGAGACAGATGCGCTGGCTGTTCCAGCTTGCAGCTCACCTGGTAGACGGCCTCCGGCGCGCCTGTGGCCGACGCCTGCTCGTGGCGGCTCATGTCGGCAAAGCCGCCGAGCTTGGCTTTCAGAGCCGCGGCGTCGCCGATACGTGGGTGCGCGCCAAACGCCTCTAGCCAGCCCGCCACGCTCGTCTGCATGCAAGGGTTCAATGAGCCGGGTAATGACGCAGCTTTCGTTCCGGGCCCGGGCTGGCTCGGCTGCCGCAGAATTTGGACCATCTTTGGCTGCATGCCACTGCAAAACGATGCTGGCTGCCCGCTGTGCGATGCTGGCCGTAGATTGGATGCGAGCCAGGAGCTCGGGTGCAATGGAGAATGTGCCGATGACTGCACCGCTGCTGCTGATGCGCTGTCACCAGGGCCGCAGCGGCATGACAGCAGGTTGTCAGTGACCCACCTGGTGCCACCAGATATCGCGGCAGACGTCCACCAGGGCTTCCAGGCTGCCGCACGCCGCTGCGTCCGTCCCCAGACGGGCGGTAACCTTTGCGGCAAATGCGCGGCAGGCACAGCAGTCGAAGATCTGCACCTCCGTGACGCCGCCTGACATGCTGGGCTTGATCTGACACCTCGGCGGGCCAGCCCACAAAATAACTTCGCGTTGTGTCGCGCCGCAGCAGGTTCCTTGGCAAACCCGTCTGAAGCCTCACGATCGAGCAGGAGATGCGCGGTGAATCACACAGCCCAGGATGCAAGCTGTAAGGACGGTAGGCCTTCCTCAAAAACGGGTGCACGTCGAGTTTGACTGGGACGATCGAGCTAGGGCATGCACGATCGAATGCCTGTTGTGCGCAGACACGGCACTTGACGGCTTCGTGCCGTCGAGACAGCTTCGCTTGAGATATGTAGCGGCGCGAACAAGACTTGTGAGAGTGTGGCGACCATGTTCTTTGCTGAAGTGCTGGGCATCAGCTAGTACTGTTCAGCCATGATTGATTGGCTTTAAGGCATGTTTGGCTCCTCAGTGGGAACCAAGACCTCACCCGGGGACTCTGACTCCGCAGGTACCGGGTCGCACCCTGGCACACGACCGGCGAGGCGCAGCGCCGACGCCGACCCCCAGGTGGGGCGCCCACCACATCTATCGGTTACATTGCCGTGCCTGGGCTATCTGCAGGGCGGGTGGGTGGGAAAAACTTCAAGCGAAGCCTTTCCGCTACTGAACAGCACGAGCTGATGCCAGCGGCGTGCACAGGAATGCCGTACGTTGTGCTCCAGCGCTGGGCCTGACTTGCGCGCGCAACTTCGCCTGTCTTACATCACATTAGCTGCCCCTAGTCAGGGCCATTATCATTTTAGCAATTAAGAGAGCTGCTGGATGTGGACCACTTCGAAACTCTTTGACTTTCAAATTGCCTTCATCGTTGTGAGCCGTGTAATTCAACACGAACATTGGCCCCTCCAGGCTGCAGCAAAACGACCGCGCACGAACCTGCGAGGCGTGGTGCATGGTGGGTGGCTGCAACCTTGGAGAACCTTTCCACATCATCGTGGCATTCGGGCGTCTGGGTAGTGCATCGGATGGAGCATACCACTACACCATGTATTGCCTGTGGTCCGCAGGCAGGACGGGCGGACTTTGCGACCCCTGAGGTAGGATCCTGCGAGCAAGCGCTTACAGACGTCTCCTCTGCATCCTGTGCATCTCATAGCAGCTTCGATGGCACCACATGTCGACTGAGGCGCGCACCCTCCCGTGCTCCGCAGAAGCCGAAGGCCGGCAGCGATCGTGCAACCGGCACGCCAAGTACTGACGACGGCACCAAGTCCAGCTCGTCGAGACAGGTGCCATGCAGCGGCTTTCTCCTCACATCCTTTCATGTGTGTCTGAGTGGCGACAAGCTGCTCGCGAAGCTGTGCTGTCATGAACATTGCACTTTGCAGTTCTGACTGCACTTCCGAAGCCTGTGACTATCTCAGGCTGTCGACGAGCTTGCCGCCCTGACGGCCAACGAGCAGGTGTGTGAGCCGACCGAACTGGTGGATTTGTTTTGTCGGAGAGCTGTGATGCACATAGGACCCAGTGGTCCTATATATACAACAAGCTGGCATGCATTGCTGTTGTTGCGGAAACTGCAGTGCTCAAAGTTGACGGGAAATGTGCCGACTTCGTTGACCTCGCATTATTCGCCTCTTAGGGCGTAATCAGGTCGCCGAGCCGGCTGGGCGCTGCCGATCACTGAGACGCAGGCAGCCCCCTCGCACGTCGCCGCTGCAGCTCGCACAGTGTGCCGCTCCCGCCGACGCCAAAGTCGGCGCAAGACCTCAGCCGCGCCAGCACCGGCGCCGGGACAGCC
>JAABUM010002658.1_pt1 | contig 23473 bp, 20 predicted proteins | sample 5559161 | NCBI WGS metagenome assembly JAABUM01 (sample SAMN10711868, study PRJNA513369) | rock metagenome | isolation source: Antarctica rocks | place: Antarctica: Victoria Land, Siegfried Peak nord
CCGGTACCTGTGCTCTGCCGAGCCTGGCGTCGCTGATTGCGCAGCGGTCTGCCACTGCCGCCCATGCCTGTGCAGCGTAGCGCACTCTCTCTGGGAGGTCCTCCCCCGCCGTATTGAGAGGATACCAGAGGCGCACCTGAAGGAGGAGAACCACGTATGGCAGCACGGAAGAAAACAGACACCGCCCCACCCGCGGCGCCGGACACATCGGCCCAGACAGCCGCAGCGACACCGCCGAGTAGCGCGTCTCAGGAGGGGTACTGCGTGAAGTGCAAGACCAAGCGGGTCATGAACAACTCGCACGAGACAACCACCAACGGGCGTCGGATGATGAAAGGAACATGCCCCGAGTGCGGCACGAACATGAACCGCATCATGGGCAAAGCGTAGGTCCTTGCGTGTGCTGCCCCTCCTGCCCCCTGTGCAGGAGGGGTCAACGCGGATCACCGCGCCGCGCAGCGGGCGGGAAAAAGGGCCGGCGGCGTCCAGCAGCGACCACCCCGGCAGTGTGTGTCTCACGCTCCTTTGCATCTCCTGGCACAGCAGCACATACTCATGGTGGAGACACCACTATTGTCGCCGCTGCGCTGGCTGCCAGCGCGGCTAGGCCGTTCTCTCGCCTCGCAGGGCGGCACGGTGATGATGCGCTGCTCCGGTGTGCTGCCAATCCCGATGTGCTGCCGATGCACTGCAGCGACAGGAGAGCCTCCTTGCAAGGAGAGAGCACGTCTGCACTCATGAAACGGACGCCAGCGCTGCGGCACAGAGAGCGACCGGAGAGCACGGACCCAGAGTACGGGGCTGCTGCACTGAGGGAGGAAACGACCCATGACCGCACAGATGGCACGTCCTGTCGCCCTCGTGACCGGGGCCAGTCGTCAGCGCGGGATCGCCGCGGCGCTTGCACGGGGGCTGGCCCAGAGCGGCTGGGATGTCGCCACCACCTACTGGCGCCCGTACGACGCGACAATGCCGTGGGGGAGTCATCCGGAGGACCCCGCCCAGATTGCGGTAGAGCTCGGCGTTGTGGGCGCCGCGACGGTGGCGATCGAAGCCAACCTCACCGACACGAGCACACCGGCGCGGATCTTTGATGGCGTCGAGGCGGCGCTTGGTCCGGTGAGCGCCCTTGTGCTGGCCCACTGCCAGTCGGTCGACTCGGGCATCTTGGACACCACCATCGCGAGCTTCGATCTCCATGTCTCGGTCAACGCCCGGGCCAGTTGGCTGCTGATCCAGGAGTTTGGCCATCGTTTTCGTGGGGAGCCCGGGCGAGGCCGCCTGATCAGCATCACCAGTGATCACGTGGTCGGCAACATGCCGTATGGGGCGAGCAAAGGGGCGCTTGACCGCATCACGCTGGCGGCCGCGCAGGAGTTTAGCCACCTGGGGATCACCGCCAACGTCATCAACCCTGGCGCGACCGATACCGGCTGGATGAGCGCGGAGATGATGGCGCGGATCGCCCATCAGACGCCGCTCGGTCGGGTCGGCCAGCCGGAGGACTGCGCCCACCTGGTCAGCTTTCTGTGTTCCCCGGAGGGCGGCTGGATCAATGGGCAACTACTCTACAGCAATGGAGGCAGTCGGTAGCCTGCCTGTGCTGGCTGCGGCGCTCATCCGAGCCTGCGCCGCGCTGTTTGTGCGGAGACATGGGGCGGGACAGGAGAGACCCAGGTAGCGGCCGCACAGGTGCCCTTTCTCCCACCCCGCAGAGGGGTGCGACAATCATCGGAACGAAAAGTCGGGGTAAAGGTTTTCCGGTCGTCATGCGCCGCGTTTGAGCACTCGATCTCCGTCAGCCAAGCCATGACGGCTCTATTGCCGCCTTCTCTCATCCTCTATCACACCGAATGCGGGAGAATCGTCGCTCTACGGAGCACCTGAAGGTGACGGCCACGCTGGTCACCCTACAACAGAGGGCCTGGTATTGCACAGAATGCCCCCTTCACTGCGATAAACTTGCCTACCCCGACCTTTCGTTCCAATGATTGTCGTACCCCGCAGAGAGGCGCGGTGATCGCCCACCTGCCAACAACGAGCGGAGTCCCTGCGGCGACGAGGGGGCGGAGCGGGCCTGCCGCACAGAGCCAGGCTGGCCCTGGTCCGGTGTGCCTACGAGACGCCCAAGACACGCGTGGCTCCACCCCTCCTCCGTCGGGGACGAGCCACGCGCCCACCAACTGCCGGCCGCACAGCTTCGCTAGCTCGGGCACGGGCAGACTCCCGCCCTGGCGGTTCGCTCGGGTCTTGTTCCTCCGGATAGCGGCACGCAGCAGGTGGGGAGGAGTATACTGGCAGGGGGTGACCAGGCACACGGACGGCTCTGCGCCCGTGTGCCGCGCGCCAGCGGCACGTCATGCGTCACCAGGAGAGACACACATGCAGGAGGAGAGGGCGATGCCCACACGGAAGGTGGGGCGCAGCGGGCGCCCACCACGTTCCCCGCTCCCTGACCGGCGGCTCCTGGAGCAGCAGATGACCGCCATCACGCGCCTGCTCGCCGAGCGCGAGTTTGCCTCCCTTGAGGAAGCGAACGCGTACCTTCAGGAGACGTTGGCCAGCGGAGGACTGCCGGTGGTGGCGCCGACAACACCTCTGGAGGAGGCCCAGGAGGTGATCTATCAGGCGTTGGAGGCGCAGGGCACACGGCGGCTGGAGCTGGCGCGCACTGCCTTGACGATCTCCCCCGACTGTGCGGACGCCTACGTCCTGCTGGCCGAAGCGGCCGCCAATGCTCAGGAGGCACGGCGTCTGTATGCGCAGGGTGTCCAGGCTGGTGAGCGCGCGCTGGGCCAGGCAGCCTTCACGGAGGAGGTGGGGCACTTCTGGGGCATCGTGGAGACCCGCCCCTACATGCGCGCCCGGCAGGGCCTGGCCACGGTGCTGTGGCATCTCGGCGAGCGTCGGGAAGCCCTCGCCCACCTACACGACATGCTGCGTCTTAACCCGGACGACAACCAGGGGCTGCGCTATCTCCTGGCGGGCTGGCTGCTCGCGGTGGGCGATGACGCGGCGCTAGACCTGCTCCTAGCCGCCTATCCCGACGAGGGCAGCGCGCAGTGGGCGTACACGCGGGCGCTCGCCGCGTTCCGACGCCAGGGGGCCGGGCCAGAGGCCGATCGGGCCTTGCGGCGGGCGCTGCGGGCCAATCCGCATGTGCCGCTCTATCTCCTCGGGGCCACGCCGTTCCCGCTGCACCCGCCCGACTCCTACGGGAGCGGGGATGAGCATGAGGCGGTGATCTACCTGGCCGAGGCGGCGGAGGGGTGGCTGGAGACGCCCGGCGCGCCAGAATGGCTGAGCACGGTCCTGCAGCGGACGCGCCCGTCAGCGTCCGCTGCCCCGCGCCGCCGCCCGCGCCGGTCCTAACACCAATACCAAGCGCGCAGAAGGGCTGGGTGACGGGAGCCAGAAGTAGGGTCAACGACGGTGCGCTGTCACGGTGCCCAGAGAGGCGGCCGCCGGAACCAGCCTCAGCCCGCGCCCGGAACGTACGTCACCCAGCCCTTCTGCGCGCTTAGGTCATGCGCTGTCGTGGCTACCCCCTCATGCGCGGGGTGTCAGCCCCTGTGAGGCTGGTAGCCACCAGCGCAGATCGGCTATTTCTGAGCGGACCCCGCCTGCTGCAGCCCTTTCATAATGTTCTGCGCCGCGGCAAGCGGCGTGACTTTGGCCGCTGCAGCGGCCTTCTCGACATCGTCCTGTGTAATGTGACGATCGTCGCCGTGGCGATCATTGGGCGCGTCGCACCCGCAACTCAGGCACATGGACATCTCCTTCGTCTCGCGTTGTCCGTGACCCACGCACTGCGGGCCGCCGTACCAAAGAGCATGTCCCATGCCACAGGAGCGTGTACGGCAGGGCCAAGCTCGACCTCCTGCGTCAGCGCCTGCTTCACATGGGGCGCAGCGGCGCACGGGGTACTTGTGACGTACCCACCAGCCCGTGTCCCAGCTGTGCTGGCTGGGTAGCTCATCCGCTGGCTCACAGGCACCCCGACCACCTGTGCTGGCCGCTTGGCTCATCCGCGTCTTCATAGGGCCGCTAGGAGTGTGTGCGTGTGCCGCAGGCCCTGCGCTCGCGGGAGGAGTCAGTACAGCTTGTGGAGCGGATGAGGCAAGCGGCCAGCACAGCGCCCCCGTCGCCGTGCCCAATCGTCCACGCCCAAGATCCGGACCAGACCGACGGGGGGCAGGGGCGCGGCGCGCACCAGGCGCAGCAGAGTCCGCCGGCTGACCGGGGTGCCTTCCGCCGCCAGATGCCGCACACCGGGGGTACCGCCCAGATCGAAGCCGGTACGTTGCAGCTGGGCGGTCAGCCGCAGCGTGCGCCGCGCGTGGGGAGCCACCAGGGCGGGCACCCGTTCGCTGAAGGTCCGGCGGGGACAGTGGGGCCGCGGACAGACGAAGCGGCGCATCTGGAGATGGAAGACCACACGCGTGCCACACCAGGACAGATCCCGCAGCGTCCGCCGGTAGTGCCCATGAACGCGCCGAGAGCGGCGCCGGCACTGCGCGCAGCGGGCGGTGCGCCGGGTCGTGCGCACCTCCACGTGGATGGTCGTCTCGTCACGATGCACGCGCTCCACCTGCACCCCCGGCACCTCTGCGAACAGCAGCGTGGTGAGCATGGTCGCCTCCTGTTCTCCAGGAGCGACTGGCTCCTGGATTTTCAGGCTACCACCCGGCTGGCTCCACACAAAGCGCCCAAGACCCGGGGTTTTGTCCACGGCTCTGTCCATAGCTTTCAACCACGGATGAGCTAACCAGCCAGCACAGGTGTTGGAGGCACGGGCAGCAGAGCGGGATGCGCTGGAGCAGGCCGCGTATGACGGGAAGGTGCAGGAGCGGGCGGCGAAAGCTGCCCGGACAGGGCACCGGCCAGGAGGGCGTCCGCCCACGCCGCCGACTCCGGGACCGCGGGACACGGATCAGTACAACTTCACAGACCCAGAGTCGCGGATCATGAAGAACTCGACCAACGCGGGGATGGAGCAGCACTACAATGGCCAGGTGGCTGTGGACCAGGCGAGCCTCTTGATCGTGGGCTGTGCGCTGTCCAACCACCCCAACGATCAGCAGGAAGCAGAACCCACGTTGGACGCCATTTCTCCCGAGGTCGGCACTCCCGACGCGGTGGCCCTGGACACGGGCTACTTCAGCGCCCACAACATCATCGCCTGCGTGACACGAGGGATCACGCCCTACATTGCCACGGGACGGCAGCCGCATCACCAGGGCTGGCAGGCGTACTTCGCCGCGCAGACTGCTCCTCCGCCGGAGGACGCCAGTCCCAAAGAGTTGATGGCCTATGCGCTGCAGACGGAGGTCGGCAAAGCCATCTACCGGCGCCGCAAATGCACCGTGGAGCCCGTGATCGGCTGCCTCAAAGAGGTGCTCGGCTTCCGTCAGTTTTCGCTACGCGGCCTGGCGGCGGCGGCCGGGGAGTGGTGTTTGCTGTGTCTTGCCCGCAATCTCAAACGTCTGCATGTCCTCAGCCTCGCGCGGCAGCACCCTCTGCCCACGCCGGCTGCTCCGGGCATGATCGCGGCCGCCGTCCTGGGCTTTCTCGTGCAGATTCTCCGGGTGTGTGCCCTGGTCTGGACTGCTGCGACCGTTGAACGCGGCCTCCGCAGGCTCACCAGGACGGTGCAGGTCGCCGGCTGTTTGCTGGTCACTCCTCTTCGCGCGTTCTCTCCGACAAGCTGCTAGCAAGAGCGAAGCTGCTACCAAGGGCAAACCGAACCACCTAAAAGTGCCGAGTTAGGATGTGGTCACGGTACCTCGCCCGGTGCAGGCCTTCATTCAGCCTGATTCTGGCCGCAACCAGCCTCTTGGATGAGTCGAGAGTGCCGACACTGTCCGTTCTCGGCACTTCACTGCAGGAGCAAGCCCCTGATCAGCTACCGGAAGGTCAAAATAGTCGTCTACCTTGCACTTGGCTACAGCTTCCGTAACACTAGGCTTTATGTGCGCTAACCAAAAGAGCACGGGGACGCGGCTTGACTGACGTGACAACACATCTCATACCTTCTAAAGGCGTAGGGCTCGATCAGGCACAGGAGTGCGCCACGATCATCTCACGTCGCACCGTCGATACAGCTTTTGATGAAGGCAAAAAGCCCCTGCCCTTCAGCGACCCCAATCGCCCAGTTTTTCTTGAGGGCACGCTTTTTCATAAATTCGTCGGTCTCTTGAACCGCACGATAGAGCCGCTCACGTGTCTCATGCGAATGAATAAATCTAGCTTTCGCCGTGGCTGCTCGGTAGCTATCCCCCCATCCCCGCGCATACAACTCATCGACGGTCTCCACAAAGTTGAGCCAGAGAATACAGAGGAGATCATGCTGATCAAAACGTTCTTGCTGCACGGTGTCCCTCACAGCATCCGTATCATAGACGGACGCCAAGGCTGCGAAGCTATGATTCGCGAGTATCTTTCTGCCATAGCGATGGATGTCCCTTCCGAGCGCATGATACAAGCAGAAGCCGACAAACTCCGTGAAGAGGAAAGACATGCCGCGTAGAACTTGATTGACAACAAAAGAGCTATCCTTGCTTAAACGAGAATCGAGATCCGCTATGCTCAGTGAGCGTGCGTCAATGCCAAGTCGGGCACAGGCTAGTTCTCGGTTCTGTGCTGTGGTTGGAACAATCGCATTGGCAAACTCTCGGCTGAGGTAGGAGACCAGCATAAGTTCTGCTGATGGAGACTTGTCGATCGCGTTCTCTTCTGCACTGGCGAGGGCAAAAGCATAATCACGTCCATGCTTGGGCATAACCTTACTAAAGATCAAGGGGTAAAACCGCTTAAGAAAAAGCGATTTCTTATTATTGATGGCTTCTTCAGAGAACCCGATGAACGCAAACCATGTCTGCGCCACGTCCTGATTATCGATACGACGCACCTTGCGCCCTATGCGGAAATCCTTGGGGGACTTATGGAGAGCCGGGCGCCATCGTTTTGAGTCATTGTCAAAGGCGTCCCATGCTCCCTCTTTCGCTTCATAGAACCAGTTCAGGTCAGCAAACAGGCGGGCGTAGATAACCTGATCGGCATGATTCGAGACCAGATTCCGCGGCTTCATCGGATTTTGATTGTTAGTCGACGTGACCACCCGCGTGATGTCATCAACGGCACTGTTCACCAAGAGACGTACCAGAACGGAACAGTTTTCCTCAAAATCCTTCTTATCTTCGACGGAGAGCTGCTCGTAGGCTGTATGAAGCGCGACAACCGTTTGGAGGCCATTGACAATACCGGGGTGCGTCGCGACGAAATGCGGTCGTTGTTGATTGGGTTTGGCAAAGTTATTACAGGTGATCGTAACACCATTGTTGAGGAAGCGAAACTCACGCCGCGTACGCTGATGAAGCACTGAGTCGCGAATATCTTGGTTGACACGAGAGTTGGTGATGTTTGCGCGCACATTCGGCTCAAATATTTGGTAGCCGAGCGCATCGTAGGCTGTGACCAGGTCGATAGCACGACAGTAGAAGACAGCATTAGCGTTGTCACTGATATTGGTCATATGCCAAGGACGCAGAATTATGCGTTCAAACTTCTGCCCCTTCTTGTCAGACCATCCTCTGTTTGTCTCGCGCCAATTCTTGTCAATGATGCTATTGATCGTATGTAATGTCGCGTGAATTTCAACCGGTACATCTTGAACAATGACTGGTGACGCATTGGCAGCCTGAAAATGACGGAGTTCACCATGCGCCTGAGATGTGAGCTGGTCACCGAGGATGATGAGATGCAGTGTAATGGGGATGGATAGTTGCTTCTCCAGCTGTTTATGGTTTCTGATAATCTCGTTCCACTGACGCAGAAGATCTTTGAGGTCTTTGGTAGAGACAGCACCTCCCGTCTCGTATAAAAGGAAGTTCTTGGCACGTTCCAGATCCCGTATCCCCTGACCATCAAACACCCCCAGCCGCAGGTCGCCGTTCGCATCGACATCATGTGTCTTAATCTGAAAGATATCAATGCTTGATTCGCCGACAATCCAGGCGTCGATCCCGTGATCGCGTTGGTCGACAAACATCACATCATCATCATCATAGCCAAGCCACAGGAGAAGCACCCGTGCTGCCGCGCTGTAAAAGGGCATCTGCTTGTCGCTTGCCAGATCACGAATATCGTCAGCAAGCCTGTCAATAAATGCTTGGCGATGCGTCGATTGAGAGACTTGTATCATGGACAGCCTCCTGGCAATCACGTGTGATAAGAGGCACGTGCTGTCATCAGCGGGGGAGCCGCGACGTGAGAGATCCTCGGGGATAAGGCTATTATAGGCGATTGTTCCCGCCGGGCATAGGGCTCAGCAAAAAGCCCCACCGTCCGTCAGTCTCGCTTCTCGCATATACATTATGTCATGTTGAAGTAGTGTGTTAGTAACACCTGTAGGATTTCACATTCGGTGAGCCGTTCCACGCTTGTGACGAGCCGCTATTCCACGTAGTGTGAGCGGAGTTTATCACGCTCCCTGCGCCGATCCTGCACAATTTTCCACAATCGCTGCGCCGATCCTGCCTGACGTGCAGGGGACGCGACTGAATGGCAGAGGGGCTGTCGTCCTGCGCGTGGTGGAGACCAGCGTGTCCCCATCGTCCGCCTCGCCTGCCACTGTGGCACGGGGCCATCCTCCGCGCCTTCTGACAATCCCCCCCTCTGGCTGCTCCCGGGCAGGGGACCTTTCCTGTGAGAACGATCATCATCACAGCAATTCGTGCGGCTGCTTCTCTGGACGAGGAGGCTGGCCAAGTGGGACAGGAGCCATTGTTATCGCAGGAATGAAGGAACACGCCATCGGGCAGTGCTGACACACCGACTCCGAAGAACACTTACTGCCACTGATGGAGGCCTTCCTCACTGACCGCACCTATAGGATACATGGCCGACATGCGACGTGGCTCCTGCGCCACGCTCGCTCGTCTGTAGGATTGGCGCAGGCATCGTGAAAACTCTGGCACACGGATTGTGGTAAACCTCATGGTTCGCTCATTTTCAGGGAGGTTGGGGAGAAACAAGGGTCAGGCGATGGTACAGATCGGGGGGGAGATCCAGCAAGGCGAGGATCTGCTGCTGCAGGGGGGTGAGGGAGGGGAGATGGCGCAGGGTGTGCTGGGGGGAGTGCAGCACGGTGAGGGTGATCTCCTTGAAGGCGGCCAGCAGGCGCTCGGTGGTGGGCCGGGCGGTGGCCCGCGTGGGCTGGCCAGCGTAGAGACCGGCCAGGGTGCCCTGCGTCTGGGCCAAGCGGCGGCGCACCTGGAACTCGACCAGGGTGAGCACGCGCAGGGCCAGACTGAGCAGGCGGATCAGCCCGGTGACATGCTCATCGCGGTCCAGGTAGAGTGGGCTGAGAGAGAGGGGACGCCCCTTGAGGCGGCCAAAGCCGCGCTCGACGAGGTACTCCTCCCGGTAGGCCAGCACGGCCTGCTCCGCGCTCAAGGCGTCAGCGGGCTGATTGGTCGCACAGACGCGCCAGCCCAGGCGCGCGATGGTGGCGTCCAGAGCCTCCTCGTCCCCCTGGACCAGCAGCGTAAAGGTGTGGCGCTCCTCCGTGCGCGCGGGGCGGCCCCGATAGGCGCGCACAGCGCGGGTGTGGGTCTGGGTGCTGCTCTCCACCCGCAGCAGGGCAGCCACCTGGTGGTGCGCGAGCACCGCCTGGGCCGCCTGCTCCACCTCCTCGCCCGTCTGCCAGCGGCGCTTGCCCCGGCCGGGCACAGTCAGCGCGGCCAGAGCCTCCTGGGCCCGGCGCAGACGGGCGCGCAGAGCCGCTTCAGCGGTGCGCGCCGCCGCCAGCGACCGGACCAGCAGGCGGCGCTCCGTCCAGGTCACGGGCCGCCACCCATCCACCACCGCCGTGAGCGTCGCGCTGCGCTCGTAGACATCAGCCAGGTGCGTCACGGTGCCCTCAGCGTCGGTCCGCTCCACCCGCCGGGCGGGGTGGTCTCCCGCCCACGCCTCCTGCAGATACTGCTCCAGCAGCGCCGCGGGCACCTGGGTGGCCGCCAACGGACAGAGGTAGTAGTCGCCCGCGGCGGCCACGGCGGCACGTGTGTCCAGGGCTCCCATCTTGCAGTCACCCACATAGAGCAGCCCCCGCTGGTCCAGGGTGCTCTGCACCTGCGCGATGGCGGGGCGGTAGAGCGGATCGTCGGCGTGCTCGCCGGAGACCACGGCCGTGACCAGCGGCAGGCCCAGAGGGTCCAGGGTGGCCAGCAGCACCTTGACCTGCGGCAGGTCCGGTCGCTGGTCCTTGGAGTGCCCGAACTGGAACAATCCGTCCTCGGTGACCTGCCCATAGCCGCTGGCCGTGGTCGTGTCCACCCGCACCCGTGCACGTTGCAGGTCATACACCCGCAGCACGGTGCGCCCCAGCGCCCGCGCCCACCCGCGCCAGACGGCATCGTCGGCCAGCGTGCGCAGCAGGTCGGCCAACCGGTCGTCGGTCAGGTCCAGCGCCACGAGCGGCTGGCCGGTGCTCCCGCGCAGCGTCTCCAGGCGGCGCTCCGCCCACGGCTGCACCTGGTTGAGCCGATGATCCCCCTGCGAGAGGATGTGGGCCAGCCAGACGGTGGCTGTCCAGCCCAGGCTGAGTCCCGCGCGATTGCCATGGGCCACAAAGTAGCTATCGATCAACGCAGGCAGCTCCATCCGGCGCATCTGCGCCACCAAGAGCGGGATGTCGTCCACCCGCTCCGTCACAATGCTCAGGGTCTCGTTCATACCCAGAGCCTACCCAATCTCGTGACCTACCGCCAGAAATGAGCGAACCGTGAGGTAAACGGCTCAACAAATGTGAAACCCTACATGAGAACCAACAACCTGGTGCACCGGGTGTGGACAAGGGGGAGACGGCGCATCATAACAGGGATTATGATGCACCTAGTGGGGAGGCGGAGCGCTCGCGTGCCCCCACGCGCAGGACGCAGACGGGAGGGAGCATTGGCATTCCCTATGATTGCCGGGCGCCGACCGTGGCACGCCCGTGCGCGACTGTCTGGAACCCCGCCAATCCCTCCCTGCTGGCTCCGCATGCCGTCGGCGTGGGCTGGAGCAGCAACGTCTACCGCGTGTTGCACCTCACGGTCTCCTCATCACGAAGCGTCGAGGTGCCCAAGGACCTGCGGCAGGAGACATGCGCGCCTGGGAACGAGGAGCGAAGCGATGGCACACAGCGCCTCCATGCCAGGGGCCAGGACCGGGGCACGGTGAGCGACAAAAGGAGAGGTGATGGCGACAGGGAGCGCGGGCTGCGTGGCATCAGCGACGCGGCAGTCCAGGCCAAGACGGGCAAGGGGTGGGACGAGTGGGGCTGCCCTCCTCGACACCTGGGGGGCAACGGAGAAGGGCCATACCCGCAGTGCTGCCTACCTGCGGGAGAAGCACGGGGTGAGTCCCTGGTGGGCACAGGCCGTCACTGCCCGCTATGAGTGGGCGCGGGGCCTGCGTCAGGAGCCGCATGCGGAGACCCTGGAGCAGGGAGGCGAGTTAGGCCGACCTGCAGGAGGTGATGTCCTGTGAGCGCGGAGGGGCGCCCCACTCCATACCAGGATCCAGGCGAGGAAGCACACGCGCCCGGGGATGCGGGCGGGAGGGGCGACCTGCTACCCTACCAGCTGGCGTCGGGTCAGGAGCAGGAGCTGGCCCGAGTAGCACGGTGGGTGGGGATGACGGACGAGGAGCGCCACCGGCGCGCCGCCGCGGCCGGCCAAAATCATGACGCGGCGGCCCTGCTCGATCTGCTCGATGCGCACCTGACCTTGCGCGGGCGCAGCGGCGCGAAGGTGAGTGATCACACCCGCGTGGCCTATCGGCATGCCGCGGGGCGGCTCCTGGCCGACTGGATGGGAGAGAACCTGGCGCGGCCGGGCCGCGATGCGGGGACGCTGTGGGTCCGCCGCTTGGAGACGGAGGGCCTGGCCCCCAGCTCCTGCCAGGTGGCTCTCTCCGCGGCACGCACGCTCTACCGCGCGCTGCGCTGGGCCAGGGCCACCGAGGCCGATCCGTTCGCCGACGCCAAGGCGGCGCCTGACACGACCGACGCCGCCGACAAACGGAGCCCCTACAGCCAGGAGGACCTCGCCCGCATGCTCGCTGTGGCCACCCCGGCGGAAGCGGTGTTGATCCTGTTGGGTGCGCACGCCGGTCTGCGTGTCTCCGAGGCGCTCGCCGTGCGCTGGACCGACGTGCGGTTTGCCGAGAGTCGCATGACAGTCCGCCACGGCAAGGGGGGGCGCGCACGGCAGGTGGTGCTCAGCCAGAGCCTGGCCACGGCGCTGACTACGCTCCGGCTGGCCGTCGGTGCGGCTGCACCAGGCCCAGGGGAGTGCGATCAGAATGCAGAGGGAGCCGAGGCCCGGCAGGAGGCTCGCCCGGAGGCGTGTGTCCTCCCTTATAAGGAACGCTCGACGGCTTGGCGGCACATTGCCGCGGTGTGTCGGCGCGCTGGCGTGCGCCAGCGGGGAGTGCATGCCCTCCGCCATAGCGCCGGCACACGTCTGTTCCGCGAGACGGGCAACCTGGAGGCGGTGGCCCGCCACCTGTCCCATCGAGATATCGCCACCAGCCGTGTCTATATCGAGTGGGCCGATACGACGCTGGAGCGCACCGTGGGCATCTGGTGACCAGGGTGCGCGCTGGCTTCGGGGCAGGACGGCGCGCCTGCTGCCGCCGCCACGTCATGGGAGAGGGGACACACGGGTGATCAGAGAAGACGCATGGGGAATGGCGAGGGAAGAACCCTGCCGACTGATGAGGCTGCGGGTGTCACGGTGCTGGCCGACCGACTGTGCCGGGTCTTCCCGGGCTGCCCGGCTCTCTCTGATGGCAGGGTGGGCGCGCCCAGCACGAGCAGGGCGTCGCCTGCACCTTCTACGGGCGCGGATCGGTCGACAACGCCGGAAGAGCACGAAGGTGTTTATGTGCGTTGGGACGCTTTGCCTGCGGCGCCTGGCACGTCGGCACTTTTTCTCCCGCCCCGGCGGGGGCACCATGTGAGTCATAGCAGTGAAGCGGCGGCCGGTCTAGTGAGGAGGGGGAACCCGTGACACGCATTATCAGTATTGTGAATCAGAAGGGCGGCGTGGGCAAGAGCACCACGGCGCTCGCGTTAGGCACCGCACTGGCCGATCGTGGGCAGCGCGTCCTCTTAATCGACCTTGATCCCCAGGGCAGCTTGACAAACAACGCGGGCCTCCCTGCCCATGAGCTGAGCACGACGGTCTACACCGCGATGGCCCACTTCCTGGCAGAAAGCGAGCCGGCGCCACTCACCCCATATGTGCAGCACCTGGACGAGCGCCTTGATCTCCTGCCTGCCAACATCAGCCTCGGTGCGGCAGAGATGGAGCTGCTTAATGCTGTGCGCGGCGAATACGTGCTGATGGAGATCCTCGCACCTGCGCATGAGACGTACGACGTGATGCTCGTCGACTGCTCACCCTCGCTGGGGCTGCTGACCATCAATGCGCTCACGGCCGCGCGCCAGGTGATCATCCCCGTCGTGCCCGAGTATCCTGCCGCCTATGGCCTCGGGTTACTGATGCAGTCGCTCCAGAAAGTCCGTAAGACGCGGCTCAATCCCCAGCTCGAGGTCGCCGGTGTGATCCTCACGATGGTCGATCATCGCACCGTTCATGGGCGCGCCGTCGCTGAGAATATCAGGGAGAGCGTCGCCGGCCAGGTGACCGTCCTCGGTGAGGTGAAGAGGAGCATCAAAGTCAGCGAGGCGGCAGAGCATGGCGTCTCCATCACACGCTATGCTGCGGAGAGCGACACAGCACACGCGTACGAAGAGATTGCCGATGCCCTCCTCGCCAACTGGGGTATCCCGGCAGTGCGGGCAGCGCCCATCGTGGAGGCTATCCATGGCTAAACCTATGTTACCGCCGCGCCGCAAGCCACTCCATCCCATCGAGTGGGTCACCCACCAAGAGGGTATCGAGGACCTGCCCGAGGCGAAGCTGATCACTCTTGACAGGATTGATGCCAATCCATACCAGCCACGTCGCCGGTTCAATCAAGAGGCGCTGGACGAACTAGCCGCCTCCATCCGCGCGCACGGCCTGCTCCAGCCCCTCGTCGTGCGCAAGGTCGAGGACCGCTATCAACTCATCGCCGGTGAGCGCCGTCGGCGGGCAGCAGCACAGACAGGCATGGAGAAGGTGCCCTGTCTCGTGCAGACCATCTCTGACGATGACGCGGAGATCCTGACGCTCCTGGAAAACATCCAGCGTGCAGACCTAGACCCGCTGGAGGAGGCCCACGCCTATCGGCACCTCATGGAGCGCTTCAGTCTGTCCCTGCGCGACATCGCGGACCGCGTCCATAAGAGTCATGAGCTCGTTGCCCAGCGCCTGCGCCTGATTGCCGATCCTGCTGTGGAAGAGGCCGTGCGCAGTGGGGCCATGGGGCCGAGCGTGGCGCGGGAACTGGCACGCATCGCCGATCCTCAGAAAAAGCAGGACCTGCTGCGGCGGGCCGCAGCGGGGGAGCGGATCGCCGTGAGGGACGTGAAGAAAGCCTTGGCTGCCTCCAGACCAGCGAAGGAGGAGCCAGGTGAGCCACACGGGGAGGGCACCGGAAAAGTGTCAACATTGTTGACAGCACCGGCCGCCGCAACCGCGCAGAGGGAGCCCCTGCCGGCAGTGCTACCTGATGGCAAGGAGCTAGGGACAATACGGTTGATAGGGCCAGAAGGCGAGAGGGGCACGGTGTCAACATTGTTGACAGCACGGGAGCCCGCGGTGCCACCGGGAGCAGCCAGTGTTCCCGCCCCTCAGAACGAAGAGGAGGCAGGGTCCTCAACGGCCGCCATCCCGCTGAATGCCGGAGACGAGATGATCGACCTGGACACCCTCAGCATTGTGCGCCTGCGCCAGCAAGGAAAGTATGCATCCCGTGCGGAGGTCATGCTCGTCTTGGGGGCTGATGTTGCAGCCTTGGAGCAACGGTTGTGAGGGGGCCTATGCGCAATGAGTCCCCATGCAGGCCATACGAGAGCGCACTCATGATGGTGCTGTTCATCGTCGGGAAGGCGAACGCCAGCCCGCAGCGCTCGGGCCGGCAGTCTGCCTTGCTCTTGCACCACTCTCTATGCTCTAACGAAGAGAACGGCGGGGAGAATCGATACACGGTGTTACCATGTATGTTCAGAGGACCGGCGCGGACCAAGGGGTAGTCGTCATGGCTACCCCCTTGGAGTCGAGGCCCATTGGCCGTCGTGAAGGGCGGGAACCGTCAGCGAGCCACAGATGTCTGCTGAGACAAAGGAGGTCAGCCATGGTGCTCAAGTCTGCGTTTACCGTTGTGTTCCTCATGGCGTTGAACTGGAGTGGGGGCCACGGTGCGTCTCCCTCCCACCCCATCGGGGAGAGCACGCTCTCCCCGCTCTCCCCATGGACCCGTGGGCTGGCGCTCCCGCAGCCGCAGCCGTTTGCCCTCACAGCGCAGGGGGTGCGTACCGCGATGCACCGCTGGATCGCGGCGTATAATGCGCATGATGCACCGACGGTTCTTGCCTACTTGGCCGATCAGCGCCTGCGCTACTTCGACTGTGAGTACGTCACGCACCATGGCTATCTCTTGACCAGCCGCGCCACTGTGCAGGTATGGCTGCGTCACCGCTGGGCACGCGGCGACCATGTGCAGCTGCGTCGTATCACCGTGGGGGATTACGGGTGGAAGCCCGGCACTCCTATTCATGTCATCGGCCTGGAGGTGCATCGCACGAGTCGTGAGACGCCACGCGGCGTGGACATCGGGTTCAAACTTCTGCCCCTCCAACTTCCGGGACCACGTGGCTTGATCCAGACAGCCGCCCTCGCGGGCAACACCCAGTGCCCCCTCTTCAAAGTAGAGTAGCGAGCGGCAGGCCGCGTGCAAGGAGCGGGGCGCGCCATGGGAGCCCAGATCCGGTGAGACCTCGCAGGGCGACACGCAGGGAAGCTACGCCCGCCGGCGCGACGCCCTGCAGGAACAGGAGACGCAGCGAGCAGGCGGCCTTTCTCCCGCCGCAGGCGCGCGGTGATCCACTGGCCCTACCCGGGTGCAGGATAGCGGTATCTCGTCGATGGCCAGGTGCCCCCTCATGCTGTAGGTAATTTTATGTCAACTTACCCTCTGTTCGTCAGCCAGATGCTGCATGCAGCAGAGGAGGATCAGTAGGAGGATAACACCCGGGTTTATTTAAACGTTCCCTTTGCAGGTAGTACGGGCCTTACGGCTATTAAGGGGCTGGCACATGTATGCGGGCACGCTATCTCTGTGGCTGGAAATTATGAGGTCTGCGTCTCCCCCGACGATAGCGCCTGCTGATACTCATGCAGCCAAGCCATGGCATCCTCATATTGGCCCAGCTTGAGGTCAGTGTACGTGGACACGCGGAATCTGCGGTGCAATTCACCAAAAAGTGAGGCGTAGTAATTCGTCTGCTTGCCTGTTCCGACACTCTGCCGCGTCAACTCATGCGCAATGGCCTTGATCGTGTTCTGTAAGTCGGCCGCCTGCTCGCGGGTGATGACATTCGCCGGATCAAGGCGAGCCCGGAGCACCTTCACCTCACGCAGCGTCTCGCGCACGACCCCGGCGGCCCGATCGAGGCGCTCGTCCTGCGCGGTCAGGCGCTCCTCATGGCTGTCGAGACGCTGAACCTGCAGGTCCAGCGTCCCGCGTACCTCAATCATCTCCTCGGCGTGTTGTTGCTGGAAGGCCAGTTGCTGGCGCGCCAACGTCACAAGGGCCAGGCCGAATTGCTCGACCTGCTGGAGCGAGAACACGTCCTGCTCCTGGACCGTGGGGGTGGTCGGCGTCGCTGATGGGACCATGTCAAATCCCATCTCGGCAGCGAAGGCCTCCCAGATACGCTGGCGGACCCATCGCTTGTAGACGCGCAGTTTCGCGCGCAGATCCGCGCGCACCCGGCCAGGCTCGAGGCCGGCCAACCACAGGGGAACGCTCTCCAGGTGGAGCGCCTGTACCGTCTGGGGGCCACCGGGGGTCGAGATACGCAGGGAGCGCAGGTCCTCGGCCAGCACCTCATCACGCCGAATGCGCGCGACCTGCGACTGTGGCGCGACACCCAGAGCTTCACAGAGGGGGCGGATCGGAACATAGATGTCCTGCTCCACACGTGCGGCCAAGATCTCTTCACCTTCGATGATCATCACCTGTCGCTGCTCGATGGGGATCAAGGCCGCCGATGTCACACCCGCGACACCCGCGTCATCACCCGTCGGATGCATGACCTCCCCAGCAGCGCGTGTGGTCGTCTTCCGTGCCATAGATGCTCTTCCTTTCCCCAAGGGGCAATCATCATGGTTGCCCCCTGGCTCTCTGTAGCGACCATGTCGGATCGCCCCATTCATGTCATGCGAGTCGGTCTGCCATCGGTCTGCACGTCCCTCAAAGGGGCAATCATCATGGTTGCCCCTTTGCCTCGCTCGCCGCCGGCACACCCGGGCCTGTCACGACCTGATCGGCCGCCCTCCGCGCAAGTCAGCATCTCGGGGGGGAAAGTCCGTCCCCCCGTTATAGGTCGCTTTGAGCCGCGCGATCTCTCGCCGCAACGCAGTCTCAGCTAACTCCGCCAACGTGAGCCGGGCAGGTGGACCGGAGAGCGCCACGACGACATCGCGCGCCTCGTCGAGCAGCTCGGCCGGCAGATGGAACGTAGCACGCACCTTGGTCAGCCCGCCCGGCACCGGCCGCCCCGACGTCCCGGATGCAGGGGAGGAGGGGGAGGTGTCTGGTTGCTCGACGGGCGGCGTCTCTGAGATGAGGACGTCGAGCGGGTTGGCGCCGATTGTAGGACGGCGCCGGGCGGCGCCCCGTGCTTTCTCAGTCATGCGTGCGCCCCCACTGGCTGGGCGAGGCGCGCCAACAGCTCGCCGGCAGCGGACCGGTAATCTTCGGCCCCCCGTCCCTCCGGCTCGTAAGTCGTGATGGGCTGAGCGAAGCTCGGCGCTTCCTGCAACCGCACACTTTCGCGGATGACCGTCGAGAGCACCAGGTCCCCGAAGCGGGCACGAAGGCTCATCACGACATCGCGTGCTAGGTTCGTCCGCGTCACGCGGCAGACCAGCAGCGCGGCGAGGTGCAGCCCCGGATTGAGCCGATCGCGCACCCGCTCCACGGTACCGATCAGGCTGGCCAAGCCATCTAGGCCCATGGAACTGGCTTCGACCGGGACGAGCACGCCGTCGCAGGCTACCAGCGCCGCCACGGAGAGCAAGCCCGTTGAGGGCGGACAATCGACGAGCGCCAGGTCCCAGCGGCGCGGTAGCGCAGCCAGCGCCGGGCGCAAGAGCGTTTCAGTGCCCACCTCCCCGGCCAAGGCTTTGTCGATCCCCACGAGCCAGGGGGAGGCGGGGATCACGTCGACGCCAGGTGTCTGAGTGGGCCGCACGAGGGGAGCTAGTGGTGCTCCCTCGGTGAACACCGTGAAGAGACCGCGCTCGGGGGCGACACCCAGCCATTTCGATGCCGAGGCCTGCGGATCAAGATCGAGTACCAGGGTCCGCCGGCCGGCCTCTCCAGCGGCGGCAGCCAGATTCACTGTGGTCGTCGTCTTGCAGCTCCCGCCCTTCTGGGTCGTCACCGTGAACGTGTCCATGGTCCCTCCCACCCTCTGATTCCCGTTCCACGTATCACCAGGAATGGGAACGTTTGATTGAATGCATCCATTGTACACGATGACCTCCTGTATTATCCCTTGTTTTAACACATGTAACGGGAACCTTTAAGGTGTAACGCTTGGTGCCCTGTGCTGGCCGCATGGCTCATCTGGCGCCGCCGTTACCCGACCTGAAACGCACCGCTTGAGAGTTTGTCAGGCACCTCCCCAGGTGTTAGAGGGATCTCGCGGCATGACATGGCCGCGTGTGTTTCAGGTGCCGCCTTTCAGTACCTGACCAGGATTGCACGGCAGGTCTCCAGCACAGCAGAAGCCAGGAGGACCGAGGACCAAGGAGAGGCTGCCACGCTGATTACAGGAACTCAAGCTCATATCCGGTGCGGTCCTGCACAGCCTCCTGCCAGGCCGCCCGGTCCTCGCCTGCCGGCTCCGCCCCAGGAGCCAGCCGCACACTGACCCGCTGCCGGGCCGCGTGAACACCTGGCCCCTTGGCCAGCGGCGCCCGCACCACCGCCCGCACCACCTCAATCAAGGCTTGCTGCTGCGGCTGGAGATCGACCGTAATCGGCCAGCCAGTGCGCTCGGCCAGCTCACTGAGCACCGCCTGATACCTGCTGGCCAGCACCGGCGTCAGGTAGGTCACCTGCAGGCGGTCACCATGCTGGCCGACGCGGTACACCTCCGCGCCAGCGGCCTGCAGCGCCACCCGCACGGCACCGATGGCCGTCTGGGCGTCGACACGCTGGGCCATGCCAGGCGCGGCGGCAGGGCTAGCCTCATCTGGACCAGGAGACGTCGCGGCCACGGTGGGGCCACTCAGGCGCACCGTATAGCCTGTCTCCTCCTGATAGCGCCGTTCCACCGCAGCACGCTCCTCCTCATTGAGAGCACGATCCAGGCGCACGTCCACGCCGCGGGTCTCGTGGTGGACGCTGGGCCGGGCCACCAATGCCACGTCGTCGGGCAGCACGGCGGTAACCATCTGGACCAGCGCCTCCATATCGGGCTCCTGCCGCAGCGTGACACTCCACCCGGTCTCCTCTGCTATAAGGGCCAGGGCGTCAGCGTGCCGCCCCCCCGCCACCTGGGGGAAGTGGAAGCGCAGCACGGCCCGCCGTTCCTGAGGATAGAGGCTCCCCCGCACGTACGTCGCGTCACTCCCGAAAAGGTCGGCCAGCCGGGTGCGCACCGTCTCCTGGTCTGCAGGCTGGCGCTCGCCCCCTTCGTGCGCGAGGAGCCTAGCAGCCAGCTTCTGCCCCTGATCCGTCAGGCGCCACACCCCTTCACGCGCGGAGTCCGGGGCAAAGAAGCGATCCTGCGCCCTGAGCAGGGTGGTCATGGCCTCCACACCCTCGGGGGTGACCGCCCCCCCGTCATGGCGCGCGGCCAGTGCCAGGGCCGTCCAGCCACCGCCCGTACGCCTCCCCGCGCCGGCACCCTGGACGCTGCCCCCGGCCATCAGGACAACGAGGGCCTCAGCGGTGGGGGGAGGAGCAGCCGGCGCGGGCAGCGGGCGGTGGCCCCGGCGAACCGGGCGGGCGGCGATCTCCACCGTCTCGCCTGTCGCCGGCAGCCGGGCCATCAGCCTCAGGTCTAGCAGCTTGCCGGCCAGGCCAGAGCGCGCCTCCGCGTCACCATGCACCAGCAACGTCAGCCGCGGCTGGACCCGCTCGGCCAGGGCAGCCAGCTCATCGCCATCGGCGTGCGCCGAGAGGCTGTACCGGCGCACCTCGGCCTGCACCTCCACCTCACGCCCGCCCACGGCCAGCCGCCGCGTCCCCGGCGGCGCGTCGGCCAGGTCCAGCAGCTTCTTGCCCGGCGCCTCCTCGTCCTGATACCCGGTGATCAGCAGGGCGTGGCGGGCGTCCCCGGCCAGTTCGGCGGCGTAGTAGGCGCTGGGTCCGCCCAAGAGCATGCCCGACGAGCTGACGATCACCGCCGGGGGCCCCTGTAGCACGGCGCGCCGCTCCTCGGGGCTGGCCACGGCGCGCACCGGCCCCTCACTGCTCACGAAGGGGTTCCCCTCCCGGGCAATCAGCCGTTGCAGGCGCGCTGGCGTGCTGCCCGCGTGGGCATGGTAGACCGTGCAGACGCTGCGCACCAGTCCATCCACCCACACCGGGCCGGGGAGGCGGCCCTGCGCGCGCGCCTCGCGCAGAATCAGCAGGACCTCCTGCGCCCGGCCCAGGGCAAAGGCGGGAATCAGGCAGTGACCCCCACGGGAGAGTACCGCGCCGATCTGCTCGATCAGGCGCTCTTCCTCGGCAGCGCGGCTACTGTGCAGCCGGTTGCCGTAGGTGCTCTCCAGAATGAGCACGTCGACCTTCCGGCGGGGCGGCACGGCTGGCCCGACCGTGCGCTGCAGGGCAAACGAGACATCCCCGCTGACCAGAACGCTGCCCTCTGGCGTCTCCAGGAGGGCCATCGCCGCGCCCAGCACATGCCCTGCCGGGCAGAAGGTCAGCGTCCAGGCCCCGTGGTCTCCCTCCGCCGGCAGAAGCGTGAGCGGCTGATGCACGCCCAGAGGACGCACACGGGCCAGCAGCGCGTCCACCGCTCCCTGACCATAGGGCGGCAGGTCTCCGCCCTCGACCGCGCGCTGCTGGCCGATGCGCACCGCGTCGGAGAGCATCACGGTCATCAGCCCCAGCGTGGCCGGGGTGGCCACCACCGGCGCTGCAGGGAAGGCGGCCACGGCCAGCGGCAGCGCCCCGATATGGTCGGCGTGGGCATGGGTGACCACCACCGCGTCAATGCCGCTGCCCTCCTGCAGCCGGGCCAGGTCGGGCAACGGATCGGCGGCGCCGGGCCGCACCCCCGCGTCGACCAGGACGCGCCGGCCCCCCGCCTCGATGACCACGCAGCTTGCCCCGACCTCGGAGGCGCCGCCCAGAAAATGTATGCGCACCGTCTCGTGCTCTCTTTCTGTGTCTTTGCTCGCCCTAGCACTAGATTGCTGCCGCTCTCGTCCCGTCAGCCGTCGGGTACCCGGCGACGGGGCTGCTGGTTTCACCGGTTCCCCACGAGCAGTATAGCCAGGATCGCTGCTCCCTGAAGGGGTCGGACCAGCGCGCCGACGCCCTCGACCGTGGGGGACACGTGGTGTGCTCCCCTTGCGCTTTGGATCGGCGCCGCAGGCGTGGTCACACCGCCCGCCTCGTGGACGCTCTGAGATCAGAGAGCATCTCCTGTTCCTGCGGCGAGCGGCCTTCCCGGAGCACAGCCAGGTGATGCAGGACCGTGCTGTGGTCCCGTGCGAGCACTTTACCGATCCAGCAGGGGCCAAGGCCCCGCTCCGCCAGCAGACCCATTGCTACTCGGCGGGCTTCGACGAGCAGGGGATCACGCCGGCGCGAGAGCAGGGTGGCCGGAGAGATGCCGTACGCCTGGGCAACGTGGGCGACGGTGTGGCTGGACCAGGAGGGCGTGGGCACGGATGATGGTGGTGTCATGCATCTGTCCTTTCTACAGCGGACGCGTGGGTAGCGGTTCTCGCGCCTGTAGGAGAGCGCCGCGGGACGTGTTCAGCCGAGGGGCAGTGATGAGGACTGGCCAGGGCAGGCGCTGTCCTCTCACGGCCTGGTGTGCTCGTCCCAAGCACGAGGAATGGAGCAGCAGACATGATGATCATGAGGCGTGGGCGTAGCTGCTGGCCGGCAGCACAGGCGCGCAGATGGCCCCGAGCTGTGGCGTGGGCGGGGCATCCGCCGCTGGCGTGTCGTGGATCTGAGCAGGGCAGTCCGCTTCACAGGGGGAGGACAGGCAGTGTTCACACACGCCGTAGTTGCCCCCGGTGTAGCGGTGAGTGTCGGCCCCGCGCGCCGGTACCGCGCCCCGGGGGCGGCGCCACGAGCGGGTTGGAGGAGCAGGAACAGGCGCTGGCTCAGGATCAGGGAGGTGCGCCAGCACGGCGAACAGGTAGGGCATGCCCCTGGGAGCCTGGCCGTCACGCCCCCGCCCCATGATCGTGGTCTGGTACGCCCGTGTGCGGGCTCCCGCCTCGTTTAGCCGGCTCAAGAACTCCGGCAGCGACACGCCGGCGATGTGGAACAGGTTGCACGCCCGGGTGAGGCTAGCCCCTGGCGCGGCCTCATCGCCCAACTCCTGGGCCAGTGCGCCGAGCGGCCCCGCCAGGGCCTCAGCTACTGCATCGACCTGAGTGGCCTGCTGGAGCGTATGCTCGGTGCTCGGTGGGCACGGAATGGCCGCCGGCGCGGGGGAGGAGAGGCCCCCTGGTGATGGCACCGGCGTCGGCGTGCTCGGCGCCGGTCGCCCTTTCTTCTGCCGCACGAGGGACCGTGGGTCCTCACTCTTCTGGGGCGCTTGCTCGTCCTGAGCAAAGGCGTCAGCGGGGGTAGGGGGCATCGATTCGATAGCGATATCTGTCTTTTGTTCTCCTGTTTGTTGTGGGGCCGATTTTCGGACTAGGGGTAGGCCGATTTTCGGACTAGGGGTAGGCCGATTTTCGGACTAGGGGTAGGCCGATTTTCGGCCCAGGGGGGGGATCGACGGCAGGGGTTGTGGACGCCATGTGCAGCTGATAGGTCGTCGCCTCGTTGCCATGCTTGTCGTTGCCCTGGCGTGCCGCGATGATGATGTTCTTTCCGGTCAACTCCTTGAGGGCCAGGATGACGGTGCTCCTGCTCAGACCCGTGCCCCGATCAAGCGCACGGCCATCACGGGTTGTGATGCCACAGCAAAGTTGGGAAAGGCTGATGTTGTCGCTCTGCTTCTTGAAGCCAAAGGTCCGCCGAACGATGTACAGCAGCACCTTCAGTGCAGCGCCGGAGAGGTCCGGCAGGAGCTGATCGAATAGCTCATCGGGCA
>JAABUM010002659.1_pt1 | contig 23473 bp, 26 predicted proteins | sample 5559161 | NCBI WGS metagenome assembly JAABUM01 (sample SAMN10711868, study PRJNA513369) | rock metagenome | isolation source: Antarctica rocks | place: Antarctica: Victoria Land, Siegfried Peak nord
GCCGGGGGTGCCGGTGAAGGCCTCCGCGACGAACATCGGCTGCGAGAGGAAGCGCTCGATGCGGCGCGCGCGCGCCACGGTGACCTTGTCCTCTTCGCCGAGTTCCTCGATGCCGAGGATGGCGATGATGTCCTGCAAATCCTTGTAGCGCTGGAGGACGCGCTTGACCTCCTGCGCCACCCGGTAGTGCTCCTCGCCGACGATCAGCGGGTCGAGGATGCGCGAGGTGGACGTGAGCGGGTCCACCGCCGGGAAGATCGCGCGGGACGCGATCGCCCGCTCCAGCGCCACCGTGCCGTCGAGGTGGGCGAAGGTCGTCGCTGGGGCCGGGTCGGTGTAGTCGTCGGCGGGGACGTAGACCGCCTGCACCGAGGTGATCGAGCCGCGCGTGGTGGAGGTGATCCGCTCCTGCAACTGCCCCATCTCGCTGGCGAGGGTCGGCTGGTAGCCGACGGCGCTCGGCATACGACCGAGGAGCGCGGAGACCTCCGCACCAGCCTGCACGAAGCGGAAGATGTTGTCGATGAAGAGGAGCACGTCGCGCCCCTCGTCGCGGAAGTACTCGGCCATCGTCAGCCCGGTCAGGCCGACGCGGAGGCGCGCTCCCGGCGGCTCGTTCATCTGGCCGAAGACCATCGCCGTGTTGTCCATCACGCCGTAGCCCTGCATCTCACCGTAGAGCTGCGTCCCCTCGCGGGTGCGCTCGCCCACGCCGGTGAAGACGGAGTAGCCGTTGTGGACGGCGGCGATGTTGCGGATCAGCTCGGCGATCGTGACCGTCTTGCCGACGCCCGCGCCGCCGAAGATGCCGATCTTCCCGCCCTTGGTGAAGGGGGCGATGAGGTCGATGACCTTGATCCCGGTCTCGAAGACCTCGACATTGGTCGATTGCTCCTCGAAGGTCGGGGTGGGGCGGTGGATCGCGTAGATCAGGCCACCGGCTTCGACCGGGCCTTTGCCATCGATCGTCTCGCCGACGACATTGAAGATCCGCCCGAGCGACTGCGGCCCGACCGGCACGCTGATCGGCGCGCCGGTGTCGACGACCGCCTGTCCACGGCGCAGGCCGTCCGTGGTGGACATCGCCACCGCGCGGACCCAGTCGTTCCCGAGGTGCTGCTGCACCTCCAGGGTCAGGCTGCCGCCATCGGCGCGCTCCAGGATGAGTGCGTTGTAGATCTCCGGCAGGCGGTCGGACGGGAACTCGATATCGATCACCGGCCCGGTGATCTGCATGATCTTCCCGGTCGCGCCCTGTACTGTTGCGGTCATGTTCATCCCCCTAGGAAGTAGTTGGCTTAGCCCGCCAGCGCGGCGGCACCGGCGGAGATCTCGCTGACTTCGCTGGTGATCCGGGCCTGACGCGCCTTGTTGAGGGAGAGGGTCAGTTCCGAGACGAGATCGCGCGCATTGTCGGTGGCGTTACGCATCGCCACCATCCGCGCGCTCTGCTCGGATGCGACACTCTCCAGGATCGCCCGATAGACCTGCTGGTCGACATAGCGCGGCAGCAGCGCGTTCAGCACCGCGCCCGCGCTCGGCTCGAAGATCACGTCGCCGGTCGTGGCGGTGGTCTGCTCCGGGGCCTGCACCGGGAGGAGCTGCTGCATCTCCGGGCGCTGCGACAGGGTGTTGATGAAGCGGGTGTAGATCAGGTAGACCGCATCCACCTTGCCGGACGTGAAATCGTCCACCGCCACTTGGGCGATCGGTGACACCTGCGCCAGCGTCGGGTAGTCGCCCAACGTCGTGAACTCGGCGACCACGTCGCGGCGGTAGCGGACCATGAAGTCGCGCCCCTTCTTCCCGACGGCGATCACCTCGACCGGCACGTTGGCCTCGTTGAGGATGTAGCGTGAGGCACGCCGGATGACGTTGGAGTTCAGCGCCCCGCAGAGCCCTTTATCCGTCGTCACCAGGATGATCGCCACCCGCTTGACCGGACGCTGGTCGAGCAAGGGGAACTTCTCGTCCCCCTCGGACGTGCCGGCACCGCCCGCGAGGTTGGCGATCACGGCGCTGATCCGCTCGCTATAGGGGCGGGTCGCGGTCACGCGCGAGATCGCGCGCCGCATACGGGAAGCGGCGACCATCTCCATCGCGCGTGTGATCTGCGAGATGTTCTTGACGCTACGGATTCGTCCACGAATCTCGCGAAAGCTCGCCACAATACCCCCCAGATGAATGACGAATGACGAATGACGAATAGGCGACGGATCGGCGTAGCCTCACTCGTACTTATTCGTTCGTACCGATTCGTCACCCGTCATTCGTCATTCGTCACTTCGAGAATCCGGCCCCCTGCATGTACTCGCGGGCCGCCGTGGTCAGCGTCTTGGTCGATTCGTCGTTGAGGGCGCGGCTGTCGCGGATCGACTCCAGCACCTGCGGGTGGCTCGTCCGCAGATAGTCGAGATAATCGCGCTCGAACTCCGCGATCCGCTCCACCGGGACCGTATCGAGGACGCCGTTGTTGACGAGGTAGATGATCGCCACCTGCTCCTCGACCTTCAGGGGCCGGTACTGCGGCTGCTTCAGCACTTCCTGCACGCGCAGACCGCGATCGAGCTGGGCGCGTGTGGCCGGGTCGAGGTCGGAGCCGAACTGCGCGAAGGCCGCGAGATCACGGAACTGCGCGAGGTCGAGCTTCATGCGCCCTGCCACCGACTTCATCGCCTTGATCTGCGCGTCGCCGCCGACGCGGCTGACGGAGATACCGACGTTAATAGCCGGGCGGATGCCGGAGTTGAAGAGGTCGGTCTCCAGGAAGATCTGTCCATCGGTGATCGAGATCACGTTCGTCGGGATGTAGGCCGACACGTCGTTCGCCTGCGTCTCGATGAACGGTAGCGCCGTCAGGCTGCCGCCGCCGCGCTCGTCGCTCAACTGCGCCGCGCGCTCCAGCAGGCGCGAGTGCAGGTAGAAGACGTCGCCCGGATATGCCTCGCGGCCTGGCGGGCGGCGCAGCAGCAGCGAGACCTGGCGATAGGCCCAGGCGTGCTTGGAAAGATCGTCGTAGACGATCAGCGCATCGCGCCCGGTCTCCATGAACTCCTCGCCCATCGCGCAGCCCGCGAAGGGGGCGATGTACTGGAGCGCCGCTGGGTCGGACGCGGAGGCCGCGACGATGATCGTGTTGCTCATCGCGCCGCGCTCTTCGAGGGTCCGTTGCACCTGGCGGATCTGCGACTGCTTCTGGCCGATCGCCACGTAGATGCAGACGACGCCGGTATCCTTCTGGTTGATGATCGTGTCGATCGCCACCGCCGTCTTGCCGGTCTGACGGTCACCGATGATCAGCTCGCGCTGGCCGCGCCCGATCGGGATCATCGCGTCGACCGACTTGATGCCGGTCTGGAGCGGCGTGTCGACATTCTTGCGCTCGATCACGCCCGGCGCGATCCGCTCGATCACGCGGGTCTTGTCGGTGACGATCGGCCCCTTGCCGTCGATCGGCTCGCCGAGCGCGTTGACGACGCGCCCGATCAGCGCATCGCCGACCGGGACCGAGGCGATCTCGCCGGTTGAGCGGACCGTCTGGCCCTCCTCGATGCCGGTGTAATCGCCCATGATGACGATGCCGACGCTGTCCTCGTTCAGGTTGAGGGCGAGACCGCGGACCCCGCTCTCGAACTCGACGAGCTCGGACGCCTGCACCTGGCTTAACCCGTAGACCGTGGCGATGCCGTCGCCGACCTCGACGACCGTGCCGACGTTGGTAACGGTCAGCTGCTGCCCGAAGTTCTCGATCTGCGAACGGAGAATGTCGCTGATTTCCGTCGCGCGAACGCTCATGGTTCCCTCCCGTGCCAAGACAATACCGTCATCCGAATGGTGCGGACCTCGCGCCAGGAGCGGTCACCCGCGTCGGCGCGTTTTGGCCCGCCTGTAGTACTACCGTTCCGCCGCGACGAGGCGCGCGCGAAGCTTGCGGAGTTGCCCGATCACGCTGCCATCGATCAGCTCATCGCCAATCCGCGCCACGATCCCCCCGATGATCTCTGGATCGACCGTCGTGCGGATCTCGACCCGCTTCCCGACGACCTGACCGAGCCGCTGCCGCACCAGTTCGGTCTCTTCGGGGCTGAGCGGTACCGCCGTGATGACCTCGCCAACCGCGATCCCTTGCCGTTCCAGCAGACGATCGTGGAAGAGATTGTACACCTGTGGCAGGCTTCGAATGCGCCGCCGCTCGATGAGCAGCCCCACCAGATTTCGCATCAGTGGTTGCGCACCCGGCCCGATAATCTGCTCGGCGGTGGCGAGCTTCTGCTGCGCCGACACCTGCGGACTATCGAAATAGGTCACGACCATCGGATCGTTGAACGCCTCCGCGAGGGAGTGCAGATCGCGCTCCCACCGGTCGAGCGTTCCCTGCTCGTCGGCCATCTCGAAAACCGCCTGGGCGTAGCGCCTGACGGCCGCTCCACTTGGCACGCCCACCCTCCCGCAGTGATGGGGCGAGGAAAATCCTCCCCCGGCGTATCGTCTATCTGGCGGGGACGACGCGCTTAAGAAGCGCGTCGCCCTTCCGCCTGTGTGTCCGCCTCGCGCAGGGTGCTGTCGATCAGTTGCAGATGCTTCTGCGGATCGAGTTCCTGACGCATGACGCGGCTTGCCGCCCGGATGACGAGGTCGGCGTAGTCCTGGCGTAGTTGCTCGCGCGCCTGCTGCGTCTCGGCGCGCAACTGTCCGAGGGACAGTTGCAACTGCTTGTCCGCTTCTTCGCGGGCGACCTGCCGGGCCTGCTCAATCTGGCGATCGCCGATCTCGCGCGCGTTGGCGATGATCGCTTGCGCCTCGCGGCGGGACTCGGCCAGGATCTCCTGATTACGCGTCTCCGTCTCCGCCAACTGCCGCTCGATCCGATCGGCCTGCTCCATGCTGTCGTGGACGCGCCTGGCGCGTGCATCGAGCGCATTGACGATCGGACGATAGGCGAAGCGCTGGAGGAGGTAGATGAGGATCAAGAATGCGAACAGCTGCGTGAGCAGCTGACCCCCTTGAATACCGAGTGCGGCCATATCGCTATCAGCCCCTTTGTGCTCCGGCACCGCGCTCGATGCCGCGATAATGGACCTCAAAGAGCGTGCGGGGCGCGCTGGCCCCACAGTGGCTCAATCTTGCTTTCCCTCGTGCGCCGCCTTAGACGACGAAGAGGAGGATCAGGGCGACGACCAGTGCGTAGATGGCGACCGACTCGGCCAGACCAGCGCCGACGATCATCAGCGTACGGACCGACCCTTCAGACTCAGGATTGCGACCGATCGCCTGTAGCGCACCGTTCACCAGGAGACCGATGCCGATGCCAGGGCCGATGCCCCCAAGCCCGATCGCCAGACCCGCACCGAGGAGCTTAGCAGCTGCTGGATCCACGTGTAGCCCTCCCTTGTTTTCGGTGACACTCGCCACCGCCATTTATCACCATATCCCGGTTTGGGCCGGAATAGTGGACACATTGCTCGCGCCCGCCGGTGTGGCATGGCGCTCAGTCGCTGGAGCCGACCGCCAATTCCCGTGCGCCGCGCTCGACGATCCCTTCGACGCCGTGCTCCTCATGCTCGTCGTGGCCGCTCGCGGCGATCGAGATGTAGCTGAGCGTGAGGAGCGAGAAGAGGAGCGCCTGCACGAAGCCGAAGAACGTTTCCAGCCCGTAGAAGACCGCCGGCACGAGGCCGAGGAGTCCGAACAGCGGGACGGTCAGCGCGATGATGACGGTCAGCAGCACCTCGCCGCCGAAGACGTTGCCGAAGAGCCGGGCGGAGAGCGAGATGATCCGGGCGATCTCACCGATGAAGTGGAGCAACGGGATCGGCGGGGCCAGGAAGAGTTCTTTCAAATACGCCCCGATGCCATGCGCCTTGATCGCCTGATACTGGACCACCACGATCGCGACGAGCGCCATCGCGATCGTCATGTTGAAGTCGGCGTTGGGGGCGCGGAGGAACGGCACTAACACCTGACCCTCGGGGCAACCGGGACTGCTCGCCGCGTGCTCGCCGCCTGTTTGCGAGATTTCCACCTCGCAACGACCGATCGTCCCCACTCCCGGCAGCAGACCGGCGTAATTCGCGGTGAGCACGAAGATGAAGATCGTGGCGACCAGGGGGAGCATCCGCCGCCCCATGCTGCGCCCCGCCGAGCCTTGCGCCAGATTCAGCAGCGCCTCGACGCAGAACTCCGCGAAGTTCTGCGCGCCGCGCGGGGCCTGATAGACCCCGTTGCCGCCCGCCGCCAGCCGTCGGGAGGCATACGCGAAGAAGACGACCAGCCCGATCATCACGATGAACATCGTCAGCATGGAGTTAGTAACGTTCAGCGGCCCGATGCCGAACAGTTTCTCCGCTGGCAGGCTGATGTGCGGACTCTGGATCGCCGGAAAGACCAGGATGCCGGACCCCATCATTCCCCCTTGTCCCTCGTTCCCGTGCGCGGTCGCACGGGCCACTCCTCGTCCTCCCCCTCGTCTTCCCACCCCTTGGCGGGCGGGCGGGGCAGCGTTTTGCTTTTACTTGACGCGACCGTCGGCTTGCGCGCAGGGAACTTCACCGTCGCGATCTCGTAGAGGTTATAGCCGATCGCGACGAATGACAGCACCACCCCGATCAGCAGGAAGAGCGGTTTCGTCCCGAACCGCCCATCGAGCCAGAGCCCGAGCCAGCCGAAGATGATGAATGAGCCGAGGATGGTGAAGGCAAATTGCAGCGCAAGCCCGATCATACGCATCTGAGCGAGACGATTTCGCTCGTCGTCCGATGAGGCTGTCAGTGAATTATTGCGCTCTCGCCCTGGTTCTTCCCCACCCATCGGCGTCACGCCTCCATCGCTTGCGTAGTTTATCACAAAGTCACGATGCCGCTCAATGACGCGGGAGGTAAAGTTTGCCGCGCTGGCTGTCCGCTAATGTGCAGGGGGAGCTGGATCAGCCGCGCAGGGGGAAGATGGCGCGGGCCGTGCCGCCGAAGATCTGCTCGCGGTCGGCGTCGGTCCATCCTGGTATGCGCGCCAGTTCCGCCAGCGGCAGGCGCAGCGCGTTGGTGTAGCCCTCGCGCCCGCTCACCGGCGGGTAGTCGCTCCCCCACATCAGCCTTGCCGGGCCGAACGCCTCGTATGCGCGCGTCAGGTAATCGGGGATGGGGCGCACGAACGCGAAGTCGTTGTCGACCGGCGTTGTGCGGCGCGCGAACTCGCCGAGGCCGGTGATCTTCATCGTCACGTTGGGGAAGCGCGCCAGCGCGAAGACGCGGATGCGAGCCGCCACGGTCGCCTCGTCTTCGTCCGGTCTGGCGAGCGCGCCGAGATGTTCGAGGACGATCGGCAATTCCGGCAGCGCGGCGATCAGTTCGGCGAAGGCCGGATCGCTGAACGTCTGGGCGCTCCCGGCACAGCTGATCGACAGGCCGAGTCGCGCGGCGGTGCGCCAGAGCAGCAGCGGATCGTCCCCCGCCGAGCGCGTGGTGGGGAAGAGGCGCACGCCGCTGGCCCCCTCGCTCGCCAGCCGTTCGAGCGTCTGCGGCGCGTCCGGCGCGTCGGTGTCCAGCGCGACGACCGGCGCGAACCGCCCGGGAAAGCGCCGGACGCACGCGAACTGGTACTCGTTGTCGAACTGGCCCTGCATCTGGATCAGTGCCGCGCCGCCGACCTCGTTGCGTTCCATCTGCGCGAGCAACAGCTCCACCGGCTCGTACCAGATCGGCGAGACGTGGCAATGGGTATCGATATAGGCCATGTCGCTCTCCCTCATGTAACGCTGCTGTCGCCGCCCCATACAGTGTGGCATGCCAGGTGGTGCTCGCCGCCCGCCACACGGTCTGGCGGTATACTCGCCGCAGCAGCGCCCCATGTAAAGGGCGGCGGAGTGGGCGAGTGGTCCAGCCCCCTCAAGGGGGGAGCCGCTGGACGGAGTGGGTCAGTAGAGGGTATAGGAACAGCCGCAGCGCTCGGCCTTCTCCGATCTTCCTTACTGGACCAGCGGCTCCCCCTTGGGGGGACTCGCCCACTGTGCCCACTCCGCCCACTAGTAAGAAAGGGATATGCTCGTGAACATCGCAACCCTCGGCTATGGCTCGATCGCGCGCTCCCATGTGCGCGCCATCGCGGCGCTCGCGGCGACGCCGGAATGGGCCAATCTGCGCTTTTACGGCGTGATGGGCCGCCTGCCCGACGCGACACAGGCGTTCGCGGACGAGTTCGGCGCGGCGGTGGCGACGACCGATCTCGCGGCACTCTTGGCCGACCCGCAGCTCGACGCCGTGATCGTCTGCTCCCCCTCGGGTGCGCACGCGGCACAGGCGGAGCAGGCGTTGCGCGCCGGGAAGCACGTCCTCTGCGAGATCCCGCTCGCCCTCTCCCTGGCCGAGTCCGATCGGCTGGGCGCGCTGGCGGACGCGGTCGATCGGCGGTTGATGGTCTGTCACACGCAGCGCTTCTACCCCGCGCTCGTCGAGGCACGGCGGCGGGTCGCGGACGGCGAGCTGCACCCGCACGCGATCGTCAGTCGCTACATGTTCGGGCGGCGCGAGAACGTCAACTGGCAGGGGCGGCAGCGCTCGTGGACCGATAATCTCCTCTGGCACCACGGCTGTCACGCGGTCGATGCGGCCCTCTGGCTCCTCGGCTGCGCCGACCGCGACGAACTGACCGAGGTGCGCGCGGAGGTCGCGCTGCCGGGCGGCAACCTCGGGATCCCGATGGATCTGACGGTGACGATGCGCACCGCGCGCGATCAGCTCGCCACGGTGGCGATGTCCTACAACATCGCCTTTCCGACCCACGATTACCTGATCATCGGCGAGGAGGCGACGATCCTCTTCGATAACGGCACCCTGCGCGACAACGAGCGCACGATCGTGGCGAAAGCAGACGTCGACAAGGAGGGGGCCGACGCGCCGATACCGCGCCAGGACGCCGAATTCTTCGCCGCGATCCGCGACCGCCGCGAGCCCGCCATCTCCGCCCGCACTGTCCGCCCGGCGATGGCCGCACTCCAGGCGGCGCAGGATTCGCTCGACGCGCGGCTGGCCGAGTTGGGCGCTGATGCGCGGCACCCGCAGCGCCCGTAACCCCAGGATCGTATTCGAGGGCGGGGCGCTCTAGTTGGGCGCTCCGCCACCGATTGTCGCTATCCGGCTATTTATTTGCCGGCCTGCTATGAATAGCTATGTGGGGAGACATGGACGTGTGTCTCACCGCTCTTTATGAGCGGTACCGCGATCGGGCGATATTGAAGGGCAATAGCGCGCTTCTGAAGCCTGACGCCGCGCGCATGTTCGCGGGCGAGATCGGCGCGGTCGGCGTCGTGAACCTGATACCCGAACTATGGTATTACATCGATGACGACGAGGCGCGCGGACTGATCGAGGATCCTGCGGCGCCAGATTTTGCCGACCTGACCCGTCGGCGCAATGCAACTCGCGCCGAGCCGGGTTGGGTCGGTAATCTGACGGAGGAGACCACCGCCGCTGCCCAGGATTATCTCCGGCACGACCTACCGGAGCGAGTCGCCTACGTCTCCTTTGTCCTCGAGGTGCCCTTGCAGGAGACGTTCGGGCGCTATATCGCGGGGCACCAGCCGCGCTAGCGGACCAGCACCTCGCGGCCGCTGCGCGACGACTCCTCGCAGGCTTCGAGGACGGCCACGATGTGGCGGCCCCACTGCGGCGTCAGGCGTAGCACCTCCGTGCCGTTGATCGCGCCAACGAGGTTCTTCAGCTCCTCGGCGAAGGGGTTGAGGCGGGTCGGCGTTTCCGGCTCGAACGCGCCGTCCTTGTCGACTTCGAGCATGTTCGAGTAGGAGTCGAAGCGGACCATCCCTCCGGTGCAGGTGACCTCCACCTCGCACTTGTTGACGCCCCGATGGTTGTAGCCCGCGTGGACGATCGTGGCGTAGGTGCCATTCTTCAGTTGCAGGAGGGCCATGTTGGCGTCGTCGGCCTGGATGTCGTGGAACTTCGTGGTGATCAGCGCCTTCACCGCCACCACCTCTGTGTCGAGCACCCAGCAGGTGCGGTCGATCATGTGCGCGCCGTTCATCAGCCACATGCCGCCGCCCTTGGCGCGGTCGAGGAACCAGGGGAGGCGCGCGGCCATGCCGAACGGCTTGTACCAAGTGTCGGTCGCGAAGACCGGCGTGCCGAGTGCGCCCCCTTGCACCAGTTCGCGCGCCCGGATGGTCGAGGCGAAGTAGCGCTGCGAGTGCGCGACCAGCACTTTCACGCCGGTGCGCTCGATGACCTCGATCATCTCGTCGCACTCCGCGACGGTGTTCGCCATCGGCTTCTCGACGAAGACGTGCTTCCCGGCCTCCGCCGCCGCGATCATCATCGGGGCGTGGAGGTGGTTCGGCACGCCGATCATCACCACCCGCGCGTCGGCCTCTCGCAAGGCCGTCTCCAGATCGGTCCAGCCGGGGCAACCATGCTGCGCGCAGAAGGCGTCCACGCGCCCCTGATCGATATCGAAGATCCCGGCGAGTCGTGCGCCTGCCGTCTCCGCGATCGCGCGCGAGTGCCCGTTCGAGACCCGTCCGGCCCCCAGGATCAAGACCCCTAATTGGTCCGCCACGTCCCCTGCCCTCCCCTGGACTCGTGGTCCGTTCGTCATCGCCCACCGCATCGGAGGCACCGCACCCTAGCACGATCACCGACGCTTGTCCACGCCCGCCCGCCGCGCCGCGCGCGCGATGCTATGATGCCGACGCAGTGACGAGAACGCGATGATATGGGCTGAAACTATGGGCTGATTCGGTTGCTATGGCAGGAAGGGCGGGGTATGAAGATCACGGAAGTGCGCTGTTTCACGCTGGTGGGACACTCGGATGCGCCCGCGCAGGAAGAACGCCAGAGTCAGATGCTCGACATCTACCCCGAGTTCGCGGCGCGCGGCCCGTCAACACGCGCGGGCGATGGGACGATCCGCCAGACCTACGTGGAGATCGTGACCGACGACGGCCCGACCGGAATCTTCGGGCCGATCTTCGCGGAGCAGGTGCCGCTGATCCGCGCGCGCCTCGCGCCATACCTGATCGGCCAGGATCCGCTGGCGGGCGAGCGGCTGTGGGATGTCATGTACCGCCAGGATCGCCACGCGCGCAAGGGTTATCAGATGCTGGCGATCAGCGCGGTCGACTGTGCTCTCTGGGATCTGCGCGGCAAGGTTTACGGCGAGCCGATCATGCGGCTCCTCGGCGGCCCGACGCGGGAGCGCGTCGATTGCTACGCCTCGATGCTCGGCCATTCGCTCGATGCGGGCCTGATCCGCGAGCGCGCGCAGCGGGTGGCGGCGGAGGGCTACAAGGCGCAGAAGTGGTTCTTCCGCTACGGCCCGAGCGATGGCCTGGCCGGGATGGAGCGCAACGTCGCGATGGTGCGGACGGTGCGCGAGGCGGTGGGGCCGACGATCGAGATCATGCTCGACGCTTTCATGGGCTGGGACATGACCTACACGATCAGGATGTTGGAACGGATCGCGGAGTTCGGGCCGCGCTGGATGGAGGAGGCGGTGCCGCCCGACCGCATCAACGATCTGGCGCAGATCCGGCGTTCCACGCGCATCCCGATCGCGACCGGCGAGCACGAGTACACCCGCTGGGGCTTCCTGGCCCTCTTGCAGGCCGAGGCGGTGGATGTGATCCAGGCCGACCCGGACTGGTGCGGCGGGATCAGCGAATTGGTGAAGATCGGTACCCTTGCCTCCGCATTCGGGCGGCAGGTCTTCCCGCACGGGCACTCGGTCCCGGCAGCGCTGAACGTGATCGCCTCGCAGCCCCCCGCGACCTTCCCGATGGTCGAGTACCTGCTGCGCTCGCAGGCGCACGCGCAGCACTTCCACGCCGCGCCCTACGTCGCGGAGGGCGGCTCGCTGGCCCTGCCGACCCGGCCCGGCCTCGGCATCGCGATCGACGAGGCGAAGGTGGAGCAGCGGATCGCGCTGTAACGCCCCTGGCTGGTACGCCATACAGGCTCGGATTGACGCGGGTTCGGATCGATCACAAGCGCGCAGAACGGCATGCACCCTCTCCTTGAATGGGCGGGTATCCTTCGGGCGGCGGGGTGGCACCCGCAGGGTGCCGGGGGTGAGGGTGTGAGCGGTGCCGCCGCGTTCGTGGGAGGTTCCGGGGATTGAAATACCCATGAAGGGCACACTGTCCCCGGCTAGGGGTGCTTATCGGCACAGCAAAGCCCGCCTGCGCGGGCTGAGCTCGGCGTACGCAATAGTAGCGCCTTAGAGGCCATTTCATAACCCCGGAAGCCGAAAGAAAAGTGGCGTGATTGCCACAGACTTACGGCACATCGTAGGGTTATGAAATGACCTCTTAGTCAGCGGTCCCCTCTCCCAGATTGGGAGAGGGGTGGCGAGCAATTGCGAGCCGGGGTGAGGGCTTAACGTCGGCGTGGAAGAGCCGCTACATACGCGGCTAGAGGTCGCTCAGCCCACTCCCCCTGGCACCGTGCGGAGGATCTCGAACGCCTCGCGCAGCGCGCCCGCCCCGCCGACATTGCCAGGGAAGACGACATAGGGCAGGCCGGGCAGGCGCGTCTCATCGCCCATCCGCCAGAGGGGTACGCCTGGCAGCAGTTGCCCGAGCACGTCCACGCGCCGCGCGCCTAGCCCTTCGGCGGCGAGGTCGTGCGAGGTGATCCCGCCCTTGGCGATCAGGTAGCCGGGCCGCACCTCCGCCGCGACCCCTTGCAGGATCGCGATCAGCGCGGTGGAGACCGCCCGCCCGATCGCCAGGCCGCGCTGCTGGCTGTCGCCCGCGACGTGCTCGCGCGCGGTGAAGAGCGCGGCGTCGTGCCCGCCACGCAGGGTGGCGACGAGGGAGCGGGTCGCGGCGGCGATGAACTCCGCGCGGCGCTCGTCGAGGAGCGGCGCGATCGGCAATTGGAAGTGCGTCAGGTCGCCGGGCGCGAGGAGCGCATCGAGCTGTTCGCTGGTGCGCCCGACGTACGAGCCCGCGATGATCAGTCCCGGCCCCTCGCGCGGCGGCAGATCGGCCCCGCGCAGCGGCGGCAGCGGCGCGATCCCGGCGCGCGCGCGCAGCCAGGAGGCGGCGCTGCGCGAGAGGAAGCGCTTGCCTTCGCGCTCGGCGATCAGCGTAGCCAGGGCCACTACCTCCAGGTCGCGCTCGCTGGCGGCGTTGACGATCGTCGGGATGCCGTCGTGCAATGCGCGCAGAGCGGCGGCGACCCCCTCCGGCCCGCCCCCCCGGATCAGGTCGAGGCCGAGCGAGGCGACGTCGTTCGCGGCGATTCGCCCGCCGGTCTTCTCCGCGACCCACTCGCGCAGATTCGATGCGCCGTAGCCGAAGACCCGGTCGCGCGCGAATTCGGTGCGCGCGGCGGGGGTGAAGGCGTCCCCCTCGCGGACGAAGTGGATGTCCTCCACAGTGATGCGCCCCCCCTCGAAGAAGGCGGGGATGAGTAGCGTCGCGTCGAATGGCCCGAGTAATGCGGTCAGCGCGTCCGTCTCGGCGGGGTAGTGGCCGCGCAGGGTCGAGTCCGAGCGGCTGATCAGGGCGAAGGGCCGCCCGGTCGCCGCCGAGGCGGCGGCGAGTTCCCCGGCGATCGCGCGGTTGGTGGCGATCGCCGCGTCGGCGTCGCCCGCGCGCGAGTTGATCAGGGTCGCGAAGAGGGTATCGGCGTCGCGGAACTCCTGCGTCACGTCGGCCGCGCTCGGCGCGATCAGGGCGCGGATACCGTGGACCGTCTGCACGCCGGTCGGGTCGTCATCGAGCGAGACGACGACCTCGCCGGACCGAGCCAACTCGGCGCGAATCTGCGCGCGCAGCGTAGCGTCCGGCCATTCGGCGGGCAGCCCGGCCAGGAGTTCGGCGGCGGCTATGGGGTGCTGATCGGAAAGAGGCATCGGTTGCTCCATACGTGGTGCGGCGGTCGCCGCGCGAATCGATGGCCCGGCGCTCGTTGCTGTGTGTGCGATGTCCATATCGTCGCAGGTCGCGTGTCAGCTCGGCGCGGCGCGTCGGCGTGTGGTCGCGCTCAGGTCAGGTGGAAGTCGGCGGCGTAGAGGCGCAGTCCCAGCCCCCGCGCCACCGCGCGCGACGCCGCGTTGTCCCACGACGTGCTGTAGAGCGGGGTGCGTCCCGCCGCGCGCACCGCCCCGGCCCAGGCGAAGACGACCGCACGCGCATACCCCCGCCCGCGCCACTCCGGCAGCGTATTGACGCCCGCCTCCGCCGCGTGCGCCGAGGTACGCGAACTGAAACAGACGGCGACTGCCTCGCCCTCGCGGACGATCGCCGCGCCGGGCCGACTCGTGGTGAAATCCGCCGCCCAGCCGGGGAACGTCCTTCGCAGCGGCGCGGCGTCGTCCAGCAACATCACCGCTGGTGCTTGCGAGGGCAACACCTCGGGGAAGTGCCACGCCGGGCCGCTCCACTCGTTCGTGAGCGGCGCGTGGGCCGCGAGCGCGGCACGCAGCGCCGCCGCTGTGATCGGTGGTGCGGCAAGGTCGGCGGCGATCGGCTCGGCGGCGAGGATACTCGCCAGTTCGTCGCACAGCGTGGCGGGGAGATCGTGGCGCAGGTGCCAGCGGTTCCCCACCGTCGTGCGCCCGAGGAAGAGGCGCGGCGCGGGTGGATCGCCCGGCTCGTTGACCGCCAGCAACCGCCCCGCCCCGTCGAGCCGGAAGAGGGTCGCGATTTGCCTATCGAGCAGCGCCAGATCGTCCGGCAGCGCCGCACCATGCCGCTCAGACATGGGGACCGACGAAGATGCTGAGTGGTAGGAACGCGGTGACCGTCCAAGTGCCGGCGTTGACGACCTGGCTGATCCGCAGATCGACGCAGGCGCTGGCGAGGAGGCAGGCCCGCCCGCGCGACAGACTGTGCTCGCGCCCCAGGTAGTCGAGGACCCCGATCAGGGCGGCACGCGCCGCCGCGCGCGGATCGGTGTCGTGGCCGGTGGCCGCGAAGTGCGGGCCGGTGTCGGTGCGCGGGGCGATCGCGCCCGCCGTGCGGAACTCCGGCCAGTTCGGCGCGGCCCCCTTCCGCAGGTCGAAGCGGAGAGTCACGGTGGCGTCGCACTCGATCGCGGTGCCGCTGACCTCGCCATCCCCCTGTGCCGCGTGGGCGTCGCCGACCGAGAAGAGCGCGCCGGGTGCGAGGACCGGCAGGGTCAGGACCGTGCCGGCCGTCAGCTGGCGCACGTCCATGTTGCCGCCGCCCCGGCGCGGTGGCGGCGTCGCGTGCATCCCGGCCTCGGCGGGCGCGACCCCCATCACGCCGCAGAAGGGCGCGAGCGGGATACGGATGTCGGAGCCGAACGGGGTGTAGTCGCGCGCGCGCAGATCCCAGAAGTGCGTCTCCCACGTCGGCAGCAGGTCGCCGATGAGCGGGTTCTGCGGCCCCGCGCCGTTCCAACCCCACTGCGCCGGTTCCACCGCGATGACCGTCACGTCGAGCGCGTCGCCCGGCTCCGCGCCCACGATCGCGACCGGGCCGGTGAGGGCGTGGCCACCCAGCGGCGTCGGCACATCGGGGCGGGCGGCGGCGGCGATAATCGCGGCGAGATCGGGCGCGACCTCGGGATAGTCGGCGGCGACGAAGTTCCGCGCCATCCGCCCGGCCGACGGCTCCATCGTCGCGAAGATCACGGTGTCGCCCGACGCGATCGTCAGCGCCGCCGGGAGGCTATTATCGAAGTAGGTGTGGAATGCCTCGTGTCCGAGGCGGTGTGTCGTGCCGCTGCCGTTACCTGTCACGAAGCCCTCCCCCTCATCCGCACATTGCTCGTCTGTCTGCGGCGCATTGTACCGCCGATACGTCCCGCCTGTGCGCGGACGATGCACCGAGTGGCCCGCCGCCGCTCGCCGCCGAGCACCAGGATGGATGGTACAATCGGCCGCATCGGACGATCGATAAGGGGATAGACGCCGCTGGTTCGCCGACGCAAACGATGGATGAGGGGGGACCGATGGTGATCGAGGCAGCGGCGCGGCAATTCACCGACGTGGTGACGACCGAGGCGGAGTTGCGGGCACTGCTCGGCCATCCGAGCGAGCTGGCGATCCAGAAGGAGCACGACGCGCTGGATGTCCACTGTCGCGCGTTCATCGCGCTCGCGCCGTTCATGCTCCTCGGGACGACCGATAGCACGGGTCGCTGCGACGTCTCGCCGCGCGGCGACGGCCCCGGCTTCGTCCAGGTGCTCGACGACAAGACGCTGGTGATCCCCGACCGCCCCGGCAACAAGCGCTTCGACTCCCTCCGCAACATCCTCGCGCACGGCGGCGTCGGTCTCCTCTTCATGATCCCCGGCGTGGAGGAGACGCTGCGCGTGAATGGCCGCGCGTGCCTGATCCGCGACACCGATGTGCTCGCGACGATGGCGGTGCGCGACAAGGTGCCGACACTGGCGATCGCGGTGGAAGTGCAGGAAGCTTTTCTGCATTGCGCCAAGGCGCTGAAGCGCTCGAAGCTCTGGCAGGAGGGTTCGTGGCCGGAGGAAGATGCGCTGACCGCGCGCGCCCAGATGTTCCTCGACCATGCGCCACGTCCCGGCATCACCGTCGCGGAGCTGGAAGCGTCGCTGGCGGAGAGCTACATCAAGAACCTCTACTGAGCGCACCGCGCGTTGTGCATCGCCCGGTCGGCCCGATGGCGTGGGGAACGAGGGGTCGGCAGCACCGCAGAGACGCAGAGCGACGAGAGAAAAGGGATGGAACCTGAGGGCGGCGACTCGCCGCTCGTTCTCCGCGCTGTGCGCCTTCGTGTCGGCGCTGGGTCGTCTGCCGAACGCCCTGATCGTGCGCGCGTTCGGGAATCGCGCGGTCCTCTTCGCCGCCCTGGTGCTCGAGGCCGCGATCATGCTCACGATGGGGCACGTCACCGCGCCGGCCCTGCTCGCCCTGCTGCTTGCCTGCGAAGGGTTGGCCTATGGCGCGTATCTGGTTGCGGGTCAATCGTACATCGCGGACCAATCGACGCCGGAGAATCGCGGCACCGCGACCGGTCTCTACGGCATATCCGCCAGCCTCGGCGGGGTCGCCGCCCCGGCCGCGCTGGGGCTGCTGGCGACGCGCGCCGACTTGCCCGCCGTCTTCACCGCGACGGCCTGGCTGCTCGTCGTCGGCCTGCTCGGCATCGCGCTCGTCGGTATTCTGACCGGGCGGGCGGGGCGGGCGCGGGCCTGAGTGGCCGGGACGGCAAAGGGGCGCCGGGTCTGCACAAGACCCGGCGCCCCTCTTCGTGTGCGTTGCCGTGTGTTAGCGGTCGCTGAAGAGCTGCTTCGCGGCCTCGCCGGCCCGGTTGTTCATGTTCGCCTGTCCGGCCACCAGCAGCACCTCGGCGATCTGCTGATCGGTGTAATGCTCGCGCAGGCGGGCGATCAACTCGTCGCCAAGTTCGTCCGCGTGCGCGATCATCCGGTCGGCGAGGTCGAGGAGGACGATCTCCTGCGGGGCGAACGTCGCCTGCCAGAGGGACGGATCGCGCAGGGCGGCGAACTGTGCCTCGGTCATGCCGCGCCGCTTCGCGGAGGCGGTGTGGGCGCGCGTGCAGGCTTCGCAGCGGTTGACGATCGAGGTCCGCAGGAAGACGAGTTCCTTCGTGATCTCGCCGACCGACCCCTCGGGGCTCCAGATCGCGCCGGAGAATTGGGCGAGCGCATCCTTCGCGCCCGGTACCAGGGTCGTGGTGTAGCCGAACGGGGCCTCGCGAACGCGCGGGCGGGTCTGCTGAGTCATCGTGCTGTCTCCTTCATCTGGCACGGTCTCGCGCCGGTCCTGCCGTTGATAATGCCACAGGCCGCGCGGGCATTCCCGATCGGCCCATTATGGGCCGGGAATCAGCGCTCCGTCGAGGGCGCGGGGGCCGTGTCCTCGTCGAGCAGGGACGCCGCCGCCGCCGCGAACGCGACGAATTGCGCCGCGAAACGGGCGCGCTCGGCGGCGGGCCATCCCTGCGTCAAACGCTCGAAGACCGCCCGCTGATAGTCGCGGGCATCCTCGGCGAGCGCGCGTCCCACCGGGGTCAGCGCGAGGCGGGCGCGGCGGGCGTCCCCCGGGGCGGTCGCGCGACTGAGGTAGCCGTCGCGGATCGTCTCCGCGACGAGGCGGCTGGCGGTGGATGGGTCGATCCCCAGCGCCTCGGCCACCGCCCCGACGCCGACCTCGCCGCGCGCGGGAGTGTTCTCGTGCGCGGCGACCGCCTGCACGACCTGGATACGCGAGCGCTCGACCGGGCGTCCGGCGCGGTCGAGCGGCTGTCGCCCTGGGGCGAAACGCCCGAATGCCCGCCCGAGCTGGAAGAGCGCGTACCCCGCCTCGGTGAGGAGCGTCTGGCGCTCGTCCGGTGTGTCCGCTCTGTCGTGCATACCCTCCGCCCCGCTGATTCGCACGTCGCGTGACGCAGTTTACCATTGCCAGGGTTCGCCCTTACGATCTATAATTGTGTGTATTATACATATATATGGAGAGTCGGATGAAGGAGGGTCGGATGGACGAAACGATCGCGGTGGCCCTGGCCTGGCAGCGGGCGAGCAATGCGGGGGATCGCGCGCGGCTACTCGCGCTCTCGGCGGAGGATCTGGCGATCAGCGGGCCGCGTGGCACGACGCGCGGGCGTGACGAGGTGCTTGCCTGGCTCGATCGGGCGGGGCTGCACGTGCGGACGGTGCGCCTCTTCGCGGGCGCTGGGCGCGTGGTGGTGGAGCAGGTGGGACGCTGGCGCGATCCGGCGACGGGTGCGTTGGGCGCTGAGCGCGCCCTCGCCACCTGCTTCACAATCGTCGCCGGCCGTGTCAGCGCCCTCGCGCGTTACGACGACCTGGCGAGCGCCCTCGCCGCGAGTGATCTGCGGCTCGCCGATGCGGTGCCGGTGCCGCTCGCGTCGGCTCCCCCCGATTAATCGACCCCGACGCACAATCACCGGTGCGTGGTATCATCCCCTGGCAGCGAAGTGAGCAGGGGGAGCCTCATGGCGGAGCAGACGATCGCGGTCGTCAACAATGACACCGATTTCCTCGGATTGATGCATGACCTCCTGACGCTGGAGGGCTATCGGACGCTGATCTGCCGCGAAGGGGACCGGGCGTATGGCGTCGTCAAAGAGGCGCAGCCCGACCTCGTGGTCCTCGATGTGCGCCTCGACCACGCCGAGCAGGGCTGGACGATCCTGGAGCTGCTGCGCCTCGATCCGGCGACGACTCGGATCCCGGTGATCGTCTGCTCTGCCGACGCCCGGTTCTTGCGCGAGAAGGCCGCTGCGCTCCACGATCAGCGCTGCGACACGCTGGAGAAGCCGTTCGACCTCGACATGCTGCTGGAAAAGGTCGCGCGAGCCTTGCGCGACGGGCAGGGGGGCAACGACTGATCCGACGCTAGCGGTCGCTGGAGACGTGCACAACGAGGAGGCCCGGACACCGACGAGTGTCCGGGCCTCCTCGTTGTTCTGCGAAAGGTGCCACGGTCGGTGGTAGAGCGGGCCGCGCCCGTCAGGCGAGTCCGATCTGCTGGAGGAAGGGGATCGCCGCCCCGAGCCAGCGCAGCATCAGCAGGATCACCCCGGCCCCGACCGCCACCGCCAGCAAATCGAAGAGCAGGGACCACAACCCGTTCGTTGGTTCACCGCCCTGCCCCACGACTCACCCCTCTTGCAAAGAAGTACACGAAGCGACCCCGTAGAAAGGTCCGCGCGTCGGGCGCGACGAACCGGTGGGTGGTGGCTTCTGGTGTTGTAACGCGGTGGTGCGGCTGCCCAAAGGTCGACCGGTATGGGGCCGTGCGTACTTATAACATCCCCCGGCAATCTCTGACAATATGTCACAAGACCGGTCGATGGCGGGTAACGCGCGACCCTTTTCCGAGATCGCGCGCCAACCAATCATCGCGAGCACCCCCCGATCGAAGGTGCACTGCTCGCTCACATATCGCTGCCCTCTGACCTTTCACCCCCTGCTTGGATTGAATGCCTGTATGTCAATAACTTGTGGATAACTGCGGCGGCATATCTGTGTTTGACTAGTACGTACTAGGATAGATTGTCCACAAATTGCTTGTGGGTTGACGTGACGGCAGGGAATACATCCCGACCCCCAGCGTGCGCAGGTTCGGGGTGGAGAGGGTTAGCACTAGCGGCGGGAAGAAACTGTTCCGGCTCCGCTCGAACTGCGGGATGATCATGGTCGCCATGACCGGCTTCGCGAGCGGCAACATCACCTGCCAGAAGATCCGCACGAACCCGGCCCCATCCATGATCGCCGCCTCGTCTTCGCCGCGTCCACAACCGTAGATCCCCTGTTCGGTGGCAGGCAGGCGGTCGTGACAGCCAATCTAGGGGGCTTAAAAGCGAATCAGGACGACCATTTCTGGCGTCCTGACCGAGAAAAGAAGCGGGCGATGGGATTCGAACCCACGACAACCTGCTTGGGAAGCAGGGACTCTACCACTGAGCTACACCCGCACGACGCTGTTGTTGGGCGATATAGTAGCAGATCGGTCGGAGCGCGGCAAGGGTGAGATCGCGTGGCGGGTGGGAGAATGGCGATCCGACCGTTACAATGCGTCCAGGCGGGATATGCCCGGACATCTGGGTGAAGGGTGTAGGAGAGCGCACGATGAGCGGGCCAGACGAGCGCGAGTTGCCGTTGACGGAGCGGCGCAATCCGCGCAGCGCCGAGCTGGACCGGCTAGCGACGGCGGACTTGCTCCTGCTGATGAATGATGAGGATGCGCGCGTGGCGGGCGCGGTTCGCGCGGTCGTGCCGCAGGTAGCCCGCGCCACCGAGGAACTCGCGGCGCGGATCGCGCGCGGGGGGCGGCTCCTCCTCTTCGGGGCGGGGACCAGTGGTCGACTGGCCACCCTCGATGCGGCGGAGTGGCCGCCGACCTTCAGCACCCCGCCGGAGTGGGCGCGCGCGTTCATCGCCGGGGGGCCGTCCGCGCTGACGCGGGCTGTCGAGGGGGCGGAGGACGACGAGGCGCTCGGTCGCGCCGATCTGCGCGCGGCGGAGGCCGGGACGGACGATCTGGCGCTGGGGATCAGTGCCAGCGGCGGTGCGCCCTATGTGCTCGGGGCGATGGCCGAGGCGCGCGCGCGCGGTGCGTTCACCGTCGGGCTCGCCTGTCGCGACGATGCGCCGCTCGCCGGTGTGGTCGATCTGCTGATCGCGCCGCTCGTCGGACCGGAGATCCTGACCGGATCGAGTCGGCTGAAGGCCGGGACGGCGCAGAAGCTGGTGCTGAACATGCTCAGCACGGCAACGATGGTGCGCCTCGGGAAGGTCTACGGCAACCTGATGGTCGATATGCAGCCGACGAATACGAAGCTCCACGCGCGCGCCGTGCGGATCGTCCGCGACATCGCCGGGGTCGACGCCGATGCGGCGGCGCGGGCCCTGGCTGAGGGCGGGCGGGTGCGGATCGCGATCGTGATGCTGCGTCTCGGCGTCGGGCGCGAGGAGGCACAGCGTCGGTTGCAGGAGGCGGGTGGGCTGCGCGGGGCGCTCGGCGAGTGAGCGGCTTGTGCTCCCGTCAGGCAACGTCCACCGCGAGTGAGTTGGGCGGTCGTGCCGAGACGCTACCGGATCGTGACGCTGTGGCCACGCCACGAGGGTACGTATGAATAAGGGGTTAAGGATGCAAATGTGGCGACATCAGGGCGTGACTGTCCTCGCGGTGTTGCTCGGGGCGATCGTGGCGTTGGCGGCGTGCGCGCCCTTCGGCGACGCGACGCCCACCCCAGCGCCGTCACCGACCGCGACCGCGCAGGCCCCCGGCCCCACCGCCAGCGCCACGGTCATCCCGACCGCGACCACGACCGCCACGGCGGCACCCACCACCGCGCCGACGATCGCGCCGACCAGTGCGCCCACGAGTGTGCCCGTGCCAACCCTGACGGCGATGCCCGCGCCCACCAATACGGCAGTGCCACCCGCGCCGACCGTGACGCTTCCCGCGCCGACCGCGACACTGCCCGCCACCGCACCGCCTGCGCCGAGCGCCACCGTGCCGCCGCCGACAGCCACTGTCATGCCGCCAACGCTTGCCCCCGTTCCCCCGACCGCGCTGGCGGGGGCGGGCGCGACCGACGCGCAGGGTCGTTGCGCGATCACCCTGCCGACAGGCTTCGCGGCCGCCGGTGGCGGAACCTTCTCAGGGGCGAATGGCCGGGCGCTCATCACCCTGACGCCGTTGGCGATCGGGGCGAGCGATACCCTGGATGATGTGGCCCTGCCGTTCGTCAGCACCTTCACCGCCGGGATCGGCGACTATCAGCAGACGGCGGTGGCGCGCGGCGAGGATAATCTGCGCCTCGATTTCACCGGACGCACCACCGCGCCCGGGCGGGGCACGATCTTCCTGCGCCAGTTCGGCGGGACCGTCTGTGCCCTGTCGTTCTTCGTCGTGCAAGGGGGCGAGGTCAGCTATGAGCAGACCGTGAACGCCCTGCTGGCGTCGCTGCGGCCCGCCGGGGCGGTCGGGCAGGCAGCGGGGCGACGTGAGCGCATCGTGTAGCCCCTCAAATGTTGCGGTACCGCCGAGTCGAGGGCCGACCATTTCTCATAGCGTTGAGGAGACTGCTGGCCGCACGATCCAGCCATATCGTGCGCGATCGTTACAGCGCCCTGCAGAAAGCTCGACCCAGTGCCGCACCCAGTCCCCGGAGGGGAGGTGCTTCCATGTGGGGTCTTGGAGCTTCGTGGCCGTAGCCCGTAGCCGGGAGTGGCTGCCCCTCAGGGTTACAGGATGCCCTTCACCGGTAGCGGCTGCCCTTCATGGGTACTTCAAGTTCCGTACCCACCCGGTCGATCATGATTAACGCGAAAAGGGGGCGCGGACCTGAATGGTCCGCGCCCCCTTTTCGTATCGCCGTATGGCGATGAGCTCGCTTACTTGGTGCCGGTCGTCGGCTCGGCAGCGGCCTCGTCGATCGTGGCGTCCGGCTCATCGGCACCGGCCATCGCGGCGGCGAGCTGCGTGGCGGTGTCGGGGCTCTGACCACGACGCGGCGGCGCATCGGTTACCGCCATCTCGACCTCTTCCTCGTTGGTCCGCATGTCGTCGAGGCGACGGCGCTGCTCCAGACGCTCGTCGCGCCGTTCGACCTTCTTACGACGCGGCTGCGCCGACGCGACTTCGACACGGCGCATGAAGCGCTCAACCTGCCCGGCGGTGTCGATGATGCGCTGCTCCCCGGTGTAGAAGGGGTGGCAGACAGAGCAAATATCGACGTTCACGATGGGGCGCGTCGAACGGGTTTCCCAGCTGTTGCCGCAAGCACAGTTCACTGTGGCGACCTGGTAATTCGGGTGGATGCCTTGCTTCACAGGTTTCGTCCTTTTTTGGTGATCTTGGATGGCGTTCGCGCGCTCCCGAAACGCGAACTAATCGGCGGCTTCTGCGACCGGGGCGACGACAGGGTATACGCTGATGCGTTTGTGCGTGCGATCGATCGCCTCGAACTTTACCTGCCCATCGATCAGCGCGAAGATGGTGTAGTCGCGACCGAGGCCGA
>JAABUM010002660.1_pt1 | contig 23471 bp, 18 predicted proteins | sample 5559161 | NCBI WGS metagenome assembly JAABUM01 (sample SAMN10711868, study PRJNA513369) | rock metagenome | isolation source: Antarctica rocks | place: Antarctica: Victoria Land, Siegfried Peak nord
GGCAGACCATAAGGGGTAGAATAGTGTCCATAGCGTGTATCGTCCTCCATTTGAAAGTGATTGATTACACTCAAATGGTACGATGCACGCTCCTTTCAGTCCTTAACCGTTTTTGGCGTAGGTATTGGTGTGGCAGACAGCGTTGGGTAGGGGTGGACCACCCGCGCCCTCGGCTAGGCCTGTGCTGGCTGGTGAGCTCATCCGTGGTTGAAGGCTAGGGGCAGAGCCGTGGACACTGCCCCGGGACACAGGGCCTCTGCGCGCTGTGCTCAGGCGGCCTCTGTGGGGTGGTCGTGGCGTCTCTGAGCGAGCGGATGAGGTAACCAGCCAGCACAGTGGCTGCGTGGGACACCTTCCAAACACCCGTAGAAACGGCCAAGAAGGGGGGCGTGAACATCACGGCCTATCTACAGGACCGTATCACCCGACGTTCTGCCCTACCTAGTCTCGCCTCCCTGGGTGGGCGGCAGTGGCCGACTGCCGCCCACCCCTGCGCCGCCTAACTGGCGACTCTGTGGTGGAGGCATCCCCCACAATACTGAGAGGACACCGTTCGCGGGCCTGGAGCACGAAGGCCCCGGCTCGGGCGCGGGGCAGCGGCTTGGCGAAGTGGTAACCCTGGCCCAGTTCGCAGCCCAGGTCGTGCAGCTGGACGGCCTCCTCGGCGGTCTCCACGCCCTCGGCGACCACGCTGAGGCGCAGCGCGTGGCCCAGGCTGACCACGGCCTGGATGATGGAGGCGTCATCGCTGTCCCGGCGCAGGCCGGAGACAAAGGACCGATCAATCTTCAGCGTGTCCACAGGGAAGCGCTTGAGGTAGCTCAGCGAGGAGTAGCCGGTGCCGAAGTCGTCAATGGCCAGCTCCACGCCCAGCGCCTTGAGCCGGTACAGGGTGGCGATGGTGGTCTGGGCGTCCTCCATGACCACGCTCTCGGTGATCTCCAGCTGAATCAGGTGGGGCGGCGCGCCGCTGTCCTGGAGCGCGCGGGCGACATCCTCAACCAGGGCGGGGTGCTGGAACTGGCGGGCGGAGAGGTTGACGCTGAGCACCAGGGGGGCGTGGGGGGCCTGCTCGTGCCACAGGCGGGCCTGGCGGCAGGTCTCCTCCAGCACCCACTGGCCCAGCGGGCGGATCAGGCCGGTCTCCTCGGCCAGCGCGATGAACGCGGCGGGAGTCACCAGGCCACGGGTAGGCGAGAGCCAGCGCACCAGGGCCTCCATACCCACCAGCGCGCCGCTGTCCAGGGCCATCTTGGGCTGGTAGTAGACGGCGAACTCGCCGCGCTGCAGGGCCAGCCGCAGGTCGGTCTCCAGCTCTAGGCGCTCCAGGGCGTGGGCGTTCATCGTCTCGTCGAAGAGGGCGTAGCGGCCGCGGCCGCTGCTCTTGGCCCGGTAGAGCGCCACATCCACATCGCGGGCCACGTCCGCCGGGGTGTGGCCCGGCTCGCTGATCAGGATGCCGATGCTGGTGGCGGTGACCACCTCGTGGCCCTCCAGCGGGAAGGGAGCCTCCAGCGCGGCGATGATCCGCTCGGCGGCGGCGGTGGCCTGGCGCACGGTGACCGGCTCGCCGAGCAGGATGGCGAACTCGTCGCCGCCCAAGCGCGCGGCGGTGTCCTCCTGACGTAGGGTGCCCATCAGGCGGGCGGCCACGGCGACGAGCAGTTGGTCGCCAGCGGTGTGGCCCAGGCTGTCATTGATCACCTTGAAGCGGTCCAGGTCCAGCGAGAGCACGGCGACGGTGGTGCTGTGACGGGCCGCATGGGCCAGGGCCCCCTCCAGGCGGTCCAGGAACAGCGCGCGGTTGGCCAGGCCGGTCAGGGAATCGTGGAAGGCCTGGTGGCGCAGCTGGTCCTCGAAGACGGCGCGCTGGGTGACATCACGGGCGTTGATCACGATGCCGCCGACGCCTGGTTCGTCCAGCAGGTTGGTGCGGCGGGCCTCCAGGGTGCGCCAGGAGCCATCCTCGTGGCGCACGCGCACCTCGCCGACGCGGGGCGTGGCGGGCGGCGTGGCGATCTCCGCGTCGCCGCGGCGCACCAGATCCAGGTCGTCGGGGTGGATTAGGTCCCGCCAGTTAGTCCCCACCAGCGCCGCGCCGGGGTAGCCCAGCACCGCCGTCACCGAGGGGCTGACGTAGCTGAGCCGCCCAGCTACGTCAGCGATGGCGATCAGATCGGAGGCGTTTTGCACCAGGGCGCGGAAGAGCGCCTCGCGGCGGCGCTGGTAGCGGCGCAACATGGTCCACAACCTTACCAGCAGGCCTATCCCCACCAGGAAGACAAGGGGTGTGGTGGTCATCACCACCTGTTGCGTGTCTTCCAGGGTGTGGATTGTGTCCAGGGCCGAGAGATGCTCCGCGTCGGCGGCGGCGAACATGTGGCTCTGGATAAAGCTGAAGATGGGGTCAACCACGCTGTGGTCGAAATAGAGCACCCGCGCGGTGTTGTGGGCATCCACGGCGGGGAACAGGCCATGCCAGGTGGCATCGAGGTAGGCGCGGTGCTTGACCAGCATGGTGGCGACCAGCGCCCGATCGGCGGCGGCGCCATCGCGCTGGATCGCGCCGAGGGCCGTCTGCACGCCGCTCGCGGCGGCGTGGTGGGCGGCCAGCACAGCGGGTCCAGGCTCCAGGCGATACTTGCGCTCCAGCGACTCCTCGGCGCCGATCCAGTAGCGGGCCTGCTGATAGTCCTCGCTCAGGATGGTGGCGTGGCTGGCGTTCGCGGCGGCCTGCTTGGTCGTGCCGGAGACCCACACGGCAAAGCCGGCCAGGAACAGCAGCACCAGCACCAGGGCGGTGGAGATAACCGTTCCGCAGCACGACGACAACGGGGGGAATGCCGCACGCGACCCGGTCATTGGCCGCTCCCGCTGCGGCGCGGACAGTCCGTCGGGCCACAAGGACGCGCCGCGCGGCGGCGTGGAGAGGCCTCAACCGGGTCGGCTACCCCAACGCGGCGCCCCGCTACAGCGAGAGCGCGCGCCCTGCGCCGCAGGGCCCGCAGCCGTGGGCTGGCCATGACACCCCGGCGCGTCAGCGCGCCCCAGGTCCGATACGACGCGTCCATGGGTCTCTCCTCGTCCTCTCGTCATGATCCGGCGTGCCGCACGTGGCCGCTCCGCTGCGGAACGTGCTCTTCTAGTAGTAAATACTCTCTGACCGTTATCGTATCGGCGACTCGCGTTAGTATCGTCAATAGCCTCGTTGCGGAATAGGGAGAAACCCTGTAGGGTAGGGGGTATGCTGACCTATGAGACACGGGCGCGCAAACCAGGCGCGTTCACATCGATGACCGGGCTGACCAGTGCGGAGTTCGAGATCCTGCTCGCGGAGGTGCGCGAGCCCTAGGAGGCGGCCCGTCGGGAGCAGGCGGCTCCGACACCCCTGTGCTGGCTGGTTAGGTCATCTGCCCGCTCAGAGACGCCACGACCACCCCACAGAGGCCGCCTGAGCACAGCGTGCAAAGGCCCTGTGTCCCGGGGCAGTGTCCATGGCTCTGTCCCTAGCTTTCAACCATGGATGAGCTCACCAGCCAGCACGGGGTGAAGCTGAAGCCCCGCGTGAGGACCATCTCGGCCAGGTTGCGCAAGCTGAGCTTGTACTGCAAGCGCCACAGCACCACCAGCACGGCCACATCAGTGGGCACTTGCAGGTGGTTGAAGGGTGTGCCCGTGCGCTCGTTGCACGTCCGCCGGCAGGCGCGGCAGTGAAACATGCGGTAGCGAGAGCGTCGTCCGGCGGACCATCGGGGTGGTCGTTGGGGCGGCGCAGTAGGGGCACGGCACAGTTTTTCCCCTTACGCACTCATCTTGGTATAGTGTCAGGATACCCCCGCAGCTGCTGCCTGCGCGCCCCGCGTCCTGAAACCTGACGCATCCGTGACGAGGGCAGAGCGAGCACAGAAAGGATCGGCCGTCATGCTACCACGCTGTCATCGCATCCTTGTCGCCCTTGCCGTGCTCTCCACAGCCAGCGCTGGCCGCTCCGGGGAGGCCGCCGCGCATGGTGGCGCAGTGCTTGCGCGCCACTCCGTAGGATGCCCGGCCGACATCGTGCGCAACAGCGCCCTGGGCATTGCTCTCACCCTCCCCACGGGGTGGCAAGACTATGGGTACACACTCTTTGCGCCCGGTGGCCTGTTTGTGGCCAATCCCGCCGTGCAGAACGGCAAGGGCTACCCGCTGGGCCTCGGCATGATCCCCGCCGGAACGACGGCCGAGCACAATGACGCGCGTGCCGTCGCCGCGGCCGTCCAACGCAGTCTCCGCGGCATTCCCTTCACCGTAACGCGCGCCCCTCTGACCATTGGCGGCGCACCCGCGGTGCTGCTGGCGCCGATGCCTGGTGCGGGGCCCACGGTGGAGATCGTGCTGGCCCACCAGAGCGCCCTGTATACCATCCTGGCCTTCAAGAACCGGGACAGCGATCCCCTGCGGCCCGACCAACTCCAGGCGCTGGCTAGCCTGCGCTTCATTCCCCGCGTCGGACCCTTCCCCAGGGCCACCGTACCGCCTCCCAACGCGCCTCTCCCGCAGGCCCCCTCACTCGTCCTGGCTGGTGCCGCCGGGAGCAGGGGTGCGCTCACGGTACGGGCACGCGGCAAGGGCTACCGGCCGGGTGAGGCAGTGGAGCTGCAGGCGTGCTGGACCGGCACGCCGCGTCTGGGGGCGCATCCCCTCTACACGTGGTACCGGTGGGCCGGCGTGGCGCGCGCGACCAGCCGCGGTCTGCTGGACACGCTGCTGACCATTCCCGTGGCGCCAGCCGCGTACACAACCTCTCACCTGCGCGTCATGGCGACCGACGCGCGCATCGGACAACGCCTGGCGACTGCCATCTCCCCCGTTCCCGTCCGGTCATCCATCCCGGTCCCTGACGTGACGCGCCGGTTCTCCGTCACAGGAGACGGCGGCAGCCAGTCCTCTCCGGCCGTCAGCGGCCAAACGTAAGCGCGCAGAAGGTCTGGGGTTAGAGCATTCTGAAGCAGCGGAGGTGGTGCTGCTCTTGGCCGGGCGCAGACCTCGGCGTGGCGCCGCCCCATCTGAGCACGAGAGAGTCAGCCGGGGGCCGCTATCATGAAGACCTAAGCCTGTGCGGTATGCCCCCCCAAAGGAGGTTTCTGATGAGCCGGTTGCGCGTGCTGATCTGTCGGGTTGATGAGGACGATGACGAGCAGATGACCGAGGTGGCGCGGGTCGATCTGCCGGCCGTGCCGGGGCAGTGGGGGGACGCGCCGCTGGACCGACTGGAGGCACAGGTGGCCACAGCGGGCCAGCGGCTGCTGGGGCGGTTGTGTGAGCTGCAGTGGGAGGAGGTGGACGCGCAGGCCGTGGCGCGCTACTGCGCTGGCGCGCCTGCGGGCAGTGTGTGGGGCGATGGCTCCGAGACGCTGACGGCGGCCAGTCGCTTCGGCACGCTGCAGCTGCGGCGTCAGATCTGTGCGCATCAGGATGGGCGCCCCCACGTGATGCCGGGCAATGACGTTCTGCCCGCCCATCAGGGCATTCTGATCACGCGCGGGTTGCAGGAGATCGCGTGTCTGCTGCCCCAAGACGTGCCGTTTGTCACGGCAGCGCGCCTGCTGGGCTGGCAGACGGGGGAGCCGGGGCTGCTGTGTGCCAGCACGGTGCGCACGCTGGTGCGCGACCATGGGGGACGCATCCGCAGTCTGGAGCACACTGAGGCGGTCTGCGAGCTGCGCCAGGGGACGAAGGGACGCCGGCTGCAAGGGGTGCCGCAGGACACGCAACGGCGGCGGACAGGGTGGCCGAAGGAGCTGGGCGCTGCGGTCGAGGCGGCTCTGGCGCAGGGGCAGGCGCGGCCTCCCGAGGGCGTCTCGTGGAGTGACTGGGAGCGCGTGCTCGCCGCGCGGAGGGAGGAGGCGCAGACGCCTCTCAGCGCGCTGCGGCTGCTGGGGCCAACCCTGGCCCCAGGCCAGATGCTCCTGGTGCTTGATGAGGTGCTCACCCACGCGCCAGGCCAGGGACAGTTCCAGGAGCTGCGCACGGCGTGCCTGCTCACCGCTGATGGACGCCGCTACCTCAGCGGGCGGGGGTGCGCCTTCTTGACCCAGGTTCGGGCGGCGGTGGCGGCCTGCTTTGATCAGTCGCTGCTGGTGGTGGCCGATGGCGCAGGGTGGATCCGCACCTTCTATCGGGATCACCTGGCCCATCTGCCCAAGACCGAGATGTTGCTGGACTGGCACCACCTCGCCCAGAAATGCCGTGACCTGAGCAGGAAGATCGCTCCCGTGCGTGCCGACCGCGTGCGCGTGCTGCACCGCCTGTTCCGCTGGCTGTGGGCGGGCAACGTGCCCCGCGCTCTACGGGTGCTGGAGGCCCAGCGCGCGCAGGCGGCGGATCCCCTAGCGGTGGAGACGCTGAGCGCGTACCTCAGCGCACGGGCCGAGTGGATCCCCAACTACCGCGCGCGCCGGCGGCAGCAGCGCTACATCGGCAGTGGGTTGGGCGAGAAGGCCAATGATCGCATTGTGGCCCGCCGGCAGAAGCGCCGGGGTATGCAGTGGGGCGCGCAGACCAGCGACGGGCTCGCCGCGTTGCGTACCCTGGCGCTCAATGAAGGCTGGGACACCTACTGGCACAAACGGCAGCCCTTCTACCTCTTAGCTGCCTAACCCCAGACCTTCTGCGCGCTTACCTCCCCAAACAACGGGATCATCCATTCGTCGGGGCTGAGCCGCAGCGCGCGGTGGTCACGCTCGATCTCGCGGGCGCGTGTTGTCTTGCCCGCTGCGGGAAGGCCAACCACCAGGAACAGCACGACTTGCGCGACCATACACGCTTCCCGTCTCTTGAACTCGACCCACACGCGGCCCCTGCATTTTGCTCCCTGTAGCATAGCTCACCGACCGCTAAGGTCGGCTAGCCCCCAGTGTGATCATCTTGCATGGTGACAAAGAAGCAAGAGATCTGCGCTCCCGCCGTGTGCTACTGCCGCCCCATTCAGGCTCCCACGCGCGTCCAATTCATCGGCTATCATCGAAGGGGAGTTATACATCGGCGTGCATAGCTATCCGGCACGCCACACGCCTGCCGCCCGCTATCCTCGTGCAAGCCAGGCGCTGATGTCTTATGACTCTGCTGTTGATCAAGATCGAAGCGCTACGCCGCTCGACCGCAGCTCGGATGACCGAAGCGGCCAGTACAACCATGGGATGGCCTACAGCCCGCGAGGGCCAGGATCACGGAGTGCTCATAGTCGCTGTGGGGGTCACGTCCCACCAGGGAGGCCGGGCGAACCGCCAACAGGCCGAAGGGGCACAGTTGTCGACGGGAAAGGCGCAGGGAGGTCGGCGGAATGCCCACAGCCACAACTGTGCTGCTCCCACCCGTGCGTGCAGGGGCAGCGCGGCACTGGAAAGCGTATTGCCCCGAAAGGTGCCTGGTACCTTCGGAGAGGGGCCGACGGAAAAGGAGCGGGCAACCGCCACCTCACCGGCGGCCTATTCTACCCAGTACAGCCGGCAGTGACGCGCGAAGCCAGGGTGTCTGCTGAACCGTCTAAGGTTATGATGGTGATGGGAGGGAAGCAGGCACAAGAAGGTCCTGACAAGAAAGGAGGATGTCATGATGAGTGGGATCGAGGAAGGATTGCGGGTGAGCGACGTTGCGCGGTTCTGGGAGGATGGATTCCTCGTGATCGATAACGTGCTGCCAACCGCGCACGTGGAAAGATTGCGATCTGCCTGTGAGGAGCCTTTACTCCTCGAGGAGGCTGCCAGGGCAGGGCAGGAGCAGCGGACGGTCCACCTGCTCGAGCTGACGGCGAAACACAGCGCGTTTTTGGAGTTGGCGCGCCACACGGCTATCGTGGAGCTGCTGCGACCGCTGCTGGGGCCAGATATTCAACTCCAACACTCCAAGTTGGCGGCACAGGCTCGGACGAGTGGCACAGGAGGCTTTACCTGGCACCAGGACTATCCCTTCTTTCCGCACACGAACACTGATCTCGTGGCGGTGATGGTCATGCTGGACGATGCGACGCCTGAGAACGGGTGCATGAGCATGGTGCGCGGCAGCCATAAGCTCGGCCCACTCGACCATCAGAAAGATGGCTCCTTCACTGGCGCGTGCCAGGTTAGCTCCCTCTGGGAGGATCATCCGGAAAATGTCGTCCCCATTACGCCACGGGTGGGTGGCATCAGTCTGCACCACTGCCTGACGCTCCATGGGTCAGGTCCTAACCTGTCGGGGAGGTCACGGCGGGGCATCGTGTTCCAATACCGTGCCGCCGACGCGTTCCAGCTGGCCGACAGCGTGTTCACGGACACCGGACTCGTCGTGAGCGGCCGCCGTCTCGACCAGGTCCGCTGCGCCATGGGGACGGTGCATCTCCCCCGCCGAACGGGCGCGCGTCCCTTTGGCAGCGCCTGGAATCAGGAAGGCGCCCTGGCCCGACAGCTGAACAGCGCTGAACAAGCGGAGGACAGGTAAAGGCCGCTAGCCCTGACCGGCCAAAGAGATCCACGAGGGAGAGGACATGGTCATGACGCCACTCTCTCCGCGCGAGAGCAATTCCTCGACGCCCTAGGGCAGCTGGAGGAAGCTGAACTGATATTCTGATGTGAGCGCACAAGATGCAGTCGCGGCAGGCAGGCCGCCTTGCGTGAGTGACGGGTGCCGCGACGGCCATCGACGGGCCCATAACGCCCCTCGTCGGTTGCTGTTGGGTCCTCTGGAATACGTCCCGCACCATCCTGGCGTCTGCGTCGGTGGCACGGGCGCGCGTCTGTGACCTCGGGTGGGGCCTCTCCGACGTGCCATGATGCTTCTATCATACCATCAGAGCTGAACAGGGTCATGTAGTTCTCACTCAAGGCCGTGGTCGCCCTCACCCCCGACCCCTCTCCGGGGTGCGTGGGAGAGGGGAGGATCGCCGCACAGGAAGGGGGGTGAAGCGACAAGTACATGGCCCTGAGAGCTGAAAAGACGCTCTTGACAAGCGCTGTCGGGGGTGCTATTCTGCTGTCAGCGTTCATATGTTAACGTTGACAGCTCGGCATGCAAGGGAGAGTAGCGTACGATGCAGGCGCGTCTGCAAGATGTCGCCGTGAAGGCGGAGGTGTCTGCTCAGACGGTAAGCCGGGTGCTCCGCGCTCCCCATCTTGTGGCGCCCGACACAGCCGAACGCGTCCGCGCCGTGATGGTGGAACTAGGGTATTTTGGGAATCAGCAGGCCACGGCGCTGCGGCTGGGCCGCACCCATACGATCGGGCTGCTGTTCCCCCTGCATGACAGCCTGCCTATGCCGTTCCCGCTGGAGGTGATTGCTGGGGCGGAGGAGCGCGCCTTTGCCCGAGGCTATTCGCTGGTCATGTGCGACAGCAGTGGCCCTCCGGAGCGAGAAGCCGAGTCACTCGCTGTGCTTTTGAGCCAGCGTGTCGCCGGGATCATCTATACAGCCCCCCAGTGCCGGCCTGAGACGCACCCCGCCTGTGCGCGTCTGCTGAAGAGCGGTGTGCCTGTCGTCGTGATCAGCTCCGATCCACGCGATCTGCCCTATCGCCACGTGCGCACTGACGACAGGCGCGCGGGGTATGTGGCCGTGCGCCATCTGCTCGACCTCGGGCGGCGACGGATCGCCGTGGTGGCCGGGGCAGGGCCGCCGATCGACGACCGCCTCGATGGAGCGACGACGGCGCTGCGGGAGGCTCATCTTGCTCCGGGGGAGACGCCGCTGTATGTGGGGCCAGAAACGGCGGACGGCGGACGGGCCGCCGCCGAGGCGATCATGGCGCGGCCTGTGCCGTGGCCCGACGGCATCTTCGTCACGACGGACATCATGGCTCTGGGCCTGCTGGAAGTGCTCCGCTCGGCGGGGCTGCGTGTGCCCGAGGACAGCGCGGTGGTGGGGCACGACGATCTGTTTGCCGCCTCCATCGCCGTCCCGGCGCTAACCACAATCGCGCCGCCGCGCAAGCAGATGGGGCAGCACTGCGTCGATCTTCTCCTGGCGGGAGAGGACACCGCCCCCATGGTCCATGTGCTCGACGCGGAGTTAGTTGTGCGTGAGTCGACCATCGGGTCCGGCGCCGGCGCGCGGAGCGGCCTGCGCACGCCACTCTCCGTCCCGGAGGCGTGGTCGGCCTGGCGCCGCCAGAGAGTGACGGTCCCGCCCCACGGCCCAGGAGCGCCCGCTGGGATCACCACGAGCACGTTAGGGCGGCGCGGTGGGATAGGCAGCAGTCCGCCACGCGCCGCGCCACGACAGGATGCGGCGCATGTGCGGTAACCATGCCCCACACGGCTGAAAGGAGGTCCACGTCCGCCAGAGAATTGGGTATCCATCGCCAGAGTGACGTGATGTATCGACCAGGACAAAGGAGTGCCACAATGTTTTCGCGACGCAGCGTATCGAGCCGCTTGGCGCGGCGTATGCTTGGCCTATTTGCTCTGCTTTCACTCGCGGGCGTCTCAAGCGTCGCCCATGCCGCGACCGGGCGAGCGACTGCCCCCATTACCTTAACCATGGAGGACTGGGCTCCGGCCGACGCCATCGCCACCATGTACAAGCCCTGCGAGAAGAAGATGAACGTCACGATCAAATTCATCTTCACACCGCGGGCCGGGTATGAAACCAAACTGCAGACACAGTTCGCCGCCGGGACAGCGCCCGACATCTATGACGCCCCGCCTGAAGAAGTGGAATACTACGGCGGCAAGGGCCAGATCCTGGACCAGGTGCCCTACCTGAAAACGCTGGGCCGCCCGGTCAACAGGGTCGTGCCGCAGGCGCAGTTCTGGGCTGGCGGCAAGGTGGGGACCAAGCTCTACGCGCAGGCGCCGGGCGCCCAATCAATTTTTATCTTCTACAACAAGGACGTCTTCAAGAAAGCCGGCGTGGCCGCGCCACCCAGCGACGCGGCGCACGCCTGGACGTGGGCGCAATTCGTGGCCGTGGCCAAGCAGCTAACCGTCGACCGGCAGGGTCGCCATCCTGACGACAAGTGGTTCGACGCCCGCCACATCCAGCGCTACGGCGTCAACATCCCGCTGTGGTACGCGCCGCTGCTGCCCCTGGTATGGTCGAACGGCGGCAGTGATTTCGACCCGACGGGCAAGCACTTCACGCTCAATCAGCCCGCCGCCGCGCAAGCAATCCAGGCCGTGGCCGACCTTGCCCTCAAAGATCATGTGATGCCCACACCCTCGCAGTTTACCAGCGGGGCCGGCAGCATCACTCTGGCCTCTGGACGGTTGGGGATGGAGTTCAACGGCAACTGGCAGGTCTATTTCAACACACACCCCAAGGGCACCTTCTCCTGGGGCATCGGTGTGCTACCCCGTTTCAAGCAGTACCGCGCCTTCTACTTCGCGGGGAGCGGGTTCGTGGTCTGGTCGAAGACCCCCCATGCCCTCGAGGCGGTGCGGTTCGACGACTGCATGACCTATGAAGGCCTGGACAACTATCAGACCGGCCTGTGGGTGCCCTCCTCGACGAACTTGCTCTATGGGGAAGGGGCCAAGACCTGGATCGGCACCTCCGTCCATCCGGCAAACTACAAGTCGGTGGTGATCGATACGATCAAGAACGCGCCGACGCCACCCTTTAATTCCGTCGTCCAGTTTGGCCCTGTGTGGACCAACCTACTCACGCCGGCCCTGAACCGCATCATGGCCGGTGAACCCGCGCAAAAAGTGCTGACCAGCGTCAAACCGCAGGTCGATGCACTGCTAGCACGCTAGAAGCCCGTTCTCCGTGGGCAGGGTGGGGACGACGCGTGCCCACCCTGCCCACGGCACGGACACGACGATGCGGAAGACGCTGACACCATCCATCGCTGGCCGGCAGTCCCATCCGGCGCGCCGCCGCCGGATGGGACTGCGCCGCCGAGAGGCCATCGCGGGCGTGCTGTTCGCCCTGCCGGCTGTCCTGGGCTTCCTCTTCTGGTGGTTGGGGCCGATGGTGGCCTCGGCGGTGATCAGTCTGACCGACTGGCAGATCATCACGCCGCCACACTGGATCGGCCTGGCCAACTATGTGGGCGCGATCAGCCCGAGCCATCCCATCCCGGCCCTGATCAACGACCCGCTATTCTGGACATCGCTACGGGTCACCGCCACCTACGCCCTGCTGGCCGTCCCGTTGAGCCTGGTGACCAGCTTCTGCATCGCGATGGCCCTCAACCAACCGATCAGGATGGTCGGCCTGTTCCGGTCGATCTATTACCTGCCGTCCATCCTCCCGGCCGTGGCCTCGGCGTTGGCCTGGCTGTGGCTCTATAACCCGGAGTTTGGGCTCTTTAACACAGCCCTCGACTGGGCCGCTCTGCCTACCAGCCCCTGGCTCTCCAGTGAGCGGACGGTCATCCCGTCGCTCGTCGTGCTGAGCGTGTGGGGCAGCGGGGGCCTGATGATCATCTTTCTGGCCGCGCTCAAAGGCGTGCCACGCCACCTGTATGAGGCGGCGGCCATGGACGGGGCAGGGGCGCCGCGCCGGTTGTGGCACATCACGCTGCCCAGTGTCTCGCCGGTCATCCTGTTCAACCTGGTCACGTCGCTGATCGGCACCTTCGCCGCGGGCATCGTGCAGGCGCAGTTTATGACGGGCGGCGGCCCCAACAATGGCTCGCTCTTCTTCGCCTTCTATCTGTATCGCACGGCCTTCCAGGACGGCTATATGGGCTACGCCACGGCGATGAGCTGGGCACTGTTCCTGCTGCTCCTCGTCCTGACCCTGCTCATCCTGTGGGTCGCGCGTACGCGCGTCTACTATGAAGAGTCGGGCGCGGCGTAGCTGCTCACGAGGGAGATGACCATGCGCCGACGATCCATACTTGTGCAGCTACCCCTCTACCTGGCGCTAGTGATTGGGGCCGTGTTTATGCTGCTTCCGCTGTATTGGATGGTCACCAGTTCGCTGAAAGACAACCAGCACATCTTCGACGCCCCACCCCAGCTGTTCCCCACCCAGCCGCAATGGGACAACTACCCCACGGCGTTGACGACGGTGCCGTTCGCCACGTTCTTGAAGAACACGCTGACGATCGAGATCTTCGTCATCGGGGGCACGCTGCTGTCCTGCTCAATGGCCGCCTATAGCTTCGCGCGGCTACGCTGGCCCGGGCGGGACATCGTATTCGTGATCCTGTTGAGCGTGCTGATGCTGCCCAGCGCGGCGACGCTGGTGCCCTCGTTCCTCCTGTGGCACCAGCTCCATGCCGTGGACACCTTCCTGCCGCTGATCGTGCCGACGTTCTTCGGCAACAGCTTCTTTATCTTTCTGCTGCGCCAGTTCTTCCGCGCCATCCCGCGTGATCTGGAGGATGCCGCGCGCATCGACGGCGCGGGGATCGTGCGCACCTTCGCCACGATCATCCTGGCCCTCTCCAAGCCGGCGCTGGCCGTGGTGGCCATCTTCACCTTTATCGGCGTGTGGGATGATTACCTTGGCCCGCTGATCTACCTGAACAGCGAGAGCAACTACACCTTGACGCTGGGGTTGCAGTTCTTTGTAACTCAGTTCGGCAGCCGGTGGGACCTGCTGATGGCCGCGTCCACGACCCTCGTGCTGCCCATGGTGCTGGCCTTCCTGCTCTTCCAGCGCTACTTCGTCGAGGGCCTGACGCTCACCGGATTAAAAGGGTAATCGGCCGGCCCCTGTGGCTGTGCCAGGCCAAAGGACGCCAGCGCTGAAGGGAGGAGCATCTGTGAACACCGTGCCTGTGATCGACATTACCGACCTGTATCACCCACCACAGGATCCGGGCGACAACTTTGACCTGATCATGCCCTACGGGTTGCCGGAGATTGATCTGCGCGCGATCATCCTCGACGCGACGGAGGAGTTCCGCCATCCCCTCGCCAACCCGGACCGGCCCGAGCATTGGGATCGCGCCGGCCCGCGTGACCCCGGCATTATCCCCGTGACCCAATTGAACTACATCTTTGGGCGCGCCGTGCCCTGTGCGGTGGGCCCGTTCCGCCGCATGACCTGGCCAGGCGACCGGCTCGAGGACGTGCCACGCTTTCAGCAGCGTGGGATTGAGTTGATCCTGGAAACGTTGCGCGACAGCCGTGAGCCAGTGGCGATCCTCTCCTTTGGCTCGGCGCGGACTCTGGCCGCCGCCTACAACCGCGACCCGGATCTGCTGCGCGCGAAGGTGCGGCGCGTCTACCTCAGCGCCGGCGCCACGTCGCCGGAGTTCCCCGAATGGAACATCTTGCTCGACCCGCAGGCCATCGTGTGCCTCTTGCGGTCGGACCTGCCCCTCGCTCTGTACCCCTGCGGCACGAAAGAAGGCGCGTGCGGCTACGATCGGCACAACAGCTTCTGGGAGTTGCCCGACCTGGGCTTCGTTGCCCGGATGCATCCCCAGCTGCGCCGCTACCTCGGCTTCGCCATTGACCGCGTGGTGCGGATGGACTTTCTGCGTGCCCTCGACCAGGAGCTGCCTCCTGAGGTGATGGAGCGCACCTATGCGCGGCGGCATAATGTGTGGGAGACGGCAGTCTGGGCAGAGGTGGCAGATCGGCGCCTCGTGCGCCGGGCCGATGGCAGCTATGGCCTGGTGGCCGCGACAGACGTGGTCCCGACGGATATAGTGTTCCCCAACGAGCTGCGACCCTGCCGAGTCCAGGTGCCCGACGACGGTTTCTACAGCGTGGCGTTGACCGATGAGCCGACCAACGTCCTCCTGTACGATCGCCACGACCCATACACCAACGAGACGGCCCTGCGCGAGGCGCTGCCGGCGCTGTATTGCGCAATCGATCCGACGACGTAGGAAGTCGTACGGCACGTGAGTGGCGGTCGCCGTCTCTGATGAGGAACGCAACTGCTTCTGTCGAACCTCGCTGGAATCGCGCACAACGTCGCAGGGGTTGTACGGTGGGCCATGCTCGCCGCCCACTCCAGTTGTCCGCCTCTACGGTACGGCCACCGACCGGGTCGTGATCTGGTCCCAGCCATGCCTCAGCCGCGGCGGGCGGCGCAAGATCAGAGGGCAATGCTGAGAATCTGGCAAGAAACACCCTTCCATCACGCTGTGTGACAAGCAGAAAAGGACGTGCGCATGATGTTCCCCACGCTGGCGACGAACGCGCTCCTCGCGCGGTTAGAGCCTCCTACCGATCCGATCACCATGGTTCTGGATACCGATACGTACAACGAAATCGATGACCAGTTCGCGCTCGCCTATGCCCTGCTCTCGCCCGAGCGGATCACTGTCGAAGCGATCTACGCCGCTCCGTTCCACAACGAGCGGTCGAGTGGGCCGGCGGACGGCATGCGCAAGAGCTACGACGAGATCCTGCGCCTGCTGGCGCGTCTCGATCGCGCCCATGACGGGTTCGTCTTCCCGGGGGCGACCAGTTGGTTGCTCGCTGCACGTGAGCCGGTGATCAGTCCCGCCGTCGAGAACCTGATCGCGAGGGCGCGCGCCGACCGGCATGGCCCGCTCTACGTCGTGGCCATCGGCGCGCCCACCAATGTCGCCTCGGCCCTGCTCGCGGCGCCGGACATCATCACCCGGATCGTCGTGGTATGGCTGGGCGGCAACGCTACCTACTGGCCCACAGCCGCGGAGTTCAATCTTAAGCAGGACCTGCATGCATCGCGCGTGTTGTTCGATGCGGGGGTACCGCTGGTCCACGTGCCCTGTCTGCCGGTGACCGATCACCTCTCGACAACCGAGGCGGAGATTGACCGTTTCGTGAAAGGGCGGGGCGCCATCGGCGACTACTTGAGCAACACCTATTCGGCCTGCTACGACGACCACTTCGCGCGCTCCCGCGCCATCTGGGATGTCGGGCCGATCGCCTGGTTGGTCAATCCGGCCTGGGTTGAGAGCGCGCTGGTCCATAGCCCCATCCTGACCGCCGAGCAGACCTGGAGTCACGATCCCCGCCGCCATTTCATCCGGGAGGCGCGGTACGTGCATCGCGATGCCATCTTCGGCGACCTATTCAAGAAACTGGCGTGAGACGGGGGCGCACTTTCCTGGGACGTGAAAGCGCCGGACAATGTCACCGGCGCCGCCAGATCAAATGACAGTTGTGCTGTCCTGGTCTCCTCATCCGTCATGGGGGCAGGTAACCGTTCGGTCCCCTCCGACGACGGCACGCCTTTTATCGTGTCTCTACCAGCCAGCGCGGGTGACACGCTGCTTTCCCAGACCTCATCGTCAGAGGACCCGTAACCGCCGTGCTGACCAGAGCATAGGATGCCGGCTGGCCGTGGTTGCGAGGGGAAGGGTCCGCTGGTCCAGAGTCAGCAGGTCGCCCGGCTCCACGTCGGCAATCCTGGGCCGGGCAGCACGCGTGTCCCTGGTAGCACCAACTGGCGTCGTGCGCCGCTCAGGGCAGCAGCGTTACCTGTGCTGGCCGCTTGGTTCATCCGGGCCTGTTCCTGCGCTGGTGATATTAGACATGCGCTCCCCGCGTATGCATTTTTGCTGTCCTCCACGTGGCCATCTGCCACGAGGCGATCAACCTCAGACGCCGCATAGTTATTCGTTAGCCCGCATAGTCATGCAACGTGGGGGGGAGTTTGGGTATTAGGAGAGAGGCGGGCTGCCACGCCATGCCACGTGTGGACCTGCTCACATGACTGGGCGTCTGTCCCGTATCAGGAACTATCCTTGGAGAGCTCGACTGATGAGGGCAACACGTTCTGGTCTGTTGTGCCATTCTGCATCGACCAACTGATGAGCGAGTGGTGGCACGCGCAGGTGGTAGCCCTTCCAGGTGACGGTCTCCCATGGTCCCGCGGCGCCCCAGGGATGGCCCTCAGCGACTCCGCCTGTCCATTCGACGTGCGCCCCCAGGAACGCCCGCCATCCACCTTGGCACTCCACGTAGTGCTGGGGCGGATCGGTTCGACCAGAGAGTCAAGAAGCGCCTCTGCCAAGCCAGCGCTACCTTCCTCGTCGACCACGAGATCCACATCGCCGGGTTGCACGTCTAGGCCACGTGCGGCGAGGGCAACACTCCCAACCAGCCACCACCCGATGGCGTGCTCCGCATCAGTCGCGCGATCAGGGCCAGGGTGTCTTCCCATGGGACCGTATGCTCCCCGGCCTCCTGCAAGATCATCTCTTGGGCACACCTGGCGAAGGTTGCATAGCTCCGTTCGAGATGCGCACTCTCGACGGCAAAGTAGCGCGCGAACCCCTCCGCGTCCGGCTCGAAACCCAGGCGCCGCACCGCAGCCTCATACGAGGCGGGAACGTCGAGGAGGAGAAAGGCCGCCCGCCCACCGTCACAGCGCACCTTTGCGTCCATGCTCTTCCTGCCCTGGCTGAGCGTCTGTGACCGCGGTCTCAGGATGATCAGGCAGCCGCGGCGGGAAGCCCTTCCCTGGTCACGACGAGAGGGGACCCGCACCAGTAGCCCGCGTGACTGGCCGAAGAACAGCGGTCACGACCCCATGAGTGATTGGCACTCCCGCTGCTAAGGGCCACGGTCCAGGATACCATGAGCACCACTCAGCCCTGCCTCCCGTATGTGCCTCCGGGTCTGCCTTTGCAGCGGAGCAACCCGGTGGCCCAGGCGTCAGCAGACAGGCAAGGCGACCATCACGTGCCGCATGGTGAGGGGGACGATCACGGCACGACCCACGACGAGAATAACCCCAGCGACGAGCAAAACCGCTCTCCGGCGCTCTCCGCGAGGCCGGCGCGCCGGCCGTGTCGCTGCCTGCCTCACTCCTCAAACCTCGCCTGACCAGGAGCCCGTGCCCAGTCAAACGGCGACGTTGGAGCACCGGCGAGCCGCCGCAAGCCCAGATCAACGGGCATGCTGCTGCCCTTGGGGCACTTGACGATCACCCAGCGGCGGGCAACACGGCAGGCCTGGGCAAGGACCGTAGGGGTGAGGGCCGTGTGGTTGCCCTGGCGGCGCACGGCGTCAAAGGCGGCCTGAGCCTTGCGCGGCGCAGGGAACATTGGATCGAAGTAGACGACATCGACGTGGCCACTGGGAAGCTGAGGGAGCAGATCGGCGTGGTCGGCATGCACGGGTTCGATCCGGCAGGACGCGGGAGAGGGGCCACGGGTCTCCAGCCCTTCGCTGACCACCGCGTAGAGCACCAAGCTCGACTCGACCGCCACCACACGCCCGCGCGGCCCGACCGCCCGCGCCACCACGAGCGCATCCTGGGCGAGGCCCATGGTGCAATCAAGCACCTGATCCCCCGGACCCACCTCGCCCGCGTGGACGAGGGGCTCCGTGCCGCCAGCGTTCAGGCGCAGCGTGCGCAGATGAGCTAATCCCTCATGAAAGATCAGCGTGCCCCAGCGGTCCAGCAGCTGCAGGCCACGTCCGCTGAAGATGAGCAGGGATACTCCTGACGATGTGAGCGTCTCCAGAGGCGGCAGTCCGTCGCGGGGAACAAACGGGACCTGCCAGAGGCGTGCCCGCTGCGCGGCGTGCCGACGCAGGTTCGGGTCGGCCCGGTGGCTGGTGGTCACCAGCAGGGGCTCCTGAGGGGGAGAGGTCGGCGGTGATTCGTTCTGGTCAGCGTCGCGCACACGGCCCTCCAGCGTCCGAGCCGGTCACCCGGCTCGCCTGAAGAGACCGTCAGCGGCCCGCGGCGGCGTACCGCCCAGACCGGGTGCTTGAGCAGCGTTGCGGGCCGCTCACGACCTGTCCCACGAGACTCTATGGTACCACAGCGGGGCAGTGGACGGGCGCCGCGCGGAACATGCGGTCGCCCACCACCGTCGTGCGGGGCAACTCTATGGTCACACACGGGCATGACGTGGTCAATCTCCGCACACGTCTCTCGTGCCTGGCAGGGTCAGGACACCCCAGCAGCAGCCCGTGCTCTCCACAGACGGAAACCGGACAGGTCCCCTTCAGCACGGTCCAGAGGACGGGCAACGCACCAATTGCCCAGCGCGACCGGCCAGCGAGGCAGGCCAGGCGTCTGGCGCGCGGTGCGCTCGTGATAGCCGGCGTCGCGCGTGGTAGCCTGTGGCGCACACTCCTGTGCTGGCCGCTTGGCTCATCCGGGCTGGTTTCTCCTCGCTTCGTGCAAGACGTGCGCTCCCGTCGGCGGTGAGAATCGCCTCGTTCAGACCCCCACGCGCACCTTATTCATCGCTTATTATCGCTGTATTCTTATGCAGCGCCACGGCTGACTAGGCGGCACGCCGCACGCCTGCCGCCCACTCTCCTCGTGCAACGTGGGCGCTGCCCTCTCATGGTGCTCTGCTGCATCTCAAGGTAAAAGCTGCGACGTGACGTGACCACGACCAACGATGTGGTGGTTTCTCCCGGTTGGTTCCACGCTCTTGTTCACGCAACAGCGGCCGTGCTATGCTCATACGAGGTGATCAACGAGGAGGTTTCCGAGGCGTGCTAGAGTAGGCTGGGTGGTTGCGGGTGGGGAGATAAGGAGGGTCAGTTTGCCAGGACTGCCCCGCGTCTCCTCGTCTTAGCCCGTCCCCCGGCCGCAGGTCTGCCGCACGCCTCCCTCCGCACACTACCCTCCGCCACGCTCCCTCAGGAGATCCGTGTCGTGCTGTCTCTCTACTACCACGCGGGGGACGATGAAGGAGTGGTGTGCCTCATGTTTCCACGACTGACCGGGCTATGGCGGAAGCCCGATTTCCTGAAGCTGTGGGCGGGCGAAACGATCTCGCTGGTGGGGTCGCGGATGAGCGCCGTCGCGCTCCCCTTGACGGCGGCCGTGACCCTGGGAGCATCGCCCCTACAGATGGGCCTCCTGGGCACCGTTGGCGTGGCCAGTGTGGCGCTGGGGCCGTTCCTGGGTGTGTGGGTGGATCGCTGTCGCCATCAGCCACTCCTCGTGGGACTGAGCGTCGGGCGCGCCCTGCTGTTGGCCTCCATCCCCGCCGCTGCGCTCCTCCACCTGCTGTCGTTCGCCCAGCTGTATGGGGTCTTCGCGCTGCACGACATCCTCTCCAACGCCTCGGGCGCGGCCTACCGCCCCTTCCTCTCCACGCTGCTTGCGCCGGACGAGTTCGTGGAGGGCAACAGCAAGATGGCCGTGAGTAGCGCGCTCGCCGCGATCACAGGCCCTGGGCTGGCCGGTCTGCTGGTGCAGGCGGTGGGCGGTCCTATCGCCATTGCCCTCGACGCGTTCTCGTACCTGGTCACCTCCCTGTCCCTGGCCCTGATCCGTGGCCCGGCTGATGCGCCCGCGCGTGCGGTGGACCAGGCGCCCATGTTCGCTCAGATCCGGGACATGCTCGGCATGATCTGGGGCAGGCCAATCCTGCGCGCCATGGCCGTCGCCGGCAGTGTGCTCAGCCTCTTCCAGGGCTTTGGGCTGGCTACCTACATTCTCTACCTGACCCGTGATCTTGGCCTCACCCCGCGGGACGTGGGCACGCTCTACGCCGTCGGCGGGAGCGGGACACTCATCGGCGCTCTGGTGGCCGGGCCGTGGACTCGCCGCCTCGGCGTCGGCCCAACAATCCTGACCACGCTGCTGCTCACCAGCGGGTCGGCCCTGCTCGTGCCCCTCGCAGGCAGCCGCCTGTTTGCCGCCCCCCTCGCGGTGGTCCTCCTCCTTGGGGCCGCGCAGGTCCTTCAGGGGACGTTCCTGACCGTCTACTACATCGCCTGGTACAGCCTCTCCCAGGTCGCCGCGCCACACCGGCTCCAGGGGCGCTTCACCGCGACGATGGCCACCCTGATCTTCAGCCCTGAGCCCGTGGGCGCCCTCGTGGGCGGCGTCCTCGGGTCGCTGGTTGGCCTTCGGGGCACGCTGATGATCGCCGCTGCCATCTTCACGCTGGCCTCGCTGGCTCTGGTGCGCTCGCCCTTGCATCAGGTGCAGGCGCTGACGACCGGTGAACCGCCGTAAAACCAGTGTGGGCCGATGGCTTTGTTCATCCCTGGTCTCCGCGGGCGGTCACCGCTCTCGCTCTGCCGTCTCCTTACCGTGCTGCGGCCTCCGTGCCTGGTGCGGATGGGGGCAGATCAACGGACACCGTCGCATCATTCCTGATCCATGCGTTACGCGTCTGCGGCATGTTGGCAGGTCGCACACCCGCTGTACACTGCCTGCTCGTCCCTGTATGCCGCGCCTGCTGGCCTCCCGCTATTATGGAGCTACCCGGACGACACCTGCACTTGACACGAACGCGACGGAGAGGAGAGCACCCCATGAAGGATGACATTGCGACTCTGGATGCGACCGCGCAAGCGGCCTTGGTCCGCCAGGGCCACGTTCACCCTCGCGAGTTGCGTGGAGGGGGCTATTGCGCGGATCGAGCGCCTGAACCCTCTGCTCAATGCGGTCATCACACCCCTCTTCGATCAGGCCCGTGCCGCCGCAGCCGCCCCTGACCTGCCCGCCGGGCCGTTTCGTGGTGTGCCCCTGCTGCTCAAAGACTTCCTCTGCCACACGGCGGGAGACCCCTACTACGAGGGGATGCGCTTCCTGCGCGACATGGACTGGCGGGCGACGCACGATACCTACCTCGCGGCCAAGTTCCGTGCTGCCGGCTTCATCATCCTGGGCAAGACGAACCTCCCCGAGCTGGCTGGCCTGCCGATTACCGAGCCCGCCGCGTTCGGACCAACGCGCAATCCCTGGGATCTCACCCGCTCCCGGGAGGATCGAGTGGCGGCTCCGCCGCCGCCGTGGCCGCTGGACTCGTCCCCGTCGCCCATGGCAATGACGGGACAGGATCGCTGCGTGGCCCGGCCAGCGCGTGCGGGCTCGTCGGGCTGAAGCCCTCGCGCGGGCGCACCTCGCTCGGTCCAGCGCGCAGCCTCGGCCCCCTGGGTACGGTCGTGGAGCACGTGCTGACGCGCACTGTCTGCGACGCCGCTGCCGTCCTGGATGCGGTCGCGGGGCCGATGCTGGGCGATCTCTGCGTGGCCCCACCGCCACGGCGTCCGTACCACGAGGAGGTCGGCGCTGATCCCGGTCGCCTGCGCATCGGCCTCCTCACCCATGATCCCTTCCTGGAGTTGCCGATCGCGCCAGAGTGCCGGGCGGCGGTCGCCGGGGCGGCACAGGCGCTCACCGCGTTAGGGCATGCGGTGGAGGAGGCGTTCCCCCCGGCGCTGACCGGCCCAACGGGGCTTGGCCTGGCCCTGCGCATCATCAGTGCCAGTGGGACAGCGGCCCGCCTGGACGCCTGGAGCGCACGGACCGGACGGCCGATCACGGCAGATGATGTGGAGCCAAGCACCTGGGCAACGGCGGAAGAGGGGCGCGGGTTCAGTGCCGTGCAGGTCCATGCGGCGCTGCACCGGCTGGCCGCCGGGGTGATGCGGGCACCGGAGTGGTGGGCGAGCGGCTTCGATCTTCTCGTGACGCCGACGCTGCAACAGCCGCCCCCACTTATCGGGCAGGTCCCGCTCGACCACCTTGGGGAAGTCTTTGGTCTGTTCACCATGCCGTTCAGTATCACGGGGCAACCGGCCATCTCGCTGCCCCTCCACTGGAGTGCGGCGGGATTACCCATCGGCGTCCAACTCATCGCCGCCTATGGGCGCGACGACCTGCTCATCCGGGTCGCCGCGCAACTGGAGGGCGCGCAGCCGTGGGCACAGCGCTGGCCAGCGCTGTGCGCGCAGTGAGACTGCGCGTGTTCCACGGCATGCACCTCCCACAGATACAGGCCTGCGACGCGAGGATGTGCGGTGGACGCCACGCCACGGATCGTGGCGTCTCCACGTCTGTGCAGCTGTCCATAGCACGTTCATGCATGGCATGCGCTCGCCGCGAACGTGACCCGTCACGACGCGCTTCAGCCAAAGAGCCTGCTGCGACGAGTAGGGGCGACTGCATGTTTATTCACGGCGGTGCATGGTCATCCGTGGTAGAGCTTCCCCGCGTCTGCCGTATGCGGCGTGATGTGGGCGCTGACATCACTCGTGTCTCTGCTGCCTCTGAGCATGAGAGTGGGCAACCGAAACGCCCCATATGCCGCGTGCCCACGATCCAGGCAACTGCAGGCCGGTCGCACCGCGCCGCCGAGCGCACTTAGGGGAGCCGCCCCCGTTGCTCCAGGTCTTCCTTGCCCGTGCGCCCAAGTTGGCCTGGTGTTACGAAAGCTGCATTGAAGTGCAAAGTAGCGCTCTGATTGAGCAAGAAAGAGTGCCGATCTTTGTCCTGGGCACGGCACTGCGGTCATTGTCGTCGTCGTGGAACACCTCGGCATGTCCATGTCGCTCCAGTAGCTGACAAAGAAGGGCCGCCACTGGGCATTCTCGGCACTTGCAGGCTGCTTCTGAGACCTTTCATAGGCTCATTCGGCGCGAATCAGGCTCCTGGATTGCGGCCCATGACAGCTTCCGTAACACTAGCGAGGCTCCGCCTCAGACCGACGAGCTGTACCAGGGGTCAGTGGGCGGCGGAAAACGTGACTCAATCGCAGCACGTTTACCCGTATTAGGAGTCCAACCTTGATCTGAGACTGCGCTCAGATCAAGTGGCTCCTGGCGGAGCAGTTTTGTGTCCGCAGCCCGCAGGGTGTACGCTCTCTCATAGTGGATGTGGTGAGCAGCGGCGACGGGAG
>JAABUM010002661.1_pt1 | contig 23459 bp, 53 predicted proteins | sample 5559161 | NCBI WGS metagenome assembly JAABUM01 (sample SAMN10711868, study PRJNA513369) | rock metagenome | isolation source: Antarctica rocks | place: Antarctica: Victoria Land, Siegfried Peak nord
GGGGACCGCGCATGAACTATAGGCTTAAGTACTGGCTAAGTACTGGGAGACTCTCGGTTCGGGCTTTTTTCGCTTCCGTTTAAGTGTCCTGGGGGCAATTAAGGCTTCCGAACTATCGTCCGACTTGATGTAGTGCTGAACCACGCGTACTGGAGCAGCTCAGCAGCACAATCGTGATTTTGTGATGCGTGAAAGCTTTTGTTGTACACGGTTGAGCTCTGTGAGGCTGTGAGCCTTCAGGTCACTCAAATCTCTCAAATCCCACAGCCTTCGAGACTGACTTTCGACTTGGAAAACAGGACGCCTGCTCGCGCTTGGCATACTTAGCAGCGCGCAGCTGCTGAGAAATGTTCGCCAAGATCATTTCGGCGGTTGCAGGAGAAGAGGAGTACTCCACGGATGAGGTTGGTGCCTGGTGACCTCCTGTGTGCATCCGGACGAACCAGCTGCGTGAAAGCTACGATGCAGACGGAACACATGGTCAGAAAATTTTGCAACCATTGGTGTTGCAGGATGAGGAGGCTGAGGGCTCGCGCGAGCTTCCCAACAGGTGCGATCTCCGCACAGCCCTGGAGACCATGCATGCGCTGTCAACAGCATGCACCTCTGGCAGCGCTGTGCGCACCGTGAAGATTCCACGTGTCCATCAATGGTCTCGCAGGGCCGAGGAGTCCGCAGCCAGCAGCAAGGCGCCATTTGACTTCTGGGGAGTCGCAAATGCCGTCGCGGACACTGTCAAGCGCGGCGCGGGCGACATAGCGTCCACCGTGCGGGAAACGGACTGGCGCGCCGAGATCGCCGCCTTCGGCAAGGACGTGGTGGAGGAGACTGAGGAGCTGGGACACCACGCGGTGGCGGCGGTGGAGCATGCAGTCGACACCGTTGAGCACTTACCGCAGCATGTGCGCGCTCTGTCCAGATATGACTCCGTGTTGCCAAGGAACAGTGAGGATCCGCGCAATGGCGATCCGCAAACTGAGGCTGCGATCGGGCTGAAGCGCCGTCGCCGCGATGTATCGCTCTGCTGGCGCAAGTGGCACCTGCATCTGTGATTCCTCAGCGTCCCCTGATGGGCATGCAGAGAGACACATCGTGCCAGGCTTGCAAGCAACGCTGTACGCAGCATCGTCCCTGCGACAAGGTTGCTGCTGCATATTTCACTGTGCTGCATAGACCGCTGCCTGTTAAACGAAGCTACACCTGCGATTACCCTGGAGTCCAGAGTTGATATTTAAGCATTGAAGGACATGCAGGCACAGACAGCGCTGCCGGTCATCGAGGAGCGGCGGCGACAGGTGCAGCAGCAGCTGGGCCAGTACGGCAGCCACATCGGCCGCTTCGGCAGGGAGTTTGTCGCCAACACCACCGAGCTGTTCGAGCAGGTGCTGCCACATGTTTGACTTTGCCGCTCTGCCGTTGCCAGGCCCTTTTGAACTTCCGGAAAGCAACTTGGAAGCAAACATGATTGGTGTCAGCAGTCGACTGCCAGGTGACAGTACTGGGAAGCTCTTCCCATGTATCGACCACAGGCAAGGGACACCATCCAGCAGGAGATGTCGGCGGCTGCAGCGGAGGGCCGGCCGCGGCGGAGGGCTGGCGGCGGTGCCGGCGGCGCGGCGCCGGGCGCAAAGTACAGCCGCCTCGACTCCGACATCGCGGCCATGCAGCGCGACAGCAGCACCTACTGCGACGAGCCTTCAGACACAGAGGCGTATGACGCTTGGCTGCAGGTGCAGCTTTGATAGGGCACTGAAACCCTTCACCGCTGCTTGTTGCATGGCCCGGCAGCTCCAGCTCTGGTGCTGGCTGCCTCGTGTCCGCTGCGGCTGGGATCTGCATCCCAGCCACAAGCCAGCAACACCGTCCTCTGATTTTCATGTGTCCAGCTCCACTCTCATCCAGAACAAAAAAACAGGCACTTCAACATAACTTGTCAAAATGCTTCGCAGACGTTTGACCTGGAGGAGCGCAAGGGGGACATCAATGCGGTCGTCCAGGACAACACCTTCATGGCAGAGCTGCAGGCAGGCGCCTTCTTCTCCTGTGCACTTGCCGAATGTCAGGCCTGTCAATGCTGGTGGCCCCGCAATGCCCTAAGGACGTAACGTGGACACTGCGCTGGTGCATCATGACACCTTGGACTTCGGGCCAATCACGCTGCTGCACTGTCCTTTGCGCTCACCAAGGCACGCTGTGAACTTCTGTTCGATTCTCAGACCCCCACACGATCCCACCACAGGCGCGCATCGTGCCGCTCATCGTCGAGCACGACACGTTTTGGCGCCGCTACTTCTACCGCCTGCACCTGCTCAGGGAAACGCACGCGCAGCGCGCGCTGCTTGCCGCCCGCGCCGCCGCCCCCCCTGAGGAAGAGGTGTGCGATGTGCGAAATAGTGTCACCCTATCACCCTCTGTGTAACGACTGACGCGCGCTGCTCGCCGCCCGCGCTGCCGCGCCCCCTGAAGAAGAGGTACGATACGCGAAACGGACCACTCCCATGGCATAGTGACTGAGATGCTGGCGTTGTGCACCAGCGTGACAGCACAATCGCTCTGCCGGAAGGTTGTGTCTCACATGGCGTTCCGAGCCGCTCGAATGTCGGGATGAGCAGGTGGCATGGGACGACGACGACCCTGCCTCGCCGCTGGCCTCATCGCCGCATGGCGCCGGCTCGCCGACCGCCGCGGCAGCTGCAGCGGAGCCCGCTGCTGCAGAGCGCAGCGCTGCAGCTGGGGTGGCGTCGCCAGAGGAGCCTGACAGCCCTGCAGGTGGGGTATCGCATGGCAGCTGCCAGTACAACGTGCCCGGCACCACCAACAACTGGGTCCTGACTCAAGCGGAGCTGGACTCACTGGGCTGTAGTGTTCACAGTCGGGGCCTTTGCTTGACGGTGGGGTCCCAGATGACCATTGCACCGAAGCTGCATGAAAGGCCACCAAGCGGATAATGGACAGCTTGATCTTCCTGCAACCTGCAGGCCGGGCGCAGATTGGCGGCAGCGGCGGCGGCGGCGGCAACTCGCCAACGTCGTCGGGAATGCAGGTGCAGTTTCTTATCTTCTTGCAGCTTGTTTGTTTCGGCTTTCCTTTTCAGCATTTCCTGCCTGCGGCATCTCGCTCCCGCCGGAGTCCCTCCGCAGGCCAGATGGCCTACTTTTGTAAAAGCTCCCTTCCTGCAAACAAACAGGTGCAGGTGCCGGGGCACCCCTCGGATAGCGAGGAGCCCGCGACAGCATCAGACAGCTCCTCCGGCGCCGACCCCTGGACCGTGGTCACCAGCCCCTCCCGCCGCACGGCGCCGGCGATGCCCGCGGCCGTGCCGGAGAACCCGTTAGAGGTGGCGGAGCCGCAAACCGCCGCGGGCAGCGGTCCGGGCGGCGCCGGCGGCAACGCTGAGGCTGCCGGCGAGCCAGCCGCGGCCGCGGAGCCTGCCGCTGTCAAGAGCAGCGGCAGCGGGGCGGACGGCGGTGCGGCAGCGTCGCTCGCCAAGGTCCCGCAGGCGAGCCCGGTGGAGGCGGCGGCGCCGGCAGCTGCCGTGGAGGAGGCGGCCGGCCCCGCGCAAGAGTCCGACGGTGAGGAAGACGATTTGGACGACATCGAGGTGGCGGTTGATGGCAACGATGAGGATGTGGACGAGGACTGGGGCTACACCACTCCCTAAGCAGCGCCGTGGATGTTTTCTGTGGCAGCTGTTGGCAGCCGTACAGCACAGCGTTTGACCTTTGCCAGTGTGTCCCACTGGCATATTGTACCATAAATGTAGGGAGCATGAGACGGCGGTGGCTCTGTTGTGAGTCGTTGGAGGCGTGTGTACAACCAGATGTAAGCAGTCGAGCTCGCCCAATGTGAACCCGGGTCTTCGCAAGAATGCCAGTATCCATACGGCTTGTGCTGACGTGCTGCCAGCGCACCTGAGAAGATTCGCCCTCGGCATCCAGCACGATTCCTGCGCGCGGTCCGTACTCGCAGCAGATTCCAGCATCACTGTTGCGCCATTTCACATCTGTGCCTCGTCTGAGGCCTTTGGAGCTCGCCACAGTGAAACGTCTTGTCTCTGACGGTCACTGGTCTTCAGAGTACATTCAAGGCGACCGCCACAGCTGGAGTGTGATTGCTGAAACTCACAACACTGGCCAGCAAACGTAAGGAGACACAATCACGGATTGCTTCTGGGCGGCTTCACAAATTCGAAGTTGGGTTGGGCATGACCGACCACAGCATAATTGCCGTGACAGCCAGTGGATTCGCGGCGTGATTCGCCTTCTGAAAGTGCCGAGACTGTTGCATTGAGATTCTGAGACTGCACCGGCGTGGGCAACCGAACCTTATGAAGTTCAACAAGCTGCTGAAGAGCGGCGTCGCCGGCGAGGATGATCCCCAACAGCAGGACGGCTCAGCCTCACTGTATGTACGATATGGAGCCCTCAAGAAGCAGCTGAAGGTCATGGCACACGTGTTGAACCATGATAACGAAGGTGCTCACGGCAGCCAAGCCGGCGTGCGACTTGTTCAACATCATTGTTGCAGAATGTTGCTTTCGCAATGTCCTCCTGCACAGCGTGTGCCTGCTCATACCGCTGATGGGAAGCTTAATAAGGCAGCCAGTGTCTCGCTTGCAGGCTCACAGACGAGCCACGCGGACGCCGCTGCGGATCTCACGGCGGCGGCGGCCCGATTGCAGAGCGCCGCTGCCGCTGAGACATCCAGCGCATCGGTGTGACCCACCTCCTGCGCTGTAGCACTCCTGAGTTTCACCACATTTTGACCACACAGCTGCGATTGACAGACTGACTTCGAGACGCTGTCTCGCCCCAGATCTGCACATGATCCTAGGATGCGGGTCTGTTGCGATACGGAAGCAATCCAAAATTGGATGCTCTGCAGGATGCGCAGCGCCATTTGACGGCAGAGGAGGCTGCTTTCGTGTCGATGCTCAACGAGGTAACTCCTTTACGTCATTTTGCTAGTAAAGCTGCCGCTGCAATGCTGCGCTGAATGCAGAATGCTTGGCATGTGATTCTGCAGCTGATGGGGTTTCTCCTCACTCGACAGGACCTGGCCAAATTCAACGCGTTTTTCATCGATGCGGAGGAGGACGCCATCATCCAGCTGTCCTTCCTGCAAGAGCAGCTGGTCGCAGCAAAACGCCCTAGGGAAACGGCTGCGGCAAAGGCTGCTTTTGTCCACTTTCACGGTGCGCTTGTGCAACGACAGAAGCTTCCGCATGGTTCTCGCCAAGCCTGCGCGCTGCAGAACAGCCTCACACTATTTGGGCTTGGCCCCCTGTCACCGTGCATTGGTGGACTGACCCGTGAATAGTTGCGGGATGCAGGTGAGCTGATCCTGCTGCTCCACTGGAGCACGCTGAACTACGCGGGCCTCGTCAAAATACTGAAGAAGCACGACAAGCTGAACCGGAACCACATCCTGCGGGCGCCCTACCTCGCCAACGCACTCCACCAGGTGCGGCCGAGGCCGCCATGCAATGGACTTGTCATGGCCCACACCAAGGCAGCAGAAATGCACGGATGGCGCCGCATGGCCAAGCGCTACTTGCGACGTGCCTGCAACACAGCGCCTGAAATTTACAATCGTTTTTCGCCGGGCGCAGCCCTTCTACTCAACCTCCTGCATCGAGGGTCTGATCAGCGAGGTGGAGGCGGCACTGCAGCCGCTGTCGGCGCCGAGCGCAGCTGCCCCCGGCCCGCCAGCAGCCGCTGCGGCAGCCTCCGCAGACGCGGCCGCCGCGCCGCCAGCAGACGCCGCAAGCCCACATAGCGCCGGCGGCGCAGCTGCCGGTGAAGCCACGGCGAGCACTGCGGCGAGCAACCCGGCGGCCGCTGCAGATGTGCCTGGCAGCCCGGCGCAAAAGTGGCAGCCGGTGGTGGCGGCATTGGCGGCTCCCAGCGTGGTGCATAGCCCCAGCAGGAGCCGCAGCCAGACGGACATCCTGAAGCGCACACGGGTCGCAATGGCCTTGTGGGCCGTGAGTTGTTTTCACCGGCCTTTGCTTTGCCCAGTTTCACTGACTGTCTGCTTAACTTGCGGCGACCACTTGTGGCGACCAAATCGCTGCAAGTCGCTCCCCGACTGTGGGCGCAGTCTGCCTTTGCTCGGCGTGTGACGGCCCAGTTGCGCATCACACGCAGGAGCTGGGGGAAACGGCGCACACGCCATCGACGGTGCTGCCGCCGTCGGCGTCCCCGCCCAAGCGCCAGCGCGTCGAGCAGGCGCTGGGTGTGACGAACTGAGAGGACGCTGCAGTCCCACAGGGCGGCGGCCGCCCTTTCAGCGCTGGGCGACCTGCAAGGAGTAGTGGCTGCACACGCAGTCGCAAGTGTATCAATACTGTCATTGGTATCAAATGCCACCTGTACAGACAGAAGAGATAACACGAGCAGCTGTAGCCGTGAAACATGCTGCCATGAGGGCAGCTCCCCGCAATGCTGCGGCGGCAGGTGGTGGGCCAAGTTGATGGCGGCAATCCGTTCCAGATAAGAGCTTTCAGCGCTGCGAGAGTGAATATGCTGAGCATGACGTCGTGACTCTGAGTTCGCTGAGAGCACCTATGATCACGCAGCAGAGATTGGAACAACTGACAGCTATTCGCAAGTCTCTAGGTCATTGTATGCGTGACATGATGGCGCCTGCTTGCAGCCGCACCGAGTGGGCAAGAATCTACCATTGTGAAGCCGAGGCTTTCAAGAGCGTGGACGTTCGGCATGTACAAATCAGGCGAAGCAGGCGCAGCCGAGAAGTGGGATAGCCTGAATTGGCGCCATGACACTACATCTCTGACGCTCTTGCCGCACTCTCTGGGGTTGCAGACGCATGCTCGATCACTATGACGCTGCATACAAGCAGCAGCCCGACAACATTACAAAACTCTGTAGCTCAAAAAGACATATGGCTGGATGGTCAGAGGACTCGACTTCAACCGCCCGCACTGTTCCACTCCATAGCCTCCATGACTGGTCGTGTGGCCGGCAAGCCTTTGCAGGGGAGTACTTAGAACCCCACCGCTTCTTACACGTACAGCCGTGGCAGCACCTGCAAAAGTCGTGAAGGCCATCAAAAGTGTGTGCCAAATGTATGTTCGGTGGAGCTTGTGCAAGTATCCACACGAAAGTTCCAGGCGGCAGAACAGATTTTATGAAAGGCCACTTTCAGCTCTAAACAGCATGTTCACCTGCATCGCCATGAGCTCCTGGAAGAGCAGCTTGCACGCATACGGCAGGAACACCTGCAGACGATGATAACCGTCTCAAGTCATTAGAGATTCGTTGGCTGTGTGGACGTGACGTGCTCCCTCAGCAATCGGCCCTTTCACACGGCCCGCAAGGACTCCCATAATCCTTCCGTATGCATCTGAGCAACCGGTCGAGACCGCCGCGGACCACCCCAAAGGAGCAGCTGCGCTGGCATGCACCTTGCACAGCCGCTTGGTGCACAGCCCCTCCTACGCAGTCCCGGCGCCCTGGTGCGCGCTGCCAACAGGCCAGGCACCACATGCATCTCGTGTTGCAAGGGCGCAGCATGAGGGTTTCAAAACAGAATGAGGAGGTGCACACCTGGACGATGCCGGTGGTGCGCTTGCAGGCGAGGCAGTACAGCTGCCCCTTTTTGAGGTTGGCCACCGCGATGAGGCCGCACTTCTCGCACACGTGCACCCGGTACGCGTCGCTCTGGTCAAACAGCCGCTCCTGCGAGGTGCAGGCATGGGCAGGGTGTGAGCATGAGACGACAGTGTGCATGAGACAAGTGGCGGAGTGACCCTGTGGCATGCGGAAGCTTTGCAGAGGGCTGCTGAGCTCCAATGATGAGCCTGTACATTCTGGCAACTCTCGAAGGGATTTTGCAAAAGATCCAGGCCTTTGACCAAAGTCTGAGAAAGACATCCCCAACAGAGACAGAGCTCGCACCTTGAACAAGGAGGCGGTGCTGTGGCTGAAGATGCAGTCGCGCTCTGTTCCGACCCTCAGGAAACTCTCACACCACAACTGAGGGAGGGCTGGCATGAAGCCACTTGCCAGGATGTCACGATGAATTTGGCGAAGCTTTTGCATATTTCGCACCTTGAGGAAGGAGGCGGTGCCGTGGCTGATGATGCAGTCGCGCTCCATCTCGCCGAAGCGCAGGCCGCCGTCGCGGGCGCGCCCCTCCACCGGCTGCCGCGTCAGGATCTGCACCGGGCCCCGTCCCCGCGAGTGTATCTTGTCGTCCACCATGTGCTTCAGCCGCTGGTAGTACGTCGGCCCCAGGAATATCTGCGCCTGTCGAATGCAAAGGGAAAACGAAACGTTGGCAATGACACAAGGCAAGCTTGGGAGAGTTGCAGCGTCGCAGATTTCCTGCAGATTACCCCTCCACACAGAGGCTCCACTGCAGGTACGTGTCGCAGTCTGCATGCTGAATGAGCGGCTGGTGCTGTGCTGCTGACTTACCTGCAGGCGCCGCCCCGTGTGACCGTTGTACATGACCTCCCACCCACGGCTCTGGTACCCGCACCTGCTCGCAGGTTGTCACATCAGATCATTAGTAACAGATTGACTTGGTAGACAAATGGCAGCATTCCCCGAGGAAGGGCTCAAGTTGATGCATCACGTGGGATAGACCATCCAAGACTTGTTCAGCAAACAGGCGTGCGGCGGGATGCGGCAGCACATGCGGCAGAATGCAGCACGCACTTGTGCAGGGCTGCCGAGATGTTCTCCACGGTCACATCTGTGAAGGGCGTCGCGTCACCCTCCTTGCCCACCAGCGACGCCACCTGCAGCAGCAGAGGTTGTCGCAAGCTCGAGAAGGACAAACTGGTTGCGGCAGCGGCTCTCAGCTTAGCACCCAAGCGGAGGTGAGCAGAGGTGAGCAGACGTGCGCAGAGGGGAGCAGAAGAGAGCGAAAACGGGACAAGACACCCTGTGCACTTCCGATCCCTGTCAGACAGGACTGGCAGGCTGCCTCAGGATAGGAGAGGTCAAGAGCAGTAGCGTGTGAGATGCGACAGTCGATCGCTTCAGGAAGTGGAGCCCCCTGTAAATCACCTTGCTCATGAGGCACTCGACCAGGTGGCCGATGGTCATGCGCGAGGGGATGGCGTGCGGGTTGATGATGATGTCCGGTACTATGCCCTCCTGCACGCCCCATGCGTGTCACACCCGTTCAGCCCGCGTTGACAACCTGGGTTCGTACTCCGAAAGGCGCACACGAGCAACGACGCACATACGATAGCAGGCAGTTCCCAACTCCTAAAGGCCACAGTGCACCGACAAGACACAGCAATGGGCTCGGGTCTTTCTGTTGGCAGGCCAAGACATGAGTTTAAACGCCGCCGCCGCACCTGCGTCCAAGGCATGTCCTCCATGGTGTAGGTGATGCCGATGGTGCCTTTCTGCCCGTGGCGGCTGGCGAACTTGTCGCCCACCTGCGGTATCCTGATGGACCGCACCTGCGGCAGCGCAACATGAAACGAGCACTCAGTGACAGCTCTGTATTACCTGCTGCGCGGCCAGCTTTCATTTCAAAGGCCTCTCCTCGTATGAGAGGGGCAGCTGCAGTTCCAGATTGGTGCAGATACTGCAGATGCCTGTCTGGAATCAGTCCCGAGGCGCAGCCATGAAGCCAGAGGCGGCAAGTGAGCCGCAGTGAGGGGGCGCTGCGGGCGACGCCGCACCCGCATCTTGACGAAGCGCTGGCCCTCGCTGTTGGTGGTGAGCATGACCTGGTCCACCATGCCGGACTCGGACTGGCGCAGCGCCGTGGAGCAGTCCTTCTTGGTGAACCGCTGCACCGCGCCCGACGGGTCCTCCGGCATCGGCGCCGTCTTGCCTGCCGGGCCCATCATAAACGGCCGTCAGCACGTGGTCCACACTATCATCTCCCTGTGGGCGTGCACTTGCAAGCAATCTGGTGTCACGTCTGGGCTGCCGGGCAGCCAAGCGAGGCAATTGTGCCAGCCGCCAGGTGCCAGCCGCCGCCGATGCGTAAACCATGGCGGCAAAAACGTGTTTGGCATCGGTGTGGTGGTCTTGCATGCGGCTGCCCAACCCACTGCGCACCGATGATGACGTCGCCGCCAGAGACGCGGGAGCCGGGGGCGGCAATCCCGTCGTCGTCCAGCTTGTCGTAGGTGCCGGCGCCCATCGCCGCCGTCGTCTCCCGCGTCGGCCGCTCTATCACCTCCTGCACCATGCTGCCCTGCTTCTTCTCCTCCGCCTGCAAGTGTCAAAACCAGATGAACATAGATGAATGTATCAACAAGGGTTTCTTCAGGAGGAGACATCGTGTTCGTGTTCGTCGGTCGCTGAATGACCTCCAGCACCATGCCGCCTGCTTCTCCTCCGCCTGCATTGGAAAGGGCGTCGTCAGGACAGATGGCAGTAATTGCCTCAAGAAGCAGGGGGAATGCCATCGAAGTTTACCACTTTCACAACGAGTGGCGAGCAAGCAAATGCTTCTGCAAGCCAATGGTCGCCTGCACTGTGCTCCAGCTTCGCATGCCGGCCTTGGAGGTGCCAGGAAGGTCTGCTGGCTGGATCAATCAAAAGCGCCCACCCTGTAGGAGCGGAAGAACATGGAGCGGAAGAAGCCGCGGTCGATGGAGGACTGGTTGAACATGACCGAGTCCTCCTGGTTGTAGCCGGAGTAGCAGGCGATGGCCACGATCGCGTTGTGCCCCGCCGGCAGCTCCCGGAAGTGCAGGTACTCCATCGCGCGCGTCGTCACTAGCGGCTTCTGCGGCAAACATTCCACAAAGACCAGGTTCATAAGATATCAGATTTCAGTGATCACTAAGTGCAGGTACTCCATTGCGCACGTCATCACCAGCGGCTTCTGCGGCTGCGGCATCACACAGACAGGTTTTAGAGACAGCCCAGAATCGTGCAGGTACTCCATCGCGCGCGTCGTCGCGGCATCACACGCAGCCCCAGTGTGGTGTGGGATGCACCTTGCAGGCGACAGCGGCGCACAGGGGCATCGGGCACGGGGTTGCCCCACGCTTGTCGGCCCGGATTGCAAGGCTGTGGGTGCGCTATCATGCAGCAAGCAATCGATTGACATGCCTGGAAACCTGAGCAGGTCCTCGACTCATTGATGCGGGAACCATTGCAAGCATCTAACATGAAACACATCAAACATCTGCAGGGTTGATGTTACCTGGGGGTAGTACAGCACATAGGCCTGCGTGTCCATGCGCACTTGGTAGTTTGTCATGTACATTCCTGCAGCGCGCCGCACAGCGCACAGTCAGCATCACAGGACGGGGCAGCATCCCGAAGCATGCAAGACGGATGTGCGTCAGCAGAATGATCACTCATCAGCAGGTTGCTTGCAGGTCGCTTGCAGCATGTAGCAGGCAGGCTGCAAGCAAGAGAGTGGCAAAGAAGTGACAGAGGCGCACCCATGGCCTGCTTGCCCATGGCGGACTGGTAGCAGTTGCGCGGCGACTGGTTGTGGTCCGGGAACGGGATGATGCTGGCGCACACGCCCAGAATCATGGACGGGTGCACCTGCCAGCAACTCAAGGGGCTCACTTCATGCTCTCTTAAAGGTCAATTTAACCAGTACGCTGCTGGCTGGTGGGACTGTCGGGCGAGACAAGCGGCAACCGTACCTCAGGGCAGCCGGCAGTCGGGCAGCCGGGAGGTCGAGCCGTGTTGAGACCTGAAACGATTACAGCAGCTGCAGGGGGCAAACTGCGAAGGCGCACCTCGCAGTGGGTGTAGGAGGACGAGTAGGCGTGGCCGCCGCCGGCGATGGCCGCGCGCGCCTGCTGCAGGTCCTGTATCTGCATCGCGATCATCGTCGTCTCCTCCTCCTCCGTGTCCACATATCTGCACAGGGGGATGCGATCGATCTGGATATCAACAGCAACGTGTTGTCCTGCCGAGACGATTGTTGGAAGCTGAGGATGAGACGTCCAACGTCTGCTCAGACCCAAAGCTCAGCTATGCGGGCAAACAGAAAAGGAAGAAAGCAAGACACAGCAAGCAAAACCAAGGTTGCGCACTCGATGTAGCCGCTGAAGATGAGGTCCTGCCAGCCGTACTCGGTGGTCTCGCGCGCATTGAGCTTGTGGATGTCGCCCTTCTTGATGAGCAGCTGCTGGTCCTCCACGATGAACAGCGGCCGGCAGCACCGCCCCGCGTCCGTGAACAGCCGCAGCTCCTGCAGCCGGATGTCGTGCACCACGCCCACCTGGCCAGCACAGAAAGACAGCCGATCGAAAATGAAAGTTCACTTCCGACAGCCGATCGGAAATGCAAGGTCATTCAAAATGGAACTTCCTCAGCAGCGGCAGCAGCAGCCGGCAACGCCTTCTTCAAGAAAGGCATCGCCAACAACAGCCATTGCAGCAGAAGTTTGTGTAGACCAAGATAGTGCTGGAAGTGTGCACCCACCTCAGTGTTGATGTCGACCTGCCGCCGCATGCCGCGCAGTGCCGACACCAGCATGGTCGGATCCCGGTGTACGCCGATCCACAGGCCGTTCACAAACACCTGAATTGCCGAATCGTCATCGCTCAGCACGTTCAAGGATCCGGACCGGTGGCCTCGAACAAAGCCAGATTCAGCATTTCCAAGAGGATTGAGCAATCAGCTGCACTACTCAAGTCGCCCCTTGAGAAGCCCAGCAAGGTTTCAAGGCGAATGCAGATGGCTGGCAGCAGCGACAGAGCAACCACCACTCAGGTGTTCCGGGCTTTTTGAGTGAGGAGGGGCACCATGGCGGCGGCGGGCGGCCGACACGAGGACCAACGGCCTCCAGCACTCGTCAGAGACTGAGAAGTACTAATTCAAGTACCTTGGTGGCGGCGGGCACGACGCGGGGGTTGATGGCTTCCAGGTGTTCGACGCCCCACTCGTCCAGGAACTCCATGACGGGCGCGCTGGCGCACCCCACGCTGATGTACGCCATCAGCGCCAGGTTCTTCACCTGTTTGGCATGTGTAAACAAGACGTTTGTGAATGTTGCAAGTGCCGGCAGCTACTAACAACATCGTCTGCTGGGAATCAGGAGCCAGCAGGCGCGAGAACAGGGCGCATGTGGAGACATGCACGGTCAGAGAGGGCTGTGCCGATCCCCATGACCCATGCTGCAGACCAATCCCAGCGGGCAACAAGTCGGTTCTGCATGGCATTTCACGCGGTCTGGCTGGAGAGAACGCACCAGGCCGCAGGCCTGCCCCTCGGGCGTCTCGGCGGGGCAGATGATGCCCCACTGCGTGTTGTGCAGCTGGCGCGGCTTGGCCAGCTTGCCCTCGCGCCCGATGGGCGAGTTAATGCGCCGCAGGTGCGACAGCGTGCTTGCATACGCCAGCCGGTTCAGCACCTGCCCACACGGCAAGGGTCGCTGTCACATGCGATGTGACGGTGGTGCAGCTCGTGTGCAGAACACTCTCGTCTTTTCAGGCAGAACGTGCAGGATATTCCTCGTTCGAAGCCAGTTGCAAACTGGGCAAGCAAGCATTGTTGGCACCTGCGAGACGCCTGCCCGCAGGTCGGCGGTGCCCTGCTGGCCCCAGTTGCCGGTGGCGACGGCGTAGCGCAGCCCCCGCGTGATGGTGTCCTTGCTCACTGCCCCCTGGATGTTGATCTCCTTGCCCTTGTCCACGCATTTCTGCATGCGGCATAGAATGAAATGTGGCATCAGGCACACGACAAAAATGCACAGATCTGCACTCGGCTTGCAGGAGCCGACTCTGGCAGCAGCCACAGATCGCACACGAGATCCAGCATCTCAACCAGGGCGCACTCTGAGCAGCATGCTCTTTGACATGTTTCTGCGCATGTGCAGGCTGTGGACACGCGCCTGCACAGAACTCTTGAGTTCTTTGATTGGCTTGTGGAACGGCTGGCATAAATTCTCATAATGTTTGTGCTCGTGCGGGTTTCTAGGCACCTGCACGTAGCTCTTGACGTCCTTGGTGAGCTTGCGGAAGAGCTGGCGGAAGAGCTGCGCAAGCAGGGGGCCGCCCAGGTCCAGGCGCTTGTTGGCGTAGTGGTCCCGGTCGTCCTCCTCCCGCCGCCCCAGTGCCACCAGCAGCAGCCGGTTCACCATGTACCCCAGGAAGAAGGCCTGCCCCGCACAATCCCGATCAGCAAAAGGTGTGCCAGATGCATGTGTGCCCAGGGCATTCCTAGATGTGCACGTGCTCCTGGTACAGATACTCAAAGAAGAGTAGCAGTCCACCCTGCTGCACTCGATTTCTTGATTTGATTGAACAGGCAACGCCTGCGAGTTGGTGTTCGTCAAGTGAAGGTCGGGCATTAAGGTGTCGGTAGAGTGGATCTATTCCCACAATGAGGAGGAGTGAGGGCACCTTGGCGGTCTGGCAGCCGGGGCTGATGCTGACGTGTGGCAGGAAGTTCTTCTCCAGCAGCTCCCGCGCGTACTGGATGCGCTTCTCCCGAGTCACGCCCACCTGCACGCCCGCAGCGCTGGTGCTTCAGGTCAAGACGCCGCTGACTTCTCTGCAGCCGTCTCGTTGACAATGGGCTTCACCTTGTTTTTGTAATCTCCTTCAAACACTTCCCGCTGCCCATTACAGGGAGACCAAAGTACACCGAGCACGGCAGCTGGGAGCCACACTTGCCGAGGTAGTCGAGCGCCATCTCCTCGGTCCTGAATACTATTCAAGATGTCAAAACAAATCAAAGCCATAACCAAAGCACAAAACAAACTGGTTCCCCACCTGGGCGCCGCGCTTGCTGATGTAGTCGAGCGCCATCCCCGCAACCTTCCTCTTTCTCGGTACCCAAATTAAAATATGATTCGGAAAGTACAACTGGTCTCCCCACCTGGGCGCCGCGCTTGCCGATGTAGTCGAGCGCCATCTCCTGCGTCTCGATGGGCTCCGCCTCCTCGATGGAAGGCCGCAGCGCCTCCACCATCTGCGCATCCACCTCCCCCGCCTCCCCCCCCTCCAGGTTATACACTATGTGCGCCAGCGCCTCCTTGTCCGCCTGCGCAGACAACAAAACAGGAAGACTGTGTGTTTGGTGCAGCAGCAGAAACCCTGGGACATGTATACCCTCTCCGACCTCCAGGTTGTGCACTATGTGCGCCAGCGCCTCCTGTCCGCCTGCGCAGGGTTTAGGAGCGCAGATTTTGGCGCAACTCACGCCCTTGTGATCGGTACATTTCTCGGTGCTGTGCTGAGGTTCCTCCAAAGCTGGGACGGCATCACGGCTTTTGGCAGGAACGAGGCAGGCGCGCACCACAAAGCCGAGGGCCTTGAAGACGATGAGGACGGGCACATCCGAGCGGATGTAGGGCAGCGTCGTGCGGATGCACTGCCCGACGCCGCCCTTGGCCGCCGACTTTGCCAGCTGCCGCACGCTGATGCTGCTGCTGCTGCGCATGCTGCCCTCCAGCACCGACCTGGCAGAGCAGCGACGCTGCTCAGCAGATGACTGCCTTCTGTTGAATATTCGAAAATTCGGCCTACCACCGTGCAGCTCTTCAGAGCCGCCAGCCACTGAGCAGCAATCGGAAGCAGAGACTGCCAGCAGCTGCTAAGGGGCGAAAGCCTGGCGTGCAGCTTGCCGCATCATTGTGAGATCGGAAAAAGGGCCGGCAGCGCAAGAAAGGGGGCGCACCGGCACTCTGACACGGTCGAGTACTTGTGGTCGCGCTTTTTGTACACCGCCACGTGGTTGTTGGCCATGCGCTCCTGGGCGATCAGCACCTTCTCGCTGCCGTTGACGATGAAGTAGCCGCCCTGCATGGGAGAAAAAGAAAGTCGGACCCGATCGTCGTCCCTCGAGTGGCACTGTGAAAGCTGATGCTGTAAGTTCCGGTCTCGAGTGCTTGGATCCCAGTGCTTGAATGCAATTCAGCACCACGATCCTGTTTCAGGACCGCAGACTTTGTCGATACGAGCGACAGAGTAGAGGAAGAGGTATTTGAGAGCGTGCTTGTCAGGCGCAGCGGACCTGGTCGAAGGGGCACTCCCCCACTTCGGTGAGGTCCTTGTCGGAGCGGTCGTTCAGGCTGCAGTAGTTGGACCGCAGCATGATGGGCACCTGCCGCACAGAAGGGGCCAGCTTGTCAATGAGCCAACGTGTGCAATTCCACGCCAGCTCCCTGTGGTGGAGCTGTTTCGCACGATTTGCAAGCTGGCACCCTGCCGCACAGGCTGCGGGCCCAAGCTGCAGATTGCGCTGCAGCACCGGCGCGATACCCTTTCATGCGCACCTTCCCCATGAAGACGACCTTGACAATAGTCCTCCATCTCTCCAATCAATGTTGATTCACCTGAATCCTCACAACAATGACGATGTGAAGGAGTGTGGAGAATGCCGCACGCACCTCCCCGATGAAGACCTTAGGGTAGTCGTCTACCTCCTCCACCCAGTCGCCGCCCTCGTCCTCCAGCAGCTTGGTGCGCACCACCTTTTTCATATCCACATACAGCGGCGCCGCATACCTGCGGTTCACAAGTATAGTCACGAGTCCACCGCAAGTGTGCCAGGTCACTAGCCTGTGGTCGACAGGTGCTACAGCGGGGAAGCCTCCAGACTGCCGCCGAAGAGCCGCTGCAGCCTTCCGCAATCTCCTGAGCGCTGGCCAAGGCGCAGTGCGAGTGTCACGGCCTGGCAGTGGGCCCTTTCGGGCTCGGAAGTTGAAATCGAAACCTCTGAAACACCCGCGGATGCACACTCAAAGCTTGCACAAAACTCACGTGAGGTTGCGCAGGCGGGCCTCCTTGGGGAACAGGATGCAGGTCTCGCCGTCCGCCTCCGTCATGGTGGGCTTGGACAGATAAATCTGGCCGTAGTTGATGACATACTCCTTGCCCTCCACGTCCACCTCCGCCGACGGGTCGTACTGCTGCTGCGGCACCACCACGTGCTCCGCGTTCTCGTCCACGATTTCCTGCAGGGCGCGGAAGGTATGCGTTGCAATGTATGCACTCTCTGCTGCTTGAGCATTGGATAGTGTCAATGCTTGAGCAGGGCAGAAGGATGCTGCTGGTGCTGGTGCTGCTGGTGCTGCTGGTGCTGCCGGTGCAGCAGCACGCAGTCCAGGATGACCGCCTTCTACAGATGCTTACGCGCCGAGGACTTATTTCACGTTTATGATCTGGCCAAGAAGTGCATCCGGCTCGCAGCAGCAGCGGCAGCACTCGCCTGCATGTTGCTGTTGATGAACTCATCGAAGGAGTCCAGCTGCTGCCGCACGAGGCCCTTCTCCTCAAAGTATGCGGAGATGACCGCCCACGCATCCTCCTGGGAGATTTCCGCCTCGGCATCGACAATGTCCTCCGGCTCCGCGTCGCCGCCGTACATGGTGACGAGCCGCTGCCGCGGCTGGGCCCCGGCTGCCTATTGACTTGTGCCCAGAGGCGCCGCGCTGCGGCGCCGATGCGTTCAGCCCGCCAGCAGCCTCGGCCTAAATTGCTGGTGTCGCTTACTCGCTTAGGTGTGTGATCCTTGTGTCTGAGCAGCCGTTCGGGGCGCACTCTTCCACCAACGGAACGCTGCACAGGCGGATGCAAAGCTCACAGCACCCGGCTATGCAAGCCGGGCTGCCGGGCGGCAGGCGGCCGCTGCCCGGCAGCTCAGGGTGCGCTAATCACGCTACCTCCAGCTGTTGTTGCACCTTGAAAGTAACAACGCTGCAAACAAGAGGCACTGCTGCTCTTGATTCTACTTGCCAAATTCGCTTTCGAGAACTTCGCTCGACACGGCGCCCTGCCGCTCTCTACTCTTTGACGATGCTTTACTGCGCAATGCCAGACGCAAAGTGCGTTAGGATGCAACTGCCTCTCAACTGCGACATTCGATCAGCCGTGCTGCGCCGTCCTCCTTCCACTGTGGATGCAGCAGGCAAGCAGGCGGGCCTTGCCGTTTGCAGCCGCGCCACAGCCTACTTCACACACTACTGCTATTCACTTGCCTGCACAAGCCGTAGTTGTATTCCGCGCCGCCGGCTGACACGGCGATTTCGTGTTGGTGCCTTGTCGATGCTCTGAGACCGGGCAGCGCCTCACAGCGAACTTGAGGAGCCCGCTTCTAGTAGGACCAGTTGTCGTGTGAAAACAAGCTAGCATCATGAGCGGCGGGGGCTTCCAGTTCTCTTTGGGCGGCGTCAGCAAGCGGTCAGCCACGAAGCCCAAGCTTGCCTTTGGCCTGGGCGCGGCAAAGCCAAAGCTGCCGATAGCCTTCGCACAGGACAGCGACAGCGACGGCGAGGAGACTGCCGGCAAGAAGCAGCGCACAGGTTGCCCAGCCTGCTGCTCCCCTGCTGCTGCTGGTGTTGTGTGCGGGCTGATTGGGCGGCGAGGCTGCTCTTGGAGTGGCTGAGAGTCAAAGCACTTGACGCCGAATCGCGCGCTGACCGTGGCAATGAGCTGCTGCTGCCTCAGACGCCGGCTCTGCTGCTGCTGCGCCGCTGCCGCCGCCAGCAGACCCGGAGGTGCAAAAGGCGGCGGACAAATTGGCGGAGTTTGTGGCCAAGAACGGACGCTCCTTCGAGAACATCACGAAGGAGCGCAACCCTGGCGAGAGCCCCTTCAAGTAAGTGATGGCGTTGACGACAGCAGCTTCAGAGCCCTCGCCTGAAATTCCAGCGACCGCCTCGTGGTTGGCAGTGGCCAGATGATGCGACACTGTCTACTCGCTCCACAGATGCACCCGTGGCCATTCCTCGGTGATTGCAGCGCGCTATTCATGCTTACCCCTTATTGGTGCAGGTTCTTGTTTGATCCCAGCTGCGCAGACTACCGGTACTATGATGCCAAAGTGCGCGAGTTTACTGCGGCGCAGCAAGGTATGATGCTAGCAAGATCCCAACTAGTGTTGTCTCACATTTCACTGGAAGTAGTTGAGCCTTCGTAGGCTGCTTTTGTAGCAGTGCCGCCACCACTTGTTGTGCCTTCCGCCTGCAGGCGAGCAGCCTGCTGCGCCCAGCAGCAGCAGCATGGCGCTGCAGTCGGCACCAGCGCCCCCAGCGCCGCCGTCCACCTCGGCAGCGGCGCCGCACTGGCAGCCGCCGCTGCCGCAGCCTTCGTACCAGCAGCCGCCTGCGCAGCAGTACCAGCAGCAGTACCAGCAGCAGACGCCCTACCCACAGGGACATGCACAGCCACAACAACAGTATCAACAGCAGCAGCAGTATCAGCAGCAGCAGCAGCCATACCAGCCATATGCGCAGCAGCTGCACGCGAAGCAAGCGGCTCCGCAGCAGCAGCATTACAGTGCTGCGCCGCCGCCACCACCTGACATGCTGCCTGCGCAGTTGCAGCCGTGGCAACAGCTGGCGCCGCAGCCGCCGCCGCAGCAGCAGCAGCAGCAGCACTCTGCGCCACAGGCGGCGCCGGCGGCGGGCCCACCGGCGGCAGCGCCGCCAGCCAGCGCGGCGGCAGCGGAGCCCGCAGGCGGGGCGGCGTTGGCAGCAGCAGCCGCGAGGAAGCAGAGTGAGGACTCGCTGGCGGCCATGGAGAAGTTCACGCGCATGGCGGCGGACAGGGACCGCCAACGCGTGGCCAAGGAGCGAAAGGTCGAGCTGCTGAATGAGACGTCCTTCGACCGCCGCCGCCAGGTGGGTTTTTGGGGTTTCAAGACGCTTGTTGTCTACTGATGGCTCAAACTTGGATGTCGTTAATCCAGGCTCAATAATCTGGATCACTTTGTGCTGGCTGAATTGTTTGGGGTCTTTTTGCATGCTTTGATTGTGCGCGTCACCTTGGGTCGTTTGTGGATGATGACACAAAACGTCGCTATGCGGATTGGTCCCTATTTTTTCTGACGGGGATCCTTGACGACGACAAACCCGCAAGTCATCTTGCCCTGACACATACGTACCCAACTGTCGCCTCTGCCATGCCAACACTTGCCACCTTTGAGTCACAGATGACCTGTTCAAATACCCTGCAGTGGCCTTGAAAGTCTTCGGCCCTTCTCCTGGCTGCATGCTTACCAACTAAAGCCACGCATTGTCGCACGGGCTATCCGGCAGTGCCCGGATGTTGTTGCTGGTACACACCCAGTCGTGCTGCAAATCAACAGCCGCCAGCGATGAACCCTGAGACAGCCTCTGAAGCGAATATGAAACAGAAGCCCCTTCTTTCGTGCTGCAGCTGTCGGTGACAAAGGCGGACGGCTCGCGTGGGCACCATATGCAGGACTACATCCCACCCGAAAAACTCGCCAAGCTCCTGTCTTCCGGCGGTGCGCCTTGTTTCCCCCTTCTGCATGAGCGGCCGTAAATGCTGCTTGGCAGGCGGCCACCTTCTGACCCGCACTTTCAGGTGAACTGCACTGCTTTTAGGTTTCAGGCCAGGGCTGCAACCGCCCCTCCTGCTCCATGAGACTAGGATTGCTATGATGATCTTCACCGAGGATGCGGTGCGGTGCCCGCAGGCGACAAGCACAGCCAGGCGGCGGCGACGGCGCTGGAGGACCGAAACCGCATCTCCTCCGACAACGTCGGCCACAAGCTGCTGTCCAAGATGGGCTGGAAGGAGGGCCAGGTAGCTGCCCCGCAGCCGAACTGAAGCAGACGTGGGGAACGCCTCTCGGACACAGTTTTGAGTGTGTTCGAGTGTGAATGATGCTGGAGCAAGCCGATGAGGCGTTGGTGTGAAATTCTGCTTTCACCGATAAGACATCACGGGCAGCCGGTTATTGTGGTCCAGGGTCTGGGCGCTTCCGGCGCGGGCATTGCTGCACCGGTGGCGGCGAGCGGCGTGGCGGCCAGCGCCGGCACCAAGCTGGGCCTTGGACAGCAGGTGCACTGATTAGAACCCACACTCGAAGCTCTGTAAAAGAACAATGACACACACTCGGTCCGAGACGGGGTGTCCGTTTGCATCCCCGCATGGTGGTCAGCTGCGTTTCGTCATCTGCATGCAGCAGCCCATGCATGTGTGCGCTCTGGGGAGCTTTGGTGTCATGCTGGCTCCTCTCAATATGATAGGCGCTTGATAGGGGGGAACCGCAATCCGTGTCACAGGAGCACGGGGCAGCAGAGGAGGGAGATGATGAGTTCACGCTGTACCGGAAGCGGATGCAGGTGAGTGGCACAGCATCACACTGTGTCCTGAAGTGTACCCCTGAGATGTGCTGTAATATGCGAGAGCAACTGTATTGTGTCAACAGTGGCGTTTTCTAAAGGGTGTTCTAAGACACTACACGCGACTGACACGTTGGCGTGCGTTTTGCTCGCAGCTCGGCTACAAGCACAGACCAAACCCGCTGGGCAACCCCCGAAAGAGCTACTACTGATGACAGCAGCAGGAGCGGCAAGGCTTGCAACATGCCAAACCAGCTTGCGACACCTGGCATTGGCGACCTTGATGCGTCGCCCCAGAGGCATGCTGTACATGCACACCTCATCCTCATTGAAACTGTGTTGCGTCAGAGCTATTGGCAGTTGTTCGTTTGGATGTTCATGTACGTTTAGAGTCTTTACATATACAGACAACAGGAGAACATGATGGGAGTGCCCGTTTACACTTGCTAGTCCTGAAAAGGTGTTGTGAAAAGCAGCCACTGGGGGCAAAACACAAGCAACGCTTGTGTCGAGAACATGCAACGACATTCTCTAGTGTCGAGAGCATGCAACGACATTCTCTATAATCTCCTATAATCATCTGCGGCACCCTTCCTCGAGGTTCCACAAGAGCTAGTCCACTATTGCTCACTGTGCCACACAACATGCACCAATCGTTCGGCAAAATCTTTAAAGGCCAAGGCTGAACAGACATGCTGCCTGACTGGAGCAAAGTCCGTTTTGAATCTCGGCAGCCGCAACACAGTGCCAACCAGAACACAATCGCGCCGCATTGTGCCCCTCGGCATCTCTACAACTCCCTGCTGCGCCATTTCCGCCCGCTGCCTCCACTTTCGTGCACTCAGCGCTGCGCGGTGCCGGGCGGCGCGCCGCCGGCGCCGGTGCACCGCCGGGTGCGCTGCCGGCTGCTGCGCACGGTGCTGGGGTAGTTGCTCAGGTCCTGCAGCGCGTCCCGCACGATGGAGTTGCGCGGCACCCAGGCGCCGCCGACGGCCTCGCCGCCGCCCGGCGCGGCCTTGCCGCCGGCCAACGGGTCCAGCAGCGACGGCGCGGGCGTGGCCATGGGCCCGCCAAAGCTGCCGGCGCCGAAGCCGCCGTGGGGCGCGGACGGCGGCGCAGGCGTCGGCGCGAAGGAGGCAGCGGGCGCCACCAGCGAGGCGCGGCGGGTCGCCGCCGACGCGCCGCTTGCATGGCCGGCGGCGGAGGGGGGTGCGGCGCTGGCGGTGGCAGCGGCGGCGGCCGGCGCCCACTCGGGGCGGCAGCCCAGGGCGGCCAGGATGCGCAGCAGCGCCTCCAGCTGCCGGCCGCCGGCGACCAGCTTGAGTGTCTTCTGCCGCGCGGTCGCGTCCGAGCCCTTGAGGCCTGCGCGCAAGTCAATGCCCTCCTAACGACAAGTCCGCGTGTCTTCCCCTTCTGGGTTCAGGCAAAACATGGTGCTACAGCAAACCTGTCCAGCAGCTGATGATGCAAGGGTGGGAGGCAGCGACCGGCGCCGCCTGCATGCTGGAGACTGGTGTGCCTGAGAAGTAGTGTGCTGGGGAGTGTGACAGCACAGTACCTTCCAGACGGGACAGGTACTGGCGGTCGCGCTGGGTGTTGCGGTGCAGCACGCCGGCGATTGATTCCAGGTGCCGCACTGTCGCATCGCTGGCCGCCACCGCTGCGGCACGCTGCGGATCCGCCACCAGTCGCGCCGCGACGCCAGCGACTGCCATGAACACATCCTGCAACAAAGCTAGGTTCCAGGTCATGTGGCAGTATTGGCGATGTTTCTGTGCCGTGGGCCGCAGCGGCAGCGGGCGTCACGGCTCAAGTCAGGGACGCACAACATGCGACCGGGAGCCGGCTCACTTCCAGCTTGCATCGTTTTGATCCACAGGCTCGTTATCATGTTTCCGGGCCGCTTTGGACATGCGTCCAATGCAGCTGCAACCAGGAGACGCACAGGCCAGTTGACATTTCCCAAGCCGGTTTAGACATGTGAGATCTGATGCAGTTGCACCATACGGATTGCTGGGACGCACCGGCTCGTCCCGGAAGATCTGCAGCTTCTCAGCCAGCACGCCGGCAGCATCCGCGGCCGCCAAGGCGGCTCCGCCGTCGGCGCAGGCCGCCAGCAGCTTGAGCGCGGCCAGCGCGGCGGCCAGCAGCGCCGCGTGCGGCCGGCTGCGGTTGCAGGCGCGCACCAGGCGAACCAGCGCCGGCAGGGCGCCCGGCGTCGCAACGGCAACGTCGGCGCAGGCGCGGGCAGCGGACGCGCACCTCGCCAGCTGCGCACACGCCGCCGTGGCCTGCAAAGACAACGGTTCTCGTGGATTCCAGTGGTGGCTCACGTGTCTGCAGTGAGTCCAGCTGGAAAGGAGCACCGTCTACAGGGGTGCGTGAGGCGCGAGTGGCAGACACACCACGTTGCAGCAGCAGACAGGGCGACGCTTTCGTTG
>JAABUM010002662.1_pt1 | contig 23455 bp, 25 predicted proteins | sample 5559161 | NCBI WGS metagenome assembly JAABUM01 (sample SAMN10711868, study PRJNA513369) | rock metagenome | isolation source: Antarctica rocks | place: Antarctica: Victoria Land, Siegfried Peak nord
CGAAAACGGGAAGTTAAACTTTAACTGGTCCTTAGGGCTCGTCAAGCATTAAGTTCCCAGTATCGACGGCACCGTGCAAGCGGCGCTCTCTCTCCAAAACGGGAAGTTATCTTTTTACGGCTCCTTAGAAGGATGCGAGAAGGTCATGCGGCTCCAGCAAGCGTGCCCGCGTCCCCGCCGCCCACGCCTGCACCCGTACATCGAAGCCCGCCTTGCTAAAGAGGAGGTGGTAGGCGGTAGGGAGGATCGTCGTGGCTTGTGCCAAGGCGTGGACGTGCCCAAGATACGTCTGTAGATCGTCCCAGGTAAAGCCCTCGTTGCGCCACTTGCACTCACCGGTCAGTGCGACGTGACGGTGGACATCTAGCCCCACGACATCAACCTCGTCGTTAGGACTCCACCACGACCCCACAGGTCCAACTCGTTCGGCCAAGACGCCGGCGGCACTCGCGAGACGGACCCACTCCCGACACATGGCCTCAAAGGGCAGGCCCATGTAATCCGATAAGGAGGCGACGATACCGTCAACGACGTGCTTCGCATCTCCAAACTCGATCTGTCCCTGATTTGGTTCTATGAAGCGGAACCAGAACCTGAAGAAGTTATCGGTCAGGTGGTACTGCGTGCGATAGGCCCGCGAATCACGTCGCTCAGTCACTGGAAGGATGCGCTCGACTAAGCCGAGGTCTCCTATGAGTGGACCCATAATACGCGGTAGTTGGGATGTGCTCAGCCGTGTTGTTTCGATAAGATCCGACCATTGGTGCTTGCCGCGTGCTATCGCACGCAGGACCCCGAGCGCCTGGTCGGGAATGTAGGAGGTATGAGACGCGGCAAACACGGCTGACGGCTCGACGTAGAGGCGTGCCGAAGAGGAAGCGATGGCCCTCAGGATGTTCTGATGCACGTTCTGGTTAGCGCGGAAGAAATTGAGATAGAGGGGAACGCCGCCCAGGACGCCATAGGAGGTTAACGCCTCAATGGGGTCGGTGATGCCGAGCAGGCTCGCGGCGGCTCGAAAGTCGAAGGGTCGGACGCTCAGGCGTCCCGTCAAGCATCCAGCGAGCGGTGCGTCTCCCGTAAGCAAGCGCTCCATCATTTGAACGGCTGACCCACAGAATACAAGCATCACATCAAGATGGCGACCTCGTTCATCCCACCAGTTCTGCATCACGGATGGGACGCTCTCATCCCGTGCCACCCAGTAGGGGATCTCGTCCAGCACGAGCAGGAGACGGCCCCGCTGTGTCAAGCGTTCAATCAGCGCGAAGACCGCCAGCCAGACACTTGGGGGCTGGGCACGGGTCACCGGATCGTCGGATATGTCGGAGAGTGCTTGCCCAAGAAGAGGAAGCTGTTGGGCCGTGCTTTGCAGTTGGCACCGATAGTACACAGTCCGTTTTCCCTGAGCAAAATGCTCAAGTAAATAGGTCTTCCCGACACGTCTCCGTCCCACCACGGAGATACACTGCGCGCGGTCAGAGTCCCAAAAGTTCGCCAGGTCTGTCAGTTCCCGAGTTCTATTAACGAAGACCACGCTGACGTCTCCAACACCCCGGCACTGCCACACGTGGCACTGCCATGTATGGCACTAATACTTCATGATAGCACAGGTCAATCAACTGTGGCACTGGCGGCGCACCGCCCTAGACGGACTGATCGGCCTCTTCAAACCTGTTAGTAGGTTCACCCTTTTGCCGACACTCCAGCCCCCCGTGGGCATGGCTCTCCCCCCCCTTTTCTCTGTTATTCATGGTCAGTGGCCGCCACCTGTGGTCATCCTACATCACATCCCTCCCGCCAACAGTCCAGTGCCGGGTCAGGCCGCTCTGCGGGAAGAAGCCGCGGAGGCGGGTTACCATGACAGCGCCTCGCGTAAGGCTGTAGACTGTTAGAAGCGATGTTCACCGACCAACAGCGAGATGGAGGGAGGGCGCCAGATGGGTAGAACGAGCATCTCTCTTGCCCCGAGATTTGAGGGCATTGATCGCTTCACGACGCTGTATACGGTGTCTGAGGTCGCGCGCTACCTGGATGTTCCTGTCTCGACGTTTTCCACATGGGCCGGTGGGTACCCGCGGCATCCCAAAGGCCGGCCAGACGTAAGCCAACCCGCTGTGGTAACAGCAGTGGATGGCCAGAGGCGGGGCGCCCACGATCCTTCGGTGCCTTTTATTGGCTTGGCTGAAGGGCTACTATTGGCGGCCATGCGGCGTTGCGCGGCCCCCTACAGAGGATTGAGCCTGCCCTGCGGGTTCTCTCCGCGCGGATTGGATTGGAACACGCGGTTGCTTCCCGAGCTCTCTACACTGCTGGCGCGGAGGTTCTGTATGACTATGCGGAGCGTCAGGGCGATACGCCGGAGGCTCGTAGCGCGCGGCAGTTAGTTGTGGTCCGTCATGATGGCTGAACGATTCTTACGCAACCTGGAGGTGATGACAGCAGCATGTCGCGCTCCAGGACCCTTCATCTACGCTATGCATGAGTCTCGTCTAGAACTATTGAGCCTCCCAGATGCGGAAGAAGACGCCGCTTGAAGGGCATAGCAAACCAGTACGCGGCGCGGCCATGCTGGCCCGCATCCCCGCCGATCTGCAGGGGGCCGCCGTGTTCCTGGCCTCCGACATGGCGGCCTACATCCACGGGACGATCCTCCCCGTGGACGGTGGCTGGCTGGCCTGGTAGCCTCAGGCGGGCAGGAGCGCGAGAGACGCTATGCCGTGCTAGAATGGCAGGCAGGTGAGTGAGCAACCTTGGGAGGGGGATGCCAGGATGACCACGACACGGGGCACAACCTATACCGATTTTCTGGCTCTGCCCGATGATGGGAGACGGCATGAGTTGGTGCGGGGGGAGATCCTGACCATGCCACCGCCCAAAGGCAGGCACGGCTATGTCGAGGCACGGCTGGTGACAGCCATTGATCGCTACCTTGAGGGCCGGGCAATGGAGTTGGGCTGGCGAGAAGGCCAGGGGGCCGACGCGCGTGATCGCCTGGTGGGCGCTGTGGCCAGCGGCGAAGCAGGCATCCGCTTCAGCCTCCCTGATGACCCCGACCAGGTGCGTGGCGTGGACGTACTCTGCCTTTCACCCGAGCAGGTCAACCGTCTGGGCACGCTGCTCGACGACGAGTATGTGCCTGAAGTACCCGCGCTGGTTGCCGAGGTGATCAGCCCCTCTCAGAGCACGGACGATGTGGACCAGAAGGTGGCTGACTACCTTGCCGGGGGTGCAAGGATGGTCTGGACTCTGCACCCCCGCGCGGGCACGGTGGGAGTATTCATGCCTGACGACGCGCCACGAACCACACCAGCGGGCGGCACGCTGGAAGGCGGCGATGTCTTACCCGGCTTCTATGTGTCCCTCCTGCGGCTGTTTGGCTGCTAATCTCTCTTTGTCTGGCCTACGGACTAGGCGAAGAGACGCGCCACGAGGTAGGTGAAGCCAGGGACCACGTCTTCGCCATTGAACGTATCGCCGACGCCGAGAGTGATTGTGGGCGTCGTGTCACCTGGATGCCAGACGTCCACCTGTTGGCGGCCCGGCCAGACAATCCACACCAGGCGTGTTCCAGCGGCAAGGTAGCGTTGCGCCTTGGCGTCGAGCGTGCGGCGGCTCTGGCGTGGGGAGGCCACTTCGACGGCGAGATCAGGGGCGCCTGGGTAGGCAACTCTGGCGGCCAGCGCGGTGACCGGGATGTCGCGCTCGGCGCGCACGAAGGCGACATCCGGCGCCACCTGCGTTTGCTTGGGACGCCGGGAATCGAGGACATAGCCGCCCTGCTCACCCGTGACACTGCCGAGGTCGTGGTCCTCCGCGAAAACGGTCAGGCGGCCGGCCAGGCGCTGGCCGATCTTGGACGCCCCATAGCTGCTTGGTGGCATACGGACCAGGACCCCTTCCACCAACTCATAGCACCAGCCATCGTCCGGCCAGGCGGCCAGATCCTCTACCATCATCGGGCCGACGCCAGGGACGATCTCCGCCCAGGGAGCTAGGGTCGCGGATTCAAAGGCACGCGCTTCAGTCATGGTTCTCTACCTCCGCGGTCGCTCACCGTCATCGCTCCTTGCAGTATAGCGGGTCGCCCATCCTCCCTCCCCAGGCGCGGGGAGACATCCGCCGTTCTGCGCTACCACGGGGGCGTTTCGGTGTCTTGCTGTTCTATCCACGATTTAGCTGGTCGGCGCGCCGCGCCACTCCTCGTATTCGCGGCGGCCCTGTTCGCTGAGCGGGTAGTAGGTTGTGAGCGCGCCACCCTCGGCTAGCTTGACCCGCGAAAAGCTCTCCCAGTCCTCGTGCTCCAGGGTGCGCCGCAGCACCGTGGGGGCCAGCTTTGCCGGCACCAGCACCGCGCCATCGTCGTCGGCGATCATGATGTCGCCGGGCAACACAAGCACGCGGCTGCAGGCGATGGGCACGTTGTATGCCCAGGGAAACATCCCCGCCTGCGAGGCGTAGTTGGGTGTGAAGCCGCGCGTCCACAGCGGCACGCCGATCCTCTCCACCCTGGGCCAGTCGCGGATGCAGCCGTCCACCACGATCCCCGCCCCGCCGCGGCCCTTGAAATAGGTGATCAGCATCTCACCCAGGCAACCGGTGTAGGGGTCGCCGTAGGCCTGGATGGCCAGCACGTCACCGGCCTGGATCACCTCCAGCACGGCCCACAGCGCGCTGAACTTCTCAATGGACTCCTGGGCGAAACCGGACGCCACATCCTCACGCTGGGGCATGAACTGCAGGGTCACCGTCGGCCCCACGACCTTGGCCCCAGCCTGGCGGGGCAGCGGCCCCTGGATAAAGGTCTGGCGCACGCCCATCTGGTGCAGAATAGCGCTGGCCGTGGCCGAACTGACCGCCTCAAGGCCGGCGATCAGCGCCGGGTCTGGCCGGCTAAACGGGGGGCCACTAATGGGCAGGGTCACCCCCGGGGCTGGCAGGGCCATGGCTGGCAGGGCCATGCCCGCGCCCTCATCTACACCGGCCATCACGTGCCCTCCTCATCGCCTGTGTTGCTCCGTGGGATCTGGACCGCCAGCCCACCGCGTCCTCACCACTGGCCATCGCTGATCCTCCTCACCGCGTTACCTCCACGCCGTAGGGGCCCTCGATATAGGGGAAGCGCGTCGCCACATCGGGGGCCAGGTCTACGCCCAGCCCGGGCCGGGCGGGCAACTCCAGCCAGCCTGCGGCTATGGCCGGCCGCTGGGCCAGGATCTCCCACTGCAGTGGCCCCTGGATCATGCACAGTTCCAGCACGCGCGGGTGGGGCAGCGTGGCGACCAGGTGGGCATTGGCCATGGTCATCAGGCCGTTGTGCCAGTTGTGCGGGCACACAGGTCAATGCCGTAGCGCGCGGCCATCTGGGCGATCTTGAGCGCTTCGGTGATGCCGCACCAGCCAACGTCGGGCTGCACGATACCGTAGGCACGCCGCTCCAGATAAGGCCGGAACTGCTCCAGCGTGGTGAACTGCTCACCGCCGGTGATGGGCAAGTCCACCGCCGCGTTGAGGCGCACATAGCCCTCAATATCGCTCTGGGGGATGGGCTCCTCGAACCAGGTGAAACCCAGGCGATCCAGAGCATGGGCGATTTGGAGAGCCTGCTGCTCGGTCAGCCGCTGGTTGCCATCCAGCATCAGCTCCAGGCGGCGGTTCACCGCGCCAGCCAGATCGGTCATCAGGCCAATAAAGCGGTCGGTGGTCACCCCATCCCAGGCCCACTCGGTGCCGATGCGCACTTTGCAGGCCATGTAGCCATCGGCCAGGTACCCCAACACCTCCTCAATCAGCGACTCAGGCCGCTGGCCCCAATCGTAGCGGCACCCACTGGAGGCGTAGAGGCGCACGCGATTCAGGGACGTGGTTGCCAACAGGTCGCGCACAGGCAGGCCGGCCACCTTACCGCGTAGGTCCCACAACGCGCAGTCCAGGCCTGCCGCGGCGCAGTCGAAGGCCCACTCGTGGTGGGAGGTCGCCCGGCCATTGGGGTGGGGGGCCACAGCCGCGCCGAGGGGGTCATGGCCAACCAGCGTGGGCTTCAGCCACTCCACCCACTCGGCGATGCGCGGCGGCACGCCGTAGGCGCAGGCCTCCCCGATGCCAGTCAGTCCCTCGTCGGTGGTCACCACCACAACAGCGCAGTCGGCCTTGACCGTGCGGTAGCTCGCTGTGGCCCATTGGCACTCCAACTCGTGGGCTCGCGAGAGCGTCAGGGTGGTCACATCAGTTATCTTCATTGGTTTCTTTGTGCGCCCTGGCGGGCGCGGCGGATCTGCGCGGCGTGGTCGTGGGCATGGGCAGTGTAGATGCGCAGCCAATCCTCGACGGTGTAGCGGCCGCTCTGGCTGTGCGTGCCCTCACGGGTCCACTCCTGCTCGGTCAGCCGCTCCAGCAGGCTGGCTGAGGAGAGCCGCGCCGCGCGCAGAGCCTCTAGCGACGACTCAATAGGCCGATCGTAGTGCAGCCGTCGCGCGAACTCCTCCTCGTCGTAGCCGGCGAGCAGCGGCCGCTGCTCGGCCAGCAGGCGGCGCAAACGGATCGCCGAGGTCAGCTCGCTATCAGCCAGGTGGTGCGCGATCTGGCGGGGCGACCACTGGCCGCCGCCAGGTTGAGCATCCAACTCCCCCTCCGTGATACCCTCCAGCGCGTCCACAACAGTCTGATGCCCAGCCCTATACTGCTCAATCAGCCCCAGGCGTTCCGTCGCGTCCATGTGTCCCTCCTCTTCCTCCTAACTACACCTCAGCTGACCCAGTGGTGTGCCCGCCCCTTGTGAGCGCCCGTGGCGGCCCCAGCGCCCCCAAAGGTTGCCTCGTCCAGTGGCGAACTTGGCCACGGCGCCGTAGATAGAGCGGTCCGCCGGGCGCCCAAAACAGACCTGAGCGCCCGACGTGGCTACCTACTTTGTCTTGGCCCAGGTGGTGAGCTGACGCTGCACCTCGGCGATGACCTTATCCTCGCCGGCGGCCTTGAGCGCTGAGAGCAGGCGAGGCAGGCCCACGGCGGGGTCTACCAGACCCTTGCCCAGGGGCTTGGCGTATTGGGTCTCGGCAGCGCTGACCTGAGCGATCTGCGTCTTGATTGAGGTGGTGTCCACGGCAAAGCCCAGGGCCACCGAGGGGTACGCCGTGGCGTTGATCTTGCGCTGCAGCTCCCATGAACCGACCTCGGCCTTCTGGGCATAGTAGGCGTTGAACTGGTTGCCGAACATCCAGTCCGTGTTGGGCAGGTAGCGATTGCTGGCCGAGGTGACCCCCTTGGGCAGGGCGATGATGCCCTTGGCCTTGTCCACCACCACGTAGTGCTTGCCCTCAATACCCCGGGTCATCAGGTTATAGACCTGCTTGTCCGTGTTGATCAACTCCAGGAACTGCATGTCCTTGTCGGGGTGGGGAGAGGTGCGGCAGATAGCGTTCATCGTAGCGATCACCGACCCGGTGGTCAGGATCGGCGTGATGAACGGCTTGATCACAAAATCGTAGCCCCAGTTGGCCTCCAGCTTGCCGATCTCGCCGGGGCGGGCTTGATCCAGCACCACGGCGTACTTGCCCGCCTTGAAGGCGACCGCGCGCTGGTCTGCTGGGGGTGGGACTGGCACCGTGGATGGACACGGGACTGGGACCATGGGCTGACCTCCTCGGCGCGGGGACCAGACCGCGCCCTCAAGGTCAGCCTACACCATCTCGCCCATAGTTAGGAAACGCCCTCTACCTGGCCAGACTTTCTCGGGCCATTGATCTATCTGTCCGATCCCAGCATGTACACCCTCATGCTGGGCCAGTTCAACTTCTTTGGCGCCCACAACACCTACTGGTCGCAGCTGATGGCTGCCGACGTGATGATCCTGGCGCCTCTGGTGGTTCTGTTCTTCTTTACACAACGCTTCTTTATTGAGGGTGTGACCTTCACCGGGCTGCGCGGTTGATCAGGGGCGACAGCAGTCAACGGGGAGGCGCCGTGTGCTTGCCTGATGGTGGCGTTCGCGTCGATGGCACTATTCTGGTTAGCGCGCATAAGCGTTGGGACAAGTTGTAGTCCCCTCGCCGCACAACGTAGTCGTGCGGGGGCTGGGGGAGCAGCGGGACACACCTCTTCTTCTCTCAGGAGCGACGACTTGGCGGCGCTGCGGCCCCTGCTGGTCCCCGGCACGGCACTGCGGCGACGGGGCACGGTAGGGGCTGCACCAGTAGGTCTTACCCGTGCTCACTCGTTGACCTAGTGACGGATGAGAGAAGTAGCGTCATCAAGGGGATCTCCGCGGCAAGCGAGCCGTGAACGCCGTTCCGACATCCTCTGTGCTCTCAACCGCAACCGTTCCACCGTGCTGCTCCACAATGTGACGGACACTAAAGAGGCCGATCCCGGTGCCGTCGATCCGGCCGAGCGTGTTGCCTCCTCGACGGAACAACTCGAAAATATGGGGGAGATCGGCAGCCGGAATACCGATCCCCTGGTCGCGGACCTGCAGAACGGCCAGACCTGCCGGATCAGTGCTGTCCGCTGTGGTCCCTAGTTCGACGATAATCTGCCCACCGGCCGGGCTGTACTTGATCGCATTCGACACCAGGTTGTGCAGCAGCCGTTCCAGTTGGCCACGGTCCCAGTGACCGACCAACGACGCGAGCGGCGTCTGCACGGTGATCGTGATCTGGGGTGACGTCGGCTGGAGCTCAGTCCGCACCTGGTGCACCAGGGCCACGAGGTCGAGGGCCTGCCGCTCGGGCTCCGGGACCTCGCCCTGCTGGTGGCAGGCGATCTCGAGCAAGCGATTAATCTGCGCCGTCATCTGGCGCGCGCTTGCTTCAATCATCTGGAGGCGCGGGAGCAGGTGCGCCGGATCACAGGTTCCTTCACGCGCCAGCCGTCGCTCGAGGAGTTGGGCGTTCCCGATGATCGTCGTCAACGGGGTCTTGAGATCATGGGTCAGAATCGATAGGAAGGCCTGTTGTACGCGCAGCGCCTCCTGCGCTTCAGCGTAGAGACGCGCGTTTTCAGCGGCCAGCTTCTGGAGTTCGAGGTTACTCTGCGCGAGCCGACGCTGCATCGAGACAAGTTCGTTGTTGATGCGACTGAGGTCATCAAAGAGTTCGGGATCGTTCGCTACCATCGTTCACATCATCCCGGCAGAACGGCGGGACGGACGGGTCACGCCCAGGCGGCAGACCGGCCCAGTGCACGGACACACGGTGGGAGCATGACATGCGTACTCCCCGGATGGCCCGCACGGCGCGTGCGGGCGATAGTGCGCGCGCGCGCGGTGTCTTCTCCGTGGACCACGTGCTCATGCTATCCCTGGTCGCCCGCGTGCAGCGAGCAGGTCGGTCACGGCCCTGAGGGAGCCCTCCGCGTCGGCTGCGTAGCCATCGGCGCCCAGCTTTTTCCACAGCTCCGGCGCGTGCGAAAATGGGTAGCCGCCCACGAGAATGATGACCCGCTGCGCCACTGACCCGCGCACGCCGGCGATCACGTCGGCCACCGCCTGAAGATGATAGCTCATCGTCGCCGACAGCGCCAGCACGTCCGCCCGGTGATCGATGACCATCTGCACAATGCTGGTGGCCGGCGTGTTGGCCCCCAGATAGATGGTTGTCCAGCCCTCCATCTCGAAGAAGTCGGCCACCATGCGAACGCCGAGCTCGTGCAAGTCACCGGCGACACACGTGGCGACGAGCGTGCGTCCGTTCTTCTGGATGCTCAAGATCGAGGGATACAGCTGTGAGATGATGAGTTGGGTCGCAGCGGTGCAGTAGTGTTCCTGAGCAACGCTGAGCTGAGCACGCGCCCACCGACGGCCGATCTCCTGCTGGGAGTGCTGGAACACGTGGACATAGATCTCCTTGATGCTCACCCCCTCCCGGATAGCGTGCTCGATCAAGTGATGAGCGTGCTCCCGATCGGTGGCGAGGAGCGCGTCGAGATAGTGCTGAGCGAGCTTGCCATGGGGGTTGGCCGCGGGAATATCGGCAGATGGCTCTGGGGTCGGGGCGCTGCACGCGGCGATCCCGAGGTCGAGATAGTGCAGCACGGTTGTCGCGGTCTCAACTCCCAAAAGCTGCTGGACGGCGTCGCGCAGATGCCCCAGGTTGGCAATGAGATCGGTCGCCGGGATGTGTCGACCTTCGAGCAGCGCTTTCGCCCACAGGAGGTAGTCGACAAAGAGCTCGGGGGTGGCGACGGCAAGCGCCTGCACGAGATATTGCAGGTGCGACGCGGTATCCTTGAGACAGTGTGTGCGACCGAGCGGGCCATAACGTGCCACGAGGTCGGGCTGTGCCCGGTACTGGAACGCGACCGTTTGTTCAGCGAGGAGACCACGCTGCGCGTCAAGTGCCTGGCTGATGGCGGTGATGTCTTCGTGCATCGCCCTGTGTCAGGAAGCGACGTGGTCAAAGACACGGATGTGGGCACTCCCGGGGATCAGCTTGAGCCCTTTGGGGATGCCCTCGTGTGATGCATGATAGGCATGGCTGCGATGCCAGAGCGGGTAGCTGGTCTCGTCCATCCAATAGGTGATGAGCCAGATGTCGTTGGGCGTGGCGATGGGGCTCAACACGTCCATTCGCAGGAAGCCGGGCGCGCTGTCCACGAGGTGTGGGCACGTACCAAAGGCGGCCTTGACCTGGGTGGTCATGCCGTTGGCAATGGTAAAGGTGCTCAACGCGACGAACATACTTCATCTCCTGTGTGTGATGGCGCCCGTGATGGGAACTGCTCACACCATGTGTTCTGGTACAGAATTCCTACTTCTCGACGCATCTGACGCTGCGATATCCGTCTCCCTCGATCCCGCCGCCAGAGGCTGGGTTAGTGGCAGGATCGATGACCGGGTTGACCACTGCTGGCTGTGCAACGGTGGATCGGACGGCCTCCAGGGCAGCGAGGTGCTGGTGATGCGGGGACGGGCGAAGGTGCTCACGCTAGCACTATTATAGCACCGTATGTCAACGTCCGAGCGGGGCGCACCACCGCCCAAACAGGAACTGAAAGTTCTGCAGGCCGACCCAGGCGCTGCCGAGGACACCCTGATAGGCGCGGTAGTCCTTGAAGGCGATGATCAGGCCAAACATGGGCAGATAGCTGAACACAAGCAGCAGCAGCAGCCCCGGCGTGGCCATCGAGAGCAGCGCCCCATTGCGCCGCACGGCCCGGCGCAAGCTCCAACGCGCCTTGCCTACCGTCAGCGCGGTGGGGGGTACTCCACCGGCCGCTGTGCTCCGCTCGTCCAGCGGGGCTGAATAGCTCGCGTTCCTCTTCTGTTCCGCCATGCCGATGCCCCCTACACCGCTGCTGTTCGGGCCGTGCTGTGCCGCACCACCAGGTAGGCCGGCAAAATCGTGCGGCACTCCTCAGCGGGCGCTCCGCCGATCAGGGCCACCAGGTTGCGCACCGCCTGGGCGGCCATCTCAGCGATTGGTTGGTGGATCGTGGTCAGCCCACCGGCGATGTGGTCGGCGCTGGCCAGGTTATCGAAGCCCACCAGCGAGAGGTGCTCGGGGATGCGCAGCCCTGCCCGCGCCAGGTCGGCGGCCAGGGCCGCCGCGCGCAGGTCTGTCGTCGCAAAGGCGGCCGTGACCGGCTCTGGCCCGGCGAGCAGGTCTAGCAGCGCTGCCCCATCAGCGACGTGCCACTCCGGCTGGGGGATGACGCCGGCCTCCCGTAGCGCCTGCTGGTATCCGGTATAGCGGCCGGCGAAGTGCGGATCATCGTAGTTCAGCGGCGGCCCCACGTAGGCCACACGCCGATGGCCCAGCTCCAGCAGGTGGCCCACGGCCAGCATGGCCCCCACCGTGGTGGTCAACATCGCAGTAACCCACGCCGGGCAGCACGGCCTGCGACCACACGGCCACCAGGGGCAGGTGAGATGGGGCCAGCAGGCGCAGCAGCGCCTCATCGGCGGGCTTGGGGCAGCGCACCAGCAGGCCATCAATCCGCCCATCCAGATACGGCGAAGGATCGGCCATGGCGTCGTCCTGCGGATAGAGCACTACTGCCGGCAGGTGGCACTCCCGCGCCGCCGCGCTGAGGCCCACCAGCAACCCGCCGTTGAGCGTCAGGGCGGTGACCCCAGGGACGGCCATGCTGCCCAGCACCAGGCCGATCTGGCGGGTGCTCTGGGCGCGCAGGCTACGCGCCACCTGGTTAGGCACATAGCCCAGCTGCACCACCATGTCGCGTACCCGCTCCACGGTCAGGTCGCTGAGTTGGGCGCCCTTGGCCTGCCCCCGCACAACCTTGGAGACGGTAGACACGCTCACACCGGCGGCAGCCGCGACATCGCGCAGGGTTACTGGGGCCACATTCGCCTCCTACAACGTTGTCGGTAACGCTACCCTCGCTCTTGTAGGCCAGAATACACCGTGCTGCCGCCGCTGTAAGCCCCTGCTCTGGAGACAGCCGGGGACTAGCGTTGGCCGCGCGCGTGAGCGCCAAGATAGAGCAGCGTGACGATCAAGGAGATAAAGAAGCCCACCGGCCAGCCCGTTGCGTAGGCCAGGGTGATCCCTATCCAGGTGGCGGCCACACCAAGGCCAACAGCCAAGGCCAGCGCGCTGGCTGGCCGGTGGGCCAGGCGCATTGCCGCCGCCGCTGGTCCAATCATCAGGCTGAAGATCAGCAGCGTGCCCACCACCGGGATAGTCACCGCCGCCGCCACGCCCACTACCACCAGGAACAGCACGCCCACCACGCGCACCGGCACGCCTCGCGCCGCCGCCATATCCGCTCCCACCGAGGACAGCAACAGTGGTCGGTAGAGCACGGTCAGGACAGCAAGGCAGCCCAGGGCCAGCAGACCGGTTTGACCCACCTGATCACGGCTGATGCCCACGATGGAGCCAAACAGCAAGCTGAAGGCCGCCGTGGCAAAGGTGTTGTTCAGGGTCAGAAACAGCGCTCCGGCCCCCAGGGCCGCCGCGAGCACCAGCGCCGCGGTCACGTCGCGTCCCCCCTCGCGGACGCCGAGCACGCCCAGGCCAACAGCCCCCAGGACGGCGAAAGAGACCAGGCCGGCCAGGGGGGCAAACCCGACCAGCACGGCGCCCGCCGCGCCGGCAAAGCCGACCTGGGCCAGGGCGTGCGCGGCGAAAGAGTCGCCGCGCAGCACGACGAAGAAGCCGACCACACCGGCCAGCACGGCCACGATGGAGCCGGTAGCCAGGGCGTTCTGCATGAACGGCTGGGTCAGCATGTCCGGTAGCGCCAGGTGGGTGAGATCAGGCATCGGCTGGGGCCGGGCGGCTGGAGGTGTACGCCGGGCGGCGCTCGGCCGGCCGGGCCAGGCGCGTCAGCAGGTAGATGCCCAGGGCTAGAACGGTGATAAAGAAGCTGACCGGCCACCCCTTGCCACCGGGGGGCCAGCCATAGCTGTCGTAGGCCAGCACGATGCCCAGCCAGGTCTCCAGCACACCCACGACGGCGGCGAGGAGCAGGGCCAGGCCGGCCCGGTGAGTCAGATAGGTGGCCGTGGCCGCCGGGCCAATCAACAGAGCGGTGCTCAACAGCACGCCGACCACCTGCGCCGCCTCGGCCACCGCAACGGCCATCACAATCAGGAAGACGACACCAATTAGCCGGACGGGTACACCGCGGGCGGCCGCCGCCTGGGGAGCCACGGAGCAAAACATCAGCGGGCGATACAGGACGGCCAGCACGAGCAGGCAGAGCCCTCCGATCAGGGTCATCACGCCGGTGAGCGCCGGTTCGACAGAGAAGATTGACCCAAAGAGCAGGGCGGAGGGCGTGCTGACAAAGCGCGTGCTGGCGGAGAGGAACAGAGCGCCCAGCCCCAGAGCCAGGGCAAGCACCACGCCGGTGGCCACGTCACGCTCCCGCGCCCGTTCACCCAGCAGGTCAATGCCCACGGCGGCCACCACGCAGCAAGAGAGCATGCCCCACAGCGGATGAACGCCCGCCAATACGGCGCCCGCGGCGCCGGTGAAGCCGATGTCCGTGATGGCGTGACCGGCAAAGGCCAGTCCCCGCAGCACCACAAAGAAGCCCAGCAGGGCCGAGACGATAGCCACCACGGCGCCGGCTTGCAAGGCATTGATCACCTGATCGTTGCGCAGCATGTCCGGTTGCACCAGCTGCTGAAGCCAGGTCATCGGCGCTCCCCGCCTGCCGCATGGTACCACTGGGGATGGGCATGCCCGTGGTCGCAATCGCCTGGCTCGGTCAGCAGGCCACCAGCCAACACATCGTTGCCAGCCACGACCAGGATGCGCCCGCGCACGTGCAACACGTCTATGGGGTAGCCGTAGAGCTGGCTAAGCACCTCGGGGCGCACGACCTCCGCGACGGGTCCGATGGCCGAGCGGCCGTCGGCCAGGTAGAGCACGCGATCCATCACCTCCAGCAGCGGATTCATATCGTGGGCGACCAGCAGCACCGCCACATTGCGCTCTCGCCCGATCCGCGCGACCAACTGGACCACCTCACTGGCGCTACGCAGGTCCAGGTTGGAGAGGGGTTCATCCAGCAGGAGCACCCGGGGGTCCGTTAACAGAGCCTGGGCAATCAACAGCCGTTGCAGCTCGCCACCGGAGAGCCGACCCACCGGCGCGTCGGCGTAGCGCAGGGCGTCGAGCGCGTGCAGCACGTCGTCTACCCGCTCCTTACGCCGCCGGCTGGGCCAGGGCATGCCCCACTTCTCACCGTCCAGGCCCAGGGCAACCAGGTCGCGCCCTCGCAGCGGCGTCTGGGGATCCAGCGCTGCTTTCTGGGGCACATAGCCCACGGCGCGATTGCCCCGGCCCACCGGCTTGCCCAGCACCCTGACCTGACCACTCTCCGCGCGCAGCAGCCCCAGGATCAGCCGCAGGAGGGTCGTCTTGCCCGCGCCATTTGCCCCAATCAGGCCGACGAACTCACCCGGGCGTAGATCCATGGTCACGTCACGGAGCACCTGTCGACCACCCAGACGTACCGCCACATGATCAAGGGTCAGGATAGCCAGATCAGCAGGGGCAGACGACGCAACGGTGGGCGTGACGGGGGGGTGGTTGATCATCAGGTCATCCTCTCGGTGGAGACGCCCGTGCCCAGCGCCCTATCCAGCGCGACCAGCTCAGCAAGCATCCAACTCTGGTAGGTCTTGGACCGGGGCATGGTCTCATACACGCCGACGATGGGGATGTGATGGGTCCGGGCAAGGTCCAACAACTTGACCGTCAGCGGCTCAACAGCCTGCTGATTGTAGATCAGCGCCCTGACCTTGTGCTGGGTGAGCAGGCTTTGCTGAGCCTGCACATCCTGGGGCGCGGGATCAGTGCCCTCCTGCACAGCAAGCTGGAACGACGAAGGCGTGCGCACGTCCAGGCCGGCGGCTTGCAGCGTGTAGCCCAGGACCGGCTCAGTCACGGCGACGGGGGCGCCTCTGAAGCGCGCGCGCAGACGAGCAAGCCCGCTAATCCAGGGTGCCAGCGCCCTATTGAACGCGCGCAGGTTGGCCGCATAGGCCGGCCGGTGCGCTGGGTCGCGTCTGGCTAGCTCGGCGGCGATCAGGGCGGCAACCCGGGGCATCGCCGTTGGGCTGTACCACAGGTGGGGGTTATCGCCCTCCTTGTAGCCCAGGGCGGCCCCCACATCAATTACGGCGCGCGCTTGACGCGGTGAGGCCGCCTCAAGCTTGGCCATAAAGCTGTCGTAGCCGAGGCCGTTCTGGACGACCAGATCGGCTGTGGCGATCGCGGCGGCGTCCCTGGTGCTGGACTCGTAGCTATGCGGATCGGTTGCCGGGTTACTGATGATACCCACGACAGACACATAGCGGCCGCCGATCTGGCTGATGATGTCGGCATAGAAGTTCGTCGAGCCCACGGCGTGCAGCAGGGTGGCCGCGCTCACCGGCCGCGGCGCGCCTATGAGCAGCAGGCCAAGGATCGCCACGCCTCTGAGCAAAGGAGAGTGGGCCAGCGAGGGCCACGGACGCATCATAACAGGGAGCCTTTCTTTATCTCTGCTCCTGGGCCAGTACCCAGATTTGGTCAATCATGCTGGGGGTTTGGCCCCCGTAGCTGGCGCTATATCATGCAGCAATAGTTGGGTATGATTCTCAGATCAGCCGCCGCGCTGCCCTGGAACAGAGGGCAGACGCTAGGCGCGGCAGGCGGCGCAGAAACCGTAGAAGGTCAGGGCGTGCGCGTTGATTTGAAAGGTGGTGCGCTGGCGCACGGCACGTTCTATCGGCGTGAGCACACAGCCTTCAAGTTCCTCGACGAGGCTACAGCGGGTGCAAACCATGTGGTGATGGTGGCGTGGCGAACAAAACACAAACTTACCCTCATGATTGGGCTGCTCGAATCGCGCTGCCGCCTGGACCTCTTCCAGGTTCTCCAGGGTGCGGTACACGGTGGCCAGCCCCAGGCTGGAGTGCTCCTGATGCAGCGCCGCGTGCAACTCCCGCGGGGTCAAGGCCACGCGCTGACGCATCAAACCGGCGATAACGACCCGACGCTGGGCGGTCACCCGGTAGCCACACGCCTCCATCCGGCGCAGCACCTCCGCGTAGTCATCGGCGTTGACTGGCCGGCTCACCCTCCCATTATCTGACATTGATCCAGCCCCTATATGAGATTCATTATCATGAAGTCACTATAGCACAGCTCCATAGCCGTGTCAATGGACCTGAGCCGACTCCTGCGTGTGCGTGGTGGCAGCGGCGGCTGACAGAGGGCGCCTTCAGTGCGCGCTGTAGGACCCCTCCCTCCTCATGGTCCAGTGCGGACCACCGCACGCCTATTTGCTAATGCGTGAGCCTGTCGCCGCTATCGGCCAACCAGAAGGGGGACCTGGTGGCTGGCCTACATAAGGGCGGCTGCCTTGCCAAAACGGCTTGGCCGCCTACCGCGCTGGAGGCGTTGACCCCCGATTGTCTGCCCTTGCTCTGGGAGGATCGAAGGTCCTGCCCGGCGGGTATAGCGGCGGGCAGGACAAGCCATGGCCGCCGCTGGCCTCACCCAGGAGCGCGCGCTGTCAGGAGGCGATCGAGGAGCCCGCCGGACGCGGCAAATGAGGCGATATCCTGACCAGCGAGGGCCATGGGCAGCGCCCAGATCACCAGATTGCTGTAGTAATCAGAGCCCCAGGACGGTGCCCCGTCCCGTCCAGAGATGAGGCAATGCTGGTTCCAGGGGCTGGGGTGGCGCACGAACAGGCACTCGATAACCCGGCGCGCTATCTCCAGGCCAAGCTCACGCTGGCCCTGATAGAGATAGGTCATGGCCACGCATAGCCCCTCGCCGACGAAGACGTCGGCGCCGAAGCTGCCTCCCCCAGCGGCGGTCCCACCGGCCACATCAGGTGTGCCGTCGGGGCGGCACCCGTTGATCACGCCACAGGACGTGGCCGCATAATTGAGTTGGCGCACCGTGTCCAGCGCGGCGACAACGTTCCCCGGCGGCAACGGGCTGGGCAGGCCCACCACCGCCGCGCACCACACGGCCATCAACTGGTTGGCCAGGCTGGTCTCGGAGCGCCGACTTACCTCGGGCGCGCTGTAGAGCCGATAGTAGGACCCGGTCCACAGCTTCTGCTCGTAGGCCTGCTGACCACGCCGCAGCAGAGAGCGGCAGACGGAGGCGAACTCCGCATCGGCGCGGCGCGCGGCAAGCGCTTCAGCCGCCTCCAGCGTGGCCAGCCAGATGCCCCCCACGTATGCTGAGGCGCCATACCAGGGCCAGATATCGTAGAACTGGTTGGCCGGGAAGGTCTCGCCGGGAGGCGCATGGGGGTGTTCGTCCACCAGGCCGTCGCCGTCTGTATCGAGCGTGCGCATAAACCCCAGGGCAGCGCGTACGGTAGGATACAGCTCAGCCAACGCCGCCTCGTCACCGGTGCGCAAGACATAGCGGTAGATGAGCTGAATATACTGAGCCGAGTTCAGCGGGTGTTGGCAATAGTAGTGGGGGCGGTCCACACCGGTGGGCTGACCAAAGCAGAAGGGGATCTCGCCGCTGCGTATCTGGTAGTGGGCAAAAGCACGCAAGGTGGCCAGTTCGAGTTCTGGAAACAGGAAGAGCACTGGAAAGTGCCCGTGAAAGCGGCAGACCATTGTTTCGGTGATGGGGCAGCCGGTAAAGCTCTCGCTATGCGCAAACAGGCCGGTCTCGCCCCACCAGTCGTCGGGTCGAGGGCTGTACAGCCAGAAGGTATTCTTGGCCAGGCTGTACAGACCGTTAATCAGGGCGTCTTGCAGCCAGAGGGGCAGATCCTCCGCCGTGTAGAGTACCTCCTGCCAGGCTAGCGACCGCCGTTGCGCCACGTCGAAGGCGCTGGCTACCTCGGAGGCCACGGCAAGCGCGCTCCCAAAGCGGCGCGCATAGTGGTGGTGGTGCGGTTTCTGGTCGCTGTCGCGGAACAGAGGATGATACCAGGCCAGCACAAAGCGCAGCACCGTCAGCTCACCAGGGGCCAGAGTCACCTCGGCCGCGACGGTCATGTCCGCCTCGCCAGCCACCAGTGCGGACAGCCCGTGGGCCAGCGTCTGCCACGGCGTGTCCAGTGTGCCAAGCGCCCGGCCCACCACCACGGAACCCGGGGCGCCAACGGCGATCAGGGCGCAGCCGGCGCCGCGCGCGTCGGTGACCGCCACGCCGTCGCCCCACTCCTCACGCACAACCTGGGCGGTGGGCGGGCCACCCGGACCGTCGGGTGTTCCGGGCCACACGGCGGCCAGACGCGCGACCAGAGGCCGCTCCCCCCGATTGCGCAGCCTCGCCTCAATCAGCACGGCGGGCACGTTGGAGGCGGCGGCGTCACCCGGGACAAAGGGCGCCAGGAGGCGCACACCGACGTCCAGAGGGAGGTCAAGGGTGACCTGCAGATCAGCTGCCGGGTAGTGGCCCCAGTAGAGCACCTCACGGGCGCACACCTCAGCCGGCGCGCCAGCCGAGGCAAGCACGCGCACCGTGTCATCCAGGGCCACGGCGAGCAAGGGGCGGTCGAACGTATGCGGCCGGAGAAATGCATTGGCGACCGTACACCCTCCCAGGGTCCCATCGCCCCGTAGCTCCACGTAGCCTGTGCCCAGGCCGCCCAGCGGCACTCCACTGGCCAGGATAGCGCCTGGGTACACAATACCTGCCACATCGTAGGCAAAACCGTCCGCCGCGAAGCGGGTAAACTGGCCCCGCTCAGCAGGCGGGACAAAGAAGCCGGCGTCCGGGGGTGGTGTGGTCATCGCTCACTCCTCACGTGGGGTACTGCCCGCGAACTGGCTGGTCTCACCCAGCCCCTCGCCGCCAACGGCCAGATAGCCGCCATCAACCCGCAGATCGGTCGCCGTGATGAACGAGGCGTCGTCGCTACACAGGAAGAGAATGGCCCGCGCCACCTCGCGCGGCTCGGCGCAGCGGCGCAGCAGATGGTAGCGGCCCCAGATGGGTTCCCACCGCGCCCGATCCCCTTGCGCGGCGCGCTCAACCTCCGGCGTCCAAGTCCAGCCGGGGCTGACGCTGTTGACGCGCACACCCAGAGGGGCCAGATCCATGGCCTGACAGCGCGTCATGGAGAGGATAGCCCCCTTGCTGGCGTTGTAGGTCCAGCGGGCAGGTTGGGCGATGTAGCCGGAGACGCTGGCCACGTTAACTACGGCGCCGTGGCCCGAACGGCCCAGAGCAGACGCGCTGGCTTGCACGGTATTTGCCGTGCCCTGCACGTTGACGCGCAGACAGGAGTCCCAATCGGCCGGCGTCACGTCGAGTCCCCGAGCCACAAAGTTGACCGCCGAGTTGACCAGATAATCCACGCTGCCGAAGCGCTCCAGGGCCACCGTCACCGCCCGGGTACACGCCTCTGGCAACGCCACGTCGGTGGAGACGAACGCGGCCTGACCACCAGCGGCAGTGATGCTGTCCCGCGCCGCCGCGCCCCGCGCCTCGTCTATATCCAGGATCACCACCGCCGCCGCCTCGTGGCCGAACTCCTGGGCCGTGGCCAGGCCGATGCCCGACGCTCCACCGGTCACCAGGGCAACACGGTTGACAAACCGCCGCATGCTCTCACCAGTCATCAGTGACACTCCTTCCCCGTCCGTTTGATCCTCTGTGAGCGGCTGTGGTGATGGTTCTTTGTCCATGATACAGCACATGTGGCAGCGAGGTTCACTCGTGGACATCGCGCGGCGCGCGCCCGTCTGGCGCATCTTCAGACAACACCCCGACCGGTGCGGCCACGCTCAATGCCCTCTACCTGCTCAAGCGCCCGCACGCCTCGCATGTCTATCTGTGATGCCAGGCGCGCCTTCTCCCCACGCTGTTCCTTGCCAGACCAGGGGGGCCAAACTATCCCCTGGCCGTCGTGCCCCGCACACCGTAGATCCACCGTCCTGTCGTTTGGGCTGTGATCACGAACACCAGCATGCCGTCCTCACGCTGGCTGGGCACGGAGCCGCCGTGACTGCCCGGCGTCGGACCCTCGACGATCAGCTCCAGGTCATCGGGCAAGCGCGTGGCTGGTACGCGGAATCGCCCGCCTCCCTTGATCATCAGTTGGAGGAGTGCCCCTCCTGTGACGCGCCGGTGCTCGGGCACAGGCGCCCAGGCCACCTCGGCGCCCCCTTGATCGGCGAAAACGGTCTGATGACCGTCCACGGTGATAGCCGTCGCGCCGCTGCCGGCAAAGGCAATCAGCGTGCCCTGCTCGTCGCTGCGAAAGGCCATCGCGCCCAGGCCATCGTAGGTTACTGTATGGCCCGCTACCCTCAACTCCCGCAGGGCCAGCGCGCGTGAGGGCAGCGCCAGTTCGGCCAGCAGGGCGCTGTCCTGCGCCGCGTCACGGGCGAAACCGCCTGGCCAGGCCTCCTCAAGCTCCCGCAGGTGCGGCGCGAGGGCCACGGCCCCGTTCGGGAAGCGACAGGCCAGATAGTTGGTCGTCCGTGACACGTACTCAGGATTGTCGTTCTCGTCCGCGAAGCGCCCAGTCGGCGGATAGGCCCCCAGAGCGTGCAACACCTCGAACCAGTTGCGCGTCTCATAGCCCAGGCTGCGCGACTGATCATCACGGGGACGGTAGCCCAGGAGGGTCGCGCTGCCGCCACCTGCCAGGGTACGCATCGTGCCCACGACATGTCCTTTGACCCGGGCTACAATACCCGTCCCCGCATGGGGGACCACGGGGTAGATGCGGTCCACCAGCAAACCGGTCAGGATGGTCTGTGGCGCGACGCCGGCCAGCGTCCCCTCGAAGCTCACGCGCATGCCGGCGGCCATCGTGCCCTCGTTCTGGCCCGGCGTGTACCGGCAGCCAAAGAGCTCCTGCCACGGGAGCGTGGCGTCGCCGCTCTCGGCGGTCAGCACAGGAGGTGGCCCTGACCAGATCAGGCGCCCTCCGTCCTGCACAAAGGCCCGCATCAGCCGCAACAATCCCAGGCTGGGGAACGGTTCGCACAGTGCCACCAGTGTGGTAAACCGCCGGCCCCCCACCTCAATGCCGCCATTGCGCACGGCCCCACGCTCGAGCAGTTTGGCCTGGCTGATCAGGTTGGCGTAGCCATACTGGGTCATCCAGCTCCCAAAACGCTCCTCAAGGGCCACCAGGTCGAGCGGATAGAGCATCAACACCCCAACATCGCGGTGCTGCATGTCCTGCACGATGCCGAACAGGGGCAAGCCAGCCGCGCCGTAGGCGTCCACGAGGTCGGCGCGCCGCCGGCTGACCTCCTCGGGCATCCCCCAATGCGCGGCGTAGGAGTAGGGGATCTCGTTCAGAACGCCGGTGGAGCAGGCCAGGGCCAGGCCCATATAGTTGCGGTCCAGCCAGCCGCACTCAGCGTGATCGTTGCCCGTGCCCGTGAGATAGTCGCCCCAGCGAAAGTAGTCGTAGCAGGCCGAGGCCGCCTGATGCACCGTGTTGGACCACAGGAAGTTGGAGGTGTACTCGTATTGCTGGGCATACTGGTTCTCCTGGCCATGCAACCACGCGTCTATCGTGGGGCTCTCCGCCCAGGTGGCGTGCGCGCGCGTCTCCAGGCGATGTCCCAGGCGTCTCTCCGCATGACGCCTGGCCTGGACGAAGAGATCAACCACGCCATCCTGCAGGAGATGATAATAGCGGGCGCGGAACAGCGCGGTCTGGCGGATGGCCTCGGGCGTGTGGCCAAAGACGTGCATCACGCCGGTCTTGGCGCTGAGGTCGTGGCTGGCGTCCTCCTGACCGTAGACAAAATACAGGAGGTAGGGGGCAAAGTCGCTATAGACGCCGCCGTACTGGCGCGCAAAGCTGTTGATCAGGCCGTCGCTGACATAGCGCAGGGTAAACTCGCCGTTGTCGTGGTGGGCAAAGTAGCGCCAGTCTTGCTGGATGTGCATCTCGTCGGAGTAGAGGCCGTTCAGCACGATGCCCGCGTCCACGTAGCGATCAATCAAGCCCGTCAAAAAAGGCAGGGCCTGTTCGCTCAGGTAGTCCATTTCGGGCGTGCGATACATCTGCACGACCAGCACGCGGTCCAGATCGCCGATATCAGCACGGCCTGAGCCATAGATCCGCACGCGTTCGGCTCGGTAGCCGCCGCCGGTGACGGCGAGGTGTTCCCAGCGTTCCACGCGGGCCACATCACTGATCTCGCGCAGCGACGCGGGGTCCACCACGCGGTACGGCGTGCCGGGAATGGGCGTCTCACGGAAGGCAAATACGCGCACCCCGGCGTCGTCAAGGGTCACCACACCCTTGTTATTGACCCAGCGCTTCTGTTGCCACAGCTGCACGCTGAAGCCGCCGCTATGGGGGTCCCGTAAGCCCTTGCGGCTTTGCATCCACACACCTGATTCACCGGTCTCGGCGCGATACGCCGGGCCGATCTCCAGGGGGCTGAGCAGGCTCAACTCCAGGCCCAGTCCGTAGCCAGCGGCGAACCGGGCAATTGTGGCAATACGCTGGATATACGCGGGCATATCCGGTGTCAGGCGGCGGGGCTCGCTCTGGCCAGGGCGGTACTGGCTGAAAAAGTGGTCGTACGCCAGGATCAGAGTGCGCTGGCCACGGGCCTGGGCCTGCACGCAGACCTCGCGCAGGCTCTCACGGCGGGGCTCATGGGTCAGGTTGAGGTCCACCATCTTATCGGGGTCGCACAGGTCAATCAGATCCTGATCGCTGACCAGGATCAGGTGCGACTTCTCCAGCAGGAAGCTCCACGGCCCTGGGTAGGCCACCAGTTCTCCCTGATAGAGGTTCTCTGGGATCTCCACCGTCATCGCTCGTGCCCTCTCTAACTGCCGCTGACCACGCACGGCCACCGTTACAGGGGATTATGCCTTGATTGCGCCGGACGTGATGCCCTGGATGAAATACTTCATGCCAAACATGAGCACGATCAGCAGGGGCACCGAGGCTACCACATAGGCGGCCATCTGGGGGCCGAAGTCGGTCACCCCGTGCGAACTGGTGAACTGGGTCAGGCCCACGCTGACCACCTGCAGGCTGTCGTCGCTGATCACCAGCAGCGGCCAGATGAAGTCGG
>JAABUM010002663.1_pt1 | contig 23444 bp, 15 predicted proteins | sample 5559161 | NCBI WGS metagenome assembly JAABUM01 (sample SAMN10711868, study PRJNA513369) | rock metagenome | isolation source: Antarctica rocks | place: Antarctica: Victoria Land, Siegfried Peak nord
CAGATGCGGGGCCAGGTATTCCCACTCCGCATCGGTTAAATCGGTCGGGTAGCCGTGCCGTTCCATGGCCCAAGCATAGCCGTCGCGCCATTATTCAGACGGTTTCTAGAAACTGTCTGATAAAGGGCCAGAGAACGGCCTGCTGCCGCACGCCCCATCGGCTACGCCAGTACGGACGCGGGAAGACAACGAGCGATGCGGCGAGACGGCGACCTTACCACCCTCGCGCCACCCTTTATCAGACAGTTTCTAGCAGCGCGATCGTAGCAGCATTAGTCCTCCTGGCGATCATGACTTAGCGGTCGATTGCTACCCTCCTCGGCACGTAGAAGTCATCGCACAGCCCTGGATCGGGCGGCGGATACTGCCTGTGCCATCGCCCGCAGCTATGCGGCTGTGCAATGACTTCTCACAATCTCCTCAACAGCCCCCGAGTGTGCGTAGCGCAGCCCCTCGATGGGAGAGCCCCTCGACGGGAGAAGTTCTCTCTCGACCGCCCTCAGCACTGGCACCCTTGTGAGCCGGAACCCTGGCTCCTTCCACGGCTCCGCTAGTACAGCGCGGCTGAAGTGCTCCGGTAGTTTCTTTGATGCGGTGCCAGGGTTTTCAGCCACCCAATACCATCAGGGGATCTCCGCCGCCGAGTGCTAGTCTACGCGCGGCGTAATTGTGATGGCGTAATTAGAGGAAGCTTTCGCGGTTCCTCCCGCGATGGACTCGGCGGCGCAGCTCCGTCGTTACACCGCCGCTCGTTCGCCCTCTAGACATCTCCCTATCTTCCCCCCTTGCGCGATCCGGCACGCCTCGGTATCCTTACGCCAGAGCGGGATTCGTATATGCGAACACTATTTCTTTGTGGGCATAAACGGGAGGGATGAGCGGGATGCGGATCACTAGGCGTTACTTCGTCGGTGCGGCGGGTGTCCTCGCGGTACAGGCGGTGATCACCGCGTGCGGCAGCAGTCCGGCGACGACTGCCCCGGCGGCGGCGGCACCAGCGTCGGTTGCTCCCACGGTCGGCGCGGGTACCGCCGCCAGCGCGATCCACGTCGCCTCGGTCGCGCCGACCACTGCGGCGACGACTGGTGCGACCGCCACCCGCGCGGCAGGGGTCGCCACCGCCGTGGCCTCCCCCTCGGCGGTGGTCGCGACGCCGCGCCTCAACACGAGCGCGAAGCTGACCCTCTACAACGCGCAGCACGAGAATCTGGTCAAAGGGATGGTCGAGGGCTTCACCAGGGAGACCGGCGTCCAGGTCGAGGTCCGCTCCGGCAAGGACTTCGACCTCGCCAACCAGATCGTGCAGGAGGGCGCTAATTCCCCTGCCGACGCCTTCATCACCGAGAACTCCCCCGCGATGCAGGTCGTCGCGGCCAGAGGGTTCTTCGCGCCGATCGATAAGGCAACCCTGGCGCAGGTGCCCGCGCGCTTCTTGCCGACGACGGGCGACTGGATGGGGGTCGCGGGGCGCTCCACCGTCTTCGTCTACAACCCGCAGCTGCTCGCGGCATCCGCGCTGTCGCAGTCGATCATGGACCTCTCCGGCGGCACCTGGAAGGACAAGTTCGGGATCGCCCCCTCCGGCGCGGACTTCCAGGCGGTTGTCAGCGCGGTGGTGGCGCTGAAGGGAGCCGACGCCGGGCTGGCCTGGCTGAAGGGGCTGAAGACGAACGCCAGGGCCTATACCGGCAACGGCGCGATCCTGCGCGCGGTCAATGCGGGCGAGATTCCGGGCGGGATCATCTATCATTACTACTGGTATCAGGATCGCGCCGATTCCGGGGCGAACAGCAAGAACACCGAGTTACACTTCTTCCAGAACAAGGATGCGGGCGGCTTCTTCAGCATCTCGGGGCTCGGGGCGCTGAAGTCGAGCAAGAATCCGAACGAGGCGCAGGCGTTGCTGCGCTACCTGACCGGTAAGGCCGGGCAACAGGTGCTGGCGAACGGCACCTTCTCGCTGGAGTACACGCTGAATCCCGAGGTGGCGAACAATCCCAATCTGAAGCCATTCAGCGAACTGAGCATCCCCGAAGTCGACATCGCCAGGCTCAACGGGGCGCAGGTGATCGATCTGATGCAACAGGCCGGCTTGCTCTGAAAGCGGCGGGACTCGGCAGCTGGCCCGCGCGGCCGACCGACGAGACGGCGACCAGGGGCCTTACGGGGGGTACGAGGCGGCGACGCCTCACACCGCCCTCCCTGGCGTTCGTGGCCGGGGCGGTCGTCGCCCTGCTGGCCCTCCTCCCCTTCTTCTTCATCGTCACCGAGAGCGTGAACGTCGGCTGGGCCACGGCGTCGCGGCTCCTCTTCCGCCCGCGCATGGGTGAACTGCTCACCAACACGGCCCTGCTGATCGGCACATCCCTCCCCGCCTGCGCCCTGCTCGGACTCGGCGCAGGGTGGCTCGTGGAGCGGACGAGTCTGCCCGGTCGGCGCGTCTGGAATATCCTCCTCGTCGCGCCGCTCGCGGTGCCCGCCTTCGTCAACAGCTTCGGGTGGGTCACCTGGTTCGGGGGGCGCGTGGAAGGTTTCGGCGGGGCGGCGACGATCGTCACCCTCTCCTATTTCCCGCTCGTCTACCTGCCGGTCGCCGCCGCCCTGCGCGGCCTCGACCCCGCCCTGGAAGAGAGCGCGCGCGCCCTCGGCCACGGCCCCGCGCGAACCTTCTGGCGCGTGACCGTGCCGCAGCTGCGCCCGGCCCTCTTCGGCGGCCTCCTCCTCGTCGCGCTGCACCTGCTGGCGGAGTACGGCGCGCTCGAACTGCTGCGCTTCCCCACCTTCACCGTCGCCATCTTCGAGCAGTACCAGTCCACCTTCAACGGCCCCGCCGCCACGATGCTGGCCGGGGTGCTGGTGGCGATCTGCCTCCTCTTGCTGCTGCTGGAAGTCCTGGCGCGCGGGCGGGCGCGCTATGCCCGGCTCGGCGCGGGCGCGGCCCGTCAGGTCACGCGGCTCCCCCTCGGCCCGGCCACGCCGCTCGCGCTCCTGGCGCTCGGGGGGCTGCTGGCGCTGGCGCTCGGCGTGCCGCTCCTCAGCCTCGCGCGCTGGCTCGTCATCAGCCGCTCCACCGCCTTCCCGCTCCCGGAACTCGCCGCCGTGACCGCGCGGTCGCTCGGGCTGGGGATCATGGGGGCGCTCGTCACCCTTGCACTCGCGCTGCCGGTCGCCTGGGTCGCGGTGCGGCGACGCGGCGTGGCGGCGACGCTGATCGAGCGCAGCACCTACCTCGGCCACACCCTGCCGGGGATCGTGGTGGCGCTGGCGCTGGTGACGATCGCGATCCGCTACGCCCGCCCGATCTACCAGACGACCGCGCTGCTGCTCCTTGCCTACGCGATCCTCTTCCTGCCGCTCGCGGTCGTCAGCATCCGCGCCGCGCTGGCGCAGGCCCCGCCCGCGCTCGACGAGGCGGCGCGCGCGCTCGGCGCACGACCGCTGGCCGTCTTCTGGCGCGTGACGCTGCCGCTGCTGGCGCGCGGCCTCGGGGCGGGCGGCACGCTCGTCTTCCTGGCGGTCATCACCGAACTGACCGCCACCCTGCTCCTCGCGCCGACCGGCACGATCACGCTGGCCTCGCGCTTCTGGAGCCTGACCAACGATGTCGCCTACGGGGCTGCCGCGCCCTATGCGGTCCTGATGATCCTGATCTCCGCGCCCACCACCTTCCTCCTCACGCGCGACGCCCGGCGGGCGCAATGAGCGCGGTGTCGCACGGTGAGGTGACGATCGCGGGGCTCGGCAAGGCGTTCGGCGCGGTCACGGTCCTCGATGGCGTCGAGCTGCACGTGCCGTCCGGCGGGCTGACGGTGATCCTCGGCCCGTCCGGCTGCGGCAAGACGACCCTCCTGCGCCTCCTCGCCGGCTTCGAGCGCCCCGATCGCGGCACGATCGCGATCGGCGGGCAAATTGTCTGCGACGCGCGCCAGACGGTGCCCCCGGAACGCCGCCGGATCGGCTACGTCGCGCAGGAGGGGGCGCTCTTCCCCCACCTCTCGGTCGCGGACAACATCGGCTTCGGCCTGCCGCGCGCCGCCCGTCGCGACCGGGCGCGGATCGCCGCCCTCCTCGATCTCGTCGGCCTCGACCCGGCGCTCGCCGCGCGCGGGCCGCACCAGCTCTCCGGCGGGCAGCAGCAGCGGGTCGCGCTCGCCCGCGCGCTCGCCCCGGAGCCGCGCGTCGTGCTGCTGGACGAGCCCTTCTCCGCGCTCGACGCCAGCCTGCGCGAGGGGACGCGACGCGCGGTCGCGGCGGCGTTGACCGCCGCCGGGGCGACCGCGATCCTGGTGACGCACGATCAGGACGAAGCCCTCTCGCTCGGCACGCAGATCGCGATCATGCGCGGCGGGCGGCTGGCCCAGGTCGGCCCCCCGGCGACCCTCTACGCCGCCCCCGCCGACCACGACGTGGCGACCTTCCTCGGCGACGCGACCTTCCTCCCCGCGACGATCCGGGACGGTCGGGCGATCTGCGCCCTCGGTGTCCTCCCCCTGCGCGACCCCGCCCCGGACGGCCCCGCCGAGATCATGCTGCGCCCGGAGCAGATCGCCATCGCCCCCACCGACGCGGGCGGCATCGCGGCGCGTGTCCTCGACAGCACCTATTACGGCAAGGACGCCGTCGTGCGCCTCCACCTCCCCGCCGCCGATACGGTCATCACCGCCCGCGTGCCGGGCCACACCTCGCCGCCCGATGGCGCGACGGTCGGCGTCGGCGTCAGCAGCACGGTCGTGGCCTATCCTCGGTAACGGCCTCGGTGCCGCCGCTTCGCACCGGCGATATGAGTTCCCACGCCCCGCCACCGGCGTCCGCTACAGCCGCGTCCCGAAGGTGTCACAGAAGACGTTCTCGTTGAACGTGCCCTGGAACGGGGACTTGCCCTGGATCTTGTCAACCGCCGCGCGGATCGCCTCGTGGCTCGGCGCGTGCGCGTGGATCATCGTCTTGATCATCGGCACGTCGATCAGGTGGTTGGGCAACGAGAGCGACACGAACACCGTCGGCACCTCGTGGACATACCAGGGGATTTCGGGGGCCATCGATGCGGACCAGTGGATGCGGATGGTCGCCTCCTGCGCGAAGCCGCTCACATTGGCGAAGATGATCGCGGCATCGTACCGCTCGGCATACGCGGCGTTGGCCTCGTCGTGCAGCGCCGTATGGAAGGAGACACCTTTCTCGCCCGCCGCGATCCGCTGCCGCACATTCTTAAAGGGATAGACCTCGAAGCCCACTTCCTCGAGTGCCTCCTGCGCGATGGTGAGGTATCCGCTCGGGTCGGTGCCGGTGAAGTCCGCCTGCCCGGTGATCCCGTACAGGCGGATCCGCCGGTGCGTCTCGGGGCGCAGCGGCAAGTTATGCTGCGTATCCTTGATCAACGTCACGGTCTTGTCGGCGATGGCGGCGGCGACCTTACGGTGCTCGGCACTCCCCACGACCGCCAGGGCTTCCGGGCCGGGGACAAGTTCCGCGCGCGGCGTTGTGTGCAGGCCGAGGGAGGCTTTCAGCGCCAGGATCCGTTCGAGCGCCTCCTGCAAGCGCTCCTCGGTGATCACGCCGTTGCGATAACCGTCGAGCATGTACCCGAAGTCCTCGTCGGGATCGCGGAAGAAGAGGAACATGTCGCAGCCTGCGGCGATCGTGGCGGGCACCAGCTCGCTGCGCTTCATGGCCGCCGTCAGGCCGAGCATCAGCGAGGCATCGGTGACGATGACGCCGTTGAAGCCGAGTTCGCCGCGCAGGAGATCCTGCAACAATTCCGGGGCCAGCGTCGCGGGCATGATCGCCTCGTCGGCGATACCGGGGCGGAACGTGCGCGACAACGCCGGGGCTCCGATGTGTCCGACCATCACCGACTGCACGCCGTAGTCGATCATGGCGCGATAGACCCGGCCATAGCTGGCCTCCCAGTCGGCGACGCCGAGCGTATTCCACGACTGGACCACATGCTGGTCGCGCTCATCAACGCCATCGCCGGGGAAATGCTTGATCGCGCAGGCGGTGTTCACCTCGCTGATGCCATCGAAATATTCTTTCGCCCGCTCGATGACCACCTCGGGCGTGTTGCCGAAGGCGCGCGTGGCGATGACCGTGTTGCGCCAGTTCTGGTGGATATCGACGATCGGCGCGAAGGCCCAGTTGCACCCGAGCGCGGCGGTCTCAATCCCGGCGATGCGGCCCATCTCGCGGGCGATCGACTTGTCGGGATGCGAACCGGCCTGCAAGTGGGTACAGACGAGCGTGCCGTCATCGACGCTCCCGAGACCGCCCATCTCGGGGTTCGAGGCGATCAGCAGCGGCACCTTCGACTTCCCCTGGGCATAGCGGATGTGTGCCTGCACCGTCGCGGCGTCCGCCCCCCGGAAGCGCATCCCGCCCACATGGTAGGTATCGAGCACCCGATCGAGGTAGGCGGGGGTGAACGCGACATTGAGATTGATGAAGAGCTGGCCGATCTTCTCTTCCGGGGTCAGCGCGTCGATGGTGCTTCGCACCCACGCCACCGCCGCGTCATCCAGATTGAAGGGCTTCGCCGTCAGATCGACCATGACGCCTCCTCACGTTCGCGGTAGCAGGCAGCCGAACCAGATCGGAGCGTCCGCGACACGCTATCCTTTGGCCCAATCACATGATCGGAGAATAGCACAGCGGGCGTTTCACGACGGCTGTGGCCATCGGACGGCCTTTCGATTATGGCGAGGATGGTCGGCGTTGATGGTAACTGGGCGGGATTGGTTGTTTCCGGATATGTCGGCGCGGTTCAGCCAACACGCCGCGCAACAGGAACTCTTCGCGCGCCGAAAACCCTTGCCGCCAATGGTTTCGTAACGAGCCGGATGATATACCGTATCCGCTCGCCGCGATCCGTTTCGAGCGACGGTCACAGGTGTTCGCCTTTTACAATGCGCAGTTGCTATATCCTATCGCTTGTCCCAAGGCGCCGTAGTATCCTGCGCGCTCGTGGCGCAGGATGCGACGAGCGCCGGGCCGAGTTCGCCGAACCAAAACCCGCAACGCCACGACCGTAATAAGCACGGCGATCACACCATAGTCGCGCCATTTATGAATTCTGAATTAGCACATGTTCTGTTTGCTACAAAAAACAGTTGATGCGGAAAGCCTTTTAGCCCCTTCATTGCCCTCATTGTATCGCACCGAAACCGCGCGCACACCGATCATCCGATCGGCGCTTTTTGCCTCACCCGCTTGCTATGCTGGTCTGTAGCGGCACGAGCGCCAACCGCGACAATTGCCAAGTGGGGGTAGCGATGAACGGACATGCGGGGGTGCTTATCGGCGGGGACCGACGTCGCCATTGTCGAGTGGCGCGCCAACCAGGATCACGCGGGTCCGCGCACGGCAACGCAGTTGCCTGGGCATGACGGGCGCGCGCCACGCTTTCCACGAGGCTGAACGTGCAGCGTACGATTCGGTGCCCTTCTTCCGAAAAGTACAGGGGTGCCTTTTCGCGAGAGGGAGGTGAGCGGATGGACGGCTACGTGTTGGAGTTCCAGGAGATCGACCAGACGCAGGGCGCGGTCGTTGGCGGCAAGGGCGCGCACCTGGGGGAGCTTTCGCGGATCGAAGGTGTCCGCGTACCGGCTGGCTTTTGCGTGACGACGAACGCCTACCAGCGGATCCTGGCGGATGTGCCGTCGCTCGACGATCGGCTCGATCGGCTGTCGCGTCTGAAGCCGGATGACCGGGAGGCGATCCGCACGCTCAGCGCGGAGATCCGCCGGACCATCGAAGAGATCGCTATCCCCGTCGATCTGGCGGCGGCGATCGCCCGCCCGCTCGCCCGGTTCGGCGCGCAAGCCGCCTACGCCGTCCGCTCCAGCGCCACGGCGGAAGATTTACTGACAGCCTCCTTCGCGGGCCAGCAGGACACGTACCTGAATGTCGTGGGGACGGCGGCGATCCTCCGGCACATCAGCCGGTGCTGGGCCTCGCTCTTCACCGAGCGGGCCGTGACCTACCGCCTGCGGAACGGCTTCGATCACCGGAAGATCCAGATGGCCGTGGTCGTGCAGCGGATGGTCTTCTCGCAGGCGGCCGGCATCCTGTTCACGGCCGATCCCGTCACGGGCAACCGGAAGGTCGCTTCCGTGGAGGCCAGCTTCGGCCTCGGCGAGGCCCTGGTCTCCGGCCTGGTGAACGCTGATGTCTACAAGGTGCGGGATGGCGCGGTCGTCGACAAGGTGGTCGGGAGCAAGCAACTCGCCATCTACGCCTCACCGGCAGGCGGGACGCAGGAACAGGCGATCACGCCGGAGCGGCAGGGGCAGCCGACGCTGACGGATGAGCAGGTCGTGCGGCTCGTGCGGCTGGGCCGACGGTCGGGAGCGCGGCACGCACCCGCGCCGCCAACTCCGCTTCGCTCGCCGCGCTCGGTGCCCCTTCCAGCGCCCCGGTGATGTTGCCCAACGCCTCGTCGGGGTAATCGAAGCGCACTTCGGTCGCCCCCAGGACATCGAATGGTGCCTGGCCGACGATCTTTTCCAGATCGTCCAGAGCCGACCGATCACCACGCTCTTCCCCATTCCCGCGACCGACGATGAGGAGAACCACGTCTATGTCTCCGTCGGTCACCAGCAGATGATGACCGACCCCATGAAGCCCCTGGGGCTCTCCATTTGGCAGCTGACGACCCCCCGGCCCATGGCCGAGGCCGGTGGGAGGCTCTTCGTCGACGTTACCCAGATCCTGGCCGCGCCCGCGAGCCGCGCAAGTCTCCTGGGTACCCTGGGGAAATCCGATCCGCTGATCGGGGATGCGCTGCAAACCATCGTCGAGCGCGAGCACTTCCTACCGTCCCTCCCAGACGATGGGCCCGCCTGGACGCCTCCCGGCACCACATCCACCCCGATCGAGACCGATCCGGCCATCGTTGCCGATCTGATCGGGCGCAGCCGGGCCTCTATCGCCGCCTTGAAACGCGATATCAGCACGGTGTCTGGATCGGCGGTCCTCGACTTCATCCTGGAGGACATTCAGGAGCGGAGGGGGGGCCAGTTCGATCCGCGCAGCATGCAGGTGATCATGGCGGGGATGGAGGCCACCTGGTTGCTGAACGAGCAACTGGAGGCGTGGCTGGGCGAGAAGAACGCGGCCGACACGCTCGCGCAGTCCGTCCCCCACAACGTCACGTCGAAGATGGGGCTGGCGCTGCTGGACGTCGCGGACGCGATCCGTCCGTATCCAGATGTGGTGGCGTTTTTGCAGCACGTCGAGGACGAGGGCTTCCTGAGCGAGCTACCCAAGGTCGCGGGCGGGCGGGAAGCGCGAGACGCCATCCGGGCCTGGCTCGACAAGTACGGCATGCGCGGCGTCGGCGAGATCGACATCACGAGGCCGCGTTGGAGCGAACGTCCCGCCATGCTCGTGCCCCTGATCCTCGGTAACATCAGGAACTTCGTGCCGGGCGACGGCGCGCGGCGCTTCGAGCAGGGCCGACAGGAGGCATGGAAGAAGGAACAGGAGCTGCTGGAGCGCTTACGGGCCTTGCCGGACGGGGTGCGGAAGGCCGAAGAGACCAAGCGGATGATCGACCGGGTCCGAACCTTCGCCGGGTACCGGGAGTATCCGAAGTACGGCATGGTCAGCCGCTACTTCATCTACAAGCAGGCCCTGTTAGCGGAAGCCGAGCGCCTCGTGCAGGTCGGCGTGCTTCGTGAACAGGAGGACATCTTCTACCTCAGGTTCCAGGAACTCCAGGACGTCGTGCGTACGCACCAGGCGGATGACCAGCTCATCCGCCAGCGTAAGGATGCGTTCCGGTCGTACCAGGCGCTCACGCCGCCCCGCGTGCTCACGTCGGATGGCGAGGCCGTCGCCGGGTCGTACCGGCGCGACGGCTTGCCAACCGGTGCGCTGGTCGGCCTAGCGGTTTCTGCCGGGACCGTCGAAGGACGTGCCCGCGTCATTCTCGACATGGCAGAGGCCGATCTCGAAGCGGGCGACATCCTGGTCACCGCCTACACCGACCCCAGCTGGACACCCTTGTTCGTCGCGATCACGGGCCTGGTGACGGAGGTGGGGGGCCTGATGACCCATGGCGCGGTGATCGCACGGGAGTACGGCGTGCCGGCCGTCGTGGGGGTGGAAGGGGCCACCCGGCTGATCCGGGATGGGCAGTGGATCCGCGTGCATGGCACGGACGGGTACGTCGAGATACTGCCCGAACCGGACCAGCCCGACAGCTAGCCTGGTGTCGGTGGTCGGTCAGCCGGACGCCGTTCGGCCCGGACGTACCGGAGCGCGGTACGCCGGTGCCACTCTTCCCCGGTCTCGTCGCGGGCCTCACCCTTCTCGGCCTCGCGGAAACCTGTGGCGTGCCGCGCGCGTTTGCTTTCCCTGGTTCGCGATCGGCGGGGGGGGTGAAGTACGCCGCCACCGCCTGCGGGGCCATCCGGGCGGGAGCCGGGTCGGGGCTGCGGTTGGCGCGCTGCTCCTTCATGCGGCTTTGGCCGCCGCGAGGTAACGGGTCGGCACGATGCCGTTCATGCTAGATTTACCCCCTCCCGTCATCCTCTGCGCCTCTGTGCCTCCTGTTCTGCCCCTTTATCTCTACGTCCTCTGTGTCTCTGTGTCTCTGCGGCCAACGTCCTCTTCTCGTGATCCCCAGCCCCCGCGCATGGTAGGATCGCCGTGACAGGAGGGGGCATGACGCGCGCCGAATCGACCTTCAGCAACGGCCTCGAGATCGGCGAGTTGGGCGAGCGGGTCCGCGCGCGACGCCACGAACTCGGCGCGACCCTGGACGACATCGCGGAGCGCGCGGGGGTCAGCCGGAGCATGGTGTCCGACATCGAGCGCGGCGCGAAGGTGCCGACCATCATCGTCCTCGACCGGATCGCCGCCGCGCTCGGCACCACGATCGCGCATCTGCTCGAAGTCGCGCGTCCGGCGCGCGTCACGGTGCGCCGCCGCGACGCCCAGGAACGCACGCGCGATCCCGACGGCGGGCAATGGCGCAGCCTCGCCCCGGCCACGCCAGAGCAGCCCGCCGAACTGGTCCACCTGCTCCTCCCGCCCGGCGTCGGCACCGACACCTATGCGCCCGCCCCGCCCGGTTCGCGCTGCGCCCTGGTGGTGGACAGCGGCACGCTCCGGCTCGTCGTCGCGGACGAGGAACAGACGCTGTGCGACGGCGACAGCGCCGCTTTCGCGGACGACCAACCGCACAGTTTCGCCAATCCGAGTGCGGGGCCGTGCAGCGTCTACCTGACGCGCCACCGCCCCGCCCCGCCCGCAGACGCGCGCTGAATCCGCCGCGCGCGACGCGCGCGATCCTGTGTTCGGCGACAATCGGCCACCCAACCCGCTCGTGCGGCCACGCCACACGCGGCAGACAGAGGGAGAAGGACCGTGGAGCCAACCTTTTTCGCCACCCCGGAGGAGTTCCGGGCCTGGTTCGTGGCGCACGCGACGGCCAACACCGAATTGCTGGTCGGCTTCTACAAGAAGGGGTCCGGCCTGCCGAGCATCACCTGGCCGGAGGCGGTGGACGAGGCCCTCTGTGTCGGCTGGATCGATGGCGTCCGCAGGGCGCGCGACGAGACGAGCTACACGATCCGCTTCACCCCCCGCAAGGCGCGCAGCATCTGGAGCACCGTCAACATCGCGCGCGTCGCGGCGCTGACCACCGAGGGCAGGATGCATCCAGCCGGGGTGGCGGCGTTCGAGGCGCGCGCGGCGGAACGCTCGGAGATCTACGCCTACGAACAGCAAGAGGACGCGACCCTCACCCCCGAGGAGGAGGCCGCCTTCCGCGCCGAGCCGGGCGCGTGGGACTTCTTCGCCGCCCAACGCCCCTCCTACCGCCGCCCCGCCCTCTGGTGGATCGTCAGCGCCAAACGCCCTGAGACCCGCGCGCGTCGCCTCGCCACCTTGATCGCCGACTCCGCCGCCGGGCGCACGGTGGCGCATTTGACGAGGTAGGAGAAGTCGTGAGTCGTGAGTCGTGAGTCGTGAGAAGCATGCTACTGGCACGGAGCCTGGCGATCGGGCACCGCGCCGCTGGCGAACTCACTCACGACTCACGACCCACGACTCGCGACTTGCCATCGTGCTAGGATAGCCCCGGCGCAATCACCCACGACCCACGACCCACGACCCACGACTACACGGAGGGACACGATGACGAGTCCGCTCACCCCGGAGATCCTGATCTACGATCTGCAAACGGCGGGCGATCCGCAGATCTCGCCCGATGGCGAGCGCGTGCTCTACACGCACGGCCAGCTCGGGCGCGGCAAGCAGAAGGGGACGAGCCAGCTCTGGCTCTGCGACCGCGACGGTGGCAACGCCCGCCAACTCAGCGGCAGCGGCGAGCGCAACGGCGGCGGTCGCTGGTCGCCGGATGGCGAGCAGGTCGCGTTCGTCTCCGACCGCAGCGGCGGCAAGGGCAAGGAGAAGGGCGCGGCGCTCTTCGTCCTGCCGCTCGGCCTCGGCGGCGAGGCGCGCGAGGTGACCCGCCATGCCAAAGGGCTCAGCGACCTCGCGTGGTCGCCGGACGGACGGTACATCGCCTATGCAGCGCTCTACGATCCGACAAACCCGGACGACACCCCCCCCGCCGACGACGCCCCGCCCCCGGTGCGCGTGACGCGCCGGATCGACTATAAGCAGGACAATCGCGGCTATCTGCACGACCTCCGCTACCAGATCTTCGTCGTCGATGTCGCCAGCGGCGCGCGCCGTCGCCTCACCGGCGACGAGCCGAGTCCGGCCGACTACACCTTCCCGGCCTGGTCGCCGGACGGCAAGACGATCGCGACCGGCCGCCCGAACAACAATGGCATGGGCTCGCAACTCGTCCTGATCGACGTGGCGACCGGCGCGCAGACCCGCGTCGGCCCCGAGGGCGGGGTGGTCGGTATCTGGGCGTGGTCGCCGAAGGGTGACCGGATCATCTTCTCCGGCGACACCAAGCAGACCTACCAGACCGACTTCTTCGTCTACACCGTCGCGACCGGCGCGATCAACCGCCTCACCGACGACCTCCCGGTCCTGCCGATCGCCGGCTTCCCGACGATCGTCGGGCCATCGCAGCCGGTATGGCTCGACGAGCGGCAGGTGATCTTCCACGCGGCGGGCGCGGGCGCGAGCGGCATCTACGCGATCGACAGCGAGAGCGGCGCGCTCGAACCGCTGAAGCGTTTCCAGGCGCTGAACAGCCAGTTCAGCGTCGACCGCGCCGGGCGCTACGTCGCGCAGGGCTACGCCAGCGCGGAGACGGTCGGGGCGATCGCCGTCACCGACACGCAGACCGACGAGACGACGATCATCACCCATCTCAACGACGCGCTGCTGGCCGCGCACCCCGCCGCGCAGCCGGAGCGCTTCACGATCCGGCGTGGCGAGTATGAGATCGAAGCGTGGCTGCTGAAGCCGCCCGGCTTCGACCCCGCGAAGCAGTACCCCTTGATCCTCGATGTCCACGGCGGCCCGAACGGCTTCTACGGCTGGGGCTTCAACAACATCCAGCAGGCGCTCGCCGGGGCGGGCTTCGTGGTCGTCTACGCCAATCCGCGCGGCTCCACCTCGTACGGGCGCAACTTCACCCAGCAGGTGATCCGCGACTGGGGCAACGAGGATTTCAAGGACTTGATGGCAGTCACCGACAAGGCATTGGAGCAGCCCTATATCGATCCGCAGCGGACCGGTATCTTCGGCTATAGCTACGGCGGCTTCATGACCTCCTGGACGATCGGGCAGACCGATCGCTTCGCGGCGGCGGTCTGCGGCGCCCCCTGCTTCGACCTCGAATCGTTCTACGGCACCAGCGACATCGGCCACTCGTTCGGCAAGACCCAGTTCGGCGCGAGGCCGCACGAGGACCGCGAGTGGTACGCCGCGCACTCCCCATCCACGATGATCAGTCGGGCCAAGACCCCGACCCTGATCGTGCATGGCGAGGAGGACCACCGCTGCCCGATCGGGCAGGGGGAGCAAATGTTCATCGCGCTGACCGAGGCGGGCGTAGAGACGGAGTTCGCGCGCTATCCGGGCGGCTCGCACCTCTTCGTCAACGTCGGCCCGCCCGCCCACCGCGCCGATTTCCTGACGCGCACGATCGGCTGGTTCGCCGATCACCTCGGCGGGGCGAAGTAGGCGCGATAGACGGCAGTCGGCAGTCGGCAGTCGGCAGTCGGCAGAGGGAAGCCCGTAGTCCGTAGTCCGTAGTCCGTAGTCCGTAGTCCGTAGCGGGAGCAGGGGCGGCGAGCGAGTGGCCCGCCGCCCCTGCTCGTACGCAGCGCAGCCGCACCGCTTATAGCGGGCCAACCCTGAGTGTGGGCCGCTGCTTACCGGTAGCGAACGAGGAGACAGCGGATCGATGAGCACCACGCGAGCGCGGCGCGGCCCCTTCCTCTTTGGCCGCGACATCGCGACCCTCCTCGCGCTCCTGCTCGTCGCGGGGATGGCGTCCGGTCCGGCGGGCACCCTCCTCCCGGTGTACCTGGAGCAAGAGCGCGGGTGGGCTCCGCCACTAATCGCCGCGCTGGTCGCCGCCCGCCTCCTCGCCGCCGCCCTGAGCGCGCCGCTCGGCGGGAGCCTGGCGGACGGCGTCGGTCCGCAGCGGACCCTCTGGATCGGCCTCGTTGCCCCGGCCCTCGTCGCCGGATTGTTCCTGCTCTCCGCCGCCCCCGCGCTGGTCCTCCTCGTGCTGGTCGTCGGCCTGGCCGACGGCCTGCAAGCCACCGGCAGTCAGGCGTATCTCGTCGCCCGCACCGCGCGCGCCGCCCTCGGTCGGGCGACCGGCGTCTTTTTCGTCGGCACCACCCTGGGCGGCGCGCTCGGCAACCTCGGCGCGAGCGCACTGCTGCGCTCCTGGGGGTTCGGCAGCCTCGGCGTGGTCGGCCTGGGGCTCGGCCTGCTGGTCCTGATCGGCGGCGCGCTCCTCCCCGCCGACAACGGTCCGGCGGGCACGCAGCGCGCGACCGGCACAGGCACGCGGATCGGCTACCGCACGCTCCTCGGCACGCCCACCATGCGGCAGTTAGCTATCCTACGGACCTTCTCGACCGTCGCCTGGGGGAGCACCAGCTTTCTCTGGCCGCTCCTCCTCGCCCGGCTCACCGGCACCCCGGCCACGGCGGCGCTCTTCGGCACCGTCAGTCTCGGCGTTGCCGTCGCCGCCCAGCTCGGCACCGGTCGCCTGATCGACGCCATCGGGCCGACATGGCCCGCCGTCATCCTCGCCGCGCTCCTCCCGCCATTGGCCATCCTCTCGGCGGTATCCATCATCGCCGACGCGCCGGGGGCGCTCTTCGGGGCCGGCGTGGCGACCACGGCGGTCGCCTGGGCGCTTTCCGGCACCATCCCACCGCTCGCGCGAGTCGCCGCCCCGAACGAGCAAATCGGGCGCGCGCTCGGCCTGCTCCACTTTCTCTGGGCGCTCTCCATGCTCACCGGGACGCTGCTGGCCGGCGGGTTGGTCGCTCTCACCCCCGCACTACCCTTCGTGCTGGCGGCACTGCTCGGAGTCCCCGCCGCCATCGCCGCCGAGTGGTTGCGTCGCACCCTCGGCCAGCAGCACGCCCATTAGCGCAGTTGCCGATCGCCGAGGGATGCGCCGGGACGGCCCACCCTACAGATTCTCCCGGATCTTCTCGGCCAGCGCGTGCGAGATCCCATCCACCGCCGTCAACTCCTCGATGCTCGCCTCGCGGATCTTCTTCGGGGAGCCGAAGTGCTTCAACAGCGCGCGCTTGCGCGTCGGCCCGATGCCGGGCAGATCGTCCAGCGACGATTTCAGCGCGCTCTTCCCCCGCTTCTGGCGGTGGAAGGTGATCGCGAAGCGGTGCGTCTCGTCGCGGATACGCTGCACCAGGAAAAGCGCCTGTGAATCGCGCGGGAGGATCACCGGCACCGGGTTCTCCGGCAGATAGATCTCCTCGTTCTCCTTCGCCAGTCCCACGGTCGGCAGGTTCACATCGAGTTCGCGCAGCGTCTCCAACGACGAACTGAGCTGGCCCTTGCCGCCGTCGATGATGATCAGGTCGGGGAGCCGCGCCCAGGAGAGGGCCTTCTCGTCGGGCGCGAGGGGCGCGGCGTCATCGGTCGTTTCCGCCGCGCCCTCGATGGCCCCGGCGCTCGCCGTATCGAGCGGATCGAACGGCACCAGCGCGTCCGCCGCCCCCTGCGCCGCCTGCGCCGCCGCGATGCTTTCCTGCGCGCGCTTGAAGCGCCGCCGCAACACCTCTTGCAGCGAGGCGAAGTCGTTGTTCCCCTCCACCGTCTTGATCGCGAACTTGCGGTAGTCGCTCTTCTTCGGCTTGCCACCCTCGAAGACGACCATCGCCGCGACCTGATTGGTCCCCTGACTGTGCGAGATGTCGTAGCACTCGATCCGCTGCGGCAGGCCCGGCAGATCGAGCGCCGCCGCCAGCTCGGAGAGGGACTTGGTCGTCTTCTGCTCGTCGTTGAGCCACTTCAGGCGTTCTTGCTCCAGGTTCTCCGCCGCGCTCTTCGCGGCCAACTCCACCAGCCCGCGCTTGTCGCCGCGCTGCGGGACGTGCAGCTTGAACGCGCCGCCGCGCCGCCCGCGCAGCAATTCCTCGATCGTCTCCGCGTCCGGCAAGGCGTGCGGCAGGAGGAGTTGCGGCGGGATCGTCTGCTCCGGCGCGGTGCCGTAATGCTGCGTCACGAACGACGCCACGATCTCGGGATCGGGGTCGCTGATGTGCGCGTCGAGGAGATAGTGGCTCGCGCCGAGGAGCTTGCCATCGCGCAGCTCGTTGACCTGCACGCAGGCGTCGCCGCCCGCCCCGCGCGCCAGCCCCAGGATGTCGGCGTCGGTCGCGCCGGGGGCGATCATCCGCTGTCGCGCCGTCACCTGTTCCAGGTCGCGCACCTCGTCGCGCAGACGTGCGGCGGTCTCGAAGTCGAGATTCTCCGCCGCCGCCGCCATCTTGGCGCGGCGCGCATGGATTAGTTCCTCGCTCTTGCCGCTGAGGAAGCGCCCGACGGTGTCCAGCACCGCGCCGTATTCCTGCGGCGTCGTCGCGCCGATGCACGGCCCCAGGCACTGGCCGATGTGGTAGTACATGCAGGCGCGCGGCCAGTCGCCGTTCAGCTGCTTGTCGCGGCAGGGCGCGTTCGGCTTGCGGTAGGGGAAAGCGCGCTGGAGGAGCTTGAGGGTCTGCGAGGCCGAGCCCGCATCGGAGAAGGGGCCGAAGTAGCGCGCCCCGCGTTTGTTATCGTCGCGCATGTTGCGGGTATAGATCAAGGTGGGCCACTCGTCGTTGGTGATCTTCAGATAGGGGTAGGTCTTGTCGTCCTTGAGCTTGATGTTGTACTTCGGCATGTGGCGCTTGATCAGCGACGCCTCGAGGAGCAGCGCCTCGCGCTCGGTGCCGGCGATGACCACCTCGAAGTCCGCGATGTGCGAGACGAGTTCGCGCGTCTTCGGCAGCAGGCTACGCGGCGAGCCGAAGTAGGAGCGAACGCGGTCGCGCAGCGTCTTCGCCTTGCCGACGTAGAGGATCGTCCCCTGTGCATCCTTCATCAGGTAGCAACCGGGCGCGAGCGGCAGCGCGGCCAGCCGTCCCTCCAGATTCACCGGGGCGTGCGAGAGTTGATTCGGATGGGTCGGCGCGGCCATCGTGGTTGTCCTCACCCCCGCCGCGTCGCCAGCGTCACCGCCCCTCCCCGAGCGAAGGGAGAGCGGCGCACGGCGCGCGGTGGGGCGTCACGCTGATCGGTATCCGGGTCGGTAATCGCACGCCGGGCGGCGTCGATCGCTGTATCCCTAAGTATACCGCGCGTGAGGCCCCCTCTCGTGCTCATGACAGTCGCCGTTATGACACACTCGCGCCAACCGCCATTCCCTCCGCGCGTGGGTAGCGCTCGACCTCGACCGCGTAGTGCCCCTCGATGTAGGGGAACTGTGCCTCCAGATCGGGCGCGAGGGTCGCGCCGAGGCCGGGGGCACCCGGCAGGGTCAGGTAGCCGTCGGTGAGGGCGGGCGGGGCGGCCAGGATCGCCCACTGGAGCGGCCCTTGCAGCTGGCAGACTTCGAGGACGCGCGGATTTGGCAGCGCGGCGACGAGGTGCCCGTTCGCCAGGGCCATCAGGCCGTTGTGCCAGCTGTGCGGGCAGCAATCGACGCCGTAGCGCTCGGCCATCTCGGCGATCGCGAAAGATTCCGTGATGCCGCAGATCCCCGCGTCGGGCTGCACGATCCCGTACGCGCCCCGTTCGAGATAGGGCCGGAACTGTTGCAGGCTGGTGAATTGCTCGCCCCCGGTGATCGGCAGATCGACCGCACGATTCAGCCGCACATAGCCGTCGATGTCGGCCTGCGGGATCGGCTCCTCGAACCAGGTGAAGCCGAGCCGGTCGAGTTCGCGCGCGATCGTCAGCGCCTGCGCCTCGGTCAGCCGCTGGTTCCCGTCGAGCATCAATTCCATCCGCCCGCCGACCGCCTCGTCCAGTTCGCGGATGAGGTCGAGGAAGCGATCGGTCGTCACGCCGTCCCAGGCCCACTCGGTGCCGATCCGAAACTTGTAGGCGCTGAACCCCGCCTCCACCATCGCCAACGCCTCCTCGATCAGCTGCTCCGGGCGCTCGCGCCAGTCGTAGCGGCAGCCGCTGGAGGCATAGACGCGCACCCGCTCCTGCGGGCCGGGGGTCAGCAGTTCCGCGACCCGTTTCCCCGCGACCTTGCCGCGCAGATCCCAGAGAGCGCAGTCGATCCCCGCGACCGCGCAGGCGTAGGGGCGCAGGGTGCCGTGATCGGAGTGCGGGACGATGGCGCGGTCGCGCGGGTCGCGCCCGAGCAGGGTCGGCGCGAGCCACGCCACCCACGACTCGATCGTGCGCGGCCAGCCATAGGCGCACGCCTCGCCGATCCCCGTCAGCCCCTCGTCCGTCTCGATGACGACGATCGCGCAGTCGGCTTTGATCACTGCCGCTCGCGCTCGTGCATCCGCGACAGGCACAGCGTCCGCACGGCGGTGATCTTCATCCCGACCCTCCCCTTTTATGCCACCCCAACAGAGCACCCTTCATCGGTTCCTTTATACCAGATGGTCGGTAAGGCCACTTTAGCCTCGGGTGAAGCAAGGATGAGGATGCAGCAACGGCGCGGAATGGCGGTCGAACGAGCGACGTGGCCGACAGCTCACGACCGCGCAGTCATCCCGAAGAGCATACCCTCTGCCTGTGCTAACGAGGTGGTGCTGGTTCAAAGGATCCAACTTGCCGCTGGAACATTGGTTCACGACATCGCGTCTCATAGTGCAACCACCGAATCACTTGTCACATTGACATCGCAGCGATCGGCACGCTGTCGCATAGGGAGATCGGAGGCGCGATGAGCGCAACGCGAAGCCATGCAACACGGAGTTGGGCGGCGCTGCTCCTGACGGCGATACTGAGGGGTGCGGTCGGGGTGCTGATTATCTCGGTGCTGGGGGCTTGCGGGGGCGGGGTGGCGCACACCCCGACCATGACGAGTCGCCCTATCGCGCCTGCGATGGTGACCACGCCGGTTGTGGGCAGCCCCCTGCCCCTGCTACCGACAGCAACCCTGCCGCCAGCATGGGTGGGCAAGCCGACGCCGACGCCGCGCTGCGATGCGTCCGGCTTCATGCTAGCCGATGACCCGGTGACTTACCCGTACGGGGCGGGGCAAGTGTGGGCGACCGAACAACTGGTTGTCGGCGTGATCGAGGAGCAGCGCGCGCTCTGGGAACTGCCGGCGAGCGATCCCCGGATCATCACCTACTCCCGGCTGCGGGTGACCGAGCGGGTGCGTGGGCTACCGATCCCCGCTCTCCTCATCAGGGAGAGCGGGGGGATGCTCGACGGCTGCACGCAGAGTATCGGTGGCGGCGCGGCCCTGCCGCTCCGGTTGGATGACCGGGTGCTCCTGTTCCTGCGCCGCTCGGAGACCGACGCGGAAGGTCTCCCGAGCTACCATATCGCGGGGGGATATACCGGGTTATGGTATGTCTCGCCCGATGGCAGCACGATCACCAGCGCCACTGGCCGCGCCCAGCGCCCGCTGGGGGATGTGCTTGCCGAGGCATGGAAGGCATTGATGCTGGCCCCGCCGCAGGATCTCAATCCGCGAGATGTGATCCCGCTCGATCGTGCGCCGGTAGGACCGGTACCAACAGCCACTCCATAACCGGTCGGGTACGAAGACGCGCGCCTTCGTGATGCTGCCGGCCGCGCCATCGCCCAGAGCGAGCGGATGATCAGCCGCACCAAGCACTTTCGTTCGCGGACGAACCGCCACCACTTTCAGTACACTGTGGCCGTACCGATCTTCTCGCCTCTTCTCACCTTCTCGCCCAGCGGCTCCCCCTTGGGGGGCTGGCCCACTCGCCCACTACGCCCACTCCCCAGGAGGCCCGATGGACAGCGCCGCACTCCGCACCCTGATCGATGTGGCCCAGGGCCACGCGCCCGCCGACCTCGTCCTGCGCGGCGGGCGGGTCGTCAACTCCTTCAGCGGCGAGATCGAGGACGTGGCGGTCGCGATAGTCGGCGGGCGGATTGCGGGACTCAGCGCCGATCCGGGGCGCTACGCCGGGGCGCGTGAGACGCTCGACCTCGACGGGCGCTTCCTCGCGCCGTCATTCATCGACGCGCACATCCACCTGGAGAGCACGCAGCTCTGGGTCGGCGAGTTCGCGCGCGTGGCGGTGCCGCGCGGCACCGGGGCGGTCGTCGCGGACCCGCACGAGATCACCAACGTCCTCGGGCTGGCCGGGATGCGCGCGCTGATGGAGGGCACGCGGGGCTTGCCCCTCAGCACGTTCTTCGTCGTCCCCTCCTGCGTCCCCGCCTCACCGCGCGAGACGAGCGGCGCGATCCTCGATGCCGCTGCCATCGCCCCGGCGCTCGTTTGGCCCGGCGTCGTCGGCCTCGGCGAGATGATGAACTTCCCGGGCGTCCTCGCCGCCGACCCCGACGTGTTGGCGAAGATCGCGGCGGCGCAGGCGCTGGGGCTGCCGATCAATGGCCATGCGCCGGGCGTCGGCGGCGCGGCGCTCGACGCCTACGCGGCGGCGGGGATGGGCGCGGACCACGAATCGACCACGTTAGCGGAAGCGCGAGAGAAGTTGCGGCGCGGCCTGACGGTGATGATCCGCGAGGGCTCCACCGCGCGCAATCTCGATGCGCTCCTGCCGCTCGTCACCGCCGAGACGGAGGGGCGCTGCACCTTCGTCTCCGACGACCGCGAGGCCGCGACCCTGCTGCACGACGGCCACCTCGACGCGATCCTGCGCCGCGCGGTCGCGCGTGGGCTCGATCCGCTCCGCGCCCTCCGCCTCGTCACGATCAACCCGGCACGCTTCTGGCGGCTCGACGGCCTCGGCGCGGTCGCGCCCGGCTACCATGCCGATCTCGTCGCGCTCGACGATCTCCGCGACTTCCGCGTGGCGCTGACCTTCCACCGGGGCCGCCTCGTCGCGCGCGACGGCGAACCCCTCTTCGACACGCCGCACGCCCCGCCCGCGAGCCTGCGCGGCACCGTGCGGATCGCCCCGCTCGGCCCCCATGCCCTGCACCTGGGCGATCCGGGCGGTGAGCTGCCGATCGTCGGCGCGACCCCCGGCCAGATCGTCACCACACGAATCAGCGAGCGCCCGACCGTCTGCGACGGCGCGGTGGTGCCCGATCCGGCGCGCGACCTGCTGAAGATCGTGGTGGTGGAGCGGCACCGCGCGACCGGTAATGTCGGCGTGGGGCTGGTGCGCGGCTTCGGGCTGCAACGGGGCGCGATCGCCTCCTCGGTCGGCCACGACGCCCACAACATCACGGCCATCGGCGCGAGCGACGCCGACATCCGCGCCGCGATCGCCGCGATCGTGGCGCTGGACGGCGGGATCGTCGTGGTGGCGAACGGCGAGACCCTGGCCGCGTTGCCCCTGCCGCTCGCCGGGCTCCTCTCCGACCTGCCGGTACGCGAGGTCGCCGCGCGCCACCACGCGCTCGAAGAGGCCGCACGCGCGCTCGGCTGCACTGCGGCCGATCCGTTCGCGCTCCTCTCCTTCATGCCCCTCTCGGTCATTCCCGCGATCCGCATCACCGATCAGGGGTTGGTGGAGTTATGAGCGCGCGACCGAACGTCGCGCGGCACGGTCGATGCGACACGATCGAGCAGGCGGCCTGCTGAGGCTGAAACGGTTCGCGGACGCGGGATCGGACGTGGGGAGGTTGACCGGTGAGTGGACAGGGTGGGGCGCACGATCGGGAATATCGGCAGGGCTATCGCGATGCGCTGGGCACGATCATGCGCGGTTTGTTGCGTGTCGAGGCGGAAGCGCTGGATAGTGGCGCGTTGATCGCCAGCCTGAGCCGCTACGAAGAAGCGGTGGACGCCTGGTTGGCGAGCGGCGCAGGGGAGCCGGCGGAATGGCATCCGACGACCACCGAGTTGGGCGCGGAAGAAGGCTGACCGGCACGGTGCGGCCTGGGGCAGCGCCCGTCCGCGCGCCGCGCCCCAGGCGCACTGCAACGCGCTCGGTACATCCTTGGTGGGGCGGAAAGGCCACCGCGTATTCCCCCGGCAATGGGTCGGCCCCAGAACGCCGCTCCTATAGCGGCGACGAGGCCGCTCCTCGCCGTTATGAAGCCCCTGGCGTTGCCGTCCGCGCCGCGCGACGGGCGCGGACGGCGGCGGCGAGGTCGCGCAGGATCGGCACGGTCATCTCCCAGCCCATGCAGGCGTCGGTGATACTCTGGCCGTAGACGAGGTCCGCGCCAGCGACCAGATCCTGGCGATCATCCACGAGGAAGCTCTCCATCAGCAAGCCGATGATGCCGCGCTCGCCCCCCGCGACCTGCTCGGCGACCGCGCCAGCCGCGACCGCCTGACGGCGATAGTCCTTGTCGCTGTTGCCGTGGCTGGTGTCGATCATCACGCGCGGCGGCATCTTCGAGGCGGCGAGGAGGGCGAGCGTCTGCTGCACGGAGGCCGCGTCGTAGTTCGGGCCGCTGCTCCCGCCGCGCAGGATGACGTGGCAATCGGCGTTGCCGCGCGTGGTGACGATCGCGGCGACTCCTTGCTCGGTGACGCTGAGAAAGCTGTGCGAGTGGAGCGCCGCACGGGTCGCGTCGATCGCGAGTTGCACGCCGCCGCCGGTGCCGTTCTTGAAGCCGACCGGCATCGAGAGTCCCGAGGCGAGGTTGCGGTGGACCTGACTCTCGGCGGTGCGCGCACCGATCGCACTCCAACTGACGACGTCGGCGAAGAATTGCGGCGAGATCGGGTCGAGGAACTCGCAGCCGGTCGGCAGGCCGAGCGCGACGATGTCGAGCAGCAATTGCCGCGCCAGGTGCAAGCCCTGATTCACGGCGAAGGAGCCGTCGAGGTGCGGGTCGTTGATGAAGCCCTTCCAGCCGATCGTCGTGCGCGGTTTCTCGAAGTAGGCGCGCATCACGATACAAAGGTCGTCGGCCAGGTCGTCGGCGAGCCA
>JAABUM010002664.1_pt1 | contig 23441 bp, 46 predicted proteins | sample 5559161 | NCBI WGS metagenome assembly JAABUM01 (sample SAMN10711868, study PRJNA513369) | rock metagenome | isolation source: Antarctica rocks | place: Antarctica: Victoria Land, Siegfried Peak nord
ACGGGCAGATGCTGGCCGAGGTGCTGCATACCAATGCAGTGTGTGAACTATGCTTTTCTAAGCCTTCACATACTCTTCCCGCAGGACGCAGCGAAGGAGTACTACGGGCAGATGCTGGCGGTGCCGGGAGAGGTGCTGCCGCGCAACGCCGACGGCTTGCCGGTGTTCGACCTGGTGCTGCTGGGCCTGGGCCCCGACGGCCACATCTGCAGCCTCTTCCCCAACCGGTCGCAGACAGCTGCGAAGGAGGGCTGGTCAGGATCTTCGCCTCTCAGTTCACATGTCGTTCCGCAAATACCAGCGCATTGCATGCCCACATCTGCAGCCGCTCCCCCAACAGGGCGCAGACCGCCGCCAAGCAGAGCTGGTGCAGCTGTGAGGCTGCTGCAGCGTTTCACGCATTATAACTATCGAAGCCGCAACAAAATCAAAACTCATGCCGATGCCGCGTCCGCAGCTGGGTTCCCAAATGGTCGCAGAAAGCCGCCAAAAGAGAATCGCAGCCACATGGAGACGAAACGACGGAGTCAGCTTCGAGCCGCGCCGCCCTTTGTGTGTTCGTTGCCGAGGCTGCCCTAATTGTATTGACGCGCCCCTAAGCTGGCGCGGCAGTCGGGCAGAGTGCTGTCGATAGCGACCTTGTTCAAGCCGCCGTCCGAGCGCATCACCTTCGGCATGCAATTCGCCAATGCCGCCATGTAGAGTATGTGATAATCTTGGTTATGGTGACCCTTGATGCGTGCAGGGTCCTGTCCATTGCGAACTCGCCCATGCCGCCGCCAGAGCGCATCACCTTCAGCATGCCGGTCGTCAACGCCGCCAACAAGATTATTTATTTGATCAAATCTGATACAATTAATAATGTATGCGCGCAGGGTGCTGTCGATCGCAGACTCGCCCAAGCCGCCGCCAGAGCGCATCACCTTCAGCATGCCGGTCGTCAACGCCGCCAAGGAGATCGTCTTTGTGGCGCTGGGCGAGGGCAAGGCGGAGATCGTGCAGCGCGTGCTGGAGGTGCGACTCTTTCTTGGTGACCAGACCAACACAACTTGTGTGTTAGCAATGTTAGCAAGACCAACGCGAAACTCTCAGGGTTCATTCCCTCGGCGAGGGCAAGGCGGGGACCGTGCAGCGCGAGCTCGAGGTGGGCGCGGCACTCTCGCCAGTGACGCCTCTGCTGCGTGGGACACAGCCTGGCAACACATGCGGCAGCCTTGCAGTCGCGCGCACAGTGGCTGTGAGCTCGATGCCTTCTGCACTTACAATCGGAACTCTTCACAACTCTTCACAGATTCCGACAATCGCCGCATCTATGTGGAAATGACAGGTGCAGAGTCTGCCGGGGGCGCTGCCGGCGCAGATGGTGCGGCCGGAGAACGGCAAGGTGACCTGGATTCTGGACGCCGACTCCGCCTCGCAGATCGCCGCGGACAAGTGGGTCGAGAAGTCGAAGGATTTTCCGCGCAGCACCTCCTGAGGCCCGGCGGCGGCGGCTGCGGCGATGCGGCAAGCCAGCGCCATGGAGACGCTCCTGCCGCCACGGGTCACGCCTCTGGGGGAGGGTTGTTATCAAAAGTAGCGGCGATGGCCGTGCGCGAGAAGACCGAGAGCTTGCGCGCGTTCCCCAGCAGCAGGCTTTGAGGCTTAGGGCGGTTCTGGCTCTGCCGTGGATGCTTTTTCGAGCACACTGTTGCAGACTGCTGGTATTTCGATACGCAATTGACAAAAGGCCGTGGTGATAGCAGCCGCCTTTGTTCAAAGTTTCTGATGAGTGAAATCGCCAGCAGGCAGCATCGCTATGAGTGTTGGGGCACGATCCGACTATAGGTCTTTGACAGGAACTGCCGCGGACTTTACAAGCTAATGACACAAACATATACAACACAGCTGGCCGCACATGCAATAAACTGCTGCTAGGCAGACTACCACTTGCAAACACAGGCGTTCAAAGTTTACCAACGAATAAGTTATCGCCAGCACCGCCGGCTGGCACACCCCTACCTGATGTGGACACACAGGGTGGGCAGCTGCTACTGGAGCACCGGCAGCAGAAGGCATCACGTCGGCCAGCCAGTGGTGCCGCGCATTCCATGCTTGAGAGGGCTTTTGCCCTGGCCCGGTCTGTACAATTGCAGCGCTGCACAGCCCCGCCAACTGGTGCTCGTTGCACAGCGTCCTCGTTGCTAAAGCCATCCCAGCTGGTCGTGCCCGGCGCAGGGCACACAGCAGCGCCGCCACAGCCGCCCAACGGCAGGGCGCCGCCGTCGCCGCAGCCTCAGCAAGTCGCACAAAGGACGCTAAGTCGCACAAAGGACGCCGCCTCACCCGCGGCCCCTTTCCGGCCCAGCTGGTTGCGCCGCTGCAGCAGCACGCCGCCGCGCCGCTGGGTTACCTAATCCCCAGGCGGGGCGCCGCCTCAGGCGGTCGCACGACGACGGCGCCGCTGGAGGCAGGGGCATCGCGCGGCCCAGGTGGTCACGCTGCGGCAGCGGGTATGCCAACACGCCGCCGGCGCCGCAAGGCGCCGCCGCCTCACGCCGCCGCCGCCGCTGCAAGCGTATGTCGCTACAGGGCTGCGCACGCTCCTCAGCCCGCCTGGTCGTGCTGCGGCGCGGGCGTGACGGCGCCGCGCCGCCTCGCACTTCTGCACCAGCAACGCCGCAGCATGCGCGGCAGACGTCTCAGCCCAGCTGGTCTTGCCGCGGCGCGGGCATGACGGCGCCCCGCCGCCGCCGCCGCCGCCGCTCCGCCTTGTCCTCCTCGTCCACCGACGGCTGCGTGTCCCAGCTGCATAAGCAAACATTGCGGATGTTGACTTGAGGAGTTATTGTCCAAGTATAACCTTCGATATGTTGGCACACTCCACCAACGGTGCATGTCTCGCCTGTGCAGCACGGATCCGAGCGAGAGGCATAAAACGTCTCTACACCAGACGCATGGAGACACTTGACCGCAGACTGCACGCGGACTACAACGGATAGGGTCGATACCCTCCCCTGCCTGTTGGAATCCGCTGAACAGCATGGTGCAGCCGTCCTGACGGCATACAGCGGTACCTCCAATTCATTACCTGATCGGCACCGGACGATGCTGCCACGGAAGCAGTGATCTGCCATGGACGCAGTGACCAGCGCTGGGAAGGACGCCAGGAGTATGGCATAGCAGTAGTCGTCCCAAAATACAGTGCATGCGCGGGAAACACGCACCGGGCGATGGTGCCATCGAAGGAGGCGGTGACGAAGGAAGGCTGAGTGGGGTGTAGGGACAGTCTCAGTAGGGTCTCAGTAGGTCTCAGTAGGGTTTCAGTAGGGACAGTCTCGTCGAACTGGATTCCGATGGAGTTATGGTGGATTCCGCACCGAGCAATGGTGCCGTCGAAGGAGGCAGTGACGAGAGGCGGCTGCGTGGGATGCCAGAGGTAGGGACAGAGTCTCATCGAACTGACTTGATTTGGATTCCGCACCGGACGATGGTGCCGTCGAAGGAGGCGGTGACGAGGGACGGCTGCGTGGGATGCCAGGAGCAGTCGCGCACGATTTCCCGGTGGTAACCCAGCCGGCTGACCTGCTGCCCCGACACCACGTCTGCAGTCGAGACAAGGAGCAGTGAAAAAGCAGTGACGACACAGGCACGTGCATGGCCAGGACGCGCAAGACCTCCTGATGGTCACGGCAGCCGGCTGACCCGCAGCCCCGACACCAGGTCTGCTGCATGGTGACAGGGCAGATCGTGCTCAGTTTTCTGTTGGAGCTTGCATGCAGGTGCGTTTGCAAGGCTTCAAAGGAAGCACCGGGCTCGAAAGATGTACTGCACAGCAGATGTACTACACAGCAGCTGTACTGCACAGCAGATGTACTGCACAGCAGATGTGCGGGCTGCGCCGGCGCCTCGGCGATCTGGCAGGTCACGGATTGGCGGCGTCCTCAGGCGCTGGACTCCGCATGGGAGGCTCCTCCCTGCTAGCCACCCCACAGATGTGGGGGGCCGCCGCCCGAATGTGCTGCAACTGATTAGTGAAAAAGCGCGAGCGCGCACCCCAGATGTAGACTGAGCCATCCGCAGAGCCGGAGTAGATGTAGCGCTGCCCGGTGGTGGCCGCCGGACTGAAGTAGGCGCGTATTAGCGTCTGCAGCACTGCGTGGCCCCGGTAGCTGCAGCAGCAGAGCGATTTCGCATCGCTGTCGAGGAGAGGCATCACCCCAAAGGCTGCTTCATCCGAAGGCTGCTCGTGTCATTGGCTGACCTCGGAGCACCGGAGATGCAGGGCAGCTGAGGGAAGGCTGTTGCGCTGTGCATGCCGTCACACCAGTGCGTGTTCCCGCCATCTGTCGTCAGTGTGTCGTGAGCAGCAGGCATGGTTACAGCACGGTGCAACTCCTCACAATGAGGTCGGGGTGGCCGGATGGCAGGACTTCGGCAGAATTTGAAGGGAGAATTTGAAGGAAAATTTGAAGGCAGAATTTGAAGGGAGAATCTTAAGGGAGAATTTGAAGGGAGGGTTTCAGCAGGGAGCGCACGTCATGAGGGAAACGTCGTGTGGGTGCACAATGTTGCGCCGCGTGCCCGGGTAGGCCATCCACCGGTAGTCCCTGCGGTGGCCGCAGACGACAAGAGTTTGTACGTTCTGACGGCGCGTGAGAGCAGGGGGGATCACATGAGTCATGACACATTGCTTTGCTTCTCCTGGCGAGGCGAGCTCACATGTGCCCGGGTACGCTATCCAACGCTACTCCCTGCAGTCAGCGCGGATTTGCAGGGAGCCACAGACAGCTGGTGCCTTTGGTTCCCCAAGGTATGTGCCCTCGCTACCTCTGAATACTTTATCCCGTCCCTTGCACAAGTGGCCAATGTCCAATGCCATGGCACATTGGCGCCTTATCCCACATGTCGTTTGATATTATCGAGTGACTCACCACACTACAGGCCACTGTCTGATCACTCCGTGGTCATGACACAATATTTGGTGCTACATTGCCGCACCGCTGCATTTGGGGCAGGCTGCACATGCTGAAGACGCCTCACGCGAGGGCCGTGTCTGTCGCCACTTTCGCATCATCGGATACTCTGAGGCCAGCCTTTCACAAACGTAACAAGCAGGTCATTAAACAGATTGCCAGGGCGCACCACTGGAAGTGGGGAAGGCCCCGCATGCTGGAGACGCCGCGCGCGAGGTCTGCCTGGCCGTGCGAGCGGCGCAGGTCCCACAGCTTGACGGCCTGGTCCTTGCCGTTGGAGACGAAGTGCCGGCCATCGCCCTTCGGGTCCAAGGACGTGACCCCCTCTGCATGCCAGAACACCGCTGGTCGACACGCAGGTTACCTCGCCTGGAAGTTGGCTCGTGCAGGGTTGATAAAATTTCTTGTGTTTTTTTTGTCTTCCTTGCCTGTCATGCACATCGCAGGTCGCATGTCCGTGGCATGCCCAGCGGAGTACAGCAAGGCGCCAAGCCTGTGTTACACGCTCTCGGTCGAACCAGCGCCGATCCAGAGGTGTATGCTTCGCACCCAGGTGCCCAACAAAGATGCCGACGGCGACGCCTCGCGCCGCCTCCGCTGTCCGTCTGTCCCACAGCTGCAGCACCAGGCGCGCCAGGCGTCACCCATGTGGTCGTCCTCCAGCATCTTCAGGAATTTCGAGTGCAGCAGCACACCAAGAGGGACCCAATTTGAAGCGACGCTTGCGGCGCTGTGCTACAGGCAATCCAGAGGGCTGAGAGTTGCGCCACACACAGCAGGGCCAGCCGGCAGGCTCGGGATTTTAGGGTTTAGCGAGGAGTCCTCCAACTAGCGAGGATGGAAAGTAAAGCACGCGAAGTGAGGCAGCACCTTGCACAGCCGGTCGTCGGAGCCCGATAGCAGAAGGTTGCCGGAATCGTCCGCCCACGCGACCGCATTGACGTCGTCCTTATGGCCGCGAATCCGCAGCGACACCTGCGGTAGCAACATGTGTTGGGTGGCAGAAGACTCGCTGCACGCGTGCGTAGGTCAATGTGACACCTCACCGAACACAGCTGCAATCACCACACACGAGGCGGTCTTGGGGACTGCTACTTGCTGATTGCCGCCACAGCACCTGGCCATATGAAAGGGGCGCTACAGGAGTAAGCTGCACTAGCGATGAACGACTGCCCTTGCAAGCCATGTCCTCCGCAACATTGTAGGCGCATCGTTGGGGAGTCTCCAAGGATTTGCCTTCAGTACATGTTTAGAACAGCAGGAAACTTTGCACTGCATGCTGCACCTTGCTCTCGGCAACATCGTAGACATAGAGCGAGGAATCGTCGGTGCCAGCCAGGATCTCCCGGCCGTCGGCGCTCCACCGCACCGACCAGATGCCGAAACCTCCACGCCGATCGAATCTGCGGGGGGGCGGACAGACATGATGGTTTCTGAACGGGGAGACCACGTCCAGGGGCTCACGAACAGCAGTTGCAGGCGGATCCGGAATGAAGTCGGTGCCGTGCGGTGCTAGCTTCATTTTATGTGCCTCCATGCGAGTACCTCAATGACCCCTGCTGTGATGTAGGAGAATTCTCCAGCACAAGCTGACCTGTTCAAAAAGGACTCTAACACCGCCATATCCACCTCAACGAGGCAGCCTGGGTGCACGAGAGGGGGCAGGAATGCGCACGGGTCGTCCTCGTTGTCGGGACCGCCGCTGGTGTGGAAGTGCAGCGCCTCGTGTATGTCCGTCACATTCGCCTCACTCGACACGCCGCCCGTGTTCAGATTCACCTGCAGGGTCAGGCTTGAGAGTTGACAAACCTCGATGCTGGCCCTCAAAGCTGCAGGTTAGAAATCCAGCGTGTGTCGCCTCGTGGGTGTCCGTTGCATTGGCCGAGCCTGCCAGCCACCTGTGTTCAAGAGGCGAGTTGAGCCACCAATGGACGGATCCAGAGCCACCAGACAGCTCACCCTGTGCGCCTGCCAAAGGGTCAAAACCCAGACTCTGCAAGATGAAGTATGGCCTTACAGTTATTAAGAGCATAGTCCAGAGAACGGGCCTCGTCTTGGCAGTACGACCAGACAACAAGCATGTGACGACCTCGACAAGGGATCAACAGCCCAGGGCAATCGCACCAGGTGCACGCCGGGCTATGATCGTGGAGTAGATCAGAAAGTGTTCTGTTGGCACCGCTTCCTGCACAAACAATTCCCTGTACATGACATTTCAGGGGATCAGTACAGACGATAAACTAACGGACTAAGAGAACGCGCACCAGGTGCAGGTCGGGCGTGATGGAAGCGTAGATCAGAAACTGCTCCGAGGGGGAGATGTCAGTGTCGGTGACCGTCCAGCGCAGGTTGCGCGCGGACACGTCCTTGCGTAGCGCCCAGTCGCCGTCGGAGTCGTACACGCGCACCTTGCGTTCGTGCTGGAACGCGGCTGCATGACAACACAGTCGGTGTGTGAGGCTGGAGGAGTGTGGAGTCTCGTGGGGCGCTGTCGCTGTTGCATTCGCACAGCTGGCACACGGCTGCAGCTGGGTTTGCAAGCAGGGGCAAATATGAAACTGTGGAGACAGTCTCTGAGACGAGGCCCTGGAGCGGGTTTGACAACTGCAGGGCGGCTGCGCACCGACGTAGACATTGCCGGAGCGCGAGAAGCGGCCGTTGTACACGCGGCTGGCCATGCTGTCGACCTGCAGGCAGGCCATGAGTGCCCGGTGGGGTCCAGCGACGAAACCCGCCATGTTTGCGGCAGGCTCAGGTGGTGGCATGTTGTCCAGAAATCCCAGCACGTCAACGATGCCCTTCCCGGCACAGCGTGAAGGACCCTGTGAGTGTACGAGCGGCCGCCGCAGCAGACCGCCTTTTGCACCACTCCCGTCAGGCGTCAGGCATGTGGTCACAGCCGAGGCCCCTCCGCTGGCCCGCCTCGAACAGACAGGGGAGGGCCGTGAAAGCGTGCATTGCGGTACAGGTATGCAGCAACGCACCTCCCGGCAGGACTGACACCCTTGCATCTGTGGCGACCCCAGAATGCTGCGCCGGCACCATGCTCAGGCAGCGGAGGGTGATGACATGCACCTCTCCGGCCATCAGTCATGCTGAAAAGGAAGTCTGAAAGAGAGAACAGCGATGCGGCAATCCGGCGCACCTGCTTTGTCGGCACCATGGGCAGGCAGCGGAAGGCTGTCACGTGCGCGCGCTGCGCCGTGCTGAAGTGGCCCGTGCCGGTGCGCCCCGCCTCCCGCCGCGCCAGCAGGTCTGCGACATTTCGAACCGGGGCCCCACCCGGGCTGACGCCGAGCCTGGCCGTCTCCGCCTGCAGCGGTGGCAAGACGTGAGATGTGGGACGCGAACGAGAATTGGAGCGAGTCATATGTGAGACATATGTGATTTCATCATGTCTGCCAGGCCGCGAGCCGCTCACAAAACGACACCAGCCAGTGGGGGCATTTCTATGCATCTAAAACTGCCGTGTGCAGCGGCGGCGCCCTGAGAATCGCTTGCCGGCTCAGGACGTTGGTCCAACATCTGTGATTCCCTTCTGTTGATGTTGACCTGTAAACCCTGCGAACACTCCCCATACACAGCCAGGACGCACCGGTTCCAGGGGCTGCCGTATGCTGTCGGCTGAGGTGTCGTGGCCGATTGCCCACGCCAGGTCCCCTTCCAGCGCCTTCTGCAGGGCACAGGAGTCAGGATTTGGGGTTCGAGCCAGGCATAGGCGCAGGCGCACGTGGCACACTGCGGAACAACTTGCCTCAGCCGCCGCAACACGCCGCGCACTGCATGTAGTGCAAGATGCCGTGCAGCACCTGCTGCAGTTGGCGGTCCACCCGCCTGTTTTGCGATCGCGTCCCCGGCCCCGCCGCTGTGCCGCCACCCTCCTCCTCTGCCTCCTCCCAGCCCTCCTCGCCGTCGTCGGTGCCGCTCAGCGCGTGCCCCCCGCGTGTCAGCTGGTGCAGGATGCGCTGCATGACGGTGCGGGACTGCCGTGCGGCGGCCCGCCCCGCCTGCCGGCCGTCCTGCAAAACGAAAACTGGAGATGAGGTCACCTTTGGACGCCAGTACGATAGGGTTTAGGGTTTAGGAGATGCTGCGCCTTGGCCTCCCACACGGCGGTCAGCCCGGCCTGCAACACGGGGAAGGCTCTGCAAGTGCAAGCAAGCAAGTGCGAAAAGCGTCAAATATGCCCCCAGAACCAAAAGACGCTACGCCTCGGCCGCCCGCATGATGGACAGCCCCTCGGTACGCAATCAGAGCTTTGCAAGACGGGGTCCTCTCCTATCGCTGTCGAACACACGTCACTCTGCGGCCGCACAGCCGGCAATCCCTGCTATAGACGGAAAAAGGTTGCTCGCAAGATAGGGCGCTGCACAGTGCAGCGGGTTCGGCGGTGTCATGAAATGCATGGACTCATGTGCTCGCGCAGCGGCATGCTGAGCGGACTCTTAGCAATACTAGCGGCAGAGCCGAAGCACAATGAGTGGCGGATGCATGTGTGCAGCACGATGACGTCTTGTCTTTGCAACGAATGAATCCATATCGATTTCATGTGCAAAATCATAATGCAGCTACAATTGACAAGGTCTGTGAGGCTGTTTTGTGTCGCAGCAAGCCCGTACCTCTTCATCATCGGCATCATCATCATCATCGCCATCGTCATTGTCGTCGTCGTCGTCGTCGTCGTCTTCACCTTCCCCGTCTTCACCGTCGTCTTCATCACTGCCCGCCATCAGCTGCATAATGATGTTTTGCTCGACCTCATCGTCCACCTGCCAGCACGCATTCTCAGGCTCAACCAGGTCCACAGCGAGGTTTCCAGTCCTCATCTTTGCAGCCGCCCCACAGCTGCCTGGTAAATGTTTGCTCGTCATCCTCGTCCACCTGCCGACACGCAACCTCAGGTTCGAAAGATGTGATCTCAGATAAGGAGTTTTCCAGTCAACCATCGTCGCTGCCCGCCATCTTGTGCAGGAGAAAGGACCAGTCGTCATACGTCCACCCGTCTGCACGCATGCCAAGGCTTGGGATGATCGCTGCGAGCGGCGCTGCTGGCTCAATTGCCACACAGAGCATTCGGAGCTACTCTGAGATGGTGGTGCTACATCATGCCTGCAGACGCACTGCAAGGCTCCGACTGACCTCTTCCCACCCGGATGCTGACTCATCATCGGTGTCAGGCAGCATCGCCGCAACCACCGGGTCGAAATCGGAATCGTCCGAGCCGCCCGCATCGTCATCCCCCTCCTGCGCGTCGTACAGCTGCTCCAGCCTGCGAGCGTGCAGCAGCGTCGTGTCTGCTTTCTTCCAGTCCACGACAGCTCTGGCAAGCATGCTGGTGAGCTACGGTGCTCTTCCACAGGTCCCATTGCTATCCATGCGCCACATTCACTTGTATTGATCAGGAATACTTGATAAAGTAGCAAACAATTGCTGACTCCACAAGGCCGTCTGCATGCCTCTACTGCAAGACAAAGTCATCAGTGGCACCATGCGGCATGCGCATGCGGCAGGCATGCAGCCGCAGGCATGCAGCTGGCGGCATACTCACATGTCTCTCGGTTCCACTGCTGCGTCCTCCACCGCCGCTTCAGGAGCTGGCTCCGCTTCCCTGGAGTGGCACGACGCGAACCCGTGTGGCATGCAATATCCTACAGGGTCAGGCAGTCCAAGCTTGTTGTCTGGATGCGATCGAGCGACGCCACGCATGACTCACTCACCCTGTGCGAGCTCGTCGCGAAGGCGAGTCATCGAAGCTGCCGGCATTGCTACGCAGCCGGCGACGATTGGCGCGGCCGGGGTCCGACATGCTTATGCTGGTCCGGAAGGCAAGCCCAGACCGCCTTGACCTCACGCCGCAATCATGCGCATGTGCGAGCACTGGTTTCTCAGGTGGCTGCCGAGCTATCAAACGCTGATAGCAGCCCTGATGACGCCTTTGTCACCGTTATATATCGGTGCGGATGCACGGACGCTTCTCACTCCCATATCCGGCACGACAGGAAGTAATGCCGCGACGTGCTGACTCGGTACAAAATGCACGATAGACCACTCACAAAACGGCGAGTGTGCCACTGCCTGCTGGCTGGCGCCTGCTGGCTGGCGCTGTGCTGACGTCGTCTCGTTGCAATGAGAAACCTCGCAATCGACGACAATGTGGAGACTGGGCTTCATTTAACTTTGTTAATTTTATCAACTAGCAAAAAACATTTAAGCAATTTTTAAACAAAACAAAATTCATTAAAGATTGCTTAAATAGTATCCACGACTTCGTGACAAAAATCGCTTAAATTGAGAATTTTCAAGGACACAATTTAATGAATTGTTTTCTTAGGCTTTTGTTTATTGACAAAATGCACATTTTTAAAAAATATGTCATTTTTATGTTGAGCCCAAAACGTACTAAATTTTGTAAATATCAGAAAGGAAGTACAGGAGGCATCAAATCAAATACTACCACACTTCAATTTGGCCAGTATGGATTGAAAACCTTGATATCCGGTAAAATTACTGCTAAAACTATTGAGACGCGCTATTACCAGAAAGTTCAAAAAAAGTGGAAACGTTTGGATATAAATATTTCCAGATATTCCAGTTACACAAAAGCCTTTGGAAGCTAGAATGGGAAAGGTAAAGGTGCACCCAGTTTTTGGATATGCAGAATACAAGCTGGTCAAGTTTTATTTGAAATGGATGGGGTATCTTCACAATTAGTGGCACAAGCAGCTAAGTTGGCAGATTATCGGCGTTCGCTGCGTCATTGGCGCCCAGCCGCGAGGCAGTCTCCACAACGAGCTACTGATGGACGCCCAGAGCAGGGCGCTGCTGGTCGGTACTAGGAACTGGGTGTAGGGGCTGCGGCGAGAGTGCCACAGGCTGGGGTATGAGTCGACGTGCAACATGTGTTGGGCCTGCAACGCAGCAGCAGCGGGCATGGGAGGCCCTCAGCGTGTGCCCTCGGACGTGCCGGATCGAGAGGAAGACCGAGAGTGCGCCGTCGAATGAGCCGCGGCACCGCAAGGGCTGCCAGGAGCAGCAGCTGCAGCATTTTTCCAAGTTGATCCCCTGGCGGCTCGGTGGCAGGAAGGGATTGTGCTTGACGTGCCTGGCGGAGCGGTCAACTGCCAGGAGACGCTACCGGCTGCACGGTTTACGCGGACCAGCCATTCTAGGGATGGCCTGTCCTGGAATTGCAAGCAGTGCAAAAGCAAATGGCCGCAGCAGAAGCGGCTCGTCACTGTGCTCGTGGTCTCCAAGCAGTGTGCGTCGTGTGGGCTCGCCCTGCCGGCTGCAGCCTTCGGTGTGTGCTCCAGGTGAGACTTGAGCAAGGAAACCCACCCAGAGCACATGTCGTCAGCGCTTAACGACCGGTGGGGCAGGGCATGTTTGTGGTCAACGATGCACACGGGTTTCAACCAAATTGGGCCAGCAACTTCGCCGTGCAAACCTCATGCTTCCTCTTGTGTGAAGATCATCAGGGGTGCATCTCGCATTCTAAACACTTCCTGCCACCGCTGTGCTGTTGCCTCACATCAGAAATGACGATGGCAACTCCCTCTTGGTCCTAAATACTGCGCCACTCGGCAATGGCAGCGGTGGCGGGGATGTGGTGCGTCACGATGACGGTCAGCCCGGCACTGTGCGTTGGCGATGAGCAACTCGGAATGCTCCATGCACAGCTACTGTGTCGCGAACATCTGACGGTTCATATCCACTGGGTGGTGGATATGATTGCGGAAATGTACGACAGCATGCACCTGATTGAACATCTGTAGAGCGTGTCCCTCCTTGCTCTCGCACAGCGCTCAGGCTACAGAACTCACGCTTGCCGCACACACATCCGCGAGGGCCTCCGATGTTGGTCCACCGGAGCCTCAACAACGGCAATGCGTCCAGCCCGTCTTGCTGCTCGCTGCCGGCCGCACTGCCGAGGCTGCAGCCGCAGCTGCACAGAGCTGCATATCGATCGTGCAGCTGTCGAGCGTACCTAGATCCGCGGCATGTCAGCCTGACCAGGGCACAGCAGAGGTGCCTGAGCGTGGATCGCCGCAGGTGGAGTCCTGCGCAAGCTGAAACGGCTGATTCAGCAGATGCCCAGGAGGCGTTGCAAGTCCCTAAGGCGAGCAGCCCGCAGCATGGCTCAGCTGCTGTCGTAGATTTGCTGCAAGCCGCAAAGGTGCGGCAAGAATCACAAGAATCAAGAATCACAAGAATCACAAGAATCACAGGCGCATGCCTGGCTGCCATCCTGCCTGCCACAGCCGCCTGCAGTCTGCAGACGTCATGTTCTTGCACGCTCCTTTGTAGCGTTTAGAGCAATGTCGCGATGCATGTGCCGTCATGCTGCAGCAAGCCGCCAAGTGGTGCCTCGGCTGCAACCTGGCATATGAGCGGCGATACTTCCCGCCGCTGGCCAGCCAACCGGACGGGCTGCACCCGCTGTGCTGGGGCTGCCGCGCCGAGGACAACATACGCCGCCGCCCTCGCGCGCCCAAGTGAGCAGCGCCTGACACGCCCATGTGTTTCGCGTGCTGTACTGTGACAGCCAGGACATCCCCAAACATTATTCAGATGCTGGCAGAGCTCTGGAGGGGCAGGCCTGTATTTCGGGATGATGTCCTTGCTGTCATCAGTTGCACCAGGCCGTGATGGTGCGAGTCGCTGTGCTTGCGCTCTGTGGTCGGATGCCGCTCGCTGCTGGCCGCAGGCGGACCAAGTCGGAGGCAAGGCGTGGACAGCACCCCCCGACGCACGAGCCGCAAGTGTGCCGCACCTGTCGACTGGAGCTGGCAGCGTCGCACTTCTCTGTGGCCAGCAACAACCTTTCAGGCCGCTGCAGGCGGTGCAGGGCCTGCTGTGCCGATGCAGTTGCCCGGCGCTTGGCGGCGTGGGCCCCGCCGGACATGCCGCAGACCAAGGAGTGCCTGGAATGTCAGCAGGAGCTGCCCGCCGCCGAATTTAGCCGGCTGCCAGGCTGCGCGAGCGGTCTGCAGCCGTACTGCCGGGCATGCAACTCAGAACAGGGATTAGCTCGGAGCAAGGCGCGGCTGCGGTCGCAGCTGCCAATGCCAATGAGCATCGTGTGTGCTGCCTACCACGAGGCAAAGCCCCTCTCCGAGTTCGCACAGCGCCAGGGCGCGGCGTTTGACGTTCAAGGGGTTTGCTCCAAATGCAAGTCGCAACGGCAGCACGCTGCATATGTGCAGAAGGCTTTAAATCTGCAGAAGGCGGCCGCCTCGGCCGGCAGCGACGGCATGGCAGTGCCGAGCCGGCAGGCAGCGCTGAGGCGGCAGGCGACGAGCAGGCGACAGGCAGCGGCTGCGGTGAGGCGGGAGCATAGCGGCGGCGGCGGGGCGGCAGCGGCCGTGGTGAGGCGGCAGCAGTGGCAATGGGCCGGCGGCAGCGGGCGGCAACGGGGTGGCAGCAGCCACAGTGAGGCGGCAGGCTTGTCTCAGAGGCATTCTTTGTAGGTGGAGCACAGGGCATTGGCAGTGGAATGGAGGTCGAGCGTGGAGTGGTCTTCTATAGAATGCAACACCAGTGGGTCAATGTTACTGTGGTAAGATGCACACCGCTGCACGGCAATCACTAAGTCGTTACCACGCCGGCATCCTGTCAGCAATCCGACCACCACCCTCCTTTCGCCTTGCACTAGCAGTTCAGCCAGCTGGTCAAACAGAAGTTGCACGGGTGCTCTGAATGCCCTTTCCGCTGCACGGCGGTCTCCTGCTGCCGGCTCACGACGACAGCGCCGGTGCGGCATGGGTTTTGGGCTCGGAGGCATGTGGCGGCGCAGCCCGCGAAGCGCCCATCGAACAACACGCCGCTTCGAGCCTGCCGCCATGCTGGCCGTGCTGCGCTGATGATACATTGTGCGCCTGGAGCGGCGGTGGCGGCAGCGCCTCCCCGCTGCGGACGTCTTCACCTGGTGACGGCGGCAGCTCAGGACGCACGGAGAAGCGCAGTCCGGCAAGAGGGCAACTGTCTGTAGAGTGAAGCATGTTGTGGGTGAAGGGCGGACGGCAGCAAATGAGCAAATGATTCTCGCCGCAAACCTCATGTTTCTTCTTTAGCTGCTTGCCTGGTCAAGGGTGTATCTCGTTCGTGTAAGGTCGTTTTTCCGACACTTCCTGCCGCAGCTGCACTATCTCCGCATCAGGAATGTTGATGGCATGGCAGTCCCTCGTGGTCTTACTCCCGCGCCACCCGCCGGCGGCGCGGCGGCGGCGGGGATGCAGTGCATCATGCTGGCGGCCAGTCCGGCACTGTGCGATTGCGACATCGACGAAAAAATCTGGAACGCTGGCAGCTGTGCTGAATTGCAGCGTCCTCAGTGCTGGGAATGTGCTGATGCTCTTCAAGGCAAGTGTGCAGGGTCGACCAGCGGCGCAAAGTCACGGCTCAGTGCCCCAAGACGGGGGGGCGGCAGGCGGCACCGCAGGGGTGGCACCCCAGCACAGCGGCAGCAGCTCTGCCGACAGCGGCAGGAAATGCTGCAAGGACTGTGGGCGCAACTGGCCGATGCGCCTGTTTCCCACAGCGACGCAGTCGCCAGACGGCCGCCACAGCCTCTGCTACGCCTGCAGAGCTAAGCGCTACTCCGAGCGCCGCCCAAAAAAACCCCGCGGCAGCAGGTGCTGCGGATCTTCCGGCAGCAACACTCGGCGCGGCGCATCGGCAGCTATCTACGGCTTCGGCTTGGCTGCAGCACACTGCCAGTGGTGATGGGCAGGCGGGACCACACGCCCAGGCACCGGCGGCACTGCCAGCAGTGCGACGCCGCGGTGGTGGGCGACGAGCGGCACATGTTTTTTGAGTGCCGAGCAGGACAGCACATTCGCGACCAGAATCCGGACTTGTTCTGGGACGGTCAATACATGCGTGAGTTCGTCAAGCAGGCAGACCAGGGTTGATGTGATGGACTTCATCGTTGGTTGTTTCGACAGTTTCGTCCAGACAGATTATGCTTAGCAGTTGAGGGGTTCCCACCCCGTTGCTGGCACCCTTTACCCCCTCAGTATCTCTTGACCTGCAGCTTGTGTTTGCACGCCGCAACCGGCGTCAAGTGTTCCCCAGGTTGATCTTAGGGTCAACAAGCGCTGCCTCCGCTCAAAACAGGCTGGGTTTGTCTTGTCTCGCCCAAGGTCACTGGTTGGCATTGGATTGGGTCTGGCATTCCTGTGAGACAGCTTGAGCAGTTGGCTGCTGGCGCAACCACAGCCCGAAGGTTCGTTGAAGCTCAGGGACAGACACACATCGTTTGGGTCGTCCTGTGGCCTGACAGCTCGCACGACGCTTGCGCACAGTGCGGCAGCAGCAGCGGCGGTACGGACAACAAGACTGTGGTTGACCGGCCCCTGAGCCTGCTGCAACAGCCGCGCCACCATGGGCGTGTTCGCCATCTTCCCGTACATCGTGGACTTCATAGGTGCGCCTGTTGCGCAACGGTGCATGAGCGCTCCGGCTGCCGCCGTGTTGTCATCTTCACGAGAGTGCCCAAAGGCTGAGTCTCGTGCTCACTTCTGCGCTGCAGAGGCCAACGTCTTCTGGTGTGCGCTGGTCTCCTTCATCATCGTCTTCGCGCCGGCGTGGTGGCCGTTGCTGAAGCCGCCGCCGAAGATCCCCGGCCCGTTCCTGCACCCGGAGATGTGGCAGCAGCTGCCGCTGGTGGGCAAGGAGAAGCTCAGCCACAACGCCCGGCGCTTCAGGTGCCTGCTCTACAAACAGTATCGCTGAGCTGCACTGCAGTGCTGCGCCTGCTGCTTGCCTACGACGAATGCTTGCGCATTGCAAGCACTGCCATTGGCGCTGGTGCCGCAAAGCGCCGCACGTCACAGGCAGGACCTCCGCCGCAGCCTTCCCCCGCCCTGATACAGGCCCCCTTGACACGTCCTGCTGCGCATGCGCAGGTTTGCGCTGCCGCATCGGGAGCAGCTGCTGGGGCTGCCGATCGGGCAGCACATTTCCCTCAAGGCGGACACGTCGGACGGGCCCATGCTGCTGCGGCCGTACACGCCCGTCACGGACCACAACCAGCGTGGCCTCGTCGACTTCATTATCAAGGTAGGACCACAGCCGCGCATGAGCTCTCAGTTGAAAATGTTGCCACTTTTTGGTACCTGGGCGACATGTGGCAGCACAGCCTGATGCTAGGGAGTTGCCAAGTCGGGAATAACACGTTTTTGAGCTGCGATTGCAGTCTGGCATATTGCCGCGTGAGTAGCCTGCTCAATAGACACTGACGGCAATGCCGTTGTGATACCGGGACAGCATCGGGCAACACCAACAAAGGTCACACCGCAAATCATCCTGAACAAACACATCAGTACACAGTACTGATATCGAGTCAGAACGATTGTGCCTACCCACAGGGTGGACGGAGGGCAAGATGTGGCAGCGACTGGACAGCATGGTCGTGGGTAGGAAACCCCAAACTGGTCGTTCCATTTCGCATTATGACGCATGCCGGTTTGCCATCGCAGGTGTACCCGGAGGGCAAGATGTCGCAGCACCTGGACAGCATGGTGCTGGGCGACTGTGTCCTGGCCAAAGGACCCAAGGGCCGCTTCGTGTACGAGCGCAACATGAAGCGCAACATTGGTGCGCGCTTTCGGCACCTTCTCGTAGCGCGCCTCCGGCGCCTTCTCGTAGAACGGCGTCGGTCTTTGTTGGGCGGCTGCCCTGCGCGGCCAGGCTCCGGGCTGCCTCGGTTTCCTGCCAGACGGCCGCCCACCCGACTCTCTGTGAGCTCCGCAAGCGCTTTTGCATCCTGGCGTCCAATCCGGCATGGGTGCGGACTGCGCCAGCAGCGCTGCGCGGCTGCCGCAAGTGAGGGACGGCACGCCCCATCTTGTCACTCCAGCACCAGTTCGCTGCACTGAAAGCTAGAGAGGAGCCGATACGACTTGACACATCACACCCTAAACCCTAAACCATTCGTGCTCCACGCCTGGCCCTTGCATGTCTTCGCAGGCATGATTGCGGGCGGCACGGGCATCACACCCATGTGGCAGGTGCTCAATCACATCCTGCGCGATGACGGCGATGCCACCAGGGTGCGGACTTTCTATTGACTCGAGAATGCGCTTCAAAAGTGAGCAATGCAACATGCCAGGCCCTTTGCTTGCTCGGGGACTTTCCTGGCAGGGTTTTTAGGGTTTAGGGTTTATGGCTCGCCCGCAGAGATGGGAAGGAGCCTGCTGACCTTCCCATAATGCAATGTTTTTAATTTTGAAAAAAGTAAAGCCACAATACTGAACAGGCCGCGCCAGCGCTGACCGCCGGCTGGCAGCCGCGATTTCAAACGCTGCAGACGAAGCATAACTGAGAGATCCGAACCCAGCTCCTTCTTCCTGCAGCTGAGCCTCATCTACGCCAACGTCACAGAGGACGACATCCTGATGAAGGGGGATCTGGACTTTCGGACGCGCATCCACGGCGATGACGTCTTTAGAGTCCACTACACCCTCAACACGCCGCCCGAGGGTGCGCCGCCCTGCGCGCTGTGGAATGCCTCAGTTTTGTAGCTGAACTCCGCTCTTCTGTGCGAGAAGAAGGGACGCTGCTCCCACGTGATGGGCGAGGGTTTGCCGGGTCGAATCGCTCGACTGAGTGCTGGCAACTGCGCATTCTGGTGGCAGCACTGGCAGCATGCTCGCCATGCAGGGTTTAGGGTTTAGGGACCGTGTCTGAGGTCGCCTCACGGATGCGCAGGCTGGACGGGCAGCGTCGGCTTTGTGTCGGAGGAGATGTGCGCTCAGCATCTGCCGCCGCCGGGACCTAATACCCTCATCCTGCGCTGCGGGCCGCTGCCCATGAACCAGGTTTGGACGTTGCAGCGTGTTTTGCGGGGGCCCCTAGGGTTTAGGGTATCATTCTGCTCTGGAAGCAGCACTGCCCTCTTGGGCAGCTGCCGCCTCTGCTGTCTTGCACGCGTCACGATCGGGTTGCATGGGCAGGTTCTGTTGGTGCGGGTGTGCGTTTGGAACGTCAGCGAGACCGCCAAAGGAGCGTGGAAATCGTTGGTGACAAACAGGCAAGTGACACGGTGTTCATCTTACTGCAGGCGGTCGGCGCCATCCTGGACAGGCTGGGCTACACCGCCGAGATGCAGTTCCAGTTCTGAGGCGCAACGCCCAATCGGGACGGCGTCAAGACAGCCGGCGCTGCGATCTGGGAGCGCGGAGGCGAGCCAGCCCTCGGCCTGTGTGCGCTTGACACATCTCAGAGGTGGACACAATCGGCTGTAAAAGCGTGCGGCGGAGCCTGGCAGCAACCGGAGCAAGCCGTGTGAATACAAGGCAATGCGTAGCGTGTGCAGCTGGAGCCAACCATCTGGGCCTGCCAGCGAAAGTGCAAATAACTTGTCTCTAGCGACTAGTCTCAAGATGATGTCTTTGGCTAGCGAGTCAAGATGAACAGGTCGTAGATTTTCACCAGAGCTCACGAAACTGAGGAACGTGCATCAACGACGACGACGACTGCAAGCGCCAATTCCTTACACATTGCGGTGTGCATTGCTCAATTGTGTGCCAAAATGGAGGAAACCGATATATTATTATGTAATCACCCAGAAACCTAGGAAGCACACGTCCTTGCCGAGTTGCCATTCGTCTGCGTGGCATTGTCCGGAGCTCACAGGCTGCATGCCCAGGCTCCCTTCAGGGTCATCATCCAGAGGCGCGTCGCATTGAATTTTGTTTGTGGAATGGATGCTGCTCAACTGCGTCTGTGATGTGCAGCCGGCCAGCCGGCGCCGCACACCAGGAGTGATTTCGGTCCGCAGGGTAAATGCCCAGCGCTGCCAGCTGGAAGGAATACCCTTCCGCGGCAGGGAACGCGTTATCAGGGCGCGACGCCGCGGCGCCGAGTGCCTACCAGATGCGCCGGTAGCGCGAGATGACCATGGTGCGCGGGTTGGCGCTCGTCTGCCGATACTTTCTCTTTGGGGGCACGTATCTTGGCAGCCGGAAGCCTAGCAGCTGCCGCCGCGTCGTCGCGCTGCCGGCCTCGGCATCAGTAAGCGCCACTGTGGCGGTCCACGACGCCAGCCCTGCGTTGCCGCCCTTGGCCACCTGCAAACAAGGTCTCGGGTCTAAACGACATAGGAAGGCGGATGCGGATGCTCATGTCCTCAGTTGCCTGGGAAGTTCTCAGCGGCCGTGAGCGCTCCACAAGGCGGCAGCCCCGCGCTGCCGCGCTTGGCAGCCACTTGCAAAAACTTGGTCGAGCTCGGTCTCTGGGTCCGGCCAACCAGGCGACTTCAGCAACAAGGGCTGTCCCTGGTGAGTTCCCGCAGCAGTGCTGTGCTGGAGGTGGCGGTGCCTCATGTGCCGTGCAGCGCGGAGGAATGCGATTCCTAGGAGTGCGATTCCTAATCCTCAAAGGGCGCACCGCTTCGACGCCGCTGTAGTAGCTGGGGTAGATGCTGAGGCTGAGCGCTGAAACCGGGTTGGTCGCGCCATAGCCGTCGGCTGCGAAGAAGGGCGCTATCTGGGAGCCGCCTGCGGCTGTGTAGGCGCGCGTGGACGCGGTCTGCTTGGTGATGGTGATCACCAGCTGCTCGTCCTGCAGAGAGTGAAAAGGCACAGCGAGTCAAGACCTTCTTGTCATGGCACCCTTCAAGAAACCGAAACAGACTGCGCACACATGACAGCCGTGCGTGCGCTGCAAGCAGAAGCAGGGCTGTGAAGCTGTACAAGGTGACACCTGCATGCAGGTGTCCCTGTCAGATGCCCCTGCCATGAATGACTATCATGACACCCGGAAACGAACACGCGATACTCTCTAAGACTCGGACATTGGGCAGCACCTGCGCGCCCGCGGCGCCCTCTGTGTAAGCGGCATTGCCGCAGTCTGCCAGCAGGCCGCACATGAGCAGGTTCAGGTCCGGGAAGTTGAGAAACTCCGACAGCGTGTCGCTGACTTTGACGCCGCACACCGTGCCGGTGCACCCTGCGGCACAAAGGAACGACACTGGACGGTTTTAAGATGGATCTGGGGTCGGGCAAGTCGAGGACCTCCGGCATCGTGTAGTCGACCTTCACACGGCGCACGCACAGGTGCCCCCCCTGCAGCGCAGTACATATATATACAGAGCACACTGGACTTTCTATACTGGAGGGCGCCGGAGAAATCCCCTCCTGCCCTGGCAGCGCATTGACAAAAGCGCTTCCTGCAATGGCTGCGCGCTGGCCGGTGCTGGTCCACGCCGCTGCAATGGCAGCTCGCACGGCTACACTGGAGTCATCGCATTCCTCGCTGGTCCTTGCGCCGCCAGTCAGTAACACACCAGGCACGCAAAGGCCTTGCAGGTGGAGGGCTGAGCGTGCGCCGGCACGAAGATGCAGGAGCCAGGATGCAGGAGCCAGGATGCAGGGGCCAGGATGCACGCCACACTGAGCAGGTTCCTCTGGGCGTGAGCAACAGGCAGAGAGACGGTGACGCGCGCATATATATGTACGAGAATCGGACAGCACGGTAAGCACACTATGATGCGGAATGTTTCGACCCTGCGAGATGGCAGCCCCGCACCTCGACACAGCGTCTGCCCGGCAGCCACCCTGCAGGTCTTTGACGCATTGTCCACCAGCTGCGGGTTGAGCAGCACCAGCTGTGTTACCGTCAGCCCCGCCTGCGCAGCGCAGCAAACACCCCGATTGGATTTCGCGCACGCGAGTAGATTTCGAGAGGCCGAGGTGTCCACGAGCTGTGGGGTGAGCTGCACCAGCTGTGTCAGCCGTCGGGCCCCGCTGCGCAACACTGTTTCCTTTGGACAGTTCGAAACTACAAACAACAACAAAAGTGGCGTGCTCGTTCAATATTACAATCAAAGTGCACTCGTACAAGATACAAGAATACATAAGGTGCAAAATACAATCAAAGTATGTACTCGAGTGCGCAAAAGTTGGCAGCTCAAGCTGCAAGGTATGGCAGAGCAACAGCCCTTCCCTCTTCGACTTTCAGGCTGCAGGATGTGATGGCAGGTGAGAGAGGATGCCGATTGCACACCTGCTGCGCTGCAGAGGCGCACGTGAGGCTGCACCCCCCGAGTTGCACCGTGAAGGATCCGCCGATGCAGGCGCCGCCTGACTGCTGCAGCGAGCGCCGGAAGTCCTGCGCGGCCGGAGCACATGCCATTGGAAATGTGGTTTCACGGAACGCTGGAGAGGCACTGGTCAAGGTGCGTGGATACGAGGTGGATAACCAGTGGTCAAAACATTGATTGGCATGTGATGATCAATTGTGCAAGGGACGCAGCCGTCGCAGGGCCGCAGGCCAGTGGGTTATAGCGAATCTGATCCGCAGGGCGAAAGGTGGAGAGCAGGTGCAGCAGCAGCTGCGGGGCTTTGCAGACCTGTGTGGCGTCGCTGAAGCCCTGCAGCAGGCTGGGCAAATGGCCGCCTAGGAAGCCCGACTGGCCGCCCATTCCGTTTTCTGCCAGCAGCGGCATGACTCCTGCGTCGCCGCTGGCATTCGTAATGCTCTGCACATATGATTGTCAAAATTCAGTTCAGTGTATTGTACATCAGCATACGCCTGCAGTCTTTGCACAGCTGGGCCTCAAGTCATGCATGTATCATTGAGGCGCACCAAAACCCTGACTGCTTGAAGCAGCGCGGGGACCTGGAATCCAGGATCGAGACCTGGCGCCAGAGTGTTGTGACCCGTTCCCTTGTAGCACACCCTCGACGATGCATATACATGGAGGCGGATGTTGCAGTCGCACCTGCAGCCGCCGCCGGCCGCCGGCGCTCTGGCCCGGCACCTGCGGCAGGCAAATGGCGGTCCCCGCCGGCAGCGCCGTCTGCCCCGCTGCCCCGCAGTCCACATCTGCGATCACCGTCCCAGCGAGTCAGCACAGAGAGGAGGGAGGAGCGGATACTTTCTTGGTGAATCGGACGACAACTTCTTCTTCTTCTAGAGTTTCACAATATCACATGGGACCTACACTAGACGATGACCGACACAAGTTCAGTACATAGACTTGTCGGTTTCTCAGTCACGGCAAACATAAAGGCGCATACGCTATGAACGGCAACACGTACAGGAGCCCAGTCGGACCAACGTTGCGCAGGACATTCATCACATTTGCTTGTGGGGCAGGAAAGGTGAGCGCGCCGGGGTTCAGCGCCTGCAGCACGGCGAACTTGATGGGCACGCCATTGGTGCCGAAGTCGTTGCGCACGGTCAGGCAAGTGTCCCCCGCACCGGTCTCGTACAGCCTGCAGTGCGTTTCCAAACACTCAATGCGCTTTTTGCAGCATTACAACTCAGGCCAAATGACCCCTGTGCACACAGTGACATCCTTGTTCCCCGCGGTCTGGTGCAGCCTGCGGCGTACTTGCCGCAGAGATCTCAGCAGTCGATCCGGCAATGGCAGCGCTTCACAACACATCAGCCGACGACCTCGGTGTCGGGGCAGGGGCTTCAAAGGTCCTGTCTTGGGTTCTGTCCGCGTCTGAAGGCAATTTGAGCATGCAGCGTATG
>JAABUM010002666.1_pt1 | contig 23430 bp, 25 predicted proteins | sample 5559161 | NCBI WGS metagenome assembly JAABUM01 (sample SAMN10711868, study PRJNA513369) | rock metagenome | isolation source: Antarctica rocks | place: Antarctica: Victoria Land, Siegfried Peak nord
AGCGCCATCTTCCCTTGCCGCGTCGCCTCGCGCCCGATCCTTTGCTCCCTCCTCCCGCCCTGCCCTCACACGACCGCCCCCATCCTACCATCCCGCCCTTGCCCGTGCACACCTACCCATGAAAGGGAGGGGACGCCGGTGTACGCCTGGGAGCAGACCGGTCCCGCCGTCGGCGACGGCCAGCTCTACGAGATCACCGATCCCGTGGTGCGCGCCGCTTACGAGGACGCGTACCCTTTGCAGCAGGGAAGCGTCGAGATCATCAATCCGGCGGGCTTTTATGATGCCGCGTGGGCGACCGACGCGGCGCGCGCGACCGACCCCGCGTTATATGACGCGCAAATCGAGGATCTCGTCGCCAGGGGCGACACCTGGCTTGAGGTCGAGCACGCGGGGGGCGGCTTCGTGCTCGGGCGCTACGACGCCGGCCCGATCGAGCGCGACACCAACGGCTGGGAGCCGGTGCGCGTCGGCGACGGCCCCGACGACGGCCCCACCGGGACCGTCTACCCCGACGAGGCGACGGCCCGCCAGGCCGCGATCGCGTACAACGGCGCGGACCTCGCGGGCACAGAACTGACCCTTGATCCCGCCCCCGCCGCCCTCGACCGAGACCTGACGCCGGCGCTCGACCTCTAGGAGCCAGGAGACACACCGCATGAGCACACCCACCAGCCCGCCTGTCACCGTCCGCCCTGTGGCGCGCGCTGGCCTCGCCGCGCGTCGCCTGGCACACCTCCCACGCACGTTCGTGCGTGCCCTGGTGCTCATCCTACGCCGGCCGCTCGCCCGCCTGCTCTGGCTGTTGCGCGGGTGGTCCGGCCTCATCGCCGGCGCGCTCGTCGCCCTGGCCCTCGGGCTCGGGCCGGCCGGCGGCGCGCGGTGGATCGCCACCCAGGCCACCACCCTCTATCGTCACGTCGTCGCGGCGGTGACGCTGTGGTACCAGACGGCCTACGACGCGGTGGCCTGGCCGGCGGCGACGGGAGTGGCGGCTGTGCGCGCGACGCAAGCGTGGGCACGCCACGGCTACCACGGCCTCGTCCCCACGATCCATACAAGCACCTGGGCCTTCTGGATGCGCCATGGCGCGGCCTGGCGCTACACGACCCTGCGCAGTCGGGCCGGGGCGCCCGTGCGCGCGGCGATCCCGCTCGAACTGGGCGGCGTCCTCGCGCTCCTGGTGCTGTTCGCCGTCTTTGTCATGATCGGCCGTAAGAAGCACACTCTCGACCCCACGCGCGCCAACACCTACGGCGGGGCACGCTGGCAGACCTGGGACGAACTGCGGCGGCGACGGGCACGGCCCGGCGACATGGTGCTGGGCACGGCCCGGCGCGGGCTTAAACGCGTGACCGTCGGCGTGCCATCATCCTTACTCCTCGAAGGGGTAGCCATCGACGCGCCGACCGGCCTGGGCAAGAGCAATGCCTTCTTCAAGACGCAGTTGTTAGAACCCGACCCGACTGTGGATTACGTCGCCACCGACAACAAGGGCGACGGCTGGACACAGACCGCTGCGGCGCTGTCCCGCACGCACGACTGCTACCGGCTGGACATGCAGACGCCGGCCGCCAGCGTGACGTGGGCGCCCCTCGCCCTGGTCCGCACGCCAGCGAAAGCGGAGGACTGGGCGCGCGCTTGGCTGCACAACTCCAAGCCCGCCGACAGCGCCCCGCCGCAGCCCTACTTCGAGCAGGCCGTCCTCCTCCTCATGGCGGCGGGCGTGATGCACGTCCACGCCGTCGCGGCGGCGGCTGGCCGTCCAAGTGGCACGCTGGACGAACTGCTGGCCTTGTTGCTGCAACCGAACGTGGAGGCCATCGAGAAGGCGTTGAAGAAGGGGCCATCGGGCGCGGAGACGGGGCCGGCGGCGCAGTTCCTCGGGCTCATCGCCGAGCACCGCGACCTGCGCTCCTCGATCCCCTCGGGGCTGGCCCCCCGCCTCTCCGCGCTCGCCGACCCCGCCATTAAGGCCGTTGTCGGTGGCTTGGGTACGCTCGACCTCGACCGCTTGGGCCGGACGGGGCGGCCGGTGGCCCTCTACATCGTGATCCCGGCCGGGGACGACACCCTGCGCCCGCTCGTCGCGGCGCTCTTCACGACAATGTTCACCGTGCTGCTGGATCGGGCGCGCACGCTCCCGAACGGGGAGTTGGCGCGCGAGGTGCGGATGCTGCTGGACGAGTTCGGCACGATGGGCGCGATCCCCCACGCGCCCACGTGGTTCAACATCTGCCGGCAGCCGCGCATCTCCCGCGTCATCAGCTTCCAGTCGTTCTCGCAGTTGGTCGACGACTACGGGGAGTTGGGGGCCAAAGCCATTATCGACTCGTGCAACGTGCTGGCCTGGCTGGGCGGGACGAGCGGCGACGACGCCAAGTGGGCCAGCGAGGCGCTGGGCCACCGCACGGTGCTGGCCCGTGGGGAGGGCGACTCGGCCGCGCCAGGCGGCCTGTTCGGGCGACGGCCCGAGCGCGATAGCCGCTCGGCGAGCGAGGCGGGTGTGCCCCTGCTGTTCCCCGACGACCTGGCGGCCTCGTCACGGCGGCGCGTCGTCGCCATCGCGCGTGAGGCGCGGCCGATGGACCTGCGCACGCGGCCAATGTGGTCCGTCCGGGCCATGCGCCGCCTCATGACACGCCCGGCTCCCCGTGCGTGCGTCGAAGCTCCCACGCACCCCCACCCCGCGCTGGCGGCCGTCGCACCCGCACAGACATCCCCGCTCCAGGGCGCACAGGTCGTGGTCGTGCCCGACGCGGCACGAGGAGCGACGCCGACGGGGCCGTGGGCGCCGGTGCGCGTGACGGCGAAGACACCTGCGGCGACAGCGACCGCAGCCCCAGCCCCTACACCGGCGACATCCACCCCACCGACAGTGCTGCCGGTGACATCCGGCCCGGCGCGGCTGCCGACGGCACCGGTGAAGCACGGCACGGCTTACGATTGGACAGGCCTTCCATGACCGCACATGAGCCGCGCCGGATAGCGCCTATCGCCGGGGATCGAGGCCAACCCCTGCGTACCACCTTTACGCCAGGGGCGGCCGTGGGCTACAATGCTCATCATGAAGGAGTCTGCCATGTAGCACGTAGCGCGGCCGTAGCGGCCGCAAGAGCAAGAGGCCCACCGGTTGGTACCCGGTGAGCCTCTTGCTTGCCTAGACTAACTATCTATATTTACTCGGCGCTGGTGTAACCAATTGCGAAGGAACCACCAGGGCCACCAACCGGAGGCCGTCGCCCGAAGGAGTAGCTAGCTCCGAACCGGGTTGCGGGCCTGCATAGGAGGCGTTTATGCTTCAAAGCACACCCATGCTCTCCCGACAGGATAGCGCGGATCCGCGCGCCTGTCAACTGAATAGTGCACGTCCCGTGTGGGCAGGCACGGAACAGGTCGATACGCAGCCCATCATCGCGGCCATTGTGCACGCGTACAACGACGCCCACCCCGCAGCCGACGTGACCGCCGATGCGATCGTGCGCCCCGGCCGCATGCCCCATGTCACGTGGGCACGGCACCTCTGCGCCTACCTGCTCGTCGAGGATTATCACCTGACCAACATAGCGGCCGCCCACGCATTGGGGCGCAGTGACCACACCACGGTCGTCAACAGCCGCGCGCGGGTCACGGCCGCGCTCGGTCACAACCGCGCACTGCAGCTGGTCCTCGTCGGCGCGCGGGACATCCTGAGTGGTCGCGCCCGGTGCGAGCCCCCGCGCCGCGACGACGGTCGACGGCACGCCTTCGCCGTAGCCACGCCCCGCGAGTTGGCGGAGTACCGCTACTGGCGTCTGCGCGCCTTGCGCCCCAGCACGCCTTCCCTGGGAGGTGTGTGATGCCGTTCGCACGACCCACCACGACCGCCACCCCCGACGAGATTTTCGAGGAGTGGGTGCATGTGCTGCGGCACGCCGAGTTGCTCGCGCTGCTCTACGTGGTCCGGCGCACCCTCGGGTTCAAGAAGATCGAGGACGGCATTAGCTACTCGCAGTTCCTCCACGGCATCACCACGCGCGAGGGGAAGGTGCTCGACCGCGGCTGCGGTATTAAGAGCCGTGGGACGCTCGCGGCCGCCCTGCGCCGCCTGGAGGAGCTTGGCCTGATCCGCTCTCACAAGACACAGGACGCGCGGGGGGATCGGGCCACGACGCGCTATTCCTTATGGTTCACGGGCGATGAGGACCATGACCGCCCCTCCCGTCACACGAGTGCCCCTGACTGTCCAGCAGAAGGAGGGCCAGTGCCGATCGAACCACGGTGGTACGCCGATCGAACCACCCCTAGTGCGCGCATCGAACCACCCCTAGTGCGCGCATCGAACCAACAACAAACAGACGATACAACAAACACGACACAACAAACAGATCTATCGAGACGAAAGGCGCGTGCGATACGCGTACGCCCCCCTCTCGATTCGACCGATTCGATGAGTGTAATGAAAGATGACATAACGACGGAGATACTATCCGAGTCCAGTTCATCACCGGTGAGTGAGCATGTCGCCCACCTCTCGGCTGAGTTCGGTGACGACGCGCCGCTGGCTAGCTACACGCGGGTGCTGAATATGCAGCATATGTCCGGCCTCGACGACGAGGCTCTCCTACCATTGCTGGACGAGGCCGCCGCGATCACGCGGTCACAAGCCCCGACGATCACCAAGCGTGGCCGCGGCGGTGGGATCATCCGTATGCCGTACTTACTTGCCACGCTCCGGGGCCTCGTCGAAGCGACCAACGACTCGACCATGGCCGCAGCGCCAGCGTCTGGCACGCCGATTCTGACGTTCACGGCTCCCCCCAATGCCCCCGCTATCGACGATCCCCCGGCGACGACTGAAGCCGAGGTCATGTGGCGCGTCGTGTTAGGCGAGGTGCAACGGGACATCACGGCGGAGAACTACACCGCCTGGTTCGCCCCTGCGCGCGCCCTTACGTTGGAGGAGAACGTGCTGCGGGTCGCGGTGCCGACGCTGTTCCATCGCCAGTGGCTAGAGCACAAGTTACGGGGATGCGTCGAACGGGCGTTAGGGCACGCAGGCCACGTCGGGGTACGTATCGTGTACGATGTCGCACCAGGGGGGAATACCATAGCGCCGCTTGCCCAGACTGTGGGGCAGGCCGTGGACAAACCCCAAACCGTTACATCTCCTGCGTCATCTCCCTCCACGGCACGAGCTGTGCCCGTACCCGCGCATAGGAGGCAGGACGTGGCGGTTGTTGAGTGTCCGTCCATAGTCCCCGTCGCCGTACCGCCCCCAGGAGCTGTGGCTCTCGCTGCCCCTGCCCTATCCTCTACCACGGTCTCATCGTCGTCGGCGCCGTCGTGCGACACGCTGGTCGTAGCGTCTGACCTCCATCCATCCGTCGCGTCTATGACGCGCTCGACCGTGACATCCATCGCCGAGCCCCTCCTAATTGGAGCGTGCCTCACCTGCCGGGCAATGCCCTGCCGCTGTCGGCCGGTGGAACGGATGCGCCGGGTGGTCGCCGTCCGTCCCGCTGTGGCCTGGGCCTGTGTCTGATGATTGTGCCTATTCCTGCCCATGATGCGCGCGGTTGAGGTACGGTAGGATGAGTGAGAGGTCCGTGTTGCCGCCGGTGTGAGGAGCATGAGGCAGGACAGGAGAGGTGGCCATCAGACGGGGTGCGCCACGATGGTTGATGACACAGGAGAGGGTACGAGAATGGGTGATGAACACGAGCAGCAGGACCGTCCGGTCGAGGCTGGACATAGCTCGCCGTTCGAGCGGATTAGGCAGCAGGGCGCAGAGGGAGGCGAGTATTGGTCGGCGCGTGATCTCGCCAACATCCTGGGCTACGACACGAATTACCGCAATTTTAAGCGGGCGATCGAGAAGGCAGAGACCGCGTGTGTCAACAGCGGACGCGCCGTCGAGGACCATTTTGCGGACGCGCGCAAGATGGTCACCATCGGGTCGGGCGCCCAGCGGTCAGTCGAGGACATGCATCTGTCGCGCTACGCGTGCTATCTGACCGTCCAGAACGCGGACTCCTCCAAGCCAAATGTCAGCTTGGGGCAGACGTACTTCGCGGTGCAGACACGGCGCCAGGAACAGGCCGACGAACTCGCGAGCCTGAGCGAGGACCAGAAGCGGCTCTACCTGCGCGGGCAGGTGGCGGACCACAACCGGCAACTCGCGGAGGCGGCGGGACAGGCGGGGGTCGTCCAAGGGCGCGACTTCGCCGTTTTCGTCGACCATGGCTACATGGGCCTATACGCGGGGCTCCGCGCGCGCGATATTCACACACGCAAGGGGCTGGCCCGGAAAGACCATATCCTAGACCATATGGGTTCGACCGAACTGGCGGCTAACCTGTTCCGCGCGACCCAGACCGATGAGAAATTGCGGCGAGACAACATCCAGGGTAAGCAGAAGGCGAACCGCACCCACTATGAGGTCGGCAAGGCGGTGCGCAAGACGATCGAAGATCTCGGCGGCACGATGCCGGAGAACCTACCAACTCCGACCGACAGCGTGAAAGAGGTGAAAGAGAAGGAGCGCAAGCGAGTTGCGCAACAGACACAACCACTGTTGTTTCCCGAGTCGGAGAGTGACGCGTGACGATCGGCCTCTCCTCTGCCCCATATCGTCGCCATGCGCCGTGTCCACGCGGCATCTATCGACGCCCACGATGTGCGGTTAGGATGGGAGCTCACTGGGTATAAGAGGAGTCATGGAATGGACGACCATGATTGGCTAGCCAGCATCCCTGTGGCGACAGATGAGGAGATAGCGACACTCGTCGTTCCGTGTCGCCTGGGAAATCGGCGCTGCCAGGCGACATGCCGCCTGCACAAAAGGTCAGATGGCAAGTGGTCTGCACCGGAGGGGTGGGTGGCGCGACCGCTATGGGTGGGAGTGCCCCGCGCACAACACATGATGCTCCAGGGCGACGGAGAGGCCAAGATGGCAACAAAAGATTTCATGACGCCCACGATCGGCGTCATCGACATGGACGGCCTGCACCTGGTGAATAGGCCCCTCGCCCCCATCCCTATGCGGGGCGCGACCCGGCACGGCGGCGTGCCTCACGGCGCGTGGCGACACGGGCCGTTGATAGGGCGCGAGGAGGGGCGCTGATGGGATCGCTGGAGGCGCTCGGCAGCGTGGCGCTCGGCGTTGTCGTGATCGTGGCCGCGCTGCTCGACGTGGCCGTCACGGCGCTGCACCCCGCCGCGGAGAGCCACCTCTCCGCGCGTTTCCACCGCGCGGTCTGGGTCGTGGTGCGGCGCGCGGCGCACCCCCTGCCCCTGCGGGCGCGGTACGCCCTGCTCGGCTGGACGCTGCCGTTGAGCGTAGCGGGCCTGGTGCTCTCCTGGTTGTGCGCCTTGCTGGTGGGCTTCGCGCTGCTCTACGCGCCTGGCCTGGCCAGCCCACACGCCTTCGCCCGGCCAGCGGGGGCGGGAGCGGCGGCGTCGCCCTGGGGCGACGCGCTCTACTTCAGTGGCGTGTGCCTGACCTCGATCGGGTTTGGCGATCTCGCCCCACGCGCCGGACTCCCGCGCGCGGCGGCGGTGGCCGAAGGGCTGTCGGGCCTGCTGGTGGTCGGGGTGGCGATTACCTACGTGCTCGCCGTCTTCCCGGTGTTGCCGCAGGCGCGCGTGCTGGCGCGGACGCTCAACGAGGAGACCGACGGGCAGGTGGACGCGGTGCCGCTGGTGCGGCGCTACCTGGCGGTAGGGGCGACGGAGCCGCTCGCGCAGCGCTGCCGCGAGTTGGCGACGCAGCTCATGGCGCTGACGGAGGCGCACACGACGCACCCCATCCTGTTCTACGCGCACCCGGCGCGCGCGGAACTCTCGTTTCTACGGGTGTTGATCGTGACGCAGCGGTTGGTGGCGGCGCTGCGCTATGGGCTGCGTGGGGAGGAGCATGCGGGGCTGGTGGCGGACCCGCGGGTGGTGGGGCTGGAGGAGAGCCTGATCGCGACGCTGCGGGTGCTGGGGGCCTCCTCGCACCTACTGGTGCGGCCGCCGGAGGACGGGGCGGCGGTGGTGGCGGGGCTGCGGGGGGAGCACGCGGCGCTGGTGGTCGCGCTGGTGACGGCGGGGCTGCGCGGGGCGGGGCCGGCGGGGCGGGGGGAGCGGGAGGCGTACGTGCGCTACCGCTTGGTCACCGACCCGTACATCGCGGCGTATACGACGAATAGTGGGTACCCGGGCGAGGAGTTGTGGGGGGCGCACCCCCCGCTGCGCGGGACCACCGCACCGCTCCCGCTGACGGACGAGGACGCGGACGAGCGGGACGCCGACGCCGGCGCGTAGGGCGTCGGCGGCACCGCCGTATGTGTGACGGAAGAAAGGACGGACAACGATGTCACGAACGGACGCACTCTCGTCGGTGATCGGCGTGCTCGACGTAGACGGCCTGCACCTGCCCGACACGCCCCTTGCTCCCATCAAAGGCGCAATCCGGCACGTCGGCGACCTCTACAATGGCGCGCGCCGGCATGGTCTGACCCAACTCTGGCTGACGGATGCGTGGGTGCGTGCGGCCCAACTGCCCGATACGCTCGCCGTGTCGGGGCAGTTCCGCGAGCTGCGCCATCCCTTCGTCAGCGACGGCCTGGACGAGCTGCACGCGTTCCCCACGGTGCTCACGCCCTGGCTCGACCTGCGCAAGAAGGGCGAGGCCGGATCGAGCGTGTCGATCGTGTTCCCGCTCTACGACGAGCACGCGGTCTGGGGCCTCGACACCGATGGCGCGACGTTGCTGGCGGCACTGCTGGCCTACGCCCAGGCCGTGGGCGCGCCGTACTACCGCTCGCCGGGCCGCACAGGGCTGGACCTGTTGCAGGAGTTGGGTAAGCGCGGCGCCGACGCCAAGCGCGAGTTCCCGGAGCGGCTGCCCGCGCCGGCATCTACGTGACCGTGTTCGCGCCCGACAAGGACAGCCTCGCCGTGCGCGCCGACGCGCTGTGGGGCCTGCTCACCGGCACGGGCGCGGGCGCGCTCGACGCGCGGGGTGCGCGCGCCAGGGGCGCGCAGAAGCCCTTGCTCCGCGCGACGCGCCCGCTGGGCCGCAACGACGCCCCGCGCTACACGACCTACAAGATGTACGCCGAGACGGTGGGCAACGCCTGGGCCGCCATCGTGCGCTCGCCGGGCACCGCCGGCGGCGTGCTGATCGGGCGGGCCGAGGGCGACGGCGCGCTCGTCTACCTCAACATCGCCGACCGCGCCTTCAAGAACCGCCTCATCGACGTGTTCGGCGGCTCGGGCCAGGGCAAGAGCTTCTTCGTGCAGAAGTTCATGCTGCCCTTCCTGCTGCGCGACGGTTGGGCCACAGCGGTCGATACGGTGGGCGGCTACGAGACCCTGTGTGCCATCGCCGGCGGCCAGACCGTGCGCCTGGGCGGCCCGCGCACCGCCGCGATCAACATATGGGACGGCCCCCGCGCCACGGAGGAGGAGCGCGCCGCGCGCCTCTACTTCGTCGGCAAGGCCCATGAGGTCTTATTGGCCGAGAGCGGCAAGGCCATCACCGGGCGCGTGCGCGGGCTCATCGACGCGGGCGTGGCCGCCGTCTACGCCGGCCACCGCGATGAGACCGACGCCGGGCGGATTCTCGACGGCACGCGCCGCACGGCGGCCGACCCGCCGCTGGAGCGCGACCTGCTGGCCTGGGTGGAAGATCAGGCCCGCCAGCCGGAGCAGGACCACGAGGACCGCCGGCTGTACAAGGACGTGGCCGCCGAGCTGGCTCCCTACGCGCGCGCCGGCCGCTACGCCCCCCTGGTAGATCGCCCCACCAGCTTCGCCTTCGACACCCGCCTGCTGGCCTTCCACATCGACCCCCGGGACCTGGGGACCACCACGCCGGTCTACGCGTTCGTGATGTTCGCCATGACCGACATCGCCGACCGCCGCGACGCGCTCGCGCAGGCGTGGGGCCGGCGCTCCGGGCGCGGCACCGTGCAGCACCTCCTCGCCATCGACGAGGGGTGGAGCATCCTGCGCCACCAGGCCGGCCAGGAGTGGGTCGCCGGCATCGGACGCACCGGGCGGCACTCCGGCATGGTCCCCATGTTCGTGTCGCAGAAGTTGTCCGACCTGACCAGCAACGCCGCCGCCGCCGGCTACTTCGACCAGACGTCGCTCCATTTCATCTTCAACATGCACGACACGAACGACGAGAGCGGCGTCGATCCGCGGCAGTGGATCGCGGGCAAGCTGCGCCTGACCGAGGGCGAGGCCGCGCGGATCGGCACGCTGGCCGGCAAGGAGGCCGCCGACAAGAAGCGCTTGGAGTACGCGCAGATGTTCATGATCCGCACCACCAAGACGGCCAGCCGGCCGGCACGCGGGGTGGTCAACGTCCCCTCGTCGCCGGAGGAGGCGTGGCTGTTCGCCTCCGACCCCGACGACAAAGAGTACCGGGCGCGTATGGTGCGCGCCGTCGCCACCGATCCGGACGACCCGACCGGCGAGGAGGTGTACCAGGCGGTGTGCCTGCTCGCCGAGGGCGCCACCCCCGAAGAGGTCGACGCCGCCCGCCAGGTCCCCGCCCCCGCGCACGCCGACGACGCTAACAGGGACACCACGCTAGCTGGGGTGGGAGGTGCGGCATGGACCGCTGCCCGCTGATCGAGAGACGAGGAGGCCCCCTGCGCCACTTGATCGTCTCACTCGCCGCGCTTGTGTTACTCGCCCTCGGGACCATAGGCAGCCCCGGCGTGGCCCGCGCGCACGCCGCGTCCGCGCCGCCGCCGCCCGCCCCGGCGTCGACGTACCACCCGACGCTCCAACTCTCCGCGACGCAGGGCGCGGCCGGCCTAGCGCTCCTCGTCGTAGCCAGCGACTTCCCCGCGAACGGGACGGTCACGGTCTATTGGGACGGCGCGTCTCTCGTGCGCGGCGACACCGACGGCTCGGGCTACGTCGCCCTGCGCACAGCCGTCCCCCACGACGCCCCTGACGGGCCGCACGAGGTGCGCGCCGTCGGCCCCAGCCACACGTCCGCCGGCGCGGCCTTCACCGTGGCTACCCCGCCCCCGCCGGTGTACCACCCCCACGTCACGCTCTCGCTCACCCACGCGCGCGTCGTCACGGGGACGGTGCTCACGGCCGACGTGACTGGCTTCGCGCCCAATCAGACCTTGACCCTCGCCTGGGATCATGGCGGTGGGACCGCCCTGGGCGCGCACGCCGTCGACGACAACGGCGATACCAGCTTCGACATCGCGCTCGGCGTCGATCCCACGCCCGGCGTCGGTGGGCATCGCCTCTATGCGTCGGGCACGCACCCGACGCTCTCCACCTCCGCGTCATTCGCGGTGGACCCGCCGCCGCCGCCCCCGCCCGCCTGCGGCGGCTTGGGCTTCACTGTCCCCTTTATCAACTGGAACGTCTGTATCGACCCCATCGGCGCGCTCACCACCTGGATCACCCATGGGGCCACCGCCGGGGCCAACGCCGTCGGCGCGCTCGTCGCCAAGGACCTGACCGAGCAGAAGGACTACACGCAGATCGCCCAACTACAACCCGCCTTCACGACGATGCAGCAGCTCGCGCGCGACCTGTTCGGGGTGCTGTTCCTGGCCGGCGCGCTCACCTGGTACGCGCGGCGCCTGGGCCTGGGGCCGGGCGGGGAGGCGGCCACGCAGATGGTCGAGGGCGGGCTGGGCCTCGCCCTCACTACGGCGCTCCCGTGGCTGATGCACCTTTACATCGTCGCGGTCAACGACGCGTCGGGGATGATCCTGGCCGATCCGAACAACCAGGGCGGGGCCGCCATCGGCGCGCTGGCGGGCCACCTCGTCAATGCCGCCCTGCTTTCGGCCCTCACCGGCGATCCCATCTTCCTGCTGGTGGTCGTCGGCTTTATCGTCCTCTTCGTCGTGCTGCTCGTGCTCATCGCCATCACGCGCACCATCGGCACCCTCTACGGCGCGGCGGTCTACCTGGCCGCGCCGGTGTGCGCGATCTGCATGGTCACGCCCCTGACGCGCTCCGTGGCGGTCGCCTGGGCGCGGCTGTGGTTCAGCCTGACCCTGTGGGGCGTGTCCTACGCTGTCGCGCTCGTGGCCGTACGGACCATGGTGGACGCGTTCGGGGGCGACGGGCTGCAATCGCTGGCCCTGGCCCTGGCCGGCGCGCTCGTGCTCTACGGGGCGCCGCGCCTGGGCGACGCCCTGCTCGGTGGCGGGGCCTCGCGCGCGCTCGGCATCGGCAACGTGCCTATGCTCGGGACTGCCGCCCGCATGGGCTTGGCGGCGGCGACAGGCGGGGCTGGTGGCGCGGCCGCGGCGACCGCGGCGGGAGCGGGGACCACAATGGGGATGCCGGCGACCCCCGGCGACCCATCAATTACACCCATGCCCAACGCCAGCGTGTCCGAGATAGCGTCCATCGCGGCCCCCATCAACGCGGAGTGGGGGCTGATCGAATGAAACAGCGATTACAACGCGCGGCACGCGCGACGGGACACGGGCTGTACATCCTGGCCGTGCCCCGGACGGTGCGCCGCTCGACGGACGAGATGCGCACCGTCGAGATGTCGCCGGCGCTCGGGCTCGTGCTGCGGCTCGCCGCGCTCCTCGTGCTCGCGGGGACGGTCCTGGCGGTCCACGCCGTCGGGCATCCCTTCCTGGGCCTCGCCCGCAACGCCCTACTACTGCTCGGGGCCGTCGTGCTGCTGGCCCTCTCGGGCGCGCTCGCGCCGCAAGGCCGGCTCCTGGGGCGGCTCTTGCTGTCCTACGCCAAGCGGGAAGCCGGCCGCCGAGGATTGACGTGGCAGGGCCGGCTCTTCCGCGCCCTCGCCCGGCGCGTAGAACCTGCCATGTCGGGAAAGAAAGAGAAGGGGAAGACCGATGGCCGCTAACCAAAATGACCCACAACGTCCGCGCATCTCGATGGTCGCGGCGGTGTCGCAGAAGTGGCAATACGGGCAAGAACTCAACTGTACGTTGGAACGGTTGAACGAGTTGGGGCAAGAGGGCTGGGAGTTAGTTGGGTCGCCGGTGATAGCCCGGACAGTCCTCGGGTCGTCTGGACAGCTCCTCTATGTGTTTAAGCGCCCCCTGCCGACACCACACTAACGACAAAGCCGCTCAATCAACACACGGCGCCCCTCACCGCCGCGATGGATGGAGCACAGGAAAAGGGAAAGGAGAACGGCCATGTCCATGACGGATCGCTACCACGACATCTTGCGGGCGCTCGCCGACGGGGAGGAGCGCCACGGCTACGCTATCATGGAGGCCGTCGAGGAACACACCTCCGGTAAGGTTATGCTCGGACCCGGCGTGCTCTACCGCGCCATCGGACACATGCTAGAGGACGGCCTGATCGTCCAGACGGACCGGCGGCCCGACCCCGCGTTAGAGGACGAGCGCCGGCGCTACTACCGCATCACCCCGCGCGGCCTGGCTCTGCTCGCCCGGCCGGGGACGCCGCTCCCCCCGCTCGTCCCGCCGCCGTCGTCCGACGACCTCGGCCCGGCCCACCGCCAGTACGACGTGCTGCGCGTGCTTGCCGACGGCCAGGAGCGCCACGGGCACGCCCTCTTGCGCGCCGTGGGGAGTATGCCAGGAGCGGCCCCCCTCGGCCCGACCACGCTCTACGTCACGCTGCGCCGCCTGCTCACGAATGGCTTCGTCGCGGAGGCCGCCGCGCGGCCCGACCCGGCGCTGGGCGACGAGGTGCGCGAGTTCTACCGCATCACGCCCCAGGGGGCGGAGGCCCTGCGCACGCCGGGGCTGCTGCCTCTGCCCTGCCGCACCACCGCCCAGCAGCAGCAGTACGACGTGTTGTGCGCCCTCGCCGACGGCGCGGAGCACCACGTCTACGGCCTCATCATAGACGTGCGCGCCGCCCATAACGGGGCGGTGCGCGTCGGGACCGGGACGGCCTACCGCACCCTCGACGGCCTGCTCGCCGACGGGTTGGTGGTCGAGACCGGGGAGCGGCCCGATCCGGCCGTGAACCCGCACGCGCCCCGCCGGCACTTTCGCATCACCCCACGCGGAGAGGACGCCCGCCAGATGCTCGCCGCGCTGCCCCCCCACCAGCCGCGCCGCGCGGTCCCGTGGCGTGGCGCGGTGTCGTTCGGCGTGACGTGGGGCGCGGCCACGGGCGGCCTGCTGCTCCTGCTCGGGGCGGGCGGTGCGGGCTGGGCGACGGGCGCGGTGGCCACGGTCGTCACGACGGGCGCGGGGTTGCTGCGCCGCGACGAGGCGGCGTAGCGCGCCGCCTCGCGGGAGCACGACGCGGACGACAAGACGAGGACGAGAGGACCGGAGGAGGCCACATGGCGGACGAGAAGAACGAGAAGAAGCGGACGGGGTACTACCTCGCCGATGAGACGGTGCAGGTCGTCGCGGAGTACGCCAAGCGCGCGGGCCTCTCCGTGTCAGCGGCGGCGGACGACCTGATCCAGCGCGGCGCGGGCGCCGCGGCGGCGCAGAGCGCGGGCGCGCCGGCGGTCCCGGCCATCGCGGCGGCCGTGGGTCAGACGGTGGAGGACCTGCTGCGCGCCGTGGTCGTGGGGCCGTTGCGCGCGGAACTGGCGGCGATCCACCACGAGGCGACGGTGGCCCGCCTGGAAGGCTATGCCCACATCTACAACGACTATGGCGCCGCGGTCGCCGAACAGCTCGAAGCGGTGGCCGAGGAGCGTGCCACGGCGGCGCGCGCGGCGGGCGAACGGGCGCGGCTGCACCGGCGCGTGGCCGAGGACCAGGTGGCGTGATGACGACGACGACGCGGACGTTCGTGGAGGGCCGCTATGTGCCGGCCGGGCCGTGGGCGGAGGCCAAGATCAAGAGTCAGGTCCAGCACCTCACGTCCAGTTTCCGCACGGGGGAGCAACGGGAGGAGCGGACCCTGTTCGACGCCCACGGCCCGGTCGCCGATGTGGCGGCGGCGCGGGCTATTGTGACGGCCGCGATCGGCCCCAAAGTCGTCTTCCACCGGCTCGTCCTCTCGCCGGGGCGACGCGCCGGTGTGGTCCGCCTGATCGACCTGCATACCTGGACGCGGCTGCTCCTGATGGACCTGGGCCACAGGCTGGGCCAGCGGCTGGTGTGGGTCGCCGCCGTCCATCGCAACACCGACGAGCCGCACGTCCATGTGCTGCTCGCCGGCGCGGCCGCGCGGACCCGCTGGCCCCACGAGGGGACGGTACGGGACGTGGAGCTGCGGACGCCGCACTACGCCCTCGTGCGGGAGCGCGGGGACGTGCGCGCGGCCGAGATTCGCGCGTTGAATGGGGAAGGAGTCGCGTGATGGACCTGGCGTTACCCGTCCACCTGAGCACGGCCCAGCTCGTCGCCCTGACGGTGGGCCTCGCCGTCGGGATCGCCCTGGGGGCCATCACCGGCGTCTTGATGGTCGTGGAGAACCGCGACCGGGCACTGGCCCGCCGGTTCGACCTGTGCGAGCGCCTGCTGCCCACCTCGCCCCGGACGGTCGAGGTGTCCGCCGTCGCCTGGGACTGGTACCGCGCGCTCTAGGAGGAGACGGCGCGCGCCGACCGGGCCGAGCGGCACATCGCGGAGATGCAGGCCGACGACGCGGCAGTTGGGGGATAGAAGGAGGAACGGACGATGGGACGACTGGTGACATGGCCCCGTTGGGGCCTGCCCGCCCTCACGCGTGCGGCGCACGCGCGGGATGCGGCGCTCGCCGAGGTGCGCGCGCGGACCGGCTGGGTGCGCGCGACATGGACGGATGTGCCGGATGCGCTCCGGCACGCCTACGCCGCCCTCGATGAGCGGGTTGATCGTATCGCGGAGTTGGCGGAGGAGACGGCCGGCCTCGTGCACGAGATAGGCGCCCGCGACGACGAGATCGCGCGGCTCACGGACGCCCTCGCGGCGGCGCGGAGCACCGAGGTAGCGGCCGTCCCCTGCGACGGTTGCGGCCGTCTCATCGCCCTCAACGCCACCTGGGGCGGCCACCACACCATCGTCGACCTGCTGGACGCCCACCAGCCCGACGCGCCCCGCGACGATCGGAAGGTCGATGACTGGAACCGTCAGCACGCGGATACCTGCCGGCGCATCGTCCACGAGTACCGCAACCGCAGGCTCTATCCCGAGGACGGCTCGGAGCCCTACATCATCACGCGTTGCGGCGAGTTGGGCCTGTCCGATTACAACGCGTTGTATGGCTAGACACGAGGATGGAGGGGCTGCTAACGATGAATAGACAGGACGCACAGAGCACGGCCCTTGGTCCGAGCGGCCGGGGCACGACCTCCGACGCGGCGCGGCGGGCGCTGCACGCGGCGCGGCGCGGGGAGCCGGGCGCGGTCATGGCGTACACGCGCGCGGAGCGATGGTGGGCACTCGACGTGCTCACCGGCATCCGACGCGGCGCGGGCGACGAGCGATTGACCGGGGACGCGCCCGACGCGCGGCGCGCGCCATGAGCGCCGCGCGGCGTGTCAGCGCCGGCGGGCCATCCGAGGATGGGCTGACCTACACCGTCGACGGCCAGGGCCGCGTGCTCCGCGTGCGGGAGGCGTCCCGCCGCGTGACCGCGCCATGGCGGGACGACAGGGCGCAGCCGTCGCCGCAGGCCCTCGTGTCGCCGCTGACGTGGGAGCCCTTACAACGCCTGCTCGCCTGGGGTGCGCGGGAGGGGATGACCGCGGCCGAACTACTTGACACCTGCCGGACGGCCACGCGCCCCCCGGCGACACAAACGCCGCGTGGGCGCGCGATAGGAGGTAAGGCACGATGACAGACTATAGCCGCGACGAGAGGCTCCTGACCCCGTTCGACGGGATGCTCGCCGGTGACGGTCCCGAGGGGAGCGCGTTCGCGCCGACGGCGACGGAGACCGGCGAGCGGGAGGTGACGTACTACACGCGGGAGCCAGACGGCTTCGGCCCGGACGACTACCGCTGGCAGGCGATCACCGACCCCGCCGAGATCGCCACGATCGAGGGCGCGTTGGCGCGGGGCAGCGACCCGCCCTATGAGGTGTGGGTGGACCAGGCACCGGCCGCGCTCGACCCCGACCGGCTGACCCCCGCCGAGGAAGGGCCGGCGGTCTACGCCTGGGAGCAAACCGGTCCCGCCGTGGGCGACGGCCAGCTCTACGAGATCACCGATCCGGTGGTGATCGCCGCCTATGAGGAGGCGCATCCCGGGCAAGGGGGCATTGAGATCATCACCCCGGCCGACTTTTACGATACGGCGTGGGCGACTGACGCGGCGCGTGCGACCGACCCCGCGCTCTATGACGCGCAGATCGACGCGCTCGTCGCCAGAGGCGACACCTGGCTTGAGGTCGAGCATGCGGGAGGCGGCGTCGCGCTCGGGCGCTACGACGCCGGCCCCATCGAGCGCGATACCAACGGCTGGGAGCCGGTGCGCATCGGCGACGGCCCCGACGGCCCCACGGGGAACGTCTACCCCGACGAGGCGACGGCCCGCCAGGCTGTGGTTGCGTACAACGGCGCGGACCTCGCGGGCACGCGGATGGACCTCGATCCCACTCCCGTCGCCGCCCTCGACCTGTAGCACTGAGGAGACCTTCATGAGCACACCCGCTAGCCCGCCCCTCACCACCCGCCCCTGGGCGCGCGTCGGCGTCGCCGCGCGTCGCCTGGCACGGTTAGCGCGCACGCTCGTGCGCGCCCTGTTGCTCACCATGCGTCGGCTACTCGCCCGCCTGCTGTGGCTGCTGCGCGGGTGGTCCGGCCTCATCGCCGGCCTGCTCGTCGCGCTGGCCCTCTGGCTTGGGCCAGCCGCCGGCGCGCGGTGGATCGCCGGCCAGGCGACGGCCCGCTATCGTCACGTCGTCGCGGCGGTGACGCTCTGGTATCAGACGGCCTACGACGCCGCGGCCTGGCCGGCGGCGACGGGGGTGGCTGCCGTGCGCGCGACGCAGGCATGGGCGCACCACGGCCTCCACGGGCTCGCCCCGACGATCCGCACGAGCACCTGGGCCTTCTGGATGCGCCACGGCGCGGCCTGGCGCTACACGAACCTGCACAGTCGGGCCGGGGCGCCGGTGCGCGCGGTGATCCCGCTGGAGATAGGCGGCGTCCTCGCGCTCCTGGCGCTGTTCGGCGTCTTCTTCATGATCGGCCGTCGGAAGCGCGCCCTCGACCCGACGCGAGCCAACACCTACGGTGGCGCGCGCTGGCAAACCTGGGGCGAGATCAAACGACGGCGGGCCAAGCCCGGCGACATGGTGCTGGGGACGGCGCGGCGCGGGCTCAGACGGATCACGATTGGCGTGCGGTCGGCGCTGCTCCTGGAAGGTGTGGCCATCGACGCGCCGACCGGCCTGGGCAAGTCCAACGCCTTCTTCAAGACACAATTGCTCGAACCCGACCCACAGGTGGATTACGTCGCCACCGACAACAAGGGCGACGGGTGGAACCAGACCGCTGCGGCCCTCTCCCGCACGCACGATGTCTACCGGCTGGACATGCAGAACCCCGCCAACAGTGTGACGTGGGCGCCGCTCGCCCTGGTGCGCACCCCGGCCAAGGCCGAGGACTGGGCGCGCGCGTGGCTGCACAACTCCAAGCCCACCGACAGCGCCCCGCCGCAGCCCTACTTCGAGCAGGCCGTCTTGCTGCTCATGGCGGCGGGCGTGATGCACGTCCACGCCGTCGCCGCCGCGGCCGGCCGCCCCTCCGGCACGTTGGATGAGCTGCTGGCCCTGCTGCTGCAACCGAACGTGGAGGCCATCGAGAAGGCGTTGAAGAAGGGGCCATCGGGCGCGGAAACGGGGCCGGCGGCGCAGTTCCTGGGGCTCATCGCCGAGCACCGCGACCTGCGCTCCTCCATCCCGTCGGGACTGGCCCCGCGCCTCTCCGCGCTCGCCGACCCCGCCATCAAGGCCGTCGTCGGCGGTCAGGGCACCCTTGACCTCGACCGTTTAGGCCGTCAGGAGCGGCGTCCGGTGACGCTCTACATCGTGATCCCGGCCGGCGACGACACCCTGCGCCCGCTCGTCGCGGCGCTCTTCACCACGATGTTCACCGTGCTGCTTGACCGCGCGCGCACGCTCCCGAACGGGGAGTTGGACCGCGAGGTGCGCATGCTGCTGGACGAGTTCGGCACGATGGGGGCGATCCCCAACGCGTCCAAGTGGTTCAACATCTGCCGACAACCACGCATCTCCCGCGTCATCAGCTTCCAGTCGTTCTCACAACTCGTGGACGACTATGGGGAACTGGGGGCCAAGGCCATCATCGACTCGTGCAACGTGCTGGCCTGGCTGGGCGGCACGCGGGGCGACGATGCCAAGTGGGCGAGCGACGCGCTGGGCAACCGCACCGTGCTGGCCCACGGCGAGGGCGACTCGGCCGCGCCGGGCGGCTTGTTCGGCCGCCGCCCCGATCGGGGTAGCCAGTCGGTGAGCGAGACCGGCGTCCCCCTCCTGTTCCCCGACGACCTGGCGGCCAGTTCACGGCGGCGCGTCGTGGCCATCGCGCGCGAGGCGCGACCGATGGACCTGCGCACGCGGCCGATGTGGTCCGTCCGGGCCATGCGCCGCCTGATGAAACGCCCCGCCCCGCGCGCGTGCGTCGAATCCCCTGCGGAGCCTACACCCGCGCCCGCGCCCGCGCCCATCACACCCGCGCGTGAGGACGCACAGGTGGTGGCCGTGCCCAACGCGGCGCGGGGAGCCACGCCCGTCGGGACGCCCCGTGCGCCGGTGCGCGTGATGGTGAAACCGACGCCGACGATACCCCCCCCAGCGCCCGCAGCCTCAGCGGCGGAGGACCCGGCCCCGGTGGCGGCGACGGACCCGGCGCGGCCAGCGCGGCTGCCCACGGCCCCCGTGAAGCAGGGCACGGCCTACGACTGGACGGGCCTCCCATGATCGCACACATGAGGCACCGGATAGCGCCATGGAGGGAGGGACAGGGCGTGCGTGCGCGCGTCGCCTTTACGCGGGGGGAGTATGTGGGCTACAATGCTCATCATGAAGGAGTGCGCCATGTAGCACGATGCGCGGCCGTTACGGCCGCAAAAGGTAGAGGCCCACCGGTTACTACCCGGTGAGCCTCTACCTCGCCCTAGACGAACTATCTATATTACCCGGCACTGGTGTAACCGACCTGAAAAGGAACCACCAGAGCCACCAAAACGGAGGCCGCAGCCCCGAGGAGTTACCAGCTCCGAACCGGGTAGCGGACCTGCACAGGAGGCGTTTATGCTTCAAAGCCCACCCATGCTCTCTCGACAGGATAGCGCGGACCCGCGCGCCTGTCAACAGGTTGACCCCACTCATGCGTGGACACACGCCGGGACGGTCGATACGCGGTCCCTCATCGCGGCCGTGGCCCGCGCCTATAATGCCAGCTACTGCCTCGCGGACGACGTGACCCCCGGTGCGATCCTGGGGCCGAGCCGCGCGACCTCTGTAGCCCAGGCGCGGCACCTGTGCGCCTACCTGCTTGCCGAGGACTATCACCTGACCAACGCGGCGACGGCCCACGCGTTGGGCCGGGCCGACCACACCACGGCCCTCAACAGCCGCGCACGGATCGCCGCCGCCTTACCCCGTGACACCCGCCTGGCCCGCGTGCTCGATCGTGTGCGTGCGGACATGGCCGGCCACCGCCACGTCAACGACGAGGGCCTGCGCACGCGGCGCGACGCGGGCCGCCGGCAAGCCTTGGCCGAGGTTTCTCGTCGGGAGTGGGACGAATACCGCTATTGGCGGCTGCGCGCCCTGCGGATGAGGAGCGCCTGGTGAGCGCGCGCACGACAGTGACGGTGGAGCAGGCCGGTATCACGTCCAGCCCGACGCCGCGCGCGGGCTGGACGCAGATCCCCCGCCCGTTCCTGGATGCGGCGCCGCTGGACAACGACCGGCTCGCCCATGTGCTGCTCATCTCCTATGCCTGGGACGACGATGAATGCCACCCGTACCAGGGCGACCTCGCCGCGGAACTGGGCTGCTCGACGCGCACCGTCAAGCGGCGGACAGCCGATTTGCGCAGCGCCGCGCTTATCACGGTGACGCGGGGTGGCCGCGGCCATGCCAACATCTATCACTTCGCCGCCGCGCCGGCGCGGGACGATGAGACCGGCTACGCGACGGTCCCGAACGCTGTGCTCGGCGATCCTGACCTGAGCCAGGGGGCGAAGCGAGCCTACGTCATGGTGGCGCACCACAGCAACCGGCAGGGGCGGTGTATCCGCACGGTGGCGCGGATCGCGGGCTATGTCGGCGCGTGCTACAAGAGCGCCTATAACTACCTGCGCGAGCTGGAGGAGGCCGGTTATCTGCGCGTCACGCCCCAGGGGCGGGGCCTGCCCAATAGCTACGACGTCGGGACGCCGCAGATGCGGCGGCGCGCGGCGAAGAAAGGAGCGGCTCCGGTCATGACCGTGATCGACCGCGAGGACATGGCCGCTGAGGATCGTCACTGGCGGGCTGTCTACCGCGAGCTGATGGGCGCGGAGCCGGCCGATCGGCTGAACAAGCAGCTGCACACGCTCGCCGTCGATCCCACCGTCGGCGAGGATTTGCTCATCGAGGCCCTGCGCGGCGCGGCTGACTTCCGCACCATCACCATCAACACGGTGCGCGTCGAGTTGGACAAGATCCGGTGGGAACGGCCACCCGAGGAGGAGCCGATCGCCCCCATCGACTACTTTGGTGGGAAGTACGGGCACTTGATTACGTGCGGCGGGTGCGGCCAGCCCAAAGGCTCCTGCACCTGTGCGGAGAGGGATGCGCCGGTGGCGACGGGACCGCCCGTTGTCCCACGTCCCACCGTCCCTGTAGCCAAAGCGTCGCCCGCGACCATCGAACGCTGCGGCCACTGTCTCTTCGCGCCCTGTCGCTGCCCCCGGAAGGAACGGCGGGCGCGGGAGCGGGCGATGGGGAGGGTGACACCATGATCGCGGCGCAGAGGCAGGCGTCATCGTCGCCATGCGCCGCGTTCACGCCTCCCTATTGAAACTCGCGATGCACGATAGGATGGGAACTCACTGGGTACGAGAGGAGTTATCGAATGGACGGCCATGACCGGTTAGCTAGCATCCCTGTGGCGACAGATGAGGAGATGACAGCACTCGTCGTTCCGTGTCGTATGGGAAAACGGCGCTGTCAGGCGACATGCCGCCTGCACAAAGGGTCAGATGGCAAGTGGTATGCGCCCGAGGGATGGGCGGCGCGCTACTGCTACGGGTGGTACTGCCCCGCGCACAACACGTAATGCACAGGGCAGGTCGAACGGTAGGGATTGCGACAAGGGAGCGATGACCAATGGCAACAAAAGACCTCATGACGTTCATGAGAGGAGAAGTGGTGTGTTCGGTAGCAGTTCAGTGACCTGCGCTTATCGTAGCGTGGCAACCTATGAGAGTTGGCTGCGCCATCTGATGGGCATCGAATTTGCCAGGATGCGACACATGGTAACCGTGGCAGAAGGGGTAATACCTGGTCCGGACTACGTTGGGGTAATCCTTCTATCATCGCTGCTCTACGTGCGCACCGTGTCGCTTCTGGATGAAGCTTTGGAGGAGTACGTCGATGATCCAGGGTTAAGTATGCCGAGAAAGTACCACCGCTCCCTGGGTGGCCGTATCGAATTTCTCGCTAGCCTGGGACTGCTGCATACGCCGCAGGATTTGCGCGATGTCAAAGACAGGCGCAACGAGATCGCCCACGACTCGAACAAGGCGGCTTCGTACGATGATCTAGCCCAAGCCGTCGACATCGTCGAGGCCACGCTGCAGCACTTGAACTTCGTCGGCCCGAGGCCACATGCTGCAGCACACGCCGAGTGCGCAGCAAGAGCGACTCCGAATCCCGGCGCGCTCATCACCCATGACTACACCTATGGGGTTAAGCTCACGGATATCACCAGCCTTACTATAAATGGGCAGAGTGTCAGTGAGATTACGGCCGATCACCACTGGTCGGTGGATCGCTATTTACCCAGTTTTGGGCCAACAGATGGCAGCCAATGATCGGCGCTACTCTTCCGAAAAGTGCGCCCGCTTGGGAACGATCAACGACTTGGTGGGCGACATCGTACGCTTCGATCGGGTCCTAACGCGACCGCTCTTCGATGAGGTAGATCAATGACGACGAAGGATATGACGCCCATGATCGGCGTGCTCGACGTAGACGGCCTGCACCTGCCCGATAAGCCCCTTGTCCCCATCCGGGGCGCGATCCGGCACGTTGGCGACCTGTACAACGGCGCGCGGCGGCACAGGCTCACCCAACTCTGGCTGACCGACGCCTGGGTGCGCGCGGCTGCGTTGCCCAACACGCTCGCCGTGGCGGGGCAGTTCCGCGAGGTGCATCACCCCTTCGTCAGCGACGGCCTGGACGACCTACACGCCTTCCCCACGACGCTCACGCCCTGGCTGGACCTGCGCAAGAAGGGCGAAGCGGGATCGAGCGTGTCGATCGTGTTCCCGCTCTACGACGAGCACGCGGTGTGGGGCCTCGACACCGACGGCG
>JAABUM010002667.1_pt1 | contig 23424 bp, 21 predicted proteins | sample 5559161 | NCBI WGS metagenome assembly JAABUM01 (sample SAMN10711868, study PRJNA513369) | rock metagenome | isolation source: Antarctica rocks | place: Antarctica: Victoria Land, Siegfried Peak nord
CCACAAACGGTGGGAGGTGGCGCATGACACGCCACGGACAGGCCGGGGCTGAAGCCAAACGCCAGAGGCGGACCGATCACACCAGAGGCGTCACACCAGTGTCACGAAATGTGCGAAAGTCCACCAACAGGAACGCCGATGCATTGGTTCTTCCCGGGTCGAGACAGATGGGGCAGTTGAGCGATCCGGAAGCATCCTTCAGAGTCCGCGCAGGATATATGGCTATCGTCCAGGGGGCGGCTGGTTGAGCCGCGGGAGGAGGGCAGATGCGAGTCCTACGCGTTTCGGTCGACGGGGTCGAGCGACGGTCTCCGTCGGATGTGCCGGATTTGCTGGCGGACCGGGATGCCATCGTGTGGGTGGACCTGCCGCACTGCGACCCGCAGGCCCTCGGCCTGTTGAGGGACGTGTTCCGGTTCCATCCTCGGGCGATCGCCAACTGCGTCGAGCGCAACCACATGTCCAAGGTTCACATCTACCCCGACCATGTGTTCACGGTGTTGCACGCCCCGCATATCGGCCAGCGGGGGCACGTTCATTACGTGGAGCTGGACCAGTTCGTGGGCCAGAACTTCCTCGTCACGGTGCACGGCCCGGTCAACCCTCTCGTGCCTGCTGAGGTCGCCCACATCGACACCGGCGCGGTTGCCCGTCGGCTGGAGAACGGCAGCCTCACCGTCGCGCACGCCTACGACATCTCCTACGCGATCGCGATGTCGCTGGGCCGCCGCGAGGTCGACCTGGTGGCCCACCTGGCCCAGGAGTCTGGTCGGCTCGAGCGAAGCGTGACCTCCCAGGAGACTCGCGCGGACCCTGAAGGGTTCGTCGAGGACCTGTTCGAGGTGTGGTACGAGCTCCTCGCGATCCGGACGATGGCCGCGCATACCGCAGCCACCTACGGCCGGATCGCCGCGGTCACAAAGGCGTCGAAGCATCCGGCGCGGGCCGGCGTCATCGACGTCGAGGACCAGTTCAGGCGGATCACCCAGCTCGCGGACGGGCAACGGGAGTTTCTGCACGGCGTGATCGAGTTCTACAAGACCCGCGCCGAGACGCACACGACGATCGCGGCCGAGCGGATGGCCGCCACCGGCGTCCAGCAGAACGACGACATGCGCAAGATCAGCGCCTGGGTCGCCATCATCGCGGTCCCTGCCGCGGTCACCGGGTACTTCGGGCAGAACATCCCCTACCCGGGCTTCAGCGACACCAGCGGCCTCATCGCCTCCACCACCCTCATCCTCGGCGGGGCCACCGTCTTGTACGTCCTCTTCCGACGATGGCGGTGGCTGTAACAGACGCAGCACACCGTCGCACCGTTGCACCGTTACCGGCTCCGGTACGCCAACCACACAGCCGGCAGGCTTAGCACAGGCTGTGCGCGAGCCACCCCCGACACCCTCGGGGGCGGGCCGAGAGTCTCCCCGACCGAGCACCACCCAACCCTGACCGGCCAGCCGTCCCCGGACAACAATCAGCCCAGTTCGCCGCTCGACGGCTGATGGCGCTACGCCTCGGCGTGGCCGGCGCTCAGCCCCCGCACCCGGGGCGCATTACCTGACACCCTGGCCGAGGGCCTGGCAACGACGTACGACGGCTTGGTCGTCGTTCACTCGATCGCGCCGCTGCCGGGTGGATCGGCGCTGGCACACACGTGACCTTGACGAGCGTCCAGGCGGCCAATAGCGGCCCAGACGAAGACACCGGACACAACTGGGACCTGAACTACACCCTGATTCCCTCCGGAGGGACCTGGCTCATCGACCAAGTCATGGGATTCAACACCGGAGCAAGCCACACCGCGTGCTGAACCGGCAAAGCAGGTCGAGGTCACCCTTAAACCCGGCATGTGGAGACCGAGTACCAGGATGCAGGTCGGCAACTCGACGGTCACCTTCGGGCCAGCATCCTGACCGCACACCGGGGTGGCGATCGTGTCAATCCTCGAATGACGGCTGACCCCGTGGGAGTGCCTCCCGAGCGGCCCTTCAGGGCCCACCGAAAGTTATCGGTCAGACCCCGTCGGGCGGAGCACCACAGAGTCTGCGGGCTGACCCGACATCCGTTGGCGGGCAGGGCCACGAACCACGTTTGCCTCGCCACGGAGAGGAGCCGGTGATGTCAAATTTTCCCTCGACGTCCGCACCTCGGCCGGCCCGGTTGGCGACCACGGCGCATCAGGCTGCGGCGTGTATCAGGTTGGGGCGCGTTGAGCTCTGAGTTCATCAGGAGGATCGTATGCACGAGGACAACGGCGAGCAGAGCGTGGCGATGGTCGCGGCCTGCACCGCCGCGGCGGCCCACCGACGCGATCACCACCATGGGCCTGCGACGGGGTGTCACCCGCATGCGATTGAGGTGGTGCACCTTGGCCACCGGGCTGTCGCGGTCTGCCACGACTGCGGGGCGGACTCAGGGTTTCTTCCGGAGCGCCAGGCCGAAGCCATCGCCGGAACGCACCGCGCCGAAACCGTGGGCGACCGCTGCCCCACGTTCGGGGCGGTGGCCTAACGCATACTGCGCTCGCCGTCGGTGACCGCCCCGGCGTCGGGCCACACACACTCCCCGCCCTACACCAGCTTGCCGGAATCGCCTCAACGGAATCATGGTGATCTCGGGCACCGACGGTGAATTCGCTCGGTCGGGTGGGGAAGAGTAAGCCGATGACGGGCGCGTGAAATCGTGTGGACCCAGTCCGGTGTCGTCCCAGGCAACGACGAGCCGAACCACCCGTCCGGCCAGCGCTCACATGCGCGAGGGGACCGATGACCCGGTCCGGGCAACAACCGCTCACGGCATAGGAACGGGCAGTACGTGGGCAGGGTGTGTGCGTCTAACTGGGCGGAGTGCCGCAACCGCCAGCAACGTTCAACCCCCTGCGTGCGCCCATTCCGTCACTCACCGATGAATGAACCGCGTCAAAGTCTGCCCCGGCGACCACCCGCGCAGCCCCATGACCCCAAGGTGGTCGAATGGGCCCATGCCTCCAGTGGTCAAGGTCGATGGCGGTCTCGTGCGTGGCGCTACCCGGGACGGGGTGAACGCATTTCTCGGCATCCCGTACGCCGCTCCCGCGGTCGGAGCCGATCGCTACCGCGCGCCTCAACCCCTGGTGCCGTGGGACGGCGAGCGGGACGCCACCCGGGTCGGGCCGACTGCGGCGCAGAGCGCGTACCCGTCGCCGATGGACCTCATCCTGCCGAGCTCGGTGGCGCCGGGGGACCACTACCTCAACGTCAACGTCTGGGCCCCCACCGACGGGGAGGGGCACCCGGCCATGGTGTGGATCCACGGCGGGGCGTTCGTCCGGGGGGCCAACTCCATCCCGACCTACGACGGCTGGGCGTTCGCCCGGGACGGGGTGGTGCTGGTGTCGGTGAACTACCGGCTCGGCGTGCCCGGTTTCGGCGTCCTCGACGGTGCGTCGACCAACCTCGGCCTGCGCGACCAGATCGCGGCCCTGGAATGGGTGCGTGACAACGTCGCCGCCTTCGGCGGGAACCCCGACAACGTCACCGTGTTCGGGGAGTCGGCCGGCGCGATGAGCGTCGCCACGTTGATGGCGTCGCCGGCGGCGGTCGGCCTGTTCCACCGGGCCGTCGCTCAGAGCGGCGCTGCCGTGTCGGTGTGCCAGATCGACGACGCCCGCAAGGTCAGCGCTGAGATCGCCGCCCAGCTCGGCGTCCCGCCGACGGCCGAGGCCGTCGGGGCGCTCGATCCCGACGTGGTCACCGCCGCCCAGGGCGCCGTCGCGCTCGCGATGCAGGCGGACCCCGACCCGACGCGGTGGGGGCCGTCCGTCCTGCGCGGCGGCCTCGGCATCATGAGCCTGTTCCCCGTCGTCGACGGTGACGTCGTGCCCGACGTCCCCCTCACCCGGATCGCGGCCGGGGAGGCCCGCGGCATGCAGCTGCTCCTTGGCACCACCCGCGAGGAGTTCCGCCTGTTCATGGTGCCCACGGGCTTGGCGGCCGGCCTCGCGCCCGCGGCACTGCCGGCGCTGGCCGCCCGCTACGGCTGGCCCCACGGGGTGGTGGAGACCTACACCGCCAACCGTCTCGACGCCGCCGCCGGCGACATCGCGTGCGCGATCCTCACCGACGCCGCCTTCCGCGGTCCGGCGACCCACCTCGCCGCCGCCCACCACGCGGCGGGCGGCACCGTCTACGCCTACGAGTTCGGTTGGGCGACAACGGTCGGCGGGCTGGGCTCCAGCCACGCCTTGGAGCTGGCCTTCGTCTTCGACACCCTGTCGGCCGGTGGCGCCATGGCCGGCCCCGACGCGCCCACCCAGCTGGCTGACGACATGCACCGGGCCTGGGTGGCGTTCGGGCACGACGGGTCCCCGGGGTGGCCGCCCTGGACGCCCGCCGCCTCGACGGTCATGACCTTCGACGCCACCTCCGCTGTCGGACCCGCTCCCCGCGCCGACGAGCTGGCCTTCTGGGTCTGAGCCGGAACCCCTACGAGCCGAACTCCTCGCCCCTCGCCCGCAGGGCGTAGCGGCGTTCGGCGTAGGCCATGTCGTCCACCCAGAGCCGGGCCTGGGTCTGTTTCATGGCCGGCTTGACCAGCTCCTGCACCAGGCGCGCCGCTGCGAACCCTTTCCGGGGCGAGTGCGCGACGGTCAGCTCGGTCATCATCGTCACCGGCCGGCCGGTAGGGTCGGGGCCCAGCGGGGTCGCGTGCGTCTCGACGACGCTGCCCGCACCCTCACCCTCGGTGATGGTCATGACGATCGTTCGCGCGTCAGGACAGGCGAACTCGGCGCGCACGGGCACTCCGAGACGCGGGGTCAGCCGGAACGTCACGTCGACGACGAGCACCTTGTCGTCGCTGGCCTCGTCGTCGACGACGAGGTGGCTGAACGCATACGGGTGGTACCACGCACCGTGCCACGGGTCGAGCCGGTTGGCGATGATGTCCTGCGGCTCGCACGTGCCGGGAATCGTGATGACCGCCGCGATCGACGCCTCGGCATGGGGGCGGACCGGGATGGACGGGCGGTCCGTCGGCGCCTCCCCCTCCGTCGGCAGCTGCACCCACACGAGGGCCCCGTCGTCGTACGCCGGAAAGGTCAGCCACCCGGCGCGCCCCTTCGGGCCCAGCGCCATGCCGTGCCAGCGGCAGACGACGTCGCCGCGGATCACCTCGCAGTCGTCGAGCAGGGCACCGAGGTGGGGGCACGTCCCCGGGCCGGCGAGCAGCGCGCCGGACTCGTCACGCCACAGCACGACCTCGCGGCCGGCGATGGTGCGGGTGACCGACCGGTCGCCGCGCACGTCCTGCGTCGTGCCGACGACGTACCAGCCGCCCGGGTCCTGCGACTGGGCAACGTCGAACGATGCGCGGATCCGGCCGGGGCGGGCTTGTTTCCACGTGCTACGCAGGTGCTCGTGCGGCACCGTGGGCACGTTGCGGATGGGGATGCGCCGGCGGAGCTCCGCGCGCACCCGGCTCGATGTACTCACGATGCCACCCTCCGCCTTGGCGGCCCGGCGGCGAGGATCCGGGCCGACGTCACCGCCTTGCTCCATGATGCAACGCGCACCCGCCCGGTGAACACGTCGTAGTCCGCCCCCTCGATGAGGCCGAGGATGCGGGCGTACAGCTCGCGCGCGGTGGCCACGCACCGGGCCGACGACCGGGGCAGCAACGGTATGCCGCGGTCGGCCTGTGCGTAGAGCTCGCGGTTGCGGGCGATCTGGTAGCGCATCAGCTCGCGCCACTCCGGCGTCACGCGGCGCGCCCACGGGTCGGCGCCGAAGCGGCGTAGATCCTCCTGCGGGACGTAGACCCGCCCGCGCTCGAGGTCCTCACCGATGTCGCGCAGGAAGTTGGTCAGCTGGAACGCGAACCCCAGGGCCCGGGCGGGCTCGAAAGCCTCGGGCGACAACGGCTTCAGGACCGGCAGCATCATCTCCCCGATGACCGCGGCCGAGCCCTCCATGTAGGCCACCAGGTCGCCCCACGTCTCGTAGGTCGTCTGGGTCAGGTCCTGCGCCATCGCCCCGAAGAACCGTTCTACGTTCTCCTCCGGGATCGCGCAGCGGTTGAGCGAGTCGGCGATGGCGGCCAGCACCGGGTCGCCGGCCGGGTCACCAGCGACCGCGGAAGCGACTCGGCTGCGGAAGGCCTCGAGGTCGGCGGCGGTCTGCGCGACACGCAAAGGGGCGGTCGCGTCCGGTGCGTCGACGATGTCATCGGCCAGCCGGCACAGGGCGTAGACGGCATAGACGTGTCGCCGCCGCTCCGGCGGGAGGAGCAGCGTGCCCCAGTAGTAGGTCGTCCCGTGGTCGCGGGTGATCCGCGCCGCCTGTCCATAGCCGTCGGCGGCGAGGTCGGGGCGGGTCGCGGTCTGCGTCATCCCGCCCTCGCCGGGAGGCGGGGCGAGATCGGCAGGTACTCGCGCACCCGGTCGGCCGCGAGCCGCCCGCTGATGAGCACCATCGGCACGCCGACCCCCGGCACCGTGCCTGAACCCGCGAACACCAGCCCCGGCAGCCGCCGTTCGACGTTCTTGGGACGGAACGGTCCGGTCTGCAGGAAGGTGTGCGCGAGCGCGAACGGCGTGCCCTGCTGCATCCCCATGGCCTGCCAGTCCAGGGGCGTGACCAGCTCCTCCGTCACGATGTCGGTCGGGTAGCCCTGTGACTGGAGGAAGGCCAACAGCCGCTCGCGCATGGGCCCCCGCTCGGTATGCCAGTCGACGTCGCCGCCGAGGTGGGGCACCGGCTCGAGCACGTAGAGCGTCGACCCACCCGGGGCGGCGAGGGCCGGCTCGGTCAGCGACGGGACGGTGACGAGTCGCGACGGGTCCGGCATCAGCCGCTTCTCGGTGATGAGCGCGTCGAAGGCGGTGTCCCACTCGTCGGCAAAGTGGATGTTGTGGTGTTCGGTGCCGGCTGCCGGCAGGCCCTGTGCGCCCACGTGCCAGACGACCGCCGACGGTGAGTACTTGCCGGCCCGCAGCACTCGCGGCCGGGGCAGGTCGGCGAGCAGCCGCTCGTACGCCACCGGCAGGTCGAGCGTGCACACGACGGCGTCCGCGAGCAGTCGTTCACCCCCGCCGACGTCGACGCCGGCGGCCCGACCCTGCGGACCCCGCAGGATCTCCTGCACCGTTGTCCCCCAGCGGAACTCGACCCCGGCACCCTCCGCGGCCCGCGCCATCGCCACGGGGATGGCACCCATCCCGCCCTCGGGGAAGTAGACGCCCTCGATGGAGTCCATGTAGGTGATGACCGCGTAGATGGCCAGAGCCTTGCTCGGTGGCAGGCCGGCATACATCGCCTGGAAGCTGAACAGCCGGCGCAGCCGCTCGTCCTTGAAGCGGTCGGCGACGACGGGGCCGAGCCGGCGAAAGCCGCCCATCCGCAGCAGCCGGGCCGCGGCGGTCGGGGAGGCCAGCAGGTCGAGCGGGGAGTCGAAGTTGCGCTCGATGAAGTGCGGCATCTCGAGCTCGTAGAGCTGGCGCAGCCAGCGCACGAAGTCGTCGAACGCCGCGGCGTCGGCCGCGCCGCTCGACTGCCGGATCTCCTCCCGCATGGCCTCGTGCCCAGCACGCACCCGGATCTCGCTGCCATCGGCGTACAGGGCTCGGTAGGCGGGGTCCAGGCGGCGCATCGGCAGCAGGTCGTCGAGCCTCGCCCCCGCGGCGCCGACCACGTCGGCGAGCAGGCCGGGCATCGTCATCACCGTCGGCCCGGTGTCGAAGGTGAAGCCGTCGCGCACGAGCCGCCCCGACCGGCCACCCGGGATCGTCTCGCGCTCGACGACGGTGACGTGGTAGCCGGCTCCGGCCAGGTGACAGGCGGCGCTCAGCCCAGCCAGGCCAGCGCCGATGACGACGACTCGGCTGCTCATCGACCAAACGTACGCTGACGTGTAACGACCAAGTGAGGTGGGCTCTTCGTGGAACGGATCCAGCGGACCTACGCGATCCCGACGACCCGTGACGCGTTCCTCGCGGCCCTCGCGTCAGCCGAGTTCGTCCGGCGTCGGTCGGAGGCCGTCGGGCTCGGGACCAAGGTCGTCACCCACGACGTCGGCCCCGAGTCGGTGCGCATCGTCACCGCCGGCGAGGTCCCCCTCGACTGGCTGCCGGGTGCCATCACCTCACGGCTCAGCCAGGCGCCGACCGTCGAACGTCACGAGGAGTGGGTCCGCCACGGCGACGGGGCCCGGTCACCGCTGACGTTCGCGTTCGCGGGACTGCCGGTGACCTGCGCCGGCGAGGCCCGGCTCTCCCCCGTCGGGTCTGGATCCGGTGACGGGTGCCGGCTCGACATCGAGCTGGCCGTGCGGGTCGACGTGCCGCTGGTGGGTGGGCTCGTCGAACGCGCCGTCGGCCCCCAGGTCGGACGGGCCCTCGACGCCGAGGCGGCGTTCTACCGCGCATCCGTAGGTCTACCGCCGTCCGACGGCTAGCGTTCAGACCGTGACCTGCGCAACCGCCATGACCTGCGTGACGTCAAGGACGGCTGCGGCCCACGGACCCTCCCGGCTGGGCTCCTGATGCTTCCGGTCACCGCGCAGTTCGCCCTCGTCGCGGCGGCGGCGGTCCTGGCACCGCTGATCGTCCGCCCCTTGCGCCGGTTCGCCGTGCCGGCGGTGATCTTCGAGATCACGCTCGGCATCGTCCTCGGACCGCAGGTGCTCAACCTCGTCAGTGCCGGGGAGGGTCTCGAGACGCTGTCCGAGCTCGGCCTGTGCATGCTCATGTTCCTTGCCGGCTACGAGCTGAAGCTCAGCTCCATCCGCGGCGAGCCGCTCAAGCTCAGCCTCGTCAGCTGGTTCCTGTCGGTCCTGCTGGCGACGGTCGTGGGACTCGGCATGCACCTCATCGGCTGGCAGGGGGGAGGTCGTCGTGGCCCTGGCCCTGACGACGACGGCCATCGGCACGCTGCTGCCGGTGCTCCGCGACAGCGGGGTGTTGACGTCGCCCCTCGGCCGGTATGCGTTGGCTGTCGGCAGCGTCGCCGAGTTCGGTCCCATCGCGCTCATCGCCCTCTTCCTGGGCGGCAACAGCATCCTCATCTCGGGGCTGTTGCTATTGGCGTTCGCTCTCGTCATCTACGGCGCGGCTCGGCTGGCCTCCCGGCCGTGGAGCCAGGGTGTCCGGGACGCGCTCTACCAGGGGCTGCACTCCAGCTCGCAGCTGCCGATCCGGGTCACGCTGCTGTTCATCATCATCCTCGTCTTCATCGCGGGGCAGCTCGGTCTCGACGTGCTCCTCGGAGCCTTCGCCGCCGGCGTCATCGTCCGGATCACGACGAGCACCCGCGACGACGACACGCTGTCCGAGTCGACGTTCGCGACCAAGCTCGAGGCCATCTCCTTCGGGATGCTCGTGCCGGTCTTCTTCGTCATCAGTGGCACCCACATCGACCTGAAGTCGCTGATCAGCACCCCCACCTCATGGATCGTCGTCCCGACGTTCTTCCGGGTCGAGTCCACGTGGGCGGCGCGGTCCGGCTATCGGGTGGAGCACCCGCAGGCCCCCCGGCCGCTCATCGAGGGAGAGAACCTCGAGGTCGACCCACCGCACCGGCTGGTCCAGTCCTACCACGCCCTCTGGGACGACGACATCGCCGCCGAACCGACCAGCCGGGTGACCTGGGAGATCGAGCCGGTGGGTGACTCCTGCCGGCTGACGGTCACCCACGACCAGCTCGAGGACGGCGCCGACCCGCACGTCTACGGCGGCTGGCCGATGATCCTGTCCGGGCTGAAGTCCTGGCTGGAGACCGGTGAGGAGCTGACCACCCCCGGTTCGCTGATGTATGCCCCAACACCAAGGACGACCTCATGACCACCCCCACCCACCTCATCGGGGTCCGTGCGGTATCCCGATCAGCGACCAGGACGCAGCGCTGCGCTTCTACACCGACACCCTCGGCTTCACCCTGCTGCGCGACAACCCCACACCGAACGGCGGCCGGTGGATCGAGCTCGCACCGGGCAACGGCAGCGACCGCACCGTGGTGACCCTCGAACCCGCCGCGGCCGAGGTCACCCGAGGCGCCATCGGCATCCGTTTTCAGCGCGGACGACGCGGTCGCTCGCACCGGCCGGCCGCGACCGCGTCACGGCGCCGTGCCCGCGCGCACCTGGATGTGACCGCCGCGCAGCGACCAGGCCGAGACGCCGATGAGGTCACGCTCCAGCGCCGACCACGGATGCGCGTCGATGTCGGCGGTGCCCAGGCGACAGGCGAGCCGGGCCAGCGGGGTCAGGACGCGAGCCCGTCCGGTGGGTGCCTGCATGTCGACCACGGCGACCCGACCGCCCGGTCGGACCGCAGCGAGCGCCTGCTCCCACGCCGGTCGCCACGGCCGGACCAGCGACAACGCATACACGAAGATCACGCCGTCCACCGGCCCGACGGCGCTCGCGAGCGCCGCCGCGTCCGCCTGCACGAGCTCGACGTCGGCCCACCCCGCCGCCTCGACCCGCCGCCGGGCCTGGCGCAGCATGGCCGCGCTGGCGTCGACCCCGACGACCTGCCCGCCGGCGCCGACAGCGGCGCGCAGCAGGGGCAGGCTGAGACCGGTCCCGCACCCGACGTCGACCACCCGGTCCCCGGGTCTCACGCCCAGCGCCTCGACGCCGGCGACCCGACCGGCCCGGTAGACCGGCCACTCCGCGGAGACGATGTCGTAGAGGGGTGCGGACCAGCCGTACGGTGAGGGTCGGCGCATCGGACCATCGTGGGGGCAGGAGCTCGAGTGACGACAGCCACCGACCCCGACCCGGTCTGGGACCTCGTCGTCGTCGGCGGCGGCACGGCGGGGCTGGTCGGAGCCAAGGCGGCAGCGAGCTTAGGAGCCCGCGTCCTGCTCGTCGAGGCCGACCGGTTGGGCGGGGAGTGCCTGTGGACCGGTTGCGTCCCCTCCAAGGCCCTTCTGGCCGCGGCCGCCGCGGCGGCGGGAGCACGCAACGCCGGTCGCCTCGGCGTCCGGGTGTCGTCGGTCGAGGTCGACTTCGCCGCCGTGATGCGCCGGGTCCACGAGGCGATGGCGACCATCGCGCCCGCCGACTCGGCCGAGGCCCTCCAGGCGGCGGGGGTCAGCGTGCTGTCCGGGTATGCCGTCTTCGCCGGCCCGGACACGGTGACGGTCGACGGGGTGACGGTGCGGTTCCGGCAGGCCCTGCTCGCCACGGGGTCGATGCCCACCATGCCGACCATGCCCACCGTCCCGGGCCTCGACGACGCCGACGCGCTGACGAGTGACACCGTCTGGGACCTTACGACCCGTCCGGACCGCCTCACCGTGCTCGGCGGCGGCAGCATCGGGTGCGAGCTCGGCCAGGCCTTCGCCCGGCTGGGATCCACGGTGACCGTCGTCGAGGCCGGGGACCGCCTGCTGCCGGGGGAGGATCCGACGGCTGCGGCGCTCGTGGAGCAGGCCCTCGTCGCCGACGGGGTCGACGTCGTCACCGGCACGTCCGCCGCCATGGTGCAGCCGGATGACACCGACTCCACCGCCGGAGTGCTCGACCTCACCGACGGGCGGCGGGTCGTCTACGACCGGCTGCTCGTCGCCGTCGGCCGCCGCCCGCGCACGTCCAAGCTGAGGCTGGACCGCGCCGGGGTCGATGTCGACGCCCACGGAGTCGTGGGGGTCGACGAGCACCTGCGCACCACGAACCCCCGCATTTGGGCCGCGGGCGACATCACGGGGCACGCCCAGCTCACCCATCTGGCCGGAGTGCACGCCACGCTGGCCGTGACCAACGCCCTGCTCGGGCTGCGCCGCTCGGTCGAGGGGGAGGTCGTACCCCGGGTCACCTTCACCCACCCCGAGGTCGCCGCGGTCGGCGTCCGGACCGACCGCGCGGAGGTGGGTATGCGCGTGCTGACCTGGGACCACGCCCACGTCGACCGGGCGGTGGCCGACGCCGACGTCGTGGGGTTCAGCCGGCTCGTCGTCGACCGTCGTGGTCGCGTCGTCGGCGCGACCCTCGTCGGGCCGCGGGCCGGGGAGAGCCTCGCCGAGGTCGTCCTCGCCGTGCGCCATCGACTACGGACCCGCGACCTCGCCGGCAGCACCCACGCATACCCCACCTACGGCGACGGCGCGTGGAACGCGGCCATCGCCGACGTGCGCGCCGGACTGCGACGTCCGGCGGCGGCCCGAGCGGTCGGGGCGGCGTCGGGTATGCGTCGGGCCTGGCTCGGTGCCCGGGACCGGCTGGGGCGTTGAAGCCCGTCCGATCAATGCTTCAGCAGGTGGACCCCCATCACGACCCGCTGGACGGCGGTGACGGCGACCGCCACGGTGAACACCCAGACGAGACCGACGGCCCATCCGGGGACCAGACAGATGAGGGCGTAGACGGCCACGGTCTCGGTGCCCTCGGCCAGCCCGCCGACGAAGCGCAGCGACCGTCCGTCGCCCGAGTGGCCGCCGGCCGGATCAGCGCCGTCGCCGCCGCGGCGTTCCACGAGGGAGGACAGGGCGAGGAACGCCGTGCCCGAGACGTAGTAGGCGGTCAGCAGGGCGACACAGCCGAGCCGGGCGTCGGGCACCGCGACGGCGACGCCGACGACGAAGCCCCCGTAGACGCTGAAGTCGGCCACGATGTCGAGGAAGCCACCGAGATCCGTCGCCCCGCGGTGACGGGCGACCGGACCGTCGAGGCCGTCGAGCAGCCGGTTGAGCAGCCACAGGACGAGACCGACGACCCAGGCCTGCCGGGCGACCGCGACACAGGCGCCCACCCCGACCAACCAGCCCGCAGCGGTCAGGGTGAGCGGTTGCACCCCTCGGTCGGCTAGTTGCGCACCCGCACCCTCCAAGGTCGGCCCCAGCAGCCGGCGGGCACGGGCGTCAAACACCAGACCCGACCCCAGTCGGAGCCCGGCGAGCGCCGCGCCCGTCGCGGCCGACGGGGGTGAGTGGCAGCCGGCGCCGCAGAGCGACGTTCTCGACGGGGTCGAGGACGCTGTGCTGCACGCAGGCCGGGACCAGCTCACCGGTCTCGGGGTGCGCCATGGCGTAGGAGCAGGCTGAGAGCCGGTCCTGGGTGTCTCTGAGTCGCGGTTCGGCGCAGACCTCCCCACGACGCAGGGCCGCCCAGGCCGGGGCCACGTCGGCGGCATCCATGAACGAGTGCATGACGAACGTGCACGGCCGGATCCCGTTTCGCAGCAATGCGACCGGGCCGATGAGACGCACCCGCCGGGCCGCCCAGCCGAGGAACCGCAGCGCCACCCCGGGATGGCGCGCGACCACGCGCAGGACCTTGACGGCGAGCAACGCGGGCGCCGTCCCCGAGAAGCTGACCCCGCCGAACCGGGTCAGGAACGCGTCGCGCAGCCGCAGGTCGGCCGGGTCCTCGTCGTCGAGGATCGGGTAGTACCGCGCGCCGACATAGAACCCGTATGTCGTGCGGTTGCAGCGCTCGTCGCCGATCTGCAGCGCCCGGAAGGGCAGCCGCGTGCCCGCCCCCTTCTCGACCTCGGCCCAGACGTCGTCACCGCTCGGGTCGCGGTAGCCCTCGTGCCACCGACGCTCGTCGCCGACGAACGCGGCCGGCTGGAAGGAGAACAGGCCGAACCCGGTGTCGCGGCAGGAGCGGACGACGCCGGCGATCTGGCCGAGGTTGGTCGGGGTGACGGTCATGTTGTGGGCCAGGAAGTGGCGTACCCCGTGCTCGCGCTGGAGCCGCTGGAACTGCTCCGCGAAGCGCCGCCGGTAGGGGTCGAGGGCCGCCTCGTCCGGCGGCCGGGCGAGGCCCCGCCGGCCGAACATGAGCATGTCGAAGTGACCGGCGAACGAGAGCCGCCGGAACCGGGGACGCCCGTCCGGGCCGAGCGCGAGCGCCTCGAGATAGGCGTAGTCGAGGTCGCCGTGGGTCATGCTCATCGGCTCGCGGCCGTGGTCGCGCATGATCTGCAACGTCGCCGCGTGGTCGTCCGGCGGCAGCAGGGTGACCTCGCCACCGATGAGCTGGGCGTGCGCTCGCGGTCCGCGCAGCCGACGCAGCAGCCGCATCTGCGCGGTGACCTCGAGGCGGGTGTGCGGACCGTCCACGGCCACCTGGTTGGCGTCCCGCGAGTGGTAGCACGGGGTGCAGGCGAGGTCGCACTTCGGGAAGACCCCGTGGGTCCCTTCGCAGCCGACCGCGTGCCGGCCCAAGGTCTGGGCGGGCGTCCTGACGCCGGCGGGCAGGGCCGTCCACCGGGTGCCGAGCGCCGCTCGCGTCTCGGGATGCACGGGTCGGGTGGCCAGCTCGAGCGCCGACCACCAGCGGCGGACGGCTCCGGTGCCAGGTCGGTGCATGTTCAGGCCCCTCGTGTCATGGTCTCGGCTGCCCTGCTCCGAGCCGGCCGGCTATCGCCCATCATGATCCGTGACGCCCCGGCCGGCGACCCGTCTGCGAGACCATGTCGAGAACCGTCCCTCGGCTCCGACATCACCCGTGTCAGGCCGGCACCGGCCATCGTCCGCGAAGGAGCACCGCATGAAGTACGTCATCCTCATCCACTCCAACCCGCAGCCCTGGGGCCACCCCACCGGTGACTACGTCCCCGAGCAGCAGGCGCTGTCCCAGGCGCAGCGGGAGGCCGCCAACGCCGGCTTCGAGGCCACGCTGACCGAGCTCTCCGGGGCGGGCGAGCTCGTCTACGCCGATGCCCTCGGCGACCCCGCCACGGCACGGCTCTACCGCTGGGACGGTGGTATGCCCGTCGTCACCGACGGCCCGTATGCGGAGGCCAAGGAGCACCTGGCCGGCTTCTTCGTCATCGACGTCGAGAGCCAGCAGCGCGCCGAGGAGGTCACGCGGGCGTTCTCCGGCCCCGGGGAGACCGTCGAGCTCCGGCCGATCGCGGTGATATGACCCGTCCGGGTGACAGCCGGCCCGACGAGATCACCGACCGGCGGATCGAGGGCCTGTGGCGCGACCTCGCGCCGCAGGTCCTCGGGGCGCTGGTCCGGCGCTACGGTCATTTCGACGCCGCCGAGGACGCGGTCCAGGAGGCGCTGCTGGCGGCCGCGACACAATGGCCGCGCGACGACGTGCCCGACGACCCGCGCGCCTGGCTCATCACGGTCGCGTCCCGTCGACTCGTCGACCGGCTGCGTAGCGACACCGCTCGCGACCGACGCGAGCTGACCGCCGCCTCGACCGCACCTCACGGCCCCACCGAGGAGCCGCAACCCATCTCGGACCGTGACGACACCCTCACCCTCCTGCTCCTCTGCTGCCACCCCGTGCTGTCGCCCGCGACACAGGTGGCGCTGACGCTGCGGGCGGTCGCCGGGCTCACCACCGCGCAGATCGCCCTGGCCTACCTGGTGTCCGAAACGGCCATGGCACAACGGATCTCACGCGCCAAGCAGGCGATTCGCGACGCCGGTGCCCGTTTCGAGACCCCCGAGGGGATCGAGGCGGGCGAGCGGCTGCGGGCGGTCCTCCACGTGCTCTACCTGGTCTTCAACGAGGGGTATGCGTCGAGTGCGGGGGAGGCCCTCGTCGACGTCGAGCTGAGCGGGGAGGCCATCCGGTTGACCCGGGCGGCATACGCGCTGCGCCCCGACGACGGGGAGGTCGCCGGGTTGCTCGCCCTGATGCTGCTCACCGACGCACGGCGGGCGAGCCGGGTCGACGCCGCCGGCGACCTGGTGACCCTCGAGGAGCAGGACCGGTCGCAGTGGGACCGCGCCATGGTCGAGGAGGGGACCGCTCTGGTCACCCGCGCCCTGTCGACGTCCCCGCCCGGGCCCTATCAGGTGCAGGCCGCGATCGCCGCGCTGCACGCCGAGGCGCCGACCGCGGCCGATACCGACTGGCCGCAGATCCTGGCGCTCTACAACGTGCTCGTCGCCCACGAGCCCGGGGCCATGGTGTCGCTGAACCGGGCGGTGGCCGTGGCCATGGTGCAGGGACCCGACCGGGCACTCACCGAGCTGTCGGCGCTGGCCCGAGACCCACGGATGGCCCGGCACCACCGTTACCACGCCGTCCGGGCCCACCTCCTCGACCGAGCGGGGCGGGCAGCGGAGGCGGCCGACGCATACCGGCTCGCCGTCGGGCTGACGACGAACGAGCCGGAGCGACGTTACCTGGCCGGCCGGGCAGCACGCGCGGATGGAACGTCCGAGTAACGTCGAGCGGTGCCCGACGACCCCACCGCCCAGCCGGCGCTCGACACGCGGGCGGCGGTGGCCGCGCACGCCGTGACGGCCCGGTTCGGGCACCGGCTGCTGGGTCTTCCAATCACACACCTGGCTCGCGTCGCCGACCCGCCCCAGCACCGCGTGGCGGGGCCGTGGAACTACTGGTGGCAGGCGCACTACCTCGACGCCATCGTCGACGCGGGGCTGCGCGCCCTGCGGCAGGGCGATGACGAGTCCGCCCAGCGCCGCGCAGCTAGGGGAGACCGGCTGCTGGCGACCATCCGGCTGCGCAACGTGGGCCGGTTCACCAACCTCTACTACGACGACATGGCGTGGCTGGCGCTCGCCGTGGGCCGGCTGAGCCTGCTGCACGAGGCTCTGGGCCGCGCGCGACCACGCCGCCGGCTGCGCGTCGCGGAGGTCGCGCTGACCCGGCAGCTGCGCTCGGCCATCACCACTGACCTCGGCGGCGGCGCGTTCTGGAACACCACGCGCGACTTCAAGAACGCGCCGGCCACCGCGCCGGTCGCGCTGCACCTGGCCCGCCAGGGGCGTACCACCGAGGCGTCCGGACTGGTCGACTGGCTGTATGCGCGGCTGCTCGGCGAGCGGGGCCTGTTCCTCGACGGCATCCGCGTCACGTCCGGGGTGGAGCACGTGGTCCCCGACATCTGGAGCTACAACCAGGGCACCGTCCTCGGCGCGCTGATAACACTCGGAGATGCCGGAAGCCTCTGTCGCGCGGCCGATCTCGTGCACGATATTGCCACGCAGCTGACCGGGCCGGACGCCGGTCGGCTCGTCCTGCGCACCCACGGCGGCGGGGACGGTGGGTTGTTCACAGGGATCCTCGTCCGCTACCTTGCGCTCGCCGCCGGCGAGACCCGGTTGGCCGCCGAGACGCGGCAGCTGGCGACGGCGATGGTGACGCAGACGGCGGACGCGTTGTGGGCCGGGCGGTCGGAGCATCCGCTTGGCGGCGACGGGCCTGTCGTCTTCCCTGTCCACCCCGTCGACCCCGTCACGGGGTGGCCCGCGGAGCCGGGGGACGGCGTGGTGGAGCTGTCCACCCAGCTGCAGGCGTGGATGACCTTCGAGGCCGCCGCCGCCCTCGCCGCCCTCTGATCCCCCTCCCCCGCTTCGGCCGGCTCGCCGGCCCACCCTTCAACCCCGACCGGACTCACGTGTTTGTCGCTTTTCGGGGTCCGAACGAGCCAAAACCAGCAAACACGTGAGTCCGGTCGGGGTTAGCGGTGGGCGGGGTAGAAGGTGACCGACTGGCCGGGGCGGGCTTGAGCGAGCGCATCGAGGTGTCGTCGCGGGACGACGCCGATGACCGGGTAGCCGCCGGTGATCGGGTGGTCGGCGAGAAAGACGCAGGCGCGGCCACTCGGCACCACCTCGACGGCGCCGAGGCACATCCCCTCGGTCGGGATCTCCTGCGACCGCCGCTCGATGCGCGGTCCGTCGAGCCACACACCGACCCGGTCGGCCTCGGCCGAGACCGCCCAGGCGCCGTGGACCAGGGCGTCAGGGTCGGGGAACCAGTCGCGGTGCGGGCCGGGCGCGAGGGGCAGCCGCAGGTGGTCCTCGGTCGGCGGTGACAGTCGGGGCGCCTGGTCCTGGTCGGGCAGGGGGTCGTCCGGCACCGGACCGACCGGCACGAGGTCACCGTCTGCCAGTGGTGGCGGCCCGAGGCCGGCCAGCGTGTCGTAGCTGCGGGACCCGAGCACCGGCGCAACGTCGACGCCCCCTCGAACGGCAAGGTAGGTGCGCAGGCCGGCCCGGGGCATACCGACCGCCACGTGCTGCCCCGGGCGCAGCGCCAGCGTCGTATGCGTCGCGACGGGGCGGCCGTCGACGGTCACCTCCGCCTCGGCGCCGGTCACCGCTAGGACGACGTGGGCGGTGACTTCAAGCTCCAGAACACCGAGCAGCGACTCGATCCCTGCCGCCCCTTCCGGGTTGCCGGTGAGCCGGTTGGCGAGACGGAGCGCGCCGCGGTCGGCGGCGCCCGAAACGCCCACTCCACGGGCGAACTGGCCCGGACGGCCCAGGTCCTGCACCGTGCTGAGCCGGCCGGCGGCGACGACGCGCAGACCCGCTCGGCTGTCCCTCATCGGCCTGCGGCCGCGACGAAGCGCACGGTCGTGCCGGGGCGGATGACCGCCGGCTCAGGGCGGTCGAGGTCCCAGAGGATGACGTCGGTCGAGCCGATGAGCTGCCAGCCACCAGGGGACGCCCGCGGGTAGATGCCGCTGAACGCGTCGGCCAGGCCGACTGACCCCGGCGGTATGCGCGGGCGGGACTGGTCACGGCGGGCCACCGGGGGCCGGGGCCGGTCTGCTCGCAGGTAACCGAAACCGGGGGCGAACCCCACGAAGGCGCACCGCCAGGTCGTCTCGATGTGCTGGCGTACCAATGCTTCTGGGCTGACGTTCAGGAGATCGGCGACCGCCTGGAGGTCCGGTCCGTCGTACCGGACCGGCACCACGAGCTCGTCCGCCGGCGCACCGCTCCCGCCAGCCGGCGCCTGGGTCAGGTCGAGAGCGGCGAGCCGCCGGCGTACCTCGTCCGGATCGGCCCCTTCCGTGAGGGTGACGAGCACGGTCTCGGCCGCGGGCAGGACGTCCTCGACGTGGGGGATACGCGACGCCACAATGGTTTCCGCGGCGGTGAGCGGGCTGCCATGCGGAAGGTGCACCCGGATCCCGTGGTCCCCGAGCACGGTGAGCGTCGCGATGGCCTGGGTGTCGGTCGCCATGGCTGGACGGTCAGCGCTCCAGCGTGGCCATCTGCTCCTTGCTGTGGTGGTCGCCGGACGGCGGCTCCAGGGAAGTCAGTCGCTGGATCTGGTCGGGGGTCAGCTCCAGGCCATCGGCCGCCACGTTCTCCTCGAGGCGGGGGACCTTCTTGGTGCCGGGGATGGGGACCACGTCGTCGCCCTGCGCGAGCAGCCAGGCCAGCGCCACCTGTGCCGGGGTGGCCCCAATCTCTCGGGCGAGGGCGCCCACCTCGTCGGCGAGGTCGAGGTTGCGCTGGAAGTTGTCGCCCGTGAACCGGGGGTTGGTGCGGCGGGAGTCGCCCTCCTCCAGGTCGTCGATCGAACGGATCGACCCGGTGAGGAAGCCGCGGCCCAACGGGGAGTAGGCGACGAGGCCGATGCCCAGCTCACGCAGCAGCGGAAGAACCTCGGCTTCCTGGTCGCGGGTCCACAGCGAGTACTCCGACTGAAGCGCGGTGATCGGGTGCGCGGCGTGGGCCCGACGGATCGTGTCCAGCCATGCTTCCGACAGCCCGAGGTAGCGGACCTTGCCCGCGGTCACGAGCTCGGCGGCCGCCCCGATGGTCTCCTCGATCGGCGTCCTGGGGTCGACGCGGTGCTGGTAGAGCAGGTCGATGTGGTCGGTGCCGAGGCGGCGTAGCGACCCCTCCACCGCCGTACGCACGTTGCCGGGACTGCTGTCGAGGTGGCCCGGTCCGTCGCCGCCGTGGGAGACCATGCCGTACTTGGTGGCCAGGACGACCTCGTCGCGGCGGTCCTTCAGGGCTCGGCCGACAAGCTCCTCGTTGGCGTAGGGCCCGTAGATCTCGGCCGTGTCGACCAGCGTCACCCCGAGATCCAAGGCGCGGTGGATCGTTCGGGTGGACTCCCCCTCGTCCTGCTCCGACGGCGAGTACATCTGCGACATGCCCATCGTCCCCAGACCGATCCGGCCGACCTCGAGCGAGCCGAGGTGATGCGTCTTCATCGTGGGGTTCTCCTCATCGTCGCGGGTTGCCCCCGATCGTGCCACGCCCCCCGTCGCCGGGCGCCCGCCGCCGCCGCGACCGGGACCCGCGGAGGGGTGTGACCGGCATCCATCAGGACGAGCTGACCACCCGACAGGCAGGAAGGACCGACAGCGGGCCGCGTGCCGGGCATACCGGACTCGTGCCCGTCGACCGGTCCGGCTCAGCCGGTCACCGGTCGAGGAAGGCCAGGGTCGTCGCCGCGAACAGGGGCGAGGCGGTGATGTCGTAGTGGGTCAGCCCGGGCAGGATCGCCAGCGCGTGGCCACCGTCGGGGCGGCCGTCGCCCATCCAGCCGCCGTCGCGCTGACCCCCGCCGAGCAGCTCGAACATCGCGACGAAGTGCCGGGGGGGCGCCATGTCGGCGTCGGCGGCCATGACGAGCGTGGGCACCTGGAGACCTCGGACGACGTCGGCGTAGTCGAACTCCGGGGCCATGGACGCGCCCACCTTGTCGAGCAGGGTCGCGAAGTCATCCGGCCGCGGCGCGACCCGCTGGTAGTCGGCATACAGGGGGGTCGCTTTCATGAACTCGATCGCCGCCCCGCTGACCTGCGGCTGTTGTTGACGCAGATCGGGGTAGATCGCGGCCGAGGAGGTGTAGGTCGAGACGATGACGAGCCGGCGAACGGCCTCGGGATGCGCAGCCGCGGTGTGCAGGGCGACCCCGCCGCCGAGGCTGTAGCCGACGACGTCCGCACCCTCGAGCCCCAGATGGTCGATGAGTGCCGCGATGTCGTCGGCCATGAGCCGATGGTCGATCGGCCGGTCGATGTCGGCGGTCCGGCCGTGTCCCTGGAGGTCGACGAGGACGACCTGGTGGTTGGCGGAGAGGGCGGGCAGCACAGCCTGGTAGGACTCGCCGGAGACCAGACCGCCGTGCAGCAGGACTAGCGGCCGCCCTGACCCATGGACCTCGTAGTAGAGCTCGATGCCGTTGACGGTGGCGCGCTCGCCGGTGCCCTGCGGGTCGCGGGTCGGCTCGGTGGTGGTCATGTCGGGGTCTCCTCGGATCACGGGTGTGGGTGCGTATGGAGACATCCGGCTCGGGCCGGACTCATCGGTCGCCGGCGGTGAGGTTAGCCCGTCAGGGGCGAGCCGTGCCGTAGACCCGATGGGCGCGCCGGGCATAAGCGCTGGCCCATACGGTTTTTGGGGTCGTGGCCGCCGACATTCCGTTCGTGTTCGCCTGCCTGGCCACGACCGACCCTGCGAGCGGACTCATCACGGCGGCGTACAAGTCGCATCCGCTGCCCATGGGCGACGAGGAGGTTCTCCGCCGCCGAGTACGGCGCGCCCGACATCAACCAGTTCGCCGACCTCTCCCGCCGCCCCGTGCCCGTGGGGGTGCTGTCGATCGACACCCACGGGCAGCCCCACCGGTGCCGGCGGATGCGCGACTACCTGACGCCGGCGTTCGGGTTCACCGACGAGCTCCGGCTGGTATGCCGGTCCCACGACACGACCTGGGGTCTCCTCGCCCTCTACCGCGGGGAGGGGGGCGCGCCGTTCACGGCGGGCGAGGGGCAGCTGCTTGCCTCCGGGCTCGAGGTCATCGCCGACGGGGTGCGCCGGGTGCTCTTCGCGGCTCCCGCCTCTGGGGCCCGGTCCGGAGGCGGGTCGGCCGTCCTCATCGTCAACGCCGCCGGCCAGGTCACCGACATGACGGCGGGTGCCAGCGCGGTGGTCGAGGAGCTGGGTGGCTGGGACCACGGGTCGCTGCCCGCGAGCGTCCTCGCGGTCACGACTTCGGCGCGCACGACCAACCGGTCGACCACGACCAGGGTCCCGAGTCGCACGGGCCATTGGCTGACGGTGCGCGCCATGCCCCTGGGCGGGCGGGTCGAGGGGACCTCCCAGTCGGCTGCAACGTCGGCTCCCGTGAGGCCGGCGGAGGGGGGGCGGTCGTCCTTACGATCGAGACCGCGCCGCAGGCCGAGGTGGGTGAGATGACCGTCGTGGCGCGCGGGGCTGACCGCGCTTGAGCAGGAGGTCGTGGCTCTCGTCCTGCAGGGTGCGTCCCCACGAAGGACATCGCCGCGACCCTGTTCCTCTCCCCGCATACCGTCCAGGACCACCTCAAGGCGGTCTTCACCAAGATCGGGGTGAACAGCCGGCGCGAGCTCATCGCCCAGCTCGTCCTGCCCTAAACCCGTCCGCCCCTGCGGCGTCCGGTCGCGCAGAGCAGTCCGGCGCGGGTGGGGCACGACTGTCACCCCGCGGGCAGGTTATTTCGTGCTCCGGCCGTGAGAACCGTGCCCCAGGCGCCCGTGCAGGCTGCTGCTCACCATATTTCCCGCTCGCCCCGACCACGGGACGCGTGCTTGGTCCGGTACCGGTCAGCGCGGCTGACGCCGCTCCCTTGCCCGGCGCTTGCCCTCGTGCATGGCGGCGACCCGGGCGATGGGGATCTCGTGGCCCTCCGCGACGAGGTCCGTTGGGAGCGACTGCGGCTCGGGCATCAGCTCGGCCCAGGCGTCGTGGCCGTCGAGCAGCCCGGGCACCGAGCGAAGGGTGAAGTCCCGCGGGCTGACCGCGTCGAGGTCCTGCCACGCGACGGGGTAGGAGACCGGCACCTCCGGCCGGATGCGCGGGCTGTAGGCCGCGATGACCGTGCCCCCGCCGGCTCGCGTGGAGTCGACGAAGACCCGCCCGTGCCGCTCCTGCACCACGAACTCCGTTGTCGCCAGGACCGGGTCGAGTCGTTCGGCCCGCACCGCGATGGCCCGGGTCGCCGCGGCGACGGCAGCGGTGCTCGCCGGCGCCAGCGGTACGAAGACGTGCATGCCCTTGGCTCCACTGGTCTTCGCGACGCCTGCGAGCCCAAGCTCGTCGAGTGTCCGATGCACCAGATCCGTTGCCAACACAGCTTTGCGGAAGCCGTCAGCCGGGTCGAGGTCAGACGGCGGGTCGAGGTCGAGGATGAGGTGGGTCTGATGCGGGTCATGGGTGGTCATCAACCCCGGGTGGTACTCGACCGCCCGCTGGTTGGCGAACCAGACCAGGGTCCGGCGGTCGTTGGCGAGGGCGTAGGTGACGTCGCGCTTGGTGCGTTCGGCCCAGATGACGACCGACTCGACCCACTCCGGGGCGTATGCCGGGAGGTTCTTCTGCATGAAGGGCGGCTGTCCGGCGCGGACCCGGATCACCGACAGCGGCCGATCACGCAGGTGCGTGACCATCCGGTCGGCGAGCTGCTCAACGTAGGTGACGAGGTCCCGCTTGGTCGCGCCTGACCCGTCGAAGAGTGGCTCGTCCAGGTGCGTGAGCGGGACGCCGTCGCGAGACTCCCCGGCCACCACGTCTCACACGGTACGGGCATGAGCGCCGTTTGCGTTCACGGCACGGCGGTTCAACAACCTCCGCGACCTCGGCGCCTAGCCTCGCTAATTCACCGGGGTCGGTGGCGGCCAGTCGTTTGCGCTGACGCCGTGTTTCGCGCTTTGGGCGTGGTGGTGTGCCGCGTGGCGCTGCGGGGCGGGTCTCCGGGTGGTGCTCGCTC
>JAABUM010002670.1_pt1 | contig 23414 bp, 19 predicted proteins | sample 5559161 | NCBI WGS metagenome assembly JAABUM01 (sample SAMN10711868, study PRJNA513369) | rock metagenome | isolation source: Antarctica rocks | place: Antarctica: Victoria Land, Siegfried Peak nord
TCACGCGCCACCCTTCAAGTCGTCAACCTCCACAGGTGGCTCAGGCGTTTGGCGCCCGCCCCCTCCGATGACCCGCCCTTCCGCTATAGAAAATCGCATTCCACAGCCTTATGAAGACAGGCTCTAACGGCGTGCAATCTTGTATGTCAACAACCCAATCGTCCACATACTTTTGAATGATATGGCGGCTAAGACCAACTTGAATGCTGTTGTGTCCTAAATCGGCGCCTCGAATTGAGCGTTCTGGATCCCACTGAATGTGAACGAAAGCGTTGTCAAACTGTTCTTTCCACACGTGGGAGTTGCTGTGAGCGGACGACTCATAACTGGTTATAGCGTGTCTCACAGGCAGTGCATCACCCTGAGAGCGGGACTCCCGTCCACTTCCAATCGGGCTTTATCACTTGATTGGAAGTGGACGGGAGTCCCGCCTGATGCAGCTTTACTGAGACACGCTTTAGAACGCCCAACGACAACGCTTCATCCCAACCACTGCGCAGAACTCGAACAGCTAAAACAAACTCCTGTCCCGACTTTTGCGCCCAATTGCTGCGTTCCATCAACCACAAGAACGATGGCTTTATCCACGTCATCCGCATAAATGAGAACGGCGCAATGAATCGCTGTTCTTTGATCGCTGGCAAAGCGATAGCGGAAGAATACGCCTGATAAATAGTTATTGTGCGCGCGTTGTAGCCAGCGCGAATTTCATTGATGTCTGGCATAAGCTCCTCCGCTGCTGCTATAAAACGTAATTTGATTCGTCCAGCAAGTAGAAATTGAAAAAGGATGGAAACACTGTTTCCATCCTTTTCTCAAAGCAACTAAATCGCGCTACCCAACGCTTCCGCGTGGTCGGTGTGTTCCCAGGTGAACTCCGGCTCCGTTCGACCGAAATGGCCGTATGAAGCCGTTTTGCGATAGATCGGGCGCAGCAAATCGAGGTGTTCGATGATGGCTTTGGGGCGCAGGTCGAACACCCGTTCGACGGCGCGCGTGATGCGGTCGTCGTCGTATTTGCCGGTGCCGAAGGTATCGACATAAACCGAGAGCGGGCGCGCTTTGCCGATGGCGTAGGCGACTTGCGTTTCGCAGCGCGAAGCGAGGCCCGCCGCGACGATGTTTTTGGCAACATGGCGCATCATGTAGGAGGCGCTTCGGTCCACTTTGGTGGGGTCTTTGCCCGAAAACGCGCCGCCGCCGTGACGACCCATGCCGCCGTAAGTGTCAACGATGATTTTGCGGCCCGTCAAGCCCGCGTCGCCTTGGGGCCCGCCGATAACGAAGCGACCCGTTGGGTTGACGAAGATTTCGATTTCGTCGCGGAAATACTTGTCGCCCAGCACCGGTTTGATGACGTGTTCGATGACGCCTTGACGAATCTCTTCGGGCGAAATGTCGGGGTGATGCTGGGTTGAAATCAACACTTTATCAACGCTAACCGGCACGTCGTTTTCGTATTTGACCGTGACCTGCGATTTGCCGTCGGGACGCAACCATTTGAGCGTGCCGTTTTTGCGCACTTCCGCCAACTGCTTGCACAACGCGTGGGCGAGCGTGATGGGAAGCGGCATCAAGGTGTCGGTTTCGTTGGACGAATAGCCGAACATCATGCCTTGATCGCCTGCGCCGACTTCGTCGTATTTGTCGCCGGAAGCGGTGCCTTCGCGGGTTTCGAGGCTTTTGGTGACGCCCTGCGCGATGTCGGGGCTTTGCTGGCCGATGGCGTTGAGCACGCCTGCGGTGAGGTAGTCAAAGCCGAATTTGGCGCGGATGTAGCCGATGTCTTTGACGACGCGGCGCACAACGGTGGGGATTTCGACGTAGGTTTTGGTCGAGATTTCGCCGCCCACGACGACGATGCCCGTCGTCAAAAACGTTTCGCACGCGACGCGTGCGTTCGGGTCGTCTTTGAGGATGGCGTCCAGAACGGCGTCCGAAATCTGGTCGGCCATCTTGTCGGGATGGCCTTCGGTGACGGACTCAGATGAGAAAAAGCGGATGCTCATGGTGTCTTCGTGCCCCCAAAACAGCCGTTAACTCGCGCGGCCATACGTTTTCGCGCTTCATTTCTGGCAGGGGACATTCTTATTTTAACGGGCCTTGTGGCATGGGGCGAACGGAATCAATCATCTATGCTAAGATGCCAGCGAATGCCCTTTTGCTCGGCCAACGCAAGGGCGCGCTCGAAATTGCGTAAATCGGTGATGGTGTTGCTGTTGACCCTGGCGACATCATCTTGATGATGCGCGAGCAATGCCCGCACGGTTTTCAAACCTTCGGTTGCCACAAACCACTCTTCTTGAAAAAGTTGCGCTTCTTCCAACTCGAAGTGACGTTGCTGCGACTCGCTCATGCTGAAAAAGCGCATCAACGAAGAAACGCCCAGAAGTTCACAGAGCGGCTCCAACGCATCCCAGGCGCGATCCAAACCTTTCCCGTCCACGTCGGGCAACGGATATTCCCCTTCCAGCTCGATGTAAAACGCCATCTTAGAAATCTGCGCCGTATAAATCGAGCGTGTTATCGTCCGTCAAAAGTTGGTAAGCATCGCGCACTTGACGAAAGCCGTTTTGCATCAAAAACCCGGCGTCGCGGCCATAGGATTTGATGCCCAGCACCACGAAACCTGGTTCGGGCAACTTCAAAAGCGAGCGCGAATCGAGGTCGGCGACGTTTTCGGGGCGCTGGAATTCTTCCAGCTTTTCGGCGTATCCTGTTGAAAGACCGACGCCCGCGCGCCGGTTGGCGGCGTTGAGATGATCGGCGAGCGCCCACGACGGCGCCTGAGTCGCCGGGTGCGGCGCGATTTGCAGTTCGCGCCACAGCGTTTCGTCGGGGCGGAAACCGGTGTGGGCGCAGATGGAGTCGCACTCAACTGAGGTGTTGTCGCTGAGCCGAACTTGAAAGCGGCCCGCGCGCTTTTCGATGGCTTCGATGGTGGTTTTGAGGCGCACATCGACTTGAGGATGCGAGACGAGGGCGTTGGCGCGTTCGCCCAGTTTGCGGCGTCCGCTTGAAATATCGTCCGGGTCTAAACGATAAATCTCGCCCGTCGAAGCGGCGTCGCGGCGCACGATCCACGTGACGCGTGTTTTGGAACTTGTCGTCATCAAGTCGCTAATAGAGAGAAGCGTCGAAGCCGCCGAATGGCCCGCGCCCACGACCAGAGCGTGCTTGTTCCAAAAGCGACCTTTGTCACGCCCGGCGACATCGGGAATAGCGTAGTCGATGAGGTGGCGCAGGCGCGATTCGCCCGGACACGGCGCGCCGCCATTGCCCGCCCAGTTCGGCGTGGCGTAAACACCTGTGGCGTCGATCACTGCATCAAATTGGCGGGCGCGTTCGCCGCCCATGCCGCGTGTCACGAGTCGAAAAGGACGCGCGGCGCGGCGCGGGTCGCTCCACAAATCGGATTTGAGCGTGCCTTCGCGCGTGATGGATTCGACTTCGCACTGCGTCACGATGCGGCCTCGCAAAATTGGCAGAGCCACCACGCGTTGCAAATAGGTGGCGAGATCGTTCCCCGTCGGGCAGGTTTCGCCCAGTGCGAGGGTGTCGCCGCGTTCTTGGAGCAGGCGAAGCGAAAGCGGCGAACGGTCGCGCGTCCATTCGGTGAACAGGCGAACATAGCCCCACGAACGCACGTTGTCGCCGATTTGCCCGCGCTCGAAAAGCGTCACGTCAAGTCCTGCGCTCGCGCCGTAAAGTGCGGCCTCGACTCCGATGGGGCCGCCGCCGATGATGGCAATTTTCATTTGGATTGAAGGCCACAAAGACGCCCGAACCGTGCCCAAGAAGCGCTAATGTGTTGTGACCAGCTTTTGGATTTTGGCCGCAAAAAGGCACAAAAAACACAAAAAAGCTGTCGGCTTGGAACTATGCGAGCTTAGCCTTTTCGCCTGGGCCTTTTTGTGCTACCTCGTTCGTCTTTTTGTGCTTTGCTTGTGGCCAAAATCCGACTGAACCCCTGAGCTGAGGTTCACGCTTTGTTGCGTTGCGCTTGCACGCGGGCGAGATTGTTTTTGTTGACCGGATTACCCGGAAAATCGCGCACTAAATCCGTCCATGTGCGCGTCGCCAAATTCCAATCGCCCGCATTCTCGGCGGCATGAGCCAAGCTGCGGCGCAGCATTTCGGGCGCTTTTGGCCCGCCTATTTGAACGGCTTTGGCAAAAGCGAACTTGGCATCGGCGAACGAATGATCGAGGTTGTAAAGCTCGCCCGCCGCGTCCCACATTTCAGCGTTTTGGGGATTAGCCCGCAGTCCCTGCCCGATGAAAGCGCGGGCTTCGCCCCTGAAACGCGCGGCATCGGAGGTCGAAACGTCCGCGTCCTGCCCCAGACTCCACAACAGCCAAGATCCCACGCTATAGGATTCGACATCATCGGGCGCCAGCTTCACGATTTGACGATGGAGCGCAATGGCCGCAGGATAATCGCCCTTGTGAAACGCCGCATCCGACTGCTCCCATAACGCATCGACGCGCGCTTCCACAGGCGTTTTGACTTTAATGGGAGGTGTGGTTTTGGCGGGCGCTTTAGACGGCGCCGCACCTGAAACGGTGACGGGCAGGAGCGAAAGAGCCAGAAGAAGCGGGCGTTTCATGGGACGCCAAGTTTAGCGGGAGCGAAACGAATCTCGAATATTGGGGCCAAAGGCGAGGGCGAAACCGAGGAAAATAGAAATAATTGGTTGGATTAGCGGGCTCAGTTGAAACCAACGGGATGTGCTCGTTCCGAAACCAAACGACGAGTCGTGCGTGGCAAGAGCGTATGCTACCGAGGCAGCAAACAGCACGATATAGCCCAACGAACTGATGAAAAGCGTCAGACCAATGCAGCGACCAGTCAATGGTTTCACATCGGCAAGCGAAACAACGGAATCGCGCGCAGTCGGGCCAAGCGCACTCGAAGCCAGAACTGCCGGAAACAGCATCAGAATCAAAATCGGCACTGCGTGTGAGCCAACGAACTGAATCAGAAACACCGGTGAACGGAATGATGAGAAAAGGTAAACAATTGAGGTCAGCAGTTGAAAGACTCCTGTGACAACTAACAGCCACAATTGCACGCGCAAAAACCACATCACGGCGTCGAAGCGCGTGAGCGGCGGGGAGGAAAGAGGCGATTGCACAAAGGCGCAGTGTGACTCAGGCGAAGCGTTAGGCAAATCAGCCCGTAGGGACATGGCCTGCCATGTCCCTACGCAACCGTTCCGCTTGGCTCATCCAACTCCTGCCCGAAAGCAGGCGGCGTTCCCAGATCCGGCGTGCCATCAGGGTTCCAAGTGATGCGTTTGGCGCACGGCACGCGGTCGTCATAGGTGAAGGCCGTGGACAACTTGGCGTGATAGCACACCCAATCTTCGCTTCCATCGGGCGACTTGAAAAACGAGTGGTGGCCTGGGCCGTAAACCTTCGCCTCGTCGTCGCGCGTAAAAACCGGCTGGGGATGTTGAGTCCACGAGGCTGGGTCGGTCAAGTCGGCATTCTCATCGGCGACGAGCATCGCCAATTTATAGTCGGCTTTGCGCGCGTCGCACACTGAATAGACCAGAAACACGCGTCCGTTGCGGCGCAAACAAAACGGGCCTTCGCGCACTTCCTCGCAACCGAAACCGTCGGCTTCGAGGAGCACGCGCTCGCTTGACAAACGGGTCGGCGAATCCATGCGCGCGATATACAAGCGATGATCGGGATGCGCGGCCCAGATTCCATACAATCCGCTTGCGGCTTGAATGACCGAAAAGTCGATGGCGAAATGTTCATCAGACGCATCGGTCATCAGTTGCGCGGCGAATTCCCACGGGCCACCTAAATCGCGTTCGTGGCCGCGCAAAACCAGAGCGCGGTGACGACCCCGGCCATCGGCGGCGCAGTAGTAACACCAAAAGCGCCCGTCGATGTGAAAGAATTCCGGCGCCCACATATTCGTGTGGCGCTGGGGATGCGCGTCTTGCCAGACGATTTGTTCGGATGATATAGAGAGTCCGGCCAAAGTTGGCGCGCGATAAAACGAGATGTGATCGCCGCGCGTGACGCTCAGAAAATACTCGCCGTCGTGAAAGGTCAAAAACGGGTCGGCGCCCTCGCGCGAGGCGGGCAAAAGGGGATTGGAAAAAGTCACTGAGATGCAAGTTCAGCAAGGGGGACGCCATCGGAGCAAGAAATAGAAAGGAGAACCGGCGTGACAATGCGCTGAGAAGTAGCGCTGAGTTGCTCCTTGGGGACATGGCTTGCCATGCCCGTGATTTGTGCACACGCGATGCGCCGACAATGAACATGGCAAACCATGTGTGGACAAAGGCGACCTCTACCTCTACCGCTTTTCGAACGGGACGAGCGCCATTGAATAACGGATGCGCGATGACGCGGCCTCTTCAACTCAGGTGACTACTCCCCATGATAAATCACGGGGCTTCTACGGTTTTTCAACCGAAAGTGTGTAATCCCACACTCATTATTTACGGAGCTACCGTTTGATTTTTACGCAGAGCCGGATGATCGCTTGCTACTCTGCAACGCCCAAAACCAAATTGTCAAGACTCTAAACCTTGCGGTTCGATTTTCATTTTACAGGGACACTCGCCGCACTGCAATGCCCAACTGTCGTTCTGCGAACGACCCGCCCTTATATCCCCAGCATGAATGCTGGGGTCTTACGGGCTTTTTACGATAAACCCTGAGCGCGCCGCGCAAAGCGGCCTCCCTTGTTATGTCTATTTTAGTTACTGGCGGCGCCGGTTATATCGGTTCAGCGACTGTGGAATTGCTGCGTCAAAGCGGGCGCGAAGTGGTGGTTCTGGACAACCTCGTTTACGGTCACAAAGGCTCGCTCGCGCCCGATGTGCCGTTTTATCAGGGCGAAATCGGCGACAGCGCCCTCGTTGAAAAAATCGCGCGCGAGCACAACGTCTCGGCCTGCGTTCATTTCGCGGCCTACGCGTATGTCGGCGAAAGCATTCACCAGCCGCTCAAATACTACCGCAACAACCTCGCGGGCGGCGTCGGTTTGCTCGAAGGCTTGTTGGCCGCGAAGGTGTCGAACATCGTGTTTTCTTCGACGTGCGCCACCTACGGTGAGCCGACATACATGCCGCTCGACGAGAAGCACCCGCAAAACCCGATCAACCCGTATGGCGCCTCGAAATGGATGTTCGAGCGCGTGTTGAAGGACGCTTCTTCCGCGAGCGATTTGCGCTTTGTGGCGCTGCGCTATTTCAACGCAGCGGGCGCCGTTGTGGGCGAAGACGGACTCAAAACGATGGGCGAAGATCACGATCCCGAAACGCATCTCATCCCACTCGTGCTCGATGTCGCGTCGGGCAAACGGCCCTCGATTTCGGTTTTCGGCACCGACTACGACACGCCAGACGGCACCGCCATCCGCGATTACATCCACATCCTCGACTTGGGTTCGGCGCATCTGCACGCGCTCGATTATCTGGAAAAGGGCGGCCAGAGCGACTTTTTCAACCTCGGCAACGGCGGCGGCTACTCGGTTAAACAAGTCATCGAAAACGCTGAGCGCGTGACAGGCAAACCGATCCACGTCGAAAACGCGCCGCGTCGCGCGGGAGACCCGGCGCGCCTGATTGCCAACGCCCAAAAAGCGCGCGAGGTTTTGGGTTGGAAACCGCGCTATCCCGAACTCGAAGCCATTCTCAGTTCCGCCTGGAACTGGCACCAATCGCATCCGGGCGGCTACGAGGACTAAACCCGATCAGCTTATTTTTTGGCCACAAAAGGCGCGGAAATCACAAAAGGGGAACTAAGAGAACTACGAATGTTTGCTGTTCTGCAGCGTTCTTTTTGTGGTTTTTGTGCCTTTTTGTGGCCAAAAACAAGCTGATCGGGATTGTGATCTAACTTGAAGTAGGAAAGGCACACCATCGACTTTCCCTCTTCGGTTGACCTGTGTGCCCGCTCCATCATGCTTCCGCTTTCGATTGTTTTGGTCGGTGACATCCTGACTGGGCGCGGCGTGGCGCTCTCCTTGAGGTCGCCACAAAACGCGCTTGGAAGAAACCGTTGCCTCATCGCCGGGGCGGATCTGGCTTTTGGCAACCTCGAAACGGCGCCCAAAACGCCGCGCAGTGGACGCAAACCGTTTTACAACCCCGGCGACCTGGCCGTTTTGCGGGATGCCGGACTCGACGGCTTGAACCTCGCCAACAATCACACGCTTGATGCCGGAGAAAGTGGCGCGCGACAAACGCAGCGTGAACTGCTTTCGCTGGGACTGCGCGGCGCAGGTTTGTCGCTCGATGGGCGTCCTTCTCCTGGGCAGTGGAGCGTGGGCACTCGCCGCGTGGCTTTGGTGAGCGCAACCGCGTGGGGGCCAACCGAGGCTGGCGCGGCGCGATTGCAACGGCTCGATTTGCCCGCACTCAAGCGACAAGTCGGCGATTTGACGGCGCGCGGCACCTTCGTTGTGGTGTCGCTTCATTGGGGAACGGAAGGCGTTGCTGCTTCCTCAAGGGAGCAACGACGGGTTGCACACGCGCTCATCGAAGCGGGCGCCCTGGCTGTGTGGGGGCATCATCCGCACGTTGCGGGAACGGTGGAAAGCTATCAGGGACGCCCGATTTTCGCTTCAACGGGCAATTTTCTGTGGGATACGATGCCGACCCCGCAAAGCGGGTTGCTGGCCCGTTTGCAAATCGACGGAGCGACGCCGCAAAGCGCGCGCGTTGCGTGGCGCACGTTCGCCGTTGACCCGCAAGTGCGCGCGTGGAAAACGCCGCCTACGCGCAAAGGTGAAACCCTCGTTCAGGCTGTGCCGGCGCGCTTCGATGGCGATGGACGAGTGGGTTGGTTCACTTGGACGCGCACGCGCCGCCGCCGCCCGGTTTTGCGCGCCCTCGAACAAACGAGTGAGGGCTGGCGCGTGCGGGCGACGGGATTGCCGCGTTTCGTCGGCAAAATCGAAGCGGGCGATTTGAACGGAGACGGGCGCGACGAACTGGTGGTTGAACTGCAGCAGCGCTCCAAACTCGACCCGCAAAGCGCGCCGCGTTTGCACGTCTACGACCTCGGACAAATGGGATTCGTCGCGTTGTGGCGCGGCTCGCAATTGTCGCGGCCTTTCAAAGAATGGACGCTGGCCGGTCGAGGTGACGCTCCCGGCTGCGACTTGGTGGCGCTTGAACGCGGGCAAAACCAGACGCAGTGGCTGACCGCCTACCGCTGGAACGGCTTTGGGCTTCGTGTGCAAGCGCAACGGTCGTTCGCGGCTTCGTTATCCGATTTGAAAAGCGGTTGTGACGCGCGCGGAACATGGGTCACGTTTCGCTCTTTTGAAAATCAGGCGCCGCGCCTCTTGCGCGCGCGGCCCGTTTCTAGTGAAAATAGCGGGGTATGGCACCTCGAAACACCTGAGCTGTTGCAACATCAGGTGAAATCAAAGACAAACGAGTAGCTGGCCGTTGACGCGTAGCATGGTGGCTGACTTGCGTTGGCGATCCCGGCGTTTTTGTCTATCGTTCGAGTCATCTGCCCGATGTTGCCAGAAGTCAATCGAACGGTTCTTCAAACCACCCCTGCTAATCCCAATGCGACTTTTTATTTTGCCGTTCTCGTTGCTGAGTTGTGGTCTCGCCCTCTCTTTACCCTGTGCTTTTGGAGCCAGTGCTTCGGACTCGCTCAGTTCTCCCGCGCTCTCGCCCGATGGCAAGCAGCTCGCCTTTGTGCGCCAAACGCCGCTTGGTTCGCGCGTGTTCGTTGGCAATTGGAACGGAAAAACGGTGTTGCGGGCGCGAGTTCTGTCACTCTTTCGGCTGTCCGCGCGTCGCGGAAACGACATCCAACCCGCGTGGCGACCCGATGGCCAGTTGCTCGCTTTCGCGTCCAATCGCGGCACCTCGAAGCGCTTCGATTTGTATTGTGTCCGGCCCGATGGCACGGGTTTGAAACCTCTCACGCAAACGCCCACGGTTGATGAAACCGAGCCGCAATGGTTGCCCAAGCGCTTCACTTTGCGCGAAGGCGACGGTTCGCCGCTTGTGCCCGACCGCTCGCGGGCCGCGATTTCGGGTTCGGAACTGCGCTTGATTCAGAAGTTGGCCGGGCGCGCCGATGCCCTCGACGAATACTCGAAAAACTCCTATCGCCCGACCTTTGACACCAAAGTTTCCGCCCGCTTTTACAAGTTGCTGGCGAGCACAAGTTCGGGCAAAGGCGATTCGGGGCTCATCACCCTGCGCGACGATGGCAGCCATCGCCGCACTCTGAACGCCGGAATGCCCGGATCTTACTCGTCGCCGCGCTTCGATCCGACCGGTCGCGGCATGGCGTTTTTGCGCCGTAACTTGGGTTCGGGCGGGTTGTATTTCGCGCAGTTTCCCATTGAAAGCGAACTGCTCGATGACAAAGGCAACTCGAAAGGTTTGCAACTCGATTCAACAGCGTGGCGCAAAACCATCCGACGTGTGCGAGACGCCTCGCCGGAAGCGCAACTCGCGTTTTCGCCCAACGGCGAACAACTCGCGCTCGCTTCAAAGGGCCTCGTGAACTTTGTGGCGCGGCCCGACACAAACGTGTCCCAAGATTCCTCTGCGGCGGCGGGCCTGAACTGGACGTGGTTGTCTGTGGCTCGTGGCAAAACCGGCTTGGCTCCCGTTGGTAACACGGGATTGTTCTTTTCGCCCGATGGTCAGAGCGTGTATCTTTCGGCGAGGCAGGGCACGTTCGTCTCGTTTCACAATCGCGGTTCGCTCGCCGATGTGTCGAACCTGCTCGCTTTTTCCGAAACCAGTGCTGAGGGCGATGGACTGCGCGCCGCCGACCGTGCGCTTTTGGCGCGCAATTCGTTTGTGGTGGGCGGGCAGGGCGCCAAGCAGATGTTCGCCGTTTACGAAGAAACCGATTACCGCGACCTGCCGGTTTTCGTGTCGAGCGATTCGCTGCTTCATCTCAACCACCTCGTTTTCGATTCGCTGCTGCGCGAAACCGAAACCAAAAACCTGTTGCCCGCAACCATTGAACTGGCCACCCATTATTTGCGCGCCTCGATTGGGCAAAGCCGAAGCGCGCCCGCGCTTCGTGCCGATGCGCTCGCCAACGTCGCGTATTGGTCGGTTGTGGCGCGCCTGTTGCGCGGCGAAGTCTCGACCGGTTTGCAAGATCCGCCAAGTTCTGCCGATGCCGGGGAAGCGAAGAAGTTGAACGCCAACCGCGCCAAAAACATCGCGGCGATGAACGCGCTCACCGCTTCGCTGGCGCCGCTGCTCGGCGCTGTTCCACCCGAAGCCAAAGCGCTCGCCGATGCGGAAATCGCGCTGATTCGCGCTCATGCGGGCCGCGCGTCGTCGCCTACTCTGGGCGGGCAACTGGTGGGCGTCGGGCGCCCCGATGTGCTTCTGGTTGACACGCGCATCGACTACACGGGGTTTTCGCCGCGCGGCCACTACACGCGCACCGAAGCGCTACGCCGCTTTTTTCTGGCCTCGCGTTGGTTGTCGGGCGCGCCCTTTCGCACCAGTTCGTCGCACTTGCGGCGCGCGCTGTTGATGGCCAGCGCCACCGATGCGGCTTCTGGTCGCCGCTTGCAAACGCTGTCGCGCGTGATGTCGCAGTTCGTGGGCGAGAGCGACGACCGGCGGTTTCTCGATGTCGTGTCGATTGCGCGCGGCGTGTATGGCCCATCAGTTCCGCTCGCCTCGATTGGAAACTCCGATCAGTTGAAGGAATTCGGCGAACAAGTCGATAAGCTTCCCCGCCCGCGAATCGCGCCATCGGGCGGGCCAGCGATGACGCTGTTTCCCGCGCCGTATACGCTCGATTCGCAGGTGATGCAAAACTTGGTTTATGACCGCCAGGCTCCCGATGTCGGCACCGAAGAGAAGCCGCGTTATTTTGCGCTGGGCCTGGATGTGATGGGCGTTCTGGGTTCCAATCGCGCGCGCGGTTTGCTCGACTCCTTCACGTTTGGCGACGGGTTTTTCGATTTCGGCTTCAAAGAATCGGGCTACGCCAACTACCAAAGCCAGTTCAACCGCGAACGCCAGAAACTCGCCGCTTTGCCCGCAAGCGAGTGGACGCGCTCGTTTTATGCGCAAACGTTGTGGTCGCTCAGGCCGCTGTTGGCAACGCAGTCGAACCCGCGCTTTAAATTCACGCAAAACGCGGCGTGGACGGACAAACAACTCAACGCAGCATTAGGCGCGTGGGCCGAACTCAAGCACGACGCGATGCCCAAACAACCCGTCGCCATCGAAGCGGGCGGCGAAGGCGGCTTGACCGAAGTCGAATTGGAAGAACAGCCGCAAGGCTTTGTCGAACCTTCGCCCGCAACTTTCGCCCGCCTGCGCGAACTCGTTTCAAGCGAGCGCGTGGCTTTGGCGCAGGCGGGCTTTTTGTCCAAAGAATCGAACGACCGCTTGAGCGCATTCGGGGCGCTACTCGACATGGTGATTCGCTTGGAAGCCAAGCAACGCGCGGGCTATCCGTTCACACCCGGCGAAGTCGAGCAGTTGCGCTTTTTCGGGACGTTTCTGGAACACATCACCTTGACCTCGCTGGAAGGCCAGTCGCAAACGATGGAAGACAACGACATGGCGATCATCGCCGACGTGTCGAGCGCCCTTTCCACGCGCACAAATGAACTGCGCGCCCTCGAAGAAGGCGTCGGCCACGCCCTGCCGATCTACGTTGCGTTCGAGAGAAACGGTCGTCGCCAACTCGCGCGCGGCGCCGCGTATTCGTATTACGAGTTCACCCATCCCGCCTCGGACAGATTGACCGACGCGGCGTGGCAGGAGTTGCTTGGAACGAAAGAGGCTCCTAAAATCCCCGCGTGGACGAAGAGTTTCGTGTCGCGGGTAAGCGATGGAAGTTGAGGGTTTCGTGCGGCAAAGATGCGTTCTAAGCGTATATTTGCCGCACACCGCAAGTTGCGGTTTTACACGCGAGGTTACACTTAGGATGTGACGTTATTCCGCAAAGTTGCGGCTTAATAATATTGTTGTGCCGCCGCGTGTGGCTTGAATGCGTGCGGTAAAATCAGAATATGAAACGCAAAGGCTTCACTCTGGTGGAAATCTTGGTTGTGCTGGGAATTACAGCCGTTCTCGCCACAATCCTCTTTGCTGTTTTTCACGGGTCAGAGAAAATGGGCGCCGCACCAGTTGCGCGAGCAATCTTAAACAACTTGGGATGGCCTTGATGCAATACGCGCAAGATTATGACGAACGTTTCCCCAACGTTTTGCTGGAAGCGGGCGGAATTAATCGCGCGGGCGGATGGGTATTCTACTCCGCTTACGATTCCACAGGCTTCAATTCAAGGTTTGATGTGAAACGCGGCAGCCTATTCCCTTACTCAAGAAGTTCTCAGATTTATGTTTGTCCTTCGGATGTCACGGGACGAAGAACTGGTAACTCCCATACTCTGAATCACGTTGCGTGGAACACTTGTGAGTTTCCTTATTGCTTTGGGCGGCTTTTATCCGACGTTAAGAACGCCTCCACAAACATTCTGGCGATGGCCGGTCAAGAAACTCCCGGCGCTTCAACCGATGACGGCGCCGGCATCGGATGTAACCTTGAGGGCGAAGGCACTTGTAACACTGGCACATGACATTTCGGTGGTGAAAACGCGCTGCACGTAGATGGTCATGTAAAGTGGTTTTCGCTCCGTCAGCTAATCTCGAATTAAGGTCAGGCGTTTAAACAACGGCACAACAAGGCGCCGCACCCGACTGCCTACAGCTTCGTTCGTTCCTCGCTTCGCTTCCGCAGATTTGCGGGTTAATAACATTGTTAGCCCGCTTGCGCGATACTTAGCAACGTGTCATAGTTTCTATTAATGCAACTCAAACCTTTATCTGCTCAACAGGACAGCTTTAGAGATTACTATTCCAGCCTCCGCGATTCTTCCGAAAGGTGGGAATATTTTGGCGGAAAGATGCTGGCATTGGTCGAACACATAGAAAACAAGGTGGAAGCTCCGCCGCAGTGGGCTTACAGCGACATGGTGTCTAATCTGTGGTTGAGCAAGTTTGATAAAAAACATAGCGGGCGGGTTATGATTCAGGCTATTCCTAAGCCCGGAGGATATGATGGACAGCAGCTTGTCGGATACGAAATTATATATCATCTTGATGCCCCTTGGTCACATGTAGTTGGCTACACAAGCGATTTAGAAGTAGCGGGTAAAATGATACTTCAAGCCATAGAGCGATCTGGATGGTAAAATGATTGATACGCGGCGAAACTCTTCAACAAGCAGGCTAACAAGGCGCCGCACCTGACCACCTACAGCTTTGCTCGTTCCTCGCTGCGGTTTCGGCGGCGAGTGAGCTTGCTCTTCTACTGCTACGCGCTTTGGTTGCGTGTTCCACAACAAGCTGCCCTGTTATTAGGAAGTTAGGCGGCGCTTCGTATCATCAAAAAGCGGGCTGTTCTCGAAGAACAGCCCGCTTTTGGTTTAAGTTGGCACCAGATAATGAAAAGTGCGGCCCTGCCAGCCGTCAATCAAGAGCCAGAACAGCATCATCGAGATGTCGCCTAAAGCTAATCCCAGAAAGAACGGGCGGGCGCTCCGGTAGGCCGAGTTGCCGCCGAAGCGCGTGATGAGGGTTTTGCAAGTCCAGCCGATGAAGATGGGAAACCAGAGGCACAGCATCGGGTAGGAGAGCGGAATCAAGTAGCCCAGCGGATGGAGCGGAAACCAGGCGAAGCGGGCGCGCGCGGCCATCATGCCCCACGTCAAGAGGGCGCCGACCACGAGCCAGAACCAGTTGTTCCAGCCGGTGTTTTGAACGCCATTAGCCATCGACTGCGCGCTCGATGCCCAGATGGTCGAGCCGTTTTTTGCGACAAAGGGATGCCACGCCAGGGCACCGCCTTCGAGGTAAGCGATCTCGATGCGCCGGTAAAAACCCAAACCCAGCGAGATCAAGATGACCGTGCTAATCAGCGCGAGTAACCGCTTGAGTTGCAAGCCGTTGTCGTAGGCCAGTTTCCAGCCCTGCACAAAGGAGGGCAGCAAAAAGGCGCGCATATCGACCATGTAAGCGCCCTGAACCAGAGTCGCGGGCGCGATGCTCGACGCGCCCAGCCACGTTTGAGGCGAAGCGTTGGTGAGTTGCGTCCAGATGTTGAGCGGATACCACGCGTTGCCGACATACAGTAGCCCGCCTTCAACGATGAGGCGCGACAGCCCGATGCACATCACCAGATAGGTGCCCCACATCAAACAGGTGATCGTCCAGTTGGCGCCCAGCAAATGGGTGATGAACATCACGCCTGCCAGTGACAAAACGAATCCCCAAAACGCGAGCGGGTAGGAGATGACTTCTTCTCTTTCCGTTTCTCCTTTGCGAGCCAAACCCAAGGCGCGTTTTGCGATGTGCGTGTAGTGCAAACGGCCCGTCCACATCACCAGAGCGGCGTAGGCGAAGAAGGCGCCCACGGTTTGGAAAGTCACGAAATCGCGCCCGCCCGATACGTTGGGACTGTAACCCAACAAGTAGGAGCCGATGAATTGAAAGCGCACCAAAAGCGCGAAAAACCACAGCGAAAAACCGATTTCGCTCGTCAGCAGAAACGAGATGCCGATGGCGATGGGGAAGATTTGCAGCGGAGTCCAGCCCATCTGATTCCAGGGCCGGTCGGAAAACAGCGGGCCGGTGTCGATGTTCCACTGGATCATCGGCACGTCGGGAAAGTAGATGTGCAACCCGTTCAGCAGTTGCCACACCGCGACGGCGCCAAAGCCCAGCCACATCGTCGGGTTGCTCCAAAAGCGGCCCAGACCCGTCAGGGGCCGATCCACATCTTCGGTCATTTCCAGCGGCAGTTGGTTGAGCGGAAAAGACAGCGCCTCGTTTTGCGACCACTGCGCGCGCACGATGATGCTCAGGCACCCCAGCATCACATAGGACAAGAGGATGAAGCCCATCCAGAACAGCATCGGGATGAGCCACGCGGCCCAGGGGATGTGATTCGACCCCAGATAAAAGCCATCGACAACGGCGCGACCTGCGGGCGAGAGCACTTTGGCGCCTTTTTGCGCGGGATCGGCCCACAAAACCGGAGAGGCCCACGCCGGGATGTAGGGCGAGATGGCGTCGAGCCATTTGTTTTCCGCCGTTGCAAAATAAAACGGCGCGACGGTGTTGGCGAGGGCGAAGTTTTCCGATCCGTGCCCTGGCACGATGCACGAAAACAGGCACGAGATGTAAGTTGTCAGCATCTCGTTGCGCGACATCGGGCGCCCGAACAGCGCGCCCAACAGCGCGAAAAACGCGCCCGCCGCGCCCAGATAAAGCACGAACCCACTTCCGATATCGCGCGAATAACCCAAATACGCGAGGCCAAGGCAAAGCGCGGCAACCCCCAGCATCAGCACCCGCCGCGAAGGAGCGACTTGCACCAGACGAAGCAGCGGGTTGACGATCAGAATCAAGACGATCATCGTGCCGATAGCGCCGGGAGCCAGGTGTTGGGCGCCCAAAAAGGTGTTGCCAAGCTTCACGTCGATGAGCGGGATGACCCATCCAAAAAACGCCGCGAGCAGGATGCACAGCGCGAACACACGCGCCGAAACGCCGCCGTCTCGTTTGGCTACGGGTTCAGCCGAAGGTGAAGCGGGGGAAACAGGAGATAGGGTTTGCATCGAGAAACAGGAAATCGGGAAAAGCAAAGCTTCTTGCTGTTCGCGCATACGAATACACGGAACAAATAGCTTAGATGCCCAACCGTTTGCGTGCGAGTTGAAATTTTCCGACCCGAAGATTGCGGTCGAGTTGCACCCTAAAACGCCGGTTGTCTCTTAGCTTATTCCCGCTTTGAGTTCTCTGCGCGGGATTTCCAAAACTCTCTCTTCGCGGTTCTCTCGAATGTGTCAAAATCGTTTGCAACACGCAATCATGGCCCACCAAACCGTTTTGTATCTCAATCATTCGGCGCAAATGAGCGGCGCCGAAGCCTCGCTTCGTTCGCTGCTCTGGGGACTGCGCCGCGCCGATGCGCCCATCGACCCGCTCATCGCGCTACCTGGTGAAGGGCCGCTCACTTCGCTTTTGCGCGACGAGGGCTGGAGCGTGACGCTCGCGCCGCTTCGCCGTTTGGAGCGCCCGCGCGGTTTGATTGACACGATGACCTCGCTGCTGCACGTGATTCAAACGGCGCCGCACATCTGCCGTTTGGCCAACGGGTCAAGCGCCAAAATTATTCATTCCAACTCGACAACAGCGCACATCGTGGGCGGTTTAGCGGGCGAAAAAACTGGAAAACCCGCGCTTTGGCATTGCCGCGACCTGGTGCCGTTGGGCAAAATCGCCGCTCAATTGGGCGGCAAAGCGGCGCGTGTCGTCGCCATTTCGGGTTGCGTTGCCGCTTCGTTAGAACGCGATGGCGTGCCGCGCGACAAAATCCGCGTGATTTTCAACGGCCTCGATCCCGATGACTGGCGCCCGCGCCTGCGCTCGGTCGTGCGCGAACTGCTCGCGTTGCCGTCCGATGCCTTTGTGTTTGGCGTGGTCGGCCAGATGGTGCCCTGGAAAAACCACAGCGCGTTCATCGAAGCGGCGGCACTTTTGGCCGCCGATGACGAGTGTGCCCACGCCCGCTTCGTCGTCATCGGCGGCGATTTATGGGACGAGCATGCGACCTACATCAAAGAACTGCGCGCCCTCGTTAAACAGCACGAACTGGCGGGCCGCTTCAACTTCGTGCCCAATCAAGGCGATGGCGGCGACGCTCTTGCCGCTCTGGACTGTTTGGTTCATCCGGCGCTGGACGAGCCTTTCGGCCGCGTCGTGATGGAAGCGATGGCGATGGAACTCCCCGTCATCGCCATGAACCGAAACGGCCCCAGAGAAATCATCCAGCATGAACACGACGGCCTGCTCGTCGAACCCGAAGATTTGGCCGCCGCCATGAAACGGGTTCTGCTCGATGCCGAATTGCGCGAACATCTGAGCCATAACGCGCGCCCTTCGATTGAATCGCGCTTTCACATCGCCGAGCACACGCGCCAGATGCTCGAACTGTATAGCGAGTTGACGTGATGGAAATTCCCGAACGTCTTTGGCGCTTTCCAACTCGTGCGGCACGAGAGAAGTTGGCGGCTCGCTTTGATTTGTCTTTCAACATCGGAATGCAAGATTGGCAATGGGAATAAGAGTGTTTTGTAGGGACATGGCTTGCCATGTCCGCCCGCGAGAAACCTCACGTCCTCATCGGACATGGCAAGCCATGTCCCTACAGACTAACCCAACCGGAACCGCTAAAGATTGGGAATGGGAGGTTGCCGATGAAGAGCGCATTGATGAATTTTTAGCGGCTTACAACAGTAGCGAATTATTGGACGATGAACGATGGGCTTTGATGGAAACGATTCTGGAATCGTTCAGAGGTTCGGGAGAAATAGAAACGGCTTCGCCGCGTCGGAAAGAAACAGTAGGTTTGATCGAACACAACATCGAACTGCACATTTATACCATCTGTTACTGGTCGTGTCTGAACATGGAAGATTCAAAAGACGCGTGGGAATGTGCGCCCGCGATGCGCGCGCTACTGAATCGTCATCGCGCGCGGTTTGATTTTCCGCTCTTCGACGTTTGAGCAAATTGCCTCGTCGCTCGAAGCGAGTTGTTCGTCTCAGGGTGCATGATTCAAGTTACTCCTCATCTTTTTCTGCGCGACGACGAAATCCACGAGGAATTCGTGCGCTCGTCGGGCGCGGGCGGGCAAAACGTCAACAAGGTTTCGAGCGCCGTTCAACTGCGCTTCGATGTTGCGGGTTCGCCGTCTTTGCCCGATGAGGTCAAAGAACGTTTGCTCCATTTGGCGGGCGCGCGTGTCACGAACGAAGGCGTTTTAGTTCTCAAAGCGCAAACGGCGCGCACGCAGGAGCGCAACCGGCAAGAAGCTCTCGCGCGCTTGATCGAACTGATTCAACGCGCTGCCGTTCGCCCACTCGTTCGTCGCCCGACTAAGCCGTCGCGCGCTTCGCAACGCAGGCGCTTGGAAGAAAAACGGGCGCAAAGCGCGCGCAAACAGGCGCGACAAGTGCGTAGCGATGAGTAATAGAACTTAACTACTCCAGTCATCAACTTGCGGATTAGCTCGTCAAACATCAACATGGCCGGGAACCAAAGTTCTAATGCCTTCGTGTTCTCAACAAATTCTCACTCGTGTGTCGGCAACCGTGTGAAGAGCGAGGGCGTCTTTTCCTGACACGCTTGCTATAATTTTGCAGGTTCCCGCGCTTATTTTCTCCATTTAAGGAGTGGTCTATGCCACAAATCCAAGACACCGCCGTGCCTGTTGCCGTCCAAGACACCGTTCTGGTGCCCGCAACCGACCGCGAAGTCATCATTCAAACACGCGATCTGAGTAAAATCTACCGCCCGGCGTTTGCACGCACGGGCAAAACCGCTTTGCACGGCCTGACAATCGACGTGCGGCGCGGCGAAATCTTCGGACTCGTCGGCCCCAACGGTTCGGGCAAAACGACCACCCTCAAGCTTCTGCTGGGCCTGATTAAGCCTTCAGGCGGCTCAGTTGAGATTTTCGGTCGCGGCCCGCGCGATGTCGCCGTGAAGCAGCGCATCGGCTTTTTGCCCGATGGCCCCTACTTTTACGATCACCTCAACTCGTATGAAGTGCTCGATTTCTACGGCAAATTGTTTGGCTACTCGAAAGAGGTGCGCCGTCAAAAGTCAGAAGAGATTCTCGACATGGTTGGCCTCAACAAAGCCGACCGCAAGCGCGTGATTCGCACCTATTCCAAAGGCATGATGCAACGCGTTGGTCTTGCGCAAGCTCTGCTCAACGACCCTGAACTGCTGTTTTTGGATGAGCCGACGACGGGCCTTGACCCGATTGGCGCGCGCCAGATGAAGGACACGATTTTGCGCGTGCGCGACGCCGGCAAAACCGTGCTGATGTGTTCGCACTTGCTGGCCGATGTGCAAAGCATCTGCGACCGTGTGGCGATTCTCAGCGAAGGCAAACTCGTGAAATTCGGCACCGTCGCCGAGCTTGTCGGGCCGAGCCAGCACTTTGAAATCTTCGCCGAAGGTTTTTCCGAGGCCGCCATTTCCAAAGCTCAATCGCTGGGAATGCCTTTCGAGCGCGAAAACGGCCACCTCAAATTTGAAGCGCAATCAAGCGAAGGCTTGCAAACCGTGTTGCGCTTCATCAACGACCAAAACGCCCGCACCCTCGACGTGAAGGGCTACTCCGAAACCCTCGAAGACGTGTTCGTGCGTAGCGTGCGAAGCGACGGACGCGGGTAAGGCAGAAGGGGGAGCGCGAGGGAAGAGGAGAATGGGTTCGTCAAAGGCGCGCAATCGCTTGGATGAACCCATTCTTTTCTGCTCCGCTTCTCCTCTTCTGGAAGCTCTCATGGCATCCAATCCTACTTTTACCAAAATACCCGTCATCTCGTCGCAAACATCGACGGGTGAGGGCGTCGCTGTTCCCGCCGTCTGGCGCGCCAAGCAGTTCGTCTTGATCGGTTTGGTCGCGCTTGTGGCGCTTTATTACGCGACTTTAGGCTATCACTCGCCCGCAGGCGAATCGGGCCGGGCGGACAACCTGTCGCCTTTTGATTTCGTCGGGTTTGTCCTTGTCAGCGCGCTCATCTGGTTGACCACGCCCGCCGCGTGGACTGTGGCCGCGACAACCTTTCAAGAAGCGATTCGCAGACGCTGGGTTTCTGTTCTGCTCGGCTTTGCCGTTGTGATGCTCGGCGTTTCGACGCTGTTTACCTTTATGCAGGAAGGCGAACAGCAAAAGTTCATGCGCGATTACGGCATCGGTTTTACGGTCATCTTGACGCTGATTACGGCAATTTTCTTGGGCACCTCGCTCATTCCGCCCGAAATCGAGCGTCGCACTATTTTTACGATTCTGTCCAAGCCCGTCACGCGCTTGGAATTCCTCATCGGCAAATATCTGGGCGTGTTGCTCACACTCGCGCTTAACCTGGCGGTGATGAGCGCCATCTTCATCATCTCTTACTCGGTGTTTGTCGTTGGCAAAGAAGGCAGCCTCAGTCACGCTCTTTTGGCCGATAACTCCGGCATTTCGCGGCGCGGCTTGGTGTTTGACGACTGGAATCTCGCCAAAGCGATGTTGCTCCACTTCGGCACTTTAAGCATCATGGCGGCTTTGGCGATTGTTTTGTCGCAACTCACGACGGGCATCACGGCAATCATTTTGTGTTTCGTCGTTTACTTTTTGGGCCAATCGGCGCCGTATTGGGAGCGCTTGTCGAGCGGATCGGGCGCGGCTTCGGCGGCGGCGACTCCGGCTCTGGGGCCGGTTCTGCGCGGCATCGTGAGCTTCGTTTATTTTTTCCTGCCGCGCCTCGACCGCTTCGATGCGCGCGAACGGCTCATCAACGACTTGCCAGTCGCTGCCAACTACTTGCTCAAAGCCGCGTCATCGGGCGCGGTTTATGCCGCCGTTCTGCTAACCATCGCTTACTTTGCCTTTAGTGACCGGGAATTCTGAATACCTGGTTGGATGGTTGGGTTGTTAGATGGTTGAGTGATTCAACCTTCTAACTATTTAACCATCCAACCACCCAACCACCGCTATGCAACTCAACAAATGGGGCGTGCTCGGCTTGGCCGGGGCACTGCTTGTTTCTTATAACGCCACTCAGCCCGGACTACTCGCGCTTCGCAACAACGAAACGCGCATCGTGGACAACGATTCGGGCCTCAAAACCAACAAGCGCGAAGGTTATGGCGCGTCGCTTGATTGGCTCGACCGTTTGGCGCGTTCGGCGCGCGGCGAAGATAACACGCGCGTCAAGCTCAACTTTTCGGTTTTGTCGTCACTGATGGTCGCGGGCTTGGCGTCGGGCTTCAAATCGCAAGTCGCCAACTTGCTGTGGATGAAGTCCGACGAATACTGGCACGAAGGCTTGTTCACCCGCCAAACGCCGCTCATGGAAGCCGTCGTCACGCTTGATCCTCAGTTCATCGACGCGTGGTCAACGGCGGGTTGGCACTGGGCTTACAACATCTACGCCGATGTTCCGGCTAATCCCGACAACAAAGCGTTGGGCGAAAAAGTGATCCGCAAAAAGCAAGAAGAGGCGGTAGCGACAGGCATCGACTACCTGGATCGCGGCGCCAACATGAACCCCGACACCTACCGTTTATGGTTCGAGTGGGGCTGGACGCGCGCCGAAAAAGCCGGTCTTTACGACGAAGAAACGCTCGACCACTACCGGATGGCGCGCAAGCAATCCGACGCGCGCACAATCGAGGTATCCGGGCCGGGTGGCACGCTTGTCAAAAAGAACGGCCTCGATATTCTGGGCCGCACCATTGGCCATTTGTATGAGCGTATCCCCGAATTCCACCGCGCGCTCGATCACTACGCAGGCGACTTGATGGGCCTCGATGCCACGCCCCAAGACCAAGCGAAGCGCCGCCTGCTCGACTTGAACGGAAAGTATTGGCACCTCTACGGCTCGGAATATCAAGTCATTGGCCAGGCGTATCAGGGCGGCGATGCCGTGACCAAAGCGCAAATCAAAAAGCTGGTGCCCGATGTCGAGCAACTGATAGAAGCCTACGCGATGCGCCAGACCATCGCCGGTCAACCGGGCCGCGACCAACCAGTTGGCGCTTACGTTTCGATTGCGGCGCGCTACCTGCCCGCGCAATTGCTGGCCGACCGAGGCGATTTGCAAGGCGCCATCAACAACATTACCGGCGTGATGAACGCCGACACGCGCTACCACTTGCAAGGTTTGCCCGTGATGGCCAAGATTTACGAGTTGCAAGGAGACGCGCCCGCCGCGATCAAAACGCGTTTGGACTTTCTTAAGGAGGCCGAAAAAACCTCGTCACAGGATTTGGGTTTGCATTTTCTGGCCAAGTTGTATGAAACCGCCCGCGCCAAAGCCGCCCAAAAAGGCGATGCTGTGAACGAGAAGAAGTTGGCGCACTTGGCTTACGACACCTGGTATCGTTCGCGCGCGCGCGACGCCCTTGACTTCTATGCGCTTCGCCAAACGCGGCTCTATGAAGACAAATACGGCTTCACCGCGCCCGAAGCCATCAAAAAGCAAATCAGCGACTCGCGCAAAACGGGCACGCCCAACGCCGCGCCTTCCGATGCGCCCTCGATTGGACTTGGCTACTCCTAAACCGCATCTCTTCTCCTGGTTGTTTCTCACAACGATCATCGCGCGCAGAAACGAAGCAAAACGGCCCGAACATCGAAAGATGTTCGGGCCGTTTGTTGTTGGAGGCAGTTTGAATAGCTGATGATCCACTCATGTAGCAACAAAAGCACGCCATGATCGCTTCTTTATAGCGTGTCTCATGGGGAATGCATCAATTCATAGCCTGCTTGTTTGAACCAGTTGCGTGCGTGTTGAGGTGTAGCGGTGCTGAGTAGAGGCCATACGAGGGCGTCGAGAAGTTCCTGG
>JAABUM010002671.1_pt1 | contig 23413 bp, 20 predicted proteins | sample 5559161 | NCBI WGS metagenome assembly JAABUM01 (sample SAMN10711868, study PRJNA513369) | rock metagenome | isolation source: Antarctica rocks | place: Antarctica: Victoria Land, Siegfried Peak nord
CCGGTCCCGACGCCACTCGACGTGACCGGGTCGCCACAAAAGCGAAGCTGTCCTGCCGCGCGGGTGCGTAATCAAAGTCGACGACGTCGCCGGCGTGCAACGCGCGGTAGCCAGAGCCCTCGATGACCGAGAAATGCACGAAGGCGTCCTGCCCGGCCGGCAGCTCACTGGATGTGATCGCCCCCCCAGCCCTTCTCCTCCTTGAAGAATTTCACCACTCCGCGCGCCATGCCTCCAGCATGGCGCAACCCCGCAGGAAACTGGCACCAAGATCGCCGCCGTGGAAGACGCGACGGCACCACCGGCGAGTGACGCAGAAGGCAATCAGCTTGACCAGCTCAACCGGTATCCACCGCCGTCTGGCCGGGCTTGACCGGCCTGATCTGGCGATGGACCCGTCCGCTGTGTAAGAAAGCAACCACCGCTGAGCCGTCCACCGTGGAACGCTCTGTCCTTTCACCCCGACCAAGAATCTATTTTGATTAATAGAAAGACCAGCGGGTTGGTTGGTCATTCCTGTGTTTCAGCGATCAACTTGCCAATGACATGGGCCGTGTTAAGGTAACGACATACAATAATAACGACGACGACGTAAGGAAAACGGATGAAGATAACGAGCTTGAATCTCCAGGGCTACATGGGCTGGAAAAGCCGTGAGGCAGCAATACTTCGTTATCTCACGAAGCAAGACTCAGATCTTATCGTCTTCCAAGAAGTTGTCTATTTACCTGAAATTTCCCCCATCTCGCAAGTTGAGACGCTCAATCAAACGCTCAACTATCCCTACGGGCATCAGAGTATTACCCGTTCTCAGATGAGTCCGCTCAAGACTATCTACCGGGAAGGGCTCGCCGTTTTAAGTCGGCTACCGGTCTTAAACACGGAGGCGCTCATCCTCCGGCAAGATCCGGCCGACCATCTCCAGCGCATCATTCAACTGGTCGATATTCAGGTGGCTGGCGTTGTTGTAAAGCTAGCAAACATCCACTTTTCGTTTCCGGAAAAACTTGGCGTAGCTCATCTAGAAGAAACGTTATCTATCTTGGAGAGTCGAGGTGAAGAACGCGTCATTATTGGCGACTTCAACATTCCAGATCTAGAGCAATATAGGCAGATATGGGAAGGGAAATACCGAGCGTCAGCCATGACATCATATATTAGTCATCCGAGCGACCATACGAGAATCGATTACGCACTGATTCCAGAATCCGATCAATTCGATCAGATCAAAGTTTCACCGAATGGGCTATCGGATCACCGGGCCCTCACCATATCAATTGAGGTCTCATAGTCCGCATTTCTGTCCCCAAGGGTGTGGAACCGTCGCCCGGGATCGGCTTTGGCTGCCCTGTACAGCGACGTCGGCCCCGAATTCCCCTCGTCTCCACATTGCGGACAGCGTCAACCCGATTCAGGACTGTGTCATCCAAAGCTCGGACGGCAGCACAGTTGAGGTCGCCAAGCTGATCGTCGCACCGGGTGCATCGGTCGGACCGTCATTGGTCAAGCACGGTGAGAGGCTGGGTCCATCCCGATACCGACTATGCCGGCGACGCGATGCAGGTCGATGTCGTAGGCGAGCAGGGTGGCGTTGTTGCGCCAGGCGACGGCGGCGATGCGGCAGTGGATGAGGCCGCGCGGAGTGACTCCGTTGTGGCGGCATTGGCGGTAGATCCGGGCGGCGGCTTCGAAGTCGGGTGCGGGGTCGACCGAATGGAGGTGAAATCGCTGCAAGAGCCGGCGGAGGTCGCGCTGGCCGGTGTCGGTGCGTGCGCCAGCGAGTACCTCCATCATCACCGGCTCGGTCACCGCGATCGGACCGTCGTCGGTGATCAGGCGGGTGAGTCTGACATCGACGGTGCTTCCGGTGGCACGGTCGAACTCGACCCAGGCCGAGGTGTCTGCCAGGATCACGCCCCGGGCCGCGGCTGAGGAGAGTGGTCTCGAAGTTGTCCTGACGAGCGCCCGAATCGGGATGCGCCGCTTGACCTTCGAAACGACCCAGTGACCGCACCCCGCGAATTGACCCGACCCCCGAATGTGCGAAGCACTCAGCACGGCACGACGGCAATCCTCAGAACGGCGCGACGCCGGACCGGTCGATGAACGTGCCTGTGGGACCCTGGCCGCCACGGGTCGCCAGCTCGACCACGGCGTCGGTCCCTTCCGTCACCGTCTGCGGCCCGCTGTGGCCGTTCAGATCGGTGGCGGTGTAGCCGGGGTCGGCGGCGTTGATGCGCATCTCCGGTAACGCCCGGGCGTACTGCACGGTCAGCATGGTGACGGCCGACTTCGAGGACGTGTAGAGCGGCGCGTTGACCTTCGACTCGATGCGCGACTCGTCGTGCACGGCTGCGAAAGAGCCCAAACCGCTGGTCACGTTGACGATGGTCGGGGCGGTGGAGTCACGGAGCAGCGGGACGAAGGCGTTGGTCACGCGCACGATGCTCACCACGTTGGTGTTGTAGACCTCCAACGCGTCCGCGGCCGTCAATTCCACCGCGGGCGAGTGCGACCCGGTGATGCCGGCGTTGTTGACCAGAACGTCCAGACCCCCTGCGGCCGCGACGGTCTTCGCGGCGACGGCGACCGATTCGTCGTCGGTCACGTCTAGCTGGACGAACCGGCCGCCCAGCGTGTCGGCCGCCCGCTGTCCGCGCTGCGGGTCACGTGCGCCCATCCAGACGGTGTGGCCGACTTCGATGAGGCGGCGGGCGGTTTCGTAGCCGAGGCCCTTGTTGGCACCGGTGATCCGTGTTGTTGTCATGCCTCGATTGTGCGTGGGCGGCATGACGGCAACCAGGCCCAGTGGTGCAGGTGGACCGGCAGTACCACCAGGATCAGGCGTTCGCTGCCAGACTGCAGGCATGGCGAATCCGCACGGTGACCTGGGCGCGCTGCTCCGCTCCTGGCGCGACCGGCTCTCACCCGTCGACGTCGGTTTGCGGGTCGGCGACAGTCGACGGGCGGCCGGCCTGCGCCGCGAGGAGCTGGCCGCGTTGGCCGGCTTGAGCGTCGACTACGTGGTGCGGCTGGAGCAGGGGCGTGCGCGCCGGCCGTCCGTGCAGGTCGCGGCGTCGCTGGCCCGGGCACTGCAGCTGACCGATGTCGAGCGCGACCACCTCTTCGTCGTCGCCGGTCTGCTCCCGCCGTCACCTACCGAGGTCCCCACGCACATCCCGCCCAGCGTGCAGCGCCTTCTCGCCCGCCTGGGCGAGATCCCGCTGGCCGTCTTCACCGCGTCATGGGATCTGCTGCACTGGAGTCCGCTGTGGGTCGCGCTGCTCGGCGAACCGGTCGAGCCGGGCACGGGCCGACCGAACCTGCTCCGCGCCCACTTCGCCGGCACTTCCATGGGCGATGCGGACAGTCGGATCATCAGCCGGTCGGGCGGGGTGGACGCCTTCGGTGCCTCGCTCGTCGCCGATCTACGCCGGGTGCAGGGGCGATACCCCCAAGACCGTGCGGTGGCGGCGCTGGTTCAGGAACTGCTCGCCGCCAGCGACCGGTTCCGCGAGCTGTGGGACAGCGGGGCGGTCGGCGAGCACCAGTCGGAGAGCAAGACGGTGCGAACCGCCACGGTCGGCGACCTCGAACTCGACTGCGACGTGTTCAATGTCGCCGGCACCGACCTGCACATCGTCCTCTATACCGCGGCCGAAGGATCCGAGGCCGCGGAGAAGCTCGACTTCCTGCGGGTCACAGCCGCGGCAAACACGACGGCACCCACTCAATCAATTACCTAAGCGTGTTAATATTTACTCATGCCAGTAAAGTTTGAGGAGGAGTCGACTCGGTCGGTGACCACGCAGACACGGCGAGCGCAGATCGTGACGGCAACCGTCGACGTCATCGCCGAGCTCGGTTACGGGCAGGCGTCGTTCGCCCGGATAGCCGAACGTGCTGGCTTGTCGAGTACCCGGCTCATCTCCTACCACTTCGCCGGAAAGGACGAGCTGATCACCACGGTCGCCGAGGATGTCATCGCGTCGATCGGGGATCACATGGCGCAGCGGTTGGCTGCCGAAACCAGCGCCTCCGGCATGTTGCGGGCCTACATCGAGGGCATGGTGGAGTACACCGCGACTCATCGGGCGCGGATGAAAGCGCTGCTGGAGATCTTTCTCGGAGGCGGCCTGCACTACGACGCGGGTACCGAGCGGAGCGTCGTCGGGCACGTCGAGGCGATCCTGCGCCAGGGGCAGGCCGATGGGGAGTTCCGGGAGTTCGACGCGCGGGTGGTGGCCACGGCTGTGCAACGGGCGGTGGAGGGGTTGCCGTTCCTGTTGGAGTCGTTGCCGGATCTGGACTGCGCGGCCTACGGCCGCGAGTTGGTGACGTTGTTCGAGCTCGGCACCCGGCGGAGCCCCGCGTGATGCGGGTAGCTCACCCGGCGGTCGAGCCTGGTGAGTCCGGCCCGACCCGGCGCCCCTCTGGCACGCCCCGTGCGGTGGTGCGGATGGCAGTCGACTTCGGTCTACCGGTGGCCGTGTACTACGGGCTGCGGGCCGGCGGGGTCACCATCTTTGCCGCGCTGCTGATCGGGGCCGGGGTCTCGGCGATCATCGCTACGGTGCCGGTAGTCCGCCACCGACGCCTGGACGGCATGGCCAGCTACATGGCGGTCATCATGATGGGCGGTGTCGCGGTTTCGCTGGTTGCCGGCAGCACCCAGTTCCTGCTGGCCCGGGAAGCGCTGCTGACCGGGGTCACCGGGCTGTGGTTCATCGCGAGCCTCCGGAGCCGCCGGCCGCTGGCCTACCTGTTCTCCCAGCCGCTGCTCGAAGGCCGGTTCCGGTGGCCTCAGGACTGGGACGAGCTGTGGGACCGCTCGCCACGGTTCCGGCGCATGTGGCGGGTCTCCAGCATGTTGTGGGGCGTCGGCACCCTCATCGACGCCGTACTGCGGGTTGTCATGGCCTACACACTGCCGTCCGACCTGGTCCCGGCCCTGGGAACCGCCCTCTACGCCGGAACCTCCGTCGTACTGATCGCTGTCACCAGCACCTATTACGCCGCGGCCGGGATCTACAACCCCACCTCCGCTCTGTATCGGCCGCTCGACAGCGCCGGACCCGAACGGTGAACGCCACCGATCGGGTCACCACTCAGGATGACTGCGACGTTCTCGGTATCCGCCAGGTCCTCTGGCGGATGATGAACTGAGCCATTCCCGGTACGGTGTATGCGATCTGGCCGTGCTCCGGTGTTCCCCGTCGTCTTCCGTCCACCGGTGAAGTGGGCGGTGTCCAAACCTCGATTCACGTCACCTGACCGGCGTCGCCAGCCGCCGGCGAAATTTCGCTGGGTGAGATCCCGAAGAGGGGTGGGGAAGCAGCGCCTCGCCCCAGCTGGTCGCGGCGCCGGGTCAGGTAGGCGGTCTCGGCGGTGTTGCCCGCCAGCTCGATGGCTTTCTCGTACGCCGCTCGGGACTGTTGACTGCGGCCCAGCCGTCGCAGCAGGTCGGCCCGGGTCGCGTGGTAGGCGTGATAGCCGGCCAACCGGTCCTCGAGACGGTCGGCGGCCGCCAGTGCCACCCCGGGGCCGTCGAGCTCGGCGATCGCGATGGCCCGGTTCAACGCGATGATCGGCGAGGGGTCAAGGCGGACGAGCTGGTCGTAGAGCGCGACGACCTGCGACCAGTCGGTGTCACGGACGTCTTTTGCGGAGGTGTGCACGGCGTTGATCGCCGCGAGGATCTGGTACCGACCTGGCGCCATTCCGGCGGCGGCAGCGGCCAGGCGTTCGCGCACCAGCCGATGACCCTCGGCGACCAGTGCCGCGTCCCAGGCTCCACGGTCCTGCTCGTCGAGGGTGACCAGTTCGCCGCTCGCCGAAATCCGGGCGGGGCGGCGGGCCTCGCTCAGGAGCATCAGCGCGAGCAGCCCGGCCACCTCACCGTCGGTCGGCATGAGGGCACGGATCAGGCGAGTGAGCCGGATCGCGTCGGCTGTCAGGTCGTGACGTACAGGATCGGTGTCAGGGCCGGTCGCCAGATAGCCCTCGTTGAAGACGAGGAAGAGAACAGCAAGGACGCCGGAGACACGCGCCGGGAGATCCTCCGCGGAAGGCACCCGATACGGGATGCGCGCCGCCTTGATCTTGGCCTTCGCACGGGTGATCCGCTGCCCCATCGTGGCCTCCGGCACCAGGAAGGCACGGGCGATCTCGGGCACGGTCAGGCCGCCGACCAGGCGCAGCGTCAGCGCAACCCGGGTCTGGGCCGCGAGCGCCGGATGACAGCAGGTGAAGATCAACCGGAGCCGGTCGTCGTCGATGGCACCGAGCGGCTCCAATGGGTCGACGTCGTCCACCATCTGAGCCGCCCTGTGCTTGTCGTCGCGCTTGTTCTCTCGCCGGATCCGGTCGATGGCCTTGCGGTTGGCGGTGGTGGTCAGCCAGGCGCCGGGGTTGGGGGGGACGCCGTCGGCCGGCCAGCGCTCGACGGCAGTCGCGAACGCCTCGGCCGCCGCCTCCTCGGCGATGTCAAGGTCACCGAAACGGCTGGTCAGGGTGGCGACCACCCGGGCCCACTCCTCGTGGTGGGCCCGGTTGATCGCCTCCTTGACCTGGGTCACTGGAACGGTCGGACCTCGACCTTGCCCTGGCAGGCCTTCGAGCCCTCGGCGGCGAGCGCAAGCGCCTGGTCGAGGTCGCCCGCCTCGATGACCCAGAAGCCGCCGAGGTACTCCTTGGACTCCAGGTACGGCCCGTCGGTGACGAGCGGGGAGTCGCCCCGGCCGTCGACGACGGTTGCGGTCGTCGCCGAGGCGAGGCCGTTGGCGTAGACGAAGTGGCCCTGGGCCTGCAGCCTCTCGTTGAACGCGCCGGTGTCAGCCATGGCCTTCACCATCGTCTCCTTGTCGGGGTAGCTGCTGAGCTCGTCGATCTCGGCCGGTCCGTAGACCGATAGCAGGTACTGCATATCGGATCATCTCCTCTCGTTCGGGGACGTCCCTCGATGGGCGACCCTCACCCAAGCTACGAAGAGCTCTGCCCCGATCCGACACCGCCTCCCGAACTTTTCAAGGATCTTCGGCAGGCCGTTCGTGAGCGGTCGACTGCCGCGGGATAGGTGGCGCCGGCGCGTCAGCGCCCCGAAAGACACCCCTCGAGAGCTTGATGAAGCCACCGGCGTCCCGCAGTCTGAGCAGCGGAATCCCTGGCAGGCCGGCCGGTGCTGTAAAAGCGGTCGTGAACGTCACCGGGAAATTTCGCACTGCAGTGAAGGCCAATGGCACTCATCGGTAACGGTCAATCTGCCGACCGGTATCGGTTCTACTGGTCGGTAGATTGCCCATCATCGACGCTCAGCGCTGGATGTTCTCCAGGTCTTCGAGAAGGCTCTGATGCGTCGGCTCCCAGCCGAGCGCTTCCCGGGTGCGAGAACTGGACGAGGGCTGGTCCATCCCGAAGATCGCGCCGAGCGGGCGGAAGTTCGCCTCCGGCAATGACTCGACCGGCAGACCGAGCCGCCGGCCGATGACGGCGGCGATGTCACGCACTGCGTCGCCCTCGTCTGCGACGGCGTGCCAGGCGGTGCCGGCCGGCGCCGACTCCAGGGCCAGGCGGAACAGGACTGCCGCGTCGAGCGCGTGAACGGCCGGCCAGCGCTGGGCGCCGTCGCCCGGGTAGCCGGACACGCCGGTCTGGCGCGCAATCTGGGTCAGCAAGCCGGCGAATCCGCCGTTGCCCTGGTTGTGGACCGTGCGCGGCAGGCGGATGGCTGTGCTCCGGACCCCGCGTGCGGCCAGGCCGAGGATCGCGTTGACCGTGCGACCGCGCCCGCCGACCAGTCCGTCGGTGGGCAGCGGGTCGTTCTCGGTGGAGACCGCGCCCGGGACGGATGGCGTACCCGAGACGGTGGCCATGGGACGCTTGTCCCGTCACCATAACAGAGTGATGGGACACAAGTCCCATCATCTACTATGGACCGCATGGCCAGATGGGAACCCGGAGCGCGCGAGCGACTCGTCCTGGCTGCCGTTGACCTCTTCACCGAGTTGGGCTACGACGCCACGACGGTCGCGCAGATCGCCGAGCGCGCCGGGGTCACCAAGAGCACCTTCTTTCGGCATTTCACCGACAAGCGCGAGCTGCTCGTGGCCGGGCAGCAGACGCTCAGCCAACTGCTGGCCGAGGGGATCACCGAGGCCCCCGCTGCTGCCAGCCCGCTCGAGGCGGTCGAGGCCGGTCTGATCCGCGCATCCAGCGCGATGGGCCCGATGAACCGCGACCTCGGGCCCCGCCTCAAGGCAGCGGTCGCCGCCAGCGCCGAACTCCAGGAACGGGACGCCCTCAAGAGCGTCGGCCTCGCGGCCGCGATGACCAGCGCCCTCAAGGCCCGCGGAGTGCCCGACCCGACCGCCCATCTCGCCGGCGAGCTGGGCGTCCTGGCCTTCAAGCGCGGTTATGCCGAGTGGTCCGAGGGCAACCGTGACGCCGATGACGAGCTCGCGCCGTTCACATTGGCGGCGCTGGACGAACTGCGGGCGGCGAGCGCTTCGTTGGGCTGAGACATGCCTTTGATCCGGGACCGGCCATTTTCAACTCGACTCATCGTTACTGCTGAGCGGCCGGGCTGAGCAAGCACTGGGCGTGCGGTCAGTGGGTCGCGGCCCAGGAGCGTGCCGAAGGTCAGTCCGGCTCACCCAGTTCGCGGAGCCGCCGATGCAGAAACGCCGTTCGGCCGCGGTTCTGGCCTGGTCCAAAGCTTCCCGGTACGCCGGGATCGCTGATGACGTTCGGCCCGTGCGGCGCAGTAGATCGGCCCGGACCGCCGGAATGAGGTGAAGGCGACCAGCCGTTGATCAGCCTGGACCTGCGCCAGGGCAGTCAGCCCGGCCTCCGGCCCGTCGCGGAAACCGATGGCCACGGCCCGGTTCAGCGCGATCACCGGCGAGTCCTGCAGTTGTAGTAACGCGTCGTACAACCCGACGATGCGTGCCCAGTCAGTTCCGTCTGGGGTGGCAGCGGTGCTGTGCACGGCGGCGATCTCGGCCTGCAACCGGTACGGCCCGGCCGGCCGGCCCAGGTCCCGGGAAGTCAGCAGAGCGCTGATCCCATCGGCGATCTCACGCTGATTCCACCGGCTGCGGTCCTGTTCGTCCATCGGCACCAGTTCGCCATCGGCATCAAGGCGGGCCGGCCGCCGTGCCTGGTGCAGCAACAGCAGCGCCCGCAGGCCATGCACCTCGTCGTCCTCCGGCAGCAGCTGGGCCAGCAGAGAAGACAGGGTCAGCGCCTCTAGTGCCAACTCATCGCGCACCCCATCGCCTTCGGTCGCGAAATAGCCCTCGTTGAACAGCAGGTAGATCACGGCCAGCACGCCGGCCGTACGCTCGGCCAGCCGGTGCGGGGAGGGCACCTGGAAGGAGATCCCGCCGTGCGCGATCTTGTTCCGGGCCCGCAGCAGCCGCTGGCCCATCGTGGCCTCGGAGACCAGAAATGCTCGGGCCACCTCACGCGTGGTCAGTCCGGAGACCGTCTTCAAGGTCAGGGCGACCCGGCCGGCCAGCGGCAGAGCCGGGTGGCAGCAGGTGAACAGCAGCGCCAACCGATCATCCTGGGAGTTCATCTCGGTTGGATCCCGCTCGCTCATTCGTTGGAGGGCAATGACTTTCTCCCGCTCGGTGCGCCGCCTGCGCAGTAGATCGACGGCTCGCCGGTGCGCGGTGGTGGACAACCAGGCCAGCGGATTGTCCGGAAGGCCGTCGCGCGGCCACACATCCAGCGCCCGGATGGCCGCGTCCTGCACGCAGTCCTGCGCCAGTTCCCACTCGCCGGTGAGCCGAATGAGACCGGCGACGATGCGCAGCCGACCCTCACCCATCACATTCTCCAGGGCGGCTGCGGCGTCGCCAGGGCGAGCAGAGCGACGGGGATTGTCATCGGGGCGAGCAGAGCGACGGGGAATGTCGCCAGGGCGAGCGGAGCGACGGGGAATGTCGTCGTTGACTGCTCAGTCCTCGTCGATCGGCCAGAACGGCCGGACCTCGAGGTGGCCGTGGTGGGCCATCGGGTGCTTGGAGGCGATCTCGATCGCCTCGTCGAGGTCGTCGCACTCGAGCACGTCGAATCCGACCACCCACTCCTTGGACTCGGTGAACGGCCCGTCGGTCACCAGCAGCTCACCCGACCGGACCCGGACCGTGGTCGCGTCCTCCCGCGGCCGCAACCGATCACCCATGACCCATTTGCCCCGGCCATTCACGTCCTCGAACCAGGCCTCGATGTCCGGGGCGGCGCTGGGATCGGTGTCCGGCTCGGTGTCGGTGGCCACGAACATCAGATACTTCATCGCAGATCTCCTACTCGTCAGGGGCTGTACAACCTTAAGACGATCGGTGAGTCGGCGATCCGACATCCCTGGCCGCAATATTGGGCTCGGGCGAACGCCCGCGGCCTGGCGTTGGGCTGCGCTGGCCGGGCGGGCGGTGTGTGATGGATGACGATCAGAGTGGGTCGAGGCGGGCCTTGAGCAGGCAGAACTCGTTGCCCTCGGGGTCGGTCAGGACATGCCACGGCTCGTGTCCGCTCTGGCCGATGTCGGCCGGGCGCGCACCGAGCTTCAGAAGGCGTTCGAGCTCGGCGTCCTGATCGCGGTCGGTGGCGTTGACGTCGATGTGCAATCGGGACTTCCCCTGCTCCGGCTCATTCCGGCGACTGAGGATGATCGTCGGCTGTAGACCGCCGAACCCTACGGTCGGCCCAATTTCCACCGAGCCGTCCTCCTCCCGATCGAGCACGACGAAGTTCAGGACCTCGCACCAGAACAGCGCCAGCACTTCAGGTTCGCGGCAACCGAGAACGAGCTCACTGATACGACATGCCATCGAAATCCTGCTCTCAGCCAGGGAACTGTCGGGGGGAGACCACACGCACCTCTTGGTCTCCCAGTACCTGAAACGATTCCGACACCGTACCGAGGGGCACGCTCGGGCGGAATGATTTCAAAGCCGACCCTGTCCGGGCCGGCTGGCAGGGCCGTTGGTTGTGGGTGTCACGCAGGCTGGAAGACCACGCTCGGGTGGTGCCATGACTGGCCGGTGATGTGTCACGCAAACCACCGTCGAGGGCGGGCCGTGGTCACGGCGCCCGATCATTGAGGCCCGATGTAGCACATCTGCTACCCTGTCTTCTATGGACACCGTAGGTCTTCGGGAACTCCGTCAGGACGCATCCGAGCTGGTGCGGCGGGTAGAAGGGGGTGAGCAGATCGACATCACCGTCTCTGGTCGGCTCGCCGCGAGACTGGTTCCAGCAGAACCGAAGCGGTGGCTTCGATGGGATGACATAGCCGACGCATTCCAAGGGCGCCTCGACCCAGGCTGGGAAGGTGACCGCGACTTGATCGACCAATCCGTCGGCAATCCCTGGGATGCCCGGCCGTGAAGGCCATCCTTGACACGAGCGTATTGATCGCAACGGACGTGCGACCGTTGGAAGGCGAGCTCGCGATCAGCGCCGCGGCGCTCGCTGAATTGCACTTCGGTGTGCTCGTCACCCCCGATGGGTCGGTCCGCGCAGAGCGTCTGCGAAGGCTGACCGTATTCCAGCGGAGGTTCACGGCCTTGCCGGTGGACGATGCTGTGGCCACCAGCTATGGGCAGCTTGCGGCCGCGGTGGTGGCTGCGGGACGTCGACCACGCGCTCGCGTAATGGATCTCCTCATCGCAGCCACTGCTCATGCTCATTCGGCGCGGCTCTACACGCGCAACGCTGGCGACCTCGTCGGTATCGAGCACCTTGTCGACATCGTCTCTGTGTAGGGGTTGTCGGGTGTGCCAACCGGTTTTGCACTCACGATTGATCGGATCCGGTGAGTGACGGGCCTCGGTGATGAGCCGGTCCGAATACGCTTCGTTGCCATGTTCTTCCAGTCATCACGACGATCAGAGCCAGGCATCGAACGAGGCCGACGTTCCACCAAAAACTGATACCACTAAAGTGAGTTCGCAGCGACTGCGATGCCGAATGTGGATTTGTCCGACCCTATGGCGACCGTGGTGTCATCCCTGGAAGCTGCGGTACTCAGGGTGTTGCAAGGTACCGTTGCGCCGCTGACCAGTCCAGAAATCCACCGGCTCTCCTGACGAGGTAGCTACGCAAGCCTGCGCCGAGACAAGATCATGGTGGCTGGTCCCTTTCCCACAGCGAGCGACCGTAGTGCTCACCCACCGGCAGTGCGGTACGGCCCTGATTGACCCGCGGCCCTTGATGTTCACAGTTCCCGCTACGGATCAACTCGAAGGATCCGGAGCACGTCGATCTCTGCTGGGGTGTTCGGCATGTCGGCGGCCCTGCTTGGACACGTGCGTGGCCAAGCCATAAATGGTGAGCCACGGCGAGTAAGGTCTTCTGTGGACGGGTGACCCCGTGCCTACACCCGCCAAGTGAGAATTCGGGGATCATGACTGACGTCAACATCGATTGGTCGGGCGAAGTCGTACCTCGGCACCTCTGGTTGTTCGCCCGTGATCACACAACGACCCGAGAGGCGGCGGTAGACCTCAGCCGCAAGATCAGTGAGATGTTGAATAATGTCGCGATCGTCCCGTTCTCGGTGGATTCACGCGCAAAGTCTCTTTCCTCCTACGAGGCGAAGACTTCGGTTCGGGACGACGGTGCGCTCAAGTATCCGAATCCCAGGGGACAAATCCAGGACTGCGTGGCAGCGCGTGTCCTTGTGTTCACCTCTGCCGACAAGGAGAAAGTCTGCCAAGTCATAAGGACCGGTATGGGTCCAGCAGAGGATCGTGATCCTGGCGAGTCAAAGCTCAATGGGTACTCGTCCAGGCATTTCATCGTCGGTGCCGGAACTTGGAGCGTCGGGTCAAGTCCGCTCGCTGCGTATTTCGAGGCCTACACCGGCCTTGAGATCCAAGTCAGGACGATCGCCGAGCACGCGTGGGCCGAGTATGAGCACCACGTCCGGTTCAAGCCGTTGTCATCTGGGTTCGGTGACCTATCGCCTGGAGATCGACGCCTGGTGGAGGTGCTGTTCGTCGAAGCGGCTGGATTCCGTCAGGAAATGGATCGGCGGTTCGAAAGAATAGAGCAGGTTATGACTCAGGCGCCGATAGGGCAGGTGGACGTCGCGGTCGGGAGCTTGGTCCCATCGACAGGCATCGACGCGGCCATCGGGATAGGCGAGCTTCAGGCTTGGTTGGATGTTCGCTATCCGAAGTCTCCTATGTCGACGAGCGCGGCCTACTCCTGGATTACGGAAATTTTGGCCAGGCTAGGTATCTCAACCATCTCCGCGATCGACGAACAGCTTGACACGGTCGACTCTGACCACGTAGCTGTCCTAATGGCGTACAAGTTCCCGCCAAGTCAGGTACGTCGACTTGACGATGACCTCTTGGCTGCCTTCGGGGACACCTATCTGGCTGCCAATTTGGATGTCCAATCGGACGAGCCGAACCGAATTCAGATACTTCAGTGGCGGTTGGGTAGAATTCGCGGCAAGATTCGAGTGTATGACCTTCTCGGAACGGACGTGCCAGCACATCTGCGCCAAGTGGATTTCAGCGGCGCTCAGGCGTTTCGGGCTGTTGTCGAGACTGCGCTGACGAAGTTGCCTCTGGAATCGGTTCTGATTCCGGGAGCGGTTTCTGAAATCGACGATTTGGGCTCATCAGCGCGAGCTGTTAGGCGCTCGTTCACTAACAATATTGATCTCTGGCTTCACAATAATCTGTCTCGCGACTTTGCCGAGTCTTTGATCAGACAGCTGTTTGATATGTTGCCAAGATCCCTTGACATTAGTTTGGTCAAAGCGGGGGACGTGATCGACAGAGCAGGGGGCTGCGATGCAAGTTAATTCGCTAGAGGGGCCGAGGTGCGTCGCACAGGTTCCATCGGTGCGAGCGCGAGGAACTACTTCCCGATCCCGCGTCCTGCCGGTCAGAGCGCGTCAAGCAACGCCCTACCGATCGCGGCGCCGAGCGGAATGGGAACAGCGTTCCCGATCTGCCTGGCGATCGCGGTCTTCGACCCGCACCACTTGTAGGTGTCCGGGAAGCCTTGCAGTTGCGCGCCTTCGCGCAAGGTGATGGCGCGGTGCTCAACGGGGTGCAGGTACCTGCCCTTTTCCGGCTTCACGAATTCCGTCCGGATTGTTACCGACGGACGGTCCCAGTGAAGCCGGCCCATCACGTCGGCGGAACCCGTTGTGTGCTTGCGCCAGCAAGGTGCCTTGAGATCATCAGGCAGATCGAACCTGTTGCCGCCCTCTCTCTACCGCGTGAAGATGGGAAGGTCGTCATGACAACGGAAAACCCCAAGGCCCGTCGTTCACAGCTGCTCTCGACCTACGGCATCGGAGGACTGTTTCCGGCCGAGAACACCTCGTTCATGATTCGGGGTCTGCAAGAATGGGTCACGGACGGTCGCGAGGATCTGGTGGTGAGCGAGCCCCGGCTGGCTCGTTCACTGGAAGTCACCGAACTGCGGCTCCCACCCGGCGGCCGGAAGTGCGACATCCCGGTCGTCAGGTTCCCGGAGACCCAGGTCTGCCCGGCCTGTCATCGGATTGATCACTGGTCGACCTTTAAATGCGGGTGGAATGAATCCGTCTGCAAGTTGCCGTCGTGCACAGCGAAGAACAAGGGCGGCCTGACGCCATTCCGCCTGTTGATCTGCTGCCCACGGGGACACATCGACGAGTTCCCCTACTTCTGGTGGTTGCATCAGGGCCAGGAGAGCACAACCGACTCGCACGAAATGAGTCTGGAAGCCGAAGGTGCCACGAGCTCATTGGGAGACATGCGTTTGAGTTGTAGCTGTAACGTGCAGCCCACCGACCTCGAGGGTGTATTCAGCGCCGGCGCTCTTAAGGGTGTGACGCGGTGCCGCGGCCGTCGCCCTTGGCTCGGTCCCGACCATACCGAGGAGTGCCACGAATCCCCTCGAACGGTTCAACGTGGTGCGGCCAATGTGTGGTTCCCATCGGTGCGTTCGACGATTTCCATTCCCCCGTTCTCCGAGGCGGTCGCTAAGTTTGTCGATCAGAACTGGAACATCCTCCAGAACGTTGAAGCGCTCAAAACCGAATGGGCTATGGCGGCCGTAATGCTCAAGGCCCGCGGGCGATTCACCGAAGCGGATGTGAGGGCCGAGGCCGAACGGCGACACCGCGCTGATGCATCTGAGGAGGAACCGACCGAACAGTCTCTGCGCCGTGATGAGTTCAAAGCCCTGCTGCAGGGCCGCGAGGAGTCCAACACCGGGTCGGACTTCGTCGCCGAGACCGTACAACCGCCGGAGGACTTCACCGACCTGTTGACCGAGGTCCGGAAGGTGACCCGCCTACGGGAAGTGCGCGCGCTATATGGCTTTTCGCGACTGACTCCGGTGCAGAGTCCAACCGACGCCAAAGACCGACTGTGCGCTCTGACCCCGGACAAGCCGACCTGGCTCCCCGCAATCGAGGTGATTGGCGAAGGGGTCTTTCTGAACTTCAACCGTTCGGCCTTGAGGGCCTGGGCGGCCAACGGTTGGACAGCGGCGCGAGCGGCTACTCTCCAGAAGGCATCAGTGCGCGCCGCGCAGACCTACGGCCGCACGCCGCCACCCCCAGTCGACATGGTGCAGGTCGCGCTTCATATCCTCGCTCACGTGCTCATCGATCAGCTGTCCCTGGATTCCGGGTATCCGGCATCGTCGCTACGTGAACGCCTGTACGTGGACGAAGAGATGGCCGGTCTGCTCCTCTACACCGCCAGTTCCGACTCGGCCGGCTCCCTGGGAGGAGTTGCTGCACATGCAGACACCGACCGCCTTGGGCATGCGCTTAAGGAGGGTCTGGCTCGGCTTGCGTGGTGCTCCTCCGATCCGGTCTGTATCGAATCGACGGGTAGCGGTACGGATGGGCTGAACCTTGCCGCCTGCCACGCGTGCGTGCTGGTCCCGGAGACGTCGTGCGAGCTCAACAACACCCTCTTGGACCGAGCTCTGCTGTTCGGCACGCCGGAACAACAGGAGGAGGGACTGTTCAGTGCCCAGTTGGGCGCGATGTCGTTCTGAATGAGAAGGAGCCAGAAACCGGGAGCGGCGGAGGGTGAGATTGCAGTGACGGAAAGTGATGTCGAAGTGTTAGTTGATTCGGTACTGACCGCCGTTCGCAAGGATATCGACGGCAAATCGACGCGTTGGTCGGTCGCCGGCACGCCCGGAAGGTATGCCCTGACCATTTCCTGGCGGATGCAGGGTACCGACTGGGTCACCACGAAGTCGGTGACCAGCCAGACACTCACGAGCGCAGTCGAACACGACCCAACGCTGACCCGACTGCAGGCGGGAACTGGCACCGAATTCGTCATCGACGGCCGATTGGCCCTCGCTCTTGCCTCGAAGTTGACCTCCGCTGCCAACGAAGCCGGGGCAGACGGCGAAACAAGTAGCGACGAGGAACCGATCGGCACCGTCAACGAATACACGATCCGTTTCCTTCCACGACCGGACACCTCGGAGCTGGTCGCCGTTCTCGTCTCCGACGACCTCGACGAGCCGCTCGGTCGGCAGATCGGCCTTTATCGATGGACGGACGACTACTTCCCTTCGACAACCGGTACCAAGTGGCTGATCGAGTTCGCTCCGGGCCTCGCTGTCGCCGGCGGAGACGGCGACTTCTATCAAGATCTGGCGATCAAGCTCGTCGGTGCATCGGGTCCCGATGGTTGGGAGTGGGACCTCGCCATGGATGGCGAGGAGTGGGATCTTGCCGTGGAGAACGGCGATGCCGAGTTCGTCGTTCATGGGCCGGGTCTCGGGCCCCTCAGCCTCGATTCGCCTGGTGCCGGAGCCCCCGGAACCGCGCGCACGTGCAAGGAGATTTGATCCCGACTGCCGTCCAGGACCTCGGGTCCAGAACGGGCAGCTGTCTGACCGGGTGTGAGCGTGCAGCTACCCTTCGGTGACAGGAGGGTGAGCAATGGAGATCGCAGCGGGCGCGCAGGTGGTGGTGCGCGACGAGGAGTGGCTGGTTCGGTCGGTCAGAACCACGGAGAACGACGGCGTCCGGATCGAGGTCACCGGCATCACGGAACTGGTCAGAGACCGTGAGGCTGTGTTCTTCGAAGCTCTGGAGAAGGTTGGCGGAGGGCCGGGCATCGTGCCGATGGACCCTCGACTGACCACGCTGGTGGCTGACGACACTCCAGGCTTCCGCCGGTCGCGACTGTGGTTGGAGTCCACCTTGCGACAGGCCCCGGCGTCGAGCGCCGATACCCGGATCCTGGTCGGCAATCGCGGGCTCCTCGATCCGATGGGTTACCAACTCAAGCCGGCCCAGCTGGCAATGAAGAACCTTCGACCGCGCATTCTGATCGGCGACGCGGTCGGTCTCGGCAAGACGCTGGAGATCGGCGTTCTACTGTCCGAGCTCATCCGACGTGGACGCGGCGAGCGGATCCTGGTGGTCACCCCCAGGGCTGTGCTCGAGCAGTTCCAGCACGAGCTGTGGACCCGATTCGCCATTCCGTTGGTGCGGCTGGACAGCGATGGAATCCAGCGGGTGCGCCGCGAGCTACCGGCGGACCGCAATCCCTTCAGTCATTATCGCCGCGCGATCATCTCCATCGACACGCTGAAGAATCCGGCGCGCTATCGGCACCATCTGCAGAAGCAGCGCTGGGACGCCGTGGTGATCGACGAGTGCCACAACCTGATCAATCGGAACACTCAGAACAATCAGCTGGCCAAACTGCTTGCGGCGCAGGCGGATGCACTGATTCTGGCCAGCGCGACCCCGCACAACGGCAAGCCGGAATCGTTCGCCGAGCTGATCTCGTTGCTTGATCCGGCCGCCATCGCCGATCCGAAGGACTACGGCGCGGAGCAGATATCGCATCTTTACGTCCGGCGGCACCGGAACTCCAGTGACGTGAAGTCGCAGGTCGGCCACAAATGGGCCCAGCGCCGAGACCCGGAGATCATCGCTGTCGAGCCGACCGTGGCTGAGCAGGAGGTACTCGAAGAGCTGAACGCAATCTGGTTGCATCCGGAGGATGAGCAGAGCGTTCTGGCCCATCGCAATCAGCGCCTTGTGCCTTGGGGATTCTTGAAGTCGTTCCTTTCGTCGCCCGATGCGCTCACCCAGACCATCGAACGGCGACTCAAGGTCACGTCGCATCCACCCGAGCAAGCCGCACTGCACAGGTTGCGATCGTTGTCGACGGCGGCTCAGGTCAGGTCGAGCAAGTTCGAGGCGTTGGTGCGCCATCTGACGAAGATCGGCATCAAGACCGGCGGCGAGACCAGGGTCGTCATCTTCTCAGAGCGCATCCCGACACTGATGTGGCTCCGGCAGGAACTGACGAAGCGACTCAAGCTCCGTACCGGGGCGGGCAAGAGGGCGATCGAGGTCCTGCACGCAACACTGCCCGACAAGGATGTCCAGCAGATCGTGAACGACTTCGCCCTGGAACAGGCGCCCATCCGGATTCTCCTCGCGAGCGACATGGCCTCGGAGGGCATCAACCTGCACCGTCAGTGCCACCATCTCGTCCACTTCGACCTTCCGTGGTCGTTCATCCGCATCCAGCAGCGGAACGGCCGCATCGATCGATACCTGCAGACCCACGAGCCGCACATCGCCGCCTTGGCCCTGACCAGCCCAGACCCCCGGATCGACTCGGACCTCAAGGTGGTCACCAAGCTGCTCCGCAAGGAGTACGCCGCCAACCAGGCTTTGGGCGATGCCGGTGTACTCCTTGATCTCCACGACGCCGACGTCGAGGAGGAGACCGTGATGAAAGCGATGCAGGAGGGCCGGGACCTCGACGACCTCGTGCCCGATCTCTCCGGTACGGTTCCGGCGGCAGAGGCGGCCCACCCCTTCAGCTGGATGCTGGCCGCCGGCGGTCAACATACCCACGAACCCACGCCGCCGACCGGTGATCCGATCACGGTGTTCGAGGACGAGGACAACTACCTGACCGAAGCGCTGAACGAGCTCTACCCCGATCCCAGGAGATTGCACATGGATCGGGACGCCGACAATGATTTTCTCGCCTTCGACACTCCTCCCGATCTGCTCCCACGCCTGCGCGATCTTCCGGACACGTATCTCAGCCGCATCCGCGAGCGAATCCGGTTGTCGGCCAACGTTGCCTTCGCCGAAGAGAGGCTGGCCAAGGCCAGGGCCGCTGACAAGACCCTGTGGCCGGACGTGCACTTCCTCCCGCCGCTGCATCCGGTACTGGACTGGGTCGCCTCGCGCTCCCAGGCTCGACTCGGCCGCAATCAGGCCCCGGTCATGGTCGGTCGGGTAGCGGGGCCGGTGTTCCTGACCCAGGCCGTCTGGAGTACCGCGGCCGGGCGGCCGGCGATCACCGTCTGGGGCGCCGTCAGCGGCCTGCCGGGTGCGCCTGTCGTCGGTGATCTCAAGGAAGTGCTCGAAACGGTGGGTATCAACGAGCAGTCCGTGAATCCCGGCACCGCCGGGATCGATCTACCCGGTCTGCAGGCTTTGGTGGGGGCTGCTATCGACGTTGCCACCGCCGACATCGAAGAGCGCCGAGCGGCTCTTGATGCCGATCTGCGCGCCCGGCTGAGGGAGCATCAGCGTCGTTTGGCCCGCTGGCAGGAGCAGGCCCTGTTCACCGTTGAGCACGTCGGAGTCCGGGTCGACCAGCGTAGAAACGAGATCAAGACCATCCACCGGGACACCGAGTCGCTCATCGCCGATCAACAGACTTCCGGCCGGCCGTTCGTCCGCGTTGTCGGCGTCATCGCGCCGATGCAGTGAAGGGTGCCACCGTGTTCGACTCCATCCACAACGTCAACGACTACTTCTCGGCGCATTGGTTGGCCGAGGCGTTCCCGGGGAAATTGGTCGCCCTCACCAAGGTCTGGAAATCCCGCTCGGAATCCGGTAAATCATCTCCGCTGCAGGGCCTTTCGTCCATTGCCGCGGCCTACCTGACCGGCCTGGCCGAGCTCCCGATGGCCACGGGCGCCACGTACGCGGACGAATTGACCGACCTGCACCTGACGCTCCTGACGGCGATGGGTATCCCGGGACGGCCAGTTGAGCTGAACACCGCTCAGGCCGACACGTCGATCACGGTGCCGTTGCTCGCTCGCGTCCAGCTTCCGGCCGGGGATGCACTGCATGTTCTGCAGGCCGGGCCTGCGGGTGAGCTCGACGATCTCTTCGGCGACGAGAGCGCCATGGTTCGCCCGTTGTTGGTCCACCACAGCGAGACGAAGACCGAGCGGGTCCACGGAGTGCGGGATGTGGTGCAGCAGCTGTTCCTCACGGACGATGCGCCCCGGTATCTGCTGGTCGTGGCCGGCGGTTGGGCGGTGCTCACCGATGTGGAGCGGTGGGCCGAGGGGCGCTACCTGGGGTTCGATGTGTCCACCGCTCTGGACCGGCGCGACACCAAGCCGACCGGCGAACTGGCCTGGCACGCAGGCCTGTGGTCGGCCGACGTCCTCCTACCCGCCGACGACGGCTCCACGCTCGCCGAGGAGTACAGCCGGGACTCGGTGAAACACGCAGTTGGCGTCAGTGAAGATCTTCGGGAAGGCCTCCGGATCAGCGTGGAGTTGATCGCCAACGCCGTCATCGTGGCCCGACGAGATCGAGGCCTCCCGGTCGAAGGCGAGGATGACCTCCCCCGTGAACTGACCGGCCAGTCGCTTCGCTTTCTCTACCGGATCCTGTTCCTGCTGTTCGCGGAGTCCCGGCCCGAACTCGGAGTGCTCCCGGTGGGCGCAACCGAGTATGCCGCCGGTTACGGGCTCGATCGCTTCCGAGAGCTCGTGCAGGAGCCGCTGACGGACCGCCGCGACGGCACTCACCTGCATGACTCCCTGCGTCTGCTCTTCCGCCTGGTCAATGACGGCTACGGGCACGGCCGACGCGATCACGATGGCCTGACGTTCGAACCGCTGCGGGCAGACCTGTTCGAGCCGGCCAAGGCCCGACTCGTCGACGGGGTTGACCTGCCGAACCACGTGCTGCAGGAAGTACTGGGCCTGCTGTTGCTGTCGAAGAAGGACGCGAAACGCGCTCGCGGATACGTCTCGTACGCCCAACTCGGTATCAACCAGCTCGGTGCCGTCTACGAAGGCCTGATGTCATATTCCGGTTTCATCGCCGACCGGACCCTGATCGAACTGGCGAAGGACGGCGACGCCGACAAGGGCACCTGGCTCGTACCGGCCGAGCGGGTCGGCGATTACGACGCGAAGCACATCGTGCAGCGTGAAGACCGACTGACCGGCATCAAATCCCACGTAACTCATCAGCGGGGTAGCTTCGTGTATCGGCTCTCCGGTCGGGACCGCCAGCGTAGTGCGTCGTACTACACCCCGGAGGTCCTCACCCGTACGGTGGTGAAACATGCTCTGGCCGAACTGATCTCGGACGAGACGCCGGCAGCGGACCTGCTGGAGTATCGGATCTGTGAGCCTGCCCTGGGGTCGGGTGCTTTCCTCAACGAGGCAGTCAACCAGGTGGCTCGCGCCTACCTCGACGGTCGACAGACCGAGCTCGACCGGACCATGGAACCCGAAGACTTTCAGGGCGAGCTGCAGAAAGTAAAGGCCTATCTGGCTCTGCACCGCGGATACGGGGTCGACCTGAACCAGACGGCAGTTGAACTGGCCGAGGTGTCACTCTGGCTCAACGTGATGCACCCCGGCTTGCAGGGACCATGGTTCGGGCTGCATCTGCGCCGCGGCAACTCCCTCATCGGTGGGCGACGGGCGGTCTACGACCTCGCCGCGCTTGCCCGGGCCAAGAAAAATCACTGGACGACGGTGCCGACGGATCGGCCGCTCTTGCCCGCCGATGGCGGCATCCCGGGCCTGCCCGACGGCGAAGTCCACCACTTCCTGCTGCCGGCGGCTGGGTGGGGCGCCGTCGGGGACGCGAAGCAGGCCAAGGAACTGGCCAAAGACCGGGCTGAGTCGCTGCGGACATGGTCCAAGTCGGTGTTGCGCCGCCCCGATACGAAGCAGTCCCAACGATTGCGCGGCCTGGCTCAACGCGTCGAACGGATGTGGGACCTCACCCGACGGCGGCTCGAGATCAGCGAGCGAGAGATCGCCCGGAACATTTCGGTCTGGGGCCAAGAACCCATCGAGCACTTCTCCACGGTGACCAGGGAGCAGGTGGAGAACGCCCTGATCAACCCGGAGAGCCCCTACCAGCGTCTGCGCATGGTGATGAACCTATGGTGCGCGTTGTTCTACTGGCCCGTGTCCGGCGAGGAGGTCCCGCCGCCAGATATGGGCGAATGGCTGGACACTCTGGAGGATCTGGTCGGGCTGCATGGTAAGACCCCGCGCGGAACCACGGTCGACGACCTCGCCTCCGCCGGGAACGAGTTCGAGGCTCTCGGCGAGCTGGACGACAACGAGCGCGTGCTCTTCGGCATGCGGTTGGTGATGGGTATCGCAGCGTCACGCCCGTGGGTCGGCCAGGCCATCCGGATATCCGAGCGTGAAGGATTCTTTCATTGGGAGCTCGACTTTGCGCAGGTGTTTGCGCGGGGTGGTTTTGACCTGCAAGTGGGCAACCCGCCCTGGGTGCGGCCGACCTGGGCCGAGGACGTCACCCTTGCAGAGTTCGACCCCTTCTTCATGCTCGTGGACAAGATTCCGGAGAAGACATTCGCCAGCAGGAGAGACGCGGCATTATCCGTGCCGGGTGCCAAGAGCCGCTTCCTTTCTGAGATCGCTGGTAATTCCGGCCTGAACGCCCACCTGGGTTCCGATACCGAGCACCCAGTCCTTGCCGGCGTTCAGACGAACCTCTACACCAGCTTCATGGACCGGACGTGGCGCTCACTCCGACCATCCGGCATAGTTGGCCTTCTCCACCCGGAAAGCCACTTCTCAGACCCTAAAGCAGGACACCTCCGCGCTGCTGCGTATCACCGGTTACGGCGTCACTGGCAGTTCATGAACGAAAGCAATTTGTTCGAGGATGTTGACCATCATACGATCTACGGGATCCACGTTTACGGTCAATCGCAGAGGATCAATTTTCTGCAGGCTTCGTATCTGATCGACCCAGAGACGCTCGAGCAGTCGCTCTCGGGTCAAACCGAGGGTGAAGTTCCCGGACTTAGCTATCCCTGGGGAGGATGGGATCTAAGGCCGCACCACTCACGCATTTTTACGATTGATCTTGCTGCGCTGAAGGTGTTCGCGGATCTCTTCGACGATCCTTCGACTCCGGCCAACCAGGCCCGGCTGCTCCGACTGGCCAACAGCGCTCAACAGTCCGCCCTGGTAGCGATGGCATCACGGGTTGTCCGTCTAGTGGTCCGTCTGTGAATTGATCTGGTTGAGGGTTGCGCGTCCTCGTCGGACTTTGGTGATGATGTCCTGGGCGGCGGCTTTCCAGATGAAGGGTTTCGGGTTTTCGTTCCAGTGGGCGGCCCAG
>JAABUM010002672.1_pt1 | contig 23411 bp, 19 predicted proteins | sample 5559161 | NCBI WGS metagenome assembly JAABUM01 (sample SAMN10711868, study PRJNA513369) | rock metagenome | isolation source: Antarctica rocks | place: Antarctica: Victoria Land, Siegfried Peak nord
GTTTTTGCCGGGATGGAACTTCGTGCCGCGCTGGCGGACGATGATCGTACCGGGACGAACGACCTCGCCACCGTAGCGCTTGACGCCGAGCATCTTCGGCTTGCTATCGCGACCGTTACGGGAACTACCGACACCTTTTTTGTGGGCCATTGTATTTACCTCCGAACGCGCTGCGGTTGTATAATATGCAACGCGGATCGCGAGCGGGTATTCCCGCTCGCGTCACGTTACTAGACGATGATGTCCTTGATCGTCAGCCGGGTCAGCTCCTGGCGATGGCCGGTCTTGCGGCGGTAGCGCTTCTTCGCCTTCATCTTGAAGATGATCAGCTTCTCGCCGCGATGATGCTCCGCCACGGTGGCGACGACCCTGGCCCCGGCGATGACCGGAGTGCCGATCTGCAACTCCGCCCCTTCGCCACCGACCATCAGCACGCGGTCGATCTCGATCTCGTCGCCCGCCTCGTTGGTCAGCAGTTCGACATCGATCGTCTGGCCGACGCTGACACGATATTGCTTGCTTCCACTCTCGATGACCGCGTACACCGCTTCTATCCTTCCCAATCCGACATTGTTCGGTCGTGTTATGAATAAGCGAGCCAGGGCGACAGGCAATCGAAGGCCAGGCCGCACAGACTGACAGCGACCCATAGTACCAGAATGGGCGGCTATCGTCAATCCGCGCGGGTCAGGCGCGCGGCGGGCTGCCGCGCGAAGTTGTCGATCAACTCGGCGGTTGGCTCCGGCTTGGTGATCATCACGAGGTGACCGCCCTCGATCTCCTGGCATTGCGGGTCGTAGGCGGTGCTCAGCGCCGCCGCCGCCGGATCGCCGCGCGAGCAGCGCACGGTCAGTGTTGGCAATGTCAGCGCGAAGAAGTCCGCGAGATCGGGCGCGGTGTCGTAGGCCGCGACCGGCATCGGCACCAGCCGGTCCTCGACCCAGTCGGCGTCGCGTTTGATCAGGCCGTCGAGCAGCAGGCCCTGATCGGGCGCGTAAACCATGACGCCATCATCGTCGTACGCGCGCGTGCGGAGCGTGTCGGTGGCGGGGCCGAGCGCCGCGTGTAGGCTCTCGCCATCGCGTATCAGCAGCGCGTCGAGGAAGACGAGTCGACCGATCCGTTCCGGGGCGAGCGCGGCGACCCGCTGCGCGACCGCGCCGCCATAGCCGTGACCGACGAGGATCGCGCGCCCGACATCCTCATAGGTCAGCAGGTTGAGGACATCGGTCACGTGGAGTTCGAGGTCCACATCCGGGCCGAGCAGATGATCGCGCTCCCCGAGGCCAGTCAGAGTCGGCGTGTAGACGGTGTGACCGCGCCCGCGCAGGTCGGGCGCGACGCGCGACCAGACCCAGCCGCCGAGCCAGGCACCGTGGATGAGCACGATCGTCGCCATAGTGTCCCTTCATCTCAACGGTCATAGTCGGTCATAGCGGAAAAGGGCCGCGATACTCGACGGTCCCAAGGCTCACCACGTCGGTGCAGCGGTTGGCCGCGCGCCGCCGACGCTGGTGCGGCCCGCAGGTTAGCCTCTGCCCTCACTATACTTGTCCGGGGCGTGCGCGCGCCCGTCGCCGCTGGAGAGGAGTGCCGCCCATGCTCAACCTCGCGATCGTCGTCCTAGTGGTTCTCGTCGTCGGCACCCTCTGGCTGTTGCTGCGCCCGCCCGCGCCGGATGCCGGGAATGCGGATGCGCCCGACGCCGCACCACGTACCGAAGACGCCAAGTTGGCGGGACCGCTCGGGCATCCCGATGTGCGCGTCGTTCCCCCGCCTCAGTCGGAGGAGCGCGCGCCCAACCACTGATCGAACCAGGCGATGTTGTGCCCCAGGCGCTCGATGCGATGGCGTGGCTTGCCATTGCGCGACATGCCGTGGCTCTCGTTCGGGTAGATCAGCAGCTTCGTCGGCACCCCGCACTTCTTCAGCGCCGCGTACCACTGCTCCGCCTGGCTGAGCGGGCAGCGGTAGTCGTCCGCCTGATGCTCGATCAGGGTCGGCGTGGTGACGTTGCCCGCGAAGAGGAGCGGTGAGAGGGCGAGATAGCGCTCCGGCACCTCCCACGGATGCCCGTCGAGTTCGGCCACATCGCTGATCGCGCCGATGTCGTCCACGCCGAAGTAGCCGAGTGCGTTGCAATAGGAACGCTGCGTCACGGCGGCCTGGAAGCGGTCCGTGTGGCCGGTGATCCAGTTCGTCAGGAACCCGCCGTACGAGCCCCCCGTGACGCCGAGTCGTCCGGCATCGAGTCCCCCGGTGGCGAGCGCCGCGTCCAACCCGGCCATGACATCGGTCATCGCGATCGCCCCCCAGTCGCGCAGGATCGCCTTGGCGAAGGCGTCGCCACGCCCGGTGCTGCCGTGCGGGTTGCAGGCGAAGACCGCGTAGCCGCGCGCGGCCAGGAGTTGGAACTCGTGGAAGAACGCCGCGCCGTACTGCCCGTGTGGCCCACCATGCAGCTCCACGATCAGCGGCGCGGGGGCGATGCCCGACGCGACGGGACGGAGGAGCCAGCCGTCGATCGTCTCGCCATGCGCCCCGCTGAACTGCATCCGCTCCGGGATCACGACGGCGCGCTCGCGGAGGAGCGGGCCGTTGAGGTCGGTCAACGCGCGCTCGGTGCCGTCCGCGTCGCGCGCGAAGAGTTCCGCGAGGCGCGTCGGAGCGGTCGCGGCGAAGACGATCGCCCCCGCCGCCACGGTACAAGCGGTCAGCGTGCGCTCGCCACCGATCACGCCGGTGGGCACATCCGCGTCGAGGACGAAGCGGCCCAGGCTGGTCGTGCCGCCGTCGGCCACCAACGCCAGGATCGCGCGCCCGTCGGCCTCCCAGTGCGGCCCCTCCTGCCCGCCCGGCAGGGTCTGATCGGTGAGGACGCTGTTGCCGAGATCGCGGTCGAACGCCGCGCTGCGGCAGATCGGCTCCGCCTCGCCGCGCGCATCAACGGTCCAGAGGCGGGCCATCGCCGCCGTTCCCTCGCCCTCCTGATGGCCGAGGTAGGCGAGCTGGCTCCCATCGGGCGACCAGGCCGGGGCGGTCGTGCCGCCGCCGCTGGCGGTCAGCTTGCGCGGGTCGTCGCCCGCCGGGTCGAGGGTCCAGAGATCGGAGCGAAAGGTCACATCATCGTCCGGCTCGCGATAGGAGACGAACGCGATCCGCCCGCCGTCCGGCGACCAGACCGGCTGGCTGTTGTTGTGCTCGCCCCATGTGAGCTGGCGCGCGGATGCGGGCGGCGCACCCTCGGCGGGCAGTTCGGCCAGGAAGAGGTGGCGACGGCGATCATCGAGGTAGCCGAGGCCATCGAATTTGTACTTCAGGGTGGTGATCTCGCGCACCCGCTCGGCCCGCTCGCGGGCGCGCTCCTCCGCGCTCTTGGTCTCGTCGGACGGCGCATCGTCGGGGCCGCCGGTCTGCGATGTACAGACGATTCGGCGGCCATCGGGCGACCAGGCCGGATCGGCGGCCCCCTGTCGCAGGGCGGTGATCTGCCATGCCTCGCCCCCGGTCAGGTCCAGCACCCAGATTTGCGGGCGGGTGCGTTCCCCGGCGACGGCCCGTGGCGGCAGGGTCTGCGGCGCGCGGTCGGAGACGAAGGCGAGGCGGTCGCCATCGGGCGACCAGCGCGGGCTGGTGTCCTTGCCGGTCCCGGCGGTCAGCGGGCGGGGCGGGGCGCTGCCATCGGTCGGGACGAGCCAGATGCGCGAGCGATAATCGTTGCGCTCGCGGTCGGCGACGGTGACGACGAAGGCGACGCGCGACCCGTCCGGCGATAGGCGCGGATCGCCGACGAATTGGAACGCATAGAGGTCTTCGGCGGCGATCGGCTGGCGCATGATCGATCTCCCTCTCCGTTAGTGACAGCGTGGCGCGAGCGCCCGATCGGGCGTGACGGTCAGTGGGCGAACCGCCTGATGGTAGGGGCGAACGGGATGCCCGTCAACGGCCCGTTCTTCGCCCCGCGTGGTGAACGTATGACGGCTTCTGCCCATCTGCTACACTATTGCCTGGACCGGCGCGCGGGGTGTTGGTGTGCTGTGCGCCTGCGACGTGGCGAGGAGCGGATGATGACGATGGGGCGGCAAACGCAGCCGGGCGAGGCGGGCGGAACGCTCGATTTCATCAGCCATAGCCAGGAGCAGACGCGCCGACTCGGCTGGCGACTCGGCCAGCACGCGCGTCCCGGCGATCTGCTCTTCCTCTCCGGCACCTTCGGGGCGGGGAAGACCGCCCTGGCGCAGGGGCTGGCCGCCGGGCTCAACGTCGCCGAACGTGTCACCAGCCCGAGCTTCGCGCTCGTCAACGAATATGACGGGCGGGTGGCCGATGGGACGCGGGTGCGTCTCTATCACGTCGATCTCTACCGGTTGGAGACGGCGGTGGAGGTGGCGTCGGTCGGCCTGGACGACCTGCTGGCCGACCCCGAGGGGATCTGTGCGATCGAGTGGCCCGATCGTCTCGGAGCGGAGGCCCCGCGCGAACATCTGCTGATCGCGCTCGAACCGGTCAGCGATACGAAGCGCCGGCTGACCCTATCGCCGATCGGCGCGCGCTACCTGACCCTGTTGTCGGAGATCCGGGCGGAGGCATTCGGTGTCGGTTCCTGAACGCGGACCACTGCTCGCGATCGATACCTCGACCGCCAGCGCCGGGGTCGCCCTCTACGCCGCCTCGGGGCTGCTGGCGGAGTGTGCCTGGCCGGCGGGACGCGCGCAGACGACGACACTATTGTCCGAGATCGCGCACCTGACGGCGCTCTGCGGCCTGCGACCCGCCGCGCTCGGCGCGATCGCCGTGGCGAGCGGCCCCGGCACCTTCAACGGGCTGCGCGTCGGGATGAGCACCGCGAAGGGACTCGCACACGCGCTTGGCTTGCCGCTGATCGGCGTCCCGACCCTCGATGCGCTGGCCTATCCGCATGGCGGGCAGGGGTTGCCGGTCCGGGCCGTGATCGTCGCCGGGCGCGGGCGGTATCTCAGCACCCGCTACGTGCCGCAAGATGGCGAATTGCGGCAGGCAAGCGCCTACGCGAACACGACGCTCGATGGCCTGGCCGCGCTGATCGACGAGCCGACGCTGGTCTGCGGCGAGTTGCCCTTCGAGCAACTCGGGGCGTGGCGGCTGGCGGTACCGGCGGCGCGGATCGCGTCCCCGGCGCTGGGCGCGCGGCGGGCGGGCTTCCTGGCCGAGATCGCCTGGGCGCGGCTGCTGGCGGGCGAGCGCGACGAGTTGGCGACCCTGGAGCCGATCTATGTACATGGACGTGTCGCCGACGCGCCCGCCCGGCCACTCGTCGCGACCGCAGCCCCGAACGACGAGAACTGATCGCTACTATCGAGGGACGACGTGCCGTTTGTGATCGAGCCGATGACACAGGACGATGTGGTCGAGGTCAGCCAGGTGGAGCGACGCTGCTTCAGCAATCCCTGGCCGAGCAGCGCGTATCGGCGTGAGCTGCGCGACCCGGAGCATAACTACTATGTGGTCGTGCGCTGGCACCCCGAGGGCTACACGGAGACGACCGAAGGGCGGCCCCGTGGAGGGTTGCATCTCCTCCCCTTCATCCGCCGCGCGGAACCGGCGAAAGTGCCGGTCCTCGGCTTCGGAGGCATGTGGATCATGTTCGACGAGGCGCACATCACCACGATCGGGGTCGAGCCGACCTATCGCGGGCGTTCGCTAGGCGAACTCCTCTTCTCCACTCTCCTCGACGAGGCGATCCGGCGCGGCGCGCGGTGGGTGACCCTGGAGGTTCGCGTCTCGAACGTCGGCGCACAGGCGCTCTACGAGAAGTACGGCTTCACGCGGCAGGGCTTGCGGAAGCGCTATTACAGCGATAACGGCGAGGACGCGCACATCATGTGGTCGCCGCCCCTCAACGAGGAGCCGAGCCGCGAGCGCCTCGCCGCGCTGCACGAGACGCTCGCCCTCAAGCTGGCGCGCTGGCACGATGCCGCGCCCGCCCCGGCGAACGGCGGCATGGCCGGGCGAGAATAAGCGACGATTGGCAGACGAGCAGCGGTGAGGGCGGGGCGGCGATGACTACGATCCTGGCGATCGAGACCTCCTGCGACGAGACGGCGGCGGCGGTCATCCGCGACGGGCGGCAGATCCTGTCCAACGTCGTCGCCTCGCAGATCGAACTGCACCGTGCCTATGGCGGGGTGGTGCCGGAACTGGCCTCGCGCCGGCACATCACCGCGATCGATGCGGTTGCGGATCGCGCGCTGGCCGGGGCCGGGCTGACGTTCGACGACATCAACGCCCTGGCGGTGACCGAGGGGCCGGGGCTGGCGGGGGCGTTGCTGGTCGGTGTGAACTGGGCCAAGGCGGTGGCCTGGGCGCGCGGGTTGCCGCTGATCCCGATCAATCACCTGGAAGGGCATATCTACGCGAACTGGCTCTACCAGGCCGGGGAGGACGCGCAGACCTCCACCCCCACCTTCCCGCTCATCTGCCTGATCGTCTCGGGCGGCAACACCGAACTGCTGCTGATGCGCGGTCACGGCCTCTACGAAATCCTCGGGCGGACCACCGACGATGCGGCGGGGGAGGCGTTCGACAAGGGCGCGCGGATCCTGGGCCTGGGGTATCCCGGCGGCCCGGCGATCCAGCGCGCGGCGGCGGCGGGGAACGCGGAGCGCTATCGTCTGCCGCGCGCCCGCCTGCCAGGGCCGTATGATTTCAGCTATAGCGGGGTGAAGACGGCCCTCTTGCGCGCCACGGAGAAGCATCGCCTGACGGAGCCGAGCGGCGCGCGCAAGGGCAAGAGCGCCGGGTCCGCCTCGGCTGAGGAACAGCCCTTCCCGCTCTACACGCCGCCCCGCTTCGGCCCGACCCTGCCGATCGCCGACCTGGCGGCGGCCTATCAGGAAGCGATCGTCGAGCCGCTCGTGGAGAAGACGGCGCATGCCGCACGCGCATCGGGTGCGGCGATGGTGTTGCTGGCGGGCGGGGTGGCCGCGAACGCGCTCTTACGGGAGCGGCTCGGCGGCGCGCTCGATCTGCCGCTCCGCTATCCGCCGCTCGCCCTCTGCACCGACAACGCCGCGATGATCGGCGCGGCGGCCTATTACCGCCACGCCGCCACCACGACGGTCGATCTCGCCCTCGATGTGCGCCCGAACTTCGATCTGGTCTGAGCACGCCCCGACGCGACTACGCTTCGTCGTCGCGCTTCGGGTCGAGCGAGAGATAGCCGGTACGCCGCTTGTTGAGGCGGCCGAGTTCGGCCATGCGAAGCAGGGTTGTTTGGCTCATCACCAGGATCGTATCCTCGACATTGAGCTGATCGGGGCGCTCGTCGTCGTCCTGCTCTGTCGTCTTGTTGTTCGGGTGCGCGACGTCATCGTCGTACCATTCCATGCCCGCTTCGCCGGTCGCCTGTTCGCTCGTGATGGGTGTAAGCTGCGGCGTCGGTTGTGCCGCCGCCCTCTGCGTCTCGACAGGGGGTGTGGCGGCCTTCATCGGGTTGCCGGTCGTCGGCGCGGGCGTGCTGGCGACCGCCTCCTGCTCCCCGGCAGCTGCCTGGACCTCCGCGCGCCCGATTGGCCCAGCGGCTGGCGCAATGATTGGCGCGGGAGCGCTGGCCTGTGGCGTCGGCTGTGCGGGCGCGGCGACCTGCGCGACCGACCCTGGTGCCTCCCGCGGCTCTGGCTCCAGTGTCGACACGATCGGTGATACCTCGGCGGTCGGCGCTTGTGCCAGGGGCATGTCAGCTCGGAATGTATGCGTCGCTTTTCTTGGCATTATCAGCGTCGACTTTCCCAGTGGCGTGGGCGCTTCCGGTGCGGGGGGGGTGGGCATGGCGGGTGTGGGCGCGGGGGCTGCCGACGCGCGCTCCTGTGCCATCGTCGGCGCTGGCAGCGACGTCTCCGGTTCGCCGGTCGCATTCTCCGTCGTCGGCTCTGCCTCAATCAGCGGGAGTACGACGTTGGTTGCCTGCTCTGGCTCGACGCCGGGAGGCGCTTCGGATACGGGCGCGCGTGCCATCACGTCTTCATGTGACTCGCCCATGTCCGGTGCGAGCTCGAATTCCTCCTGTGGCGCGCCTGGCACAGACGTGGCGATGGTGATCGCTTCGAGCGGCATCGACTCCCCCGCCGCGTCGTTCATCTGTTCGGTCAGGCGCACGAACGTATCGACGAGTTGCGGATCGTAGCGGCTGCCCGCCTCGTGCCAGAGTTCGGCGATCGCCATGCTCTGGCTGAGCGCACGCCGATAGGGGCGCTCGTTGATCATCGCTTCGTAGCCCTCGGCGATCGCGATCAGGCGCGAGCCGAAGGGGATCAGGTTGCCACGCAGCCCGGCGGGATAGCCGTTCCCGTCGTAGCGCTCGTGCGCGTGCTCGACGAGCGGGATGATCGCTTCGAGCGCCGGGATCTGGAGCAGCATCAGCTTGCCGATCGTCGGTTGCTCGCGCAGCACCGCCCGCTCTTCGGGGGTCAGCTCGCCCCGCTTGCCGAGGATGTCGACCGGTAGGCCGATCTTCCCGACATCGTGCAGGGTTCCCGCGAGTTCGATCGTCTGTACCTGATCGGGATTGAGGCCGCACGCCTCGGCGAGCGCCCGGGCGTAGCGCCCGACCGCGTGCCCATGCCCCGGACGCGCCTGATCGTGCGCGTCGCCCGCGATCGTCAGCGAATCGAGCAATGCCTGGAAAACCTGCCCGACCTGGGGCGTGTTGCTCGGCAACGCGCCTCCCGGTGGCGCCGTCTCGCCCAGGTGCCCTTGCGAGGGCGATTCCATGTCGCCCAGGCCACGCATCCGAATCTGATCGCGCCCCATGCGGCGGGCGTAGGCGGCGGTGTGCGCCGCAGCGTCGAGCAACTCTACGCCCGACGAGCCGTCATCCGGGTAGCTGACCGCACCGCCGCTGACCGTCAGGCGTAAACGGGCCGAGGCGGCGAGGTCGAGTTGTCGCCGGTCGAGGACTGTTCTGATCCGCTCGCCGACGCGCAGGGCATCATCCACCCCGCTGACCGGCAGGATGACGATCAGGGAATCGTCCTCGCCGTTCCCCAGGAGATCGACCTCGCGGATCGATTCGCGCACGATCCCGATCAGATGCTCGCGCACCGTGGCGAAGCCCGCCGCGCCCAGGCGCTCCGCCCATTGCTCGCCGCGATCGATAGTCAGGAAAAGGACGGCGAGCGGATGCTCGAAGCGGCGTGCACGCCCGATCTCCTCGTTGAGCCGCCGCGCCATCGCCGCGCCATCGGGCAGCGGTGTGATGAGCGAGGGGTCCTCCTCTGTCGCCTCCTCCTGATCGATCGGCGCGGTCGCGCTCAACAGCGTATCGAGCGTCGCCAGAATCGGTTCCCTGCTGTCGTCTTGGGGCAGGATTGGTGCCGTCTGCTCCGGTGCAGCGGCGGCCTCCGGCGTCGGCGCGAGCGCCTGTTGCGCCGTACTCTGCTCATCATGCCGCCGCTCGAAGACGATCGCGGCCAACGCCGCGCAGGCGACCAGTGCCGTGCGCGCGTCGTCGCCGAAGGTCGCGCCTTCTTCCTGTTCGGCGTTCAGCCCGGCCACCGCCAGGATGCCGCGCGTCTCACCCGCGCTGATCGCGGCACAGAGCGCGATCGGGGTGATCCCCAGGCGGGCATCCCAATCGGCCCCACGCTCCAGCGGTCGATCGGGCGTGACCATCACCGCTTCGGGGGTGCGAAAAGCGCGCATGAGCGCTGGCGAGGTGTGAATACGCAGTTCCGGCAGGTCGCTCGGCCGCCAACCGTCGGCGGCGGCCCAGGCGAGGAGGGCCAGTTGCGGATTGTTCTCCGCGTCGTTCTCGACCGCCCAGAGGACTGCCCGGCGCGCGCCGGTGGCGGCGGTCGCCCATTCGACGACGCGCCGCAGGGTGTAGGTATTCTCCTCGCCGCGCGCGACGAGACGGGCGGCGGCGGCCAGGAAGGCCCCGCTCGCCCAGCTATTGGGCTTGCCCTGTGGCGTGCTCGTGTCGGGGCCTTGCGGCGCGGGTGACGCAGCGGGCTCCTCGATCGGCGTCGCCGCAGGCGGGTTCGCCGCCGCATTGTCCCCGGTCTCCTGCGTCCGCATTCGACGCAGTAATCCCCCCCATTCCACCGGCAACCCCTGCTTGCTGCGCCGCTATCCGGGCGCGCCTCTTCCATACACGCTGAATCGTCGACCGTCGGGCTGGTGGCCCGCACGATTGGGCTCTTCCGTATGGTATCAGGGTACGGTGTGCCGCGTCATCTCCCCATCCCCTAAGGGTACTAACCGGTGACTATCGTTCGGACGAACGATAGTCACCGTGGAGAATGCGCGCGCAGGGGACGGCGCGTCGGGGTCAACGCGGGAGGTAGCCGAGCGGATCGACGTAGACGCCATTTTTGACGATGATGAAGTGGACGTGCGAGCCGGTGGAATTGCCGGTCGTGCCCATCAGTGCGACGATCTGTCCGCGCGAGACGCGCTCCCCCTTGCTGACGACCAGCGATGATGCGTGGCCGTACCAGGTGACGAAGCCATTCTCGTGATCGATGCCGATCGCGTTCCCCAGGCCACCGTTCCAGCCGGAGTAGATCACCACCCCGCCATCGGCGGCGAGCAGCGGCGTCCCCTGAGTATTGGCGATGTCGAGTCCGTTGTGGCCGCCGGGTCCATAATACGCCGGATTGTCGCCGAAGTAGGTGGTGAGCGCGCCGGTCGCCGGCCAGATGAATGAGCCGACGGCGCTCGTCCCGGCGGAGGACACGGCCGCTACTGGGGCCGCGCTCGGCGCTGGCGCGGCGGGGGCCGGCTCCGCAGGCGGTGCCGCGATGATCACCGGGGCGGGGGCGGGCGGCGTACCGCCGGGGATGAAGACCTCCTGCCCCGGCACGAGCGGGCTGCCACCGCCGAGTCCGTTCGGCGCGAAGGCGGCGATGTCGGTCGCCTTCGCGCTATAACGGTCGGCCACCGTGTCCAGCGTGTCGCCACTGGCGACGCGATAGATGACGCCGTTGAGCGGCGGGATGATCAGCGGCTGCCCGACCACGAGCACATCGGCATTCGTCAGGCTGTTCGCCCAGACGATCGTGCTCGGCTGCAAGCCGAAGCGCTCGGCGATCGACCAGAGGGTGTCGCCATTGCGTACGGTGTACGGCTCGGTTCGCTCGCGTGTCGGCAACTGTCCGCCGACCACCATGACATAGCTATTCGGGATCAGATCCTCCGCGCCCGCGACATTGTTGGGGCGGTAGTCGATGATCGCGCTCGCCTCGACCTTGTACTTGGCCGCGATCGTCGCCAGCGTGTCGTTGCCCTGGACCTGATGGAGCATCCCGTCGACCGGCGGGACGCGCAGCTTCGCCCCGGCGGCGAACGGCTTATCCGCATCTTGCAGGCCGTTCGCCCAGAGGAGGGTGGTGGCCTTCAGGCCGAAGCGCGTGGCGATCTGGGCGGGCGTCTCGTTCGCGCGCGTCTCGTAGATGGCGATCCGCAGGCGGACCGCGGTGATCGGCAGGGGCGGGCGGGTGAAATAGCCGGTCTCGGGCGCGCGCTCGGCGGGCGTCGCGATGTCGAGCGTGCCCTGCGGGCTCAGCGGCACGCTGAGATCGACGGTCGTACCGGCCTCGAAGCGTTGCTGGCCGCGCAGCGTCGCGTCCCAGAAACCGCCGCCCGCCACGGTCACGCCGACGATGGTGAGGACGAGCAGATGCGGCAGCAGGCGCAGGAGCCCGCGTGAGAAGCGCGGTGCCCTGGCCCCGCCGCCCGGGCGCCCCCCGCCGATTCGGCGCCCGCCGGGCGTACTGTGCCCTCCCACAGGCGGGGCCGACTGGCGTGGCGCGGGCGGTGTCGCCTGCTGCGGGGCGGGCGCGGTCACCAGCGCGAGCGTGCGAACACCCCTGTTGCTCTCCGACCGATCCAAGCGCCGTACCCCTTCGCGCACCCCACACCATGCCGGGGCTCATCACGCCGCCGACCGGGATATTACTATAGAACGTACGCGAGAATACCACCGAATCGGCGGCCTTGTCAACGTGCCAGGAGCACTGTCCGTTCACCATGCCGACCGGATTTCGCGGTGCGGATGCCGGATGTGCCGCACGAAGTCTGCGGCGTTGGTGGCAGGGACGTGTGTAGCTGGAGCAAAGCGCAGAATGGTTAGCCCATTGCTCCAGGGATCGCAATACCTATGAAGGGCACACTGCCTCCGAGGGACAATGTCCCGGCTGGGGATACCCGCGGCATCGGCGAAGTACTCGTGAAGGGCAGTGGCTCCCACCCCTGAAGGGCGCAATGCCTTCGGGGGATACTACCCGCCTGCGCGGGCTGGAATCAGCGTCTATACCACCACCGCCTCGGTCAGCGTGCCCCTCTCCCAGATTGGCGGGTGCCCGCTGGGCGGACACGCCGGGGTGAGGGCTTATGGGTGTGGGATGGCCGTTAGGCGTGGGATAGCCGTTGGGCTGAAGTACCCATGAAGGGCAGCCGCTACCCATGAAGGGCAGTCGCTCCCACCCATGAAGGGCGCACTGCCTCCGGGGGAGAGTATGCCCTTCATGGGTACACTGTCCCGGCTGAAGGCTTCGCCACGAAGTCCGCCTGCGCGGACTGGATAGCATCATAGGGTCTGGCTTGCTGCGTGACGCTGTAGGCTCCGGTCGGGTGTGGGGCGGGCACAGAAAGGCGCGACCCCTGGTGGGAGGCCGCGCCGGTGCGGTGGCCGATGTCTGAGGGCGACGCCGCTCACCCGGAACTCAGGAACGTTCGGGGCGGACGAACTGACGGATCCGATCGACACGGTGCGTCGACTCGATCTTGCGGATCGTGCCGGAGCGGGAGCGCATCACCAGCGACTGGGTGTGTGCCTGCTGCCCGGTGAAGCGTACCCCTTCCAGCAACTCGCCGTCGGTGATGCCGGTGGCGGTGAAGAAGAGATCGTCGCCGCGCGCCAGGTCTTCGAGGTGGAGTACCCGCGCCATATCGACCCCGTTGGCGACCGCCGTATCGTGTTCCTCCTTCGTACGCGCCCAGAGGCGGCATTGCATCGCCCCGCCGAAGCAGCGCAGCGCGGCGGCGGCGATCACCGCCTCCGGGGCACCACCGATGCCGAGCAGGATGTCCCCGCCATTGCCGCGCGCCGCCTGGATCGCCCCGGCCACATCGCCATCGGTGATGAACTTGATCCGCGCGCCAACCTCGCGGATCTCGTGGATGATCTGCTCGTGACGCGGCCGACTGAGGACGATCGCCGTCAGGTCGGTCACGCGCATCCCCTTGGCGGCGGCGACGGCGGCCAAATTCTCGGCGACGCTCTTCGTGATGTCGATCGCGTCGGCCGCCTCCGGCCCGACCGCGATCTTCTCCATGTAGTAGAGCCCTGGCGGGGCGCTGTAGAACGCCCCGCGCTCGCCGAGCGCGACCACGGCGATCGCGTTCGGCATCCCGAGCGCGGTCAGGCTCGTGCCGTCGATCGGGTCGACCGCGATGTCCACTTCGGGCGGGTGACCGTTGCCGACCTCCTCGCCGACGTAGAGCATCGGCGCCTCGTCCTTCTCGCCCTCACCGATGACGACCACGCCGTGCATCTCGATCCGACCGAGGGTGTAGCGCATCGCCGCGACCGCCGCGCCGTCGGCGGCGAGCTTGTCGCCGCGCCCCACCCACTGCGACGCCGCGAGCGCCGCCGACTCGGTGACGCGGACCAATTCGAGCGCGAGATTCCGGTCGGGGGTGGTGCGCGCGTCGTTCAGCTCTGTCGTCGCCATCGTTCGTGTCCTCTCCCTGTTCCGCCGCGTTCGTGAGGCGGCCAATAGGCACATCATACTATGCTGTGCCGCGCGGATGTGGTAGTCCGAAATGCGGTGTTGCTCAGGCGCATCTGCTATGCGATACGTGCTGAAATGTGACTGTCTGATGAGCGCAACCTCTTCAATGGCATTGCATGATTGAAGCGACCGGCCAATTTTGGCAATGGCGGCAAATGAAGACGTAAAGATTCCCTGCATCGCCAAGCATAATTCCGGTGCTGCGATTGGCGGCTTGCAGTGCGTATAAATAGCGGTAGCCTACCTGTAATTCCTCGATTGGACACCACCGTAACCACTCTCTACCGAAGACCTCTTCGCTAGCGATGGGGAGAAGATGTTCCATAATGTGGCCACAGTCGCAATCAAGGGTCCAAGTGCCTTGAATCCAGTTCGGGTAGCCGCCGAGTTTAGTTCCTGGTGCCGTGCTCAATTCGGAGAAATAAATCGACTCGTTCTCGTTCTCCTCCTCCCACTGTTGTAATGTGCCACTCAGCACCTCCGGCAGATCACTTCCACCGGGATACTCAGTAACCCGTTCAGGATGTAGCTGGCATGGACGCGGCAGATATTCTTCCTCGACCGGTGTGGGGTGCGGCATCCGTTCCAGCGGGTCAGTGATCTCGATCTCAGCGCGCCAGAATACTTTGCGGACTGGCGAGTGGCTCAGTTCGTGATTGTTCGGACACCAGAGGAGTTGGAAAAGGTTGGTGCCGTCTGGGAAAGCCAGTTCAGGGAATTCGTCGCGTCGGAGTTGGAGCACAGGAACGTACATATGCTCGTGGGGAGGGGAGAACGATTCTTCCCTCTCCCCTTTCGGTTCAGTACAGATCGGCCATGACTCATCCTGTGACCAGAGGAACCGTCCGCCAAGCTTGCTCGCGTTCATCGGCGGTTCGGAGCCGGATCGCGGATGGAGCCGCACCGTCTGCTTCGCCAATGCGGCGAATGCGGGGATCGCTGCGGCGATGTCGATTCGTGGCGCCGGGGTTGTACGGACCATTCGATTATTCTCTCTGGTCGTTATCAGCCGCGCGGGCGTTCGAGCCAATCGAGCGCCGTCTGCCCGAGATCGACGATCGGGCCGCGCACCTCGGTGCAGGGGGGCAAGGAGGTGACGAAGCCGCGCCCGTAGCGCTTCGACAGGACGCGACGGTCGAGGACGGCGCAGACGCCGCGATCGGTCGCGCTGCGGATCAGGCGACCGAAGCCCTGCTGGAAGCGCAGGATCGCGTGCGGCACCGCGTACTCGCCGAACGGGTCATCGAAGCCCTCGCCACGCGCCGCGAAGACCGGATCGCTCGGCACGGCGAAGGGTAGGCGCGTGATCGCCAGCACACTCAGCGCGTCGCCGACCACGTCCACCCCCTCCCAGAAGGAGGCCGCGCCGAGGATCACGGCGCGCGGGTTCGCACGGAAGCGTTCCAAGAGCTGGCGCGGGTTGCCATCGATCCGCTGGCCGAGCGTCAGCACCCCCACCCGTTCGAGCGGTCCTTTGATCGCCCGGTAGGTCGTTTGCAGGGCGCTGTAGGAGGTGAAGAGGATCAGCGCGCGCCCCTCGGTCGCGGCGCAGAGGGTCAGCAATGCCTCGTTGAGCGCCTTCTGATAGCCGGGCGAGCTGGGCTCCGGGATGTCGTCGGCGAGGTAGAGGAGGGCGTTGTCCCGATAGTTGAAGGGGGAGGGGACACGTAACTCGCGGACACGTGCCGCGCGCGACTCGCCGAGCAATCCCAGGCGTGCGCGGATGAAGTCGAGCTTCCCCTCGGTCGCCATCGTCGCCGAGGTCAGCACCACCGTGCGTTTCTGGTCGAAGAGGGTCCGCGCCAACTCCGGGCCGACATGCAGCGGCGCGGCGTGCAGCGCCACGCGATCGTTCCCCGCCGCGATCCAGTAGACCATGTTCGGGTCCGGGCGTCCGACCGCCGAACTGCCGTGCAGGCGCAGCTCGGCGTTGGCGCGCTGCGAGAGGGTCAGCTCCATCAGTAGATCCTCACGCCCCTCCAACTCCTCCCCGACCGCGTCGAGCGCCAGGAGGACGCCGGTGAGCCCCTCGGCGACCCGCAGCAGGGGGCCGTGCAGCGCCTCCCACGAGCCGGAGACGACGGCCCAGTCGTCCCCCTCACGCAGTTCGTCGAGGATGCGGAGGCGTTGATCGTATGACCCGCTCTCGTTGCCGTGCGCGGCGATGAAGGCCGCGAGGCGCGTGAAGAAGATCGTCCCCACGCCGCGCGCCTCCTCCGCCGCGCGCCAGATCGGTTCGACCGTCTCGTCCACGCGGCGCTTCGCCTCGCGCGCGGCCTGCCCCTTCGTCACGTTGAGGCGCGCGCGCAGTTCGGCCAGCGCCCCGATCGACGGGGTGGCCACCGCGCCGCGCCCGCCCGCGTCGCCGCGCGTGTTGATCGGCGGACGGATCTGATCCAGGTGGGCGTTCAGGCGGCTGGCATCGATCTCGAAACCGAACTGGCGGGTCGCCTCGGCCTCCAGATGGTGCGCCTCGTCGATGATCAGGTGCTGATAGGGGGGGAGGACGCCGCCATCGGTGCCGAGATCGGAGAGGAGCAGGGCGTGGTTGACGACGACGATCTGCGCGCTCTCCGCCTGCCGCCGCGCGCGGTAGAGGAAGCACTGCCCGCGCTTCTGGAAGATGCACTGCGAGGCGACGCAGGCCCCCTCGTGCTCGGCCAGCTTGTTCCAGGCGCGCTGCTCATCCGGCAGCAGCAGCAACTCGGCGCGGTCGCCGCTCTCGGTCTCTTGCAGCCAGACCATCGTCTTCGCCAGCAGGTGCGCGTCGTCGCCATCGAGCTGCGGGCTCTTGCGGAGGGCGAACCAGCGGCGCAGGCAGAGGTAATTGGCACGGCCCTTCAATAGCGCCGCGCCGAACTCGCTCGGCAGGAGCGCGTGGCGTACCCCCTTGCCCTCCTCGTCCGCCCCCGGCACCTCGTCGTCGCGCGCGATCTGTGCCAGGACGCGCAACACGTCGGGGATGTCCTTGCGGAAGAGTTGGTCTTGCAGCCCGATCGTCGCGGTCGAGATCACCACCGTCTCGCCGCGCTCGACCGCGTGGATCACGGCAGGGATCAGGTAAGCGAGACTCTTGCCAGTCCCTGTGCTGGCTTCTGCCACGAGCAATTGTCCCGCGTTGAACGCTCCGGCCACCTCCTCCATCATCCGCAACTGGCTGGCGCGATATTCGTAGCCGGGGAAGGCGCGCGCGAAGGCCCCGTCCGGCGCGAAGAGGGCGCGCAGATCGGCGGGGGCGATCGGCGCGGTCGAGCCGGTCGGTTCGAGGCGTTCCGGGCGCCCGCGCGGCATCAGGAAGAGGGCATCCATCGAGCGGTCTTCGGTCAGCGCCCGCCCGGCGAGCTGCTGCCGCAACGACGCCCCGATCGCGCCGACCGGCCCGCCCAGCCCCTCGCGGGTCTTCTCGCGCGCCAACTCGCGGACGAGCGGGGCGAGCGGCGACTGCGCGGTGGCAAGCAGGCGGCCCATCTCGCCGATCGTCTCCGCGTCGAATTCGTTGAGGCGGTCCAGCAGGTGACGGAAGACTTCCACCGTGACCGCGCAGTCGGCCAGGGCGCGGTGCTCGACCGGCAGCGCCACATCGAGGCGCGTGGCGATCTGCCGCAGACTGTAGGCGGGGAGGCCGGGGAGGGTCAGCGTCGCCAGCTCGAAGGTGTCGTAGAGGGGGTTGGCGATCGTCAGCCCGGCGGCGCGTAGCATATCCACGTCGAGCCACACCGATTGCCCGACGATCGGGTGGGTGCGGATGAAGGCGGTGAGGGCAGGGGCAACCGCCGCGAAGGGGGCGGCGCGGCGCACCTCCGCACCGGTGATCCCGGTGAGCTGGCTGATGGCGAAGGGGATCGCGCCGCGCGGGCGTACGGTAGCGCTCCAGCGATCGATGATCTTCTCGCTGGTGAACTTGATCGCGCCGAGCTCGATGATCTCGCCGCGCTCGGGATTCATATCGGTTGCTTCGAGGTCCAGCGCGACGTAGACGGTCTCAGCCAATGCAGTGCCTATCCTAACGGGGAACGAAACAGGAGGCACAGAGACACAGAGAACGAAAAGAGAGATATTTCTTTCTTTCTCCCGTCCCCTCTGTGTCTCTGTGCCCTCTATTACCGTCTTTCTTGCTTCAGCGGCTCGAGCGTGCGGAGCAAGCCGGGTAGTTCGCGGAGATCGCCGATGCGGTGCGGGACGGTGAGCGCGGCGTCACGCCCGGTGCGATCGAGCAATACCGGCGTGATCCCGACGCCGAGTGCCCCGCCCACATCGGCGATCGGGTTGTCACCGACGTGCAGCGCGGCCCCGGCCGCGACGCCCATCCGCTCCAGCGCATGCGCGAAAATGCCGGGATGGGGCTTGGAATAGCCGACGCGCGAGGAGATGACGATCTCCTCAAAGTAGTCGTCGAGCGCGAGGATAGTGCAGAGCGCGTCGAGATGCCAGCTCCAATTGGAGAGGATCGCCAGCCGATAGCCAGCTGCCTTCAACGCCGCCAGCGTCTCGTGGACCTCGGGGAAGATCGCGAAGTTGGCCGGATCGACGAACGCACGCTCGCACTCCTCGTGCGTGCGATCCCAGAGGTGCTCGGCCACATCGAGCTTTTGCAGGAGTCGGGAGTTGAAGTCGCGCCAGTAGAGGCGATCGATCTCCTCGGTCGGCGTGAAGCCCTCGTGCTGGCTCCGCGCGTCGACCTCGCGCGTCACTTCCAGCAGCGAGCGCGCCAGATGGTCGTCGTCGATCGTGCGACCTGACGCCGCCGCCGCCTGCACGAATGCCGCGTTCAACGAGGCGGTCAGCCGCACCAGCGTGTCGCCCATGTCGAGGAAGACGACCTCGATCCGTCCCATCGTGCGCCTCTCCTTTTAGCTCGCCAGCCCGGCGCTGGCCGTGACGAGGAGGACGAGCTGTTGCAGCCCGCGCCCGATCGGGGCGAGTTCGATGTACTCGTCTACCCGATGGGCGTGCGCGCCGCGCGTCAGGCCGATGCAGACCGCCGGGATGCCGAGGGCCAGCGGCACGTTCGCGTCGGTGCTGGAAGCGTCGAGGGTCGGCTCGATGCCGATCTCGCGCAGGGCCCCGGTTGCGGCGCGCATCAGCGGCGCGTCGGGGTCGAGCCGCCCGGCTGGTCGATCGCCGATTACCTCGCTTCGCACGCCGATCTGCGGGGTCGCCGCCTCGCGCACGATCGCCTCCACCTGCCCGACAATGGTCGCGAGCGCGCCCGGATCGATCGAGCGCAAGTCGAGGATCAGGCTGGCGCGCGGCGCGATGGTGTTGACCGAGACGCCGCCCTCGATCATGCCGACATTGAAGGTCGTCTTCGGCTCGCTCGGGACCGGCAGCCGACCGATCGCGCCGATGATGTCGCCGAGGACGTGGATGGCGCTCGGGTTGCCGAACGCGCCCCAGCTGTGCCCGCCCGGCCCTTCCACCGTGATCCGCAGTCGCCGCGAGCCGACCGCCTGGTGGGTCACCCGCCCCAGGTTCAGCCCTTCGACCGCGATCACCGCGTTCAATTCGTCGCGGTGGTCGGCGACGGCGCGCTTGATGCCGCGCAGATCGCCCAGCCCCTCCTCGCCGGTATTGGCGCAGAGGAGGAGATCGGCGTGGGTGCGGATGCCAGCGCGATCGAGGATGCGCGGCAGGGTGAGGAGGGCGGCGACCGAGAGGCTGTTGTCGCCGATACCGGGGCCGTGCATTCGTCCGTTGCTCTCGCGCACGGTCAGATCGGTGCCGGCGGGGAAGACGGTATCGGTGTGGGCGGCGAGCAGGACCGCGCCCGCGCCGCCGCTGCCGGGGCGGCGCACCGTGACGTTGCCCGCCTCGTCCCCCTGCGGGGCGAGGTCCATGCCGCTGAACTGCGCCGCCACGAACGCGGCGCGTTCGGCCTCGGCGAAGGTCGGGGCCGGGATCTCGCTGATCTGCCGCGCCAGCGCCGCGACCTCGCGCGCGCTCGCCTCGGCGGCGGCCAACGCCGCACGCACCACCGGACGCTCCCAGCCGTAGCCGTTGCGCTCCTTCGCCACCCTGTTCCCCCGCTCTCATACGCCCTGGCGGCGTATCTCTCAACACGTATGCGCGCCGATTCGTGCGCGGAGGATGAGTATAGCACGCATGTTTGACCACGCCTCGCCGCCGCGCTCACCGGATTAACGAGCGGAGCGGGCCGGGGGGAAGCCCCCGGCCCGCTCCGTTGATCTGCCGACCGCCGACTGTTGACCGACTACCGTTTAGTAGTCCATCCCGCCCGGCATGCCGCCCGGCATCCCGCCGCCAGCGCCCGCAGGCTCCGGCTTGTCGGAGATCAGGGCGTCGGTGGTGAGGATCATGCCCGCGATGGAGGCGGCGTTCTCGACCGCCGAGCGGGTGACCTTCGCCGGGTCGATGATGCCCTTCGCCAGCATGTCGCCGTAATCGTTGCCGATCACGTCGTAACCGGCGGTGTTGTTGCCCTCCGCCTGCATGCGGCGGACATTGGCGATCACGACCGCGCCGTCCTGGCCGGCGTTGGCGGCGATCCCACGCAGCGGCTCTTCGAGCGCGCGGCGCATGATCGCGATGCCGGTCTTGATGTCCCCTTCGGCCTCGAGGTCATCAAGGCCCTTGATGGCGTTGATCAGGGCGACACCGCCGCCCGGGACGATCCCTTCCTCGACCGCAGCGCGGGTGGCAGACAGGGCGTCCTCGACGCGGTGCTGCTTCTCCTTCTGCTCGGTCTCGGTCGCGGCGCCAACCTTGATGACCGCGACGCCGCCGGCCAGCTTGGCGAGGCGCTCCTGCAGCTTCTCACGGTCGAAGTCGCTGGTGGTGGACTCGATCTGGGCGCGAATCTCGGAGATGCGGCCCTTGATCCCGGCGTCCTCGCCGCGACCTTCGACGATCGTGGTGTCGTCCTTGGTCGAGCTGACGCGGCGGGCGCGACCGAGGTCTTGCACCGTCGCGGTGTCGAGGCGGCGACCGATCTCCTCGGAGATGACCTGGCCACCGGTCAGGATGGCGATGTCACGCAGCATTTCCTTGCGGCGGTCGCCGAAGCCCGGTGCCTTGATCGCGAGGACGTTCAGGGTACCGCGCAGCTTGTTGACGACCAGGGTCGCCAGCGCCTCGCCGTCCACGTCCTCGGCGATGATGACGAGGTTCTTGGTGATCGACAGGGCCTTCTCCAGCAGCGGCAGGATGTCCTGCACGGCGGAGATCTTCTTGTCGGTGATCATGATGAACGGATCTTCGAGCTCGGCGACCATCCGCTCGGTGTTGCTGACGAAGTACGGCGAGATATAACCACGGTCGATCTGCATGCCCTCGGTGTACTCGGTCTCGAAGTTGACCGAGCGGGACTGCTCGACGGTGATGACGCCGTCCTTGCCAACCTTCTCCATGACGTCGGCGATCAGATTCCCGATCTCCTTGTCGGCGGCGGAGATGGACGCGACCTGGGCGATCTCGTCGCGGCCCTGGACTTCGGTCGCCATCGCCTTGATCGTCTCGACGATCTTGTCGGTGGCAAGGTCGATGCCCTGCTTCAGCAGCATCGGGTTCGCGCCGGCGGCGACATTCTTCAGGCCCTCGTTGACGATGGCCTGCGCCAGCACGGTCGCGGTGGTGGTGCCATCACCGGCGACGTCGTTCGTCTTGGTGGCGGCTTCCTTGAGCAGCTGCGCGCCCATGTTCTCGAACGGGTCGGAGAGCTCGATCTCCTTGGCGACGGTCACGCCGTCGTGGGTGACGGTGGGGGCGCCGAACTTCTTGTCGAGGGCGACGTTGCGACCCTTGGGGCCGAGGGTGGTCTTGACGGCGTTCGCCAGGGTGTCGACGCCGATCTTGAGCGATTTACGGGCCTCTTCGTTGAAAGCCAGGATCTTGGCCACGATTCTTTCCTCCAGTTCGTAGTGGGTCCAGTGGTCCAGTGATTCGTAATGGTCCGGTAGTCGAGCGATCCGGTTTGCAGCGGGCTTCTTCTCGCCCCCTACGCCCGCTCGCCTACCGTGTCCACTTACTCGCTGATGACAGCCAGGATGTCCTTCTCGCTGAGGATCAGCAACTCGTCGTCTTCAAGCTTGAACTCGGTCCCGGCGTACTTCGCGAAGAGCACGGTGTCGCCGACCTTGACTTCCAGCTCGATCCGCTTGCCGTCGTCGGCAACGCGGCCCGGGCCGGCGGCGATGACCTCGCCGCGCTGCGGCTTCTCTTTGGTGGTGTCCGGGAGCACGATGCCCATCTTGGTGGTCTCTTCGCGAGCCGCTGGCTTGATCACCACGCGATCGCCCATCGGCCGGAGTTTGGTAGCGGTCTGCGTCATGTTACCCTTGACCTCCTCCACGACTACTGTGTATGCTCATACGAGTACCCACCGCGCGGCCCACACGGACCGCGTTAGCACTCGCAAGGTGAGAGTGCTAACGGGGAGAATCTTACATGGAGACTGCCCGCGATTGCAAGGGGTAGACCCACGAAATCGGTGTGAAACGCGGTATCTTAACGAAGACTTAACACCTACAAGCCGTTTACCCGTTCTTTTAGTCGTATCGAGAATCCTTTTTGGCGCTCCAATGCCATGACTATGGCATAGTCACCGGTATCCTGCGCCGGAAGAAACCCGATGTTCAGTCAGGCCCACGTCAGCGCAACGGTAGCAAGATGGTACCGGGCGGGATCGCTGAAAAGCAGCTGCCGCACCTCGCCTTGTAAAATCGTGGCGTAAATGGGTTGTCGGTCCCGATCCGGCGTTCCCGATGGTGCTGCGTCGATGCCGCTGATCTGCTAGCGATGGCGATAGGAAAGGTAAATGGTCCGGTGCATACCTATCAGGCATTGCGGGAATTGACACACGCCAGCCACCGCGCGTTGGCGCTCGCCGAGCGCGCCGACCCGACCAGCGCCCGTTTCGAGGCATGGCAACTGGAAACCGCGCGGCTGATCGGTCGCATCTTCGGCTTCAACTCGCCATACGCGCGCGCCTTCAATGATCTCTTCTATGAATACCGTGGCGGACGCCCGGAACTGTCCCTGTTGGAACAGGCGCACTGCTTCGACCGGGGCATGGTCGCCGCCCGCGCGCTGCTAGAGGAGATGCGCCGCGATCTGCAAGAGGCGGAGCGGGCGGCGTTGTAAGTAGGTGCTCGCCGCGATTCCCAGGCGATGAATCAAGACAAGAGGGCGGGGACTTGTAAAGCCTCCGCCCTCTTCATCTTTAGTGGTGGGCGATACTGGATTCGAACCAGTGACCTCCACGATGTCAACGTGGCGCTCTAACCAACTGAGCTAATCGCCCGTCTCGATTGCGAAATGCAGTATAGCATTCCGCTCGCGGGGCGCGCAAGCGTTAGCGGATCGCCTGGATACTACGTTCGGGCCTACTGCCGCACCGTACGATTCCTCAGGCCATTACCCGTCGCCTTGTCCGTGATGCGACAGGGCGCCACCGTGGTCTGACTTTCAATAGACCTCGGATTGACCGGATACGGGGTGCCGTCGCAGGTCCATTCTCCGCTATACTTGGCGCATAACGTACGGACAGCGCCGCTCGGCTGTTGGGTGGGCGGCGGGAGATGCGGACAAAGACTATGTTGCTGGAACTCAGCATCCGTGATTTCGCCATCATCGAGCGCCTGCGCGTCGCCTTCGGGCCGGGCTTCAACGCCCTCACCGGCG